>Ga0114938_1002327_pt1 | contig 12057 bp, 6 predicted proteins | sample AshMeaBigSpring_FD_88675 | JGI IMG/M metagenome (GOLD analysis project Ga0114938, IMG submission 88675) | Groundwater microbial communities from Big Spring, Nevada to study Microbial Dark Matter (Phase II) - Ash Meadows Big Spring | ecosystem: Environmental > Aquatic > Deep subsurface >...
CTTCAGGGCATCCTGGTATTCCGCACTGTCAAGCCCACCTCTTTGCTCGCTCGCTTCCAGGGTTTCCTGCCGGAAAAAAGGCATGGCTTTCCCCTCGTTCTCCCTGTTGAAGCGTATCAACTCCTCCAGTGATCTGACTTTTGTTTGGTGCGTGGCGAAGTACTTATTCAACCCTTCCTTAAACTCATATTGCAGGACGGTCCGTTCATGGATGCCAATCGTTGCTGTCAGTTTCAGTAGTTCAATCTCCACCAATTCGGCCCCCTGCGCTTTCATCAGCTCGATTGCCGACTGGTACAGGCCCACCACCGCTTCATGTCCCTGCAAGTGCCGCTTTTCCAGTCCAATTCGTTTACCCTTCAACGTTGCCCCGACCAGGTACGTGGTATAATCAGAAGCGGCCTTGCCGGTGCTTTCGCGCGTGACGGGGTCTGTCTCATCCACACCTGTCATGGCGCCCAGCAGGATGGCTGCGTCGCGCACCGTGCGAGCCATGGGACCGGCCGTATCCTGCGTGGCGGAGATCGGTATAATGCCGGAGCGACTCACCAATCCCACGGTCGGTTTCATGCCCACCACCCCATTGCAGGATGCCGGGGCGGTAACGGATCCATCCGTTTCTGTTCCCACAGATACCACGCAAAGGTTTGCCGATACAGACACCCCCGAGCCCGAACTCGAACCCGAAGGATTCCGGTTCAAAACATAGGGATTGCTGGTACGACCACCCCGGCTGCTCCATCCGCTGCTGGACCGGGTGCTCCGGAAATTGGCCCACTCGCTCAGGTTGGTTTTACCTATGATCACGGCACCGGCCTTGCGCAACTGCTGCACCACGAATGCATCTCTTGACGCCTTATGTCCCAACAGGGCGATCGAACCTGCCGTGGTCATCATCTGATCGCCCGTATCAATATTGTCTTTAACCAGGATGGGAATGCCATGCATGGGTCCGCGCAGTTTGCCGGCCTTCCGCTCCCTGTCCATCTCGTCGGCTATTTTCAACGCATCGGGGTTCACTTCAACCACGGAGCGGAGGGCAGGGCCCGATTGATCGATCGCTTTAATCCGGGCAAGGTATTGCTCCGTGATCTTCCTGGACGACAGCAAACCGGAAGACATTTTTTTCTGAAGATCATCAATGGTTTCCTCCAGCAAAGGAAACCCGTCTTTGCCTGCCAATGCATGTGCCGTTTTGGGATCAAGGGCCTCGAATGCCAATGCCGGACCGGCGCCCATCACCAGTCCTGCCAGCGAACCACTGCGTAAAAAGTCTCTTCTTTTCATACGCTGAATATCCAGTATTTGGCTGTCTTATCAAAACATTCCGACCCGTATTCTGTTCTATATTCGCAACAAATAAAGGTATGGCCTATCCTTCCCTGGAAGCTTGTTTACTGGATCTTGAAAAACACGGCCACGTGAAACGGGTCCGGGAAGAAGTGGATCCTTACCTAGAAATGGCAGCCATCCACGAACGGGTCTATGCCCAGGGTGGCCCTGCCCTCCTGTTTGAAAGGGTGAAAGGGAGCCGATTCCGGGCTGCCTCAAATATCTTCGGCACCCTGGCCCGAAGCCGCTTTATTTTCCGGGAACAACTCGCGTCCGTACAACAACTGATTGAACTGAAGAACGACCCGATGCGGGCGATGAAAAAACCCTGGAAACACCTGGATGCCGCCATGGCAGCCTGGAAGGCTCTCCCCCTGCGTAACCCATCCGCCAAACCGGCGATGTACCAGCAAATCCGCATCAGCGAAATACCGCAAATCCTGCACTGGCCGATGGACGGTGGCGCGTTCGTCACCCTGCCACAGGTCTATACGGAAGACATAGACGAACCCGGCATCATGAAAGCAAACCTCGGCATGTACCGCGTACAATTATCCGGTAATGATTACGTGCCGGACAGGGAAATCGGGCTCCACTACCAGCTCCACCGGGGTATCGGCGTACACCAAACCAAGGCCAACCTGAAAGGACTGCCGTTGAAAGTAAGCGTCTTTACCGGTGGGCCTCCCGCGCACTCCGTGGCGGCCGTCATGCCACTGCCGGAAGGCATCAGCGAGATGACTTTCGCCGGGGTCCTCGGAGGCCGGCGCTTCAGGTATACCTATGATGAGGGCTATTGCATCAGCACGGATGCCGACTTTGTCATTACCGGCGACGTATACCCGAACGATAACAAGCCGGAAGGGCCCTTTGGCGACCACCTCGGCTATTACAGCCTCCGACACGATTTCCCGTTGATGCGTGTCCGTAAGGTGTACGCGCGAAAGGATGCCATCTGGCCTTTTACCGTGGTGGGACGTCCCCCGCAGGAGGACACCAGTTTCGGGCAGTTGATCCATGAAATCACCGGGGCGGCAATTCCCAAAGAAATACCCGGTCTCAAAGAAGTGCACGCCGTAGACGCCGCCGGCGTGCATCCCCTGCTGCTGGCCGTGGGCAGCGAACGATATACGCCCTACCTGCCCACCAGGCAGCCGGCGGAACTGCTTACCATCGCCAACCATGTGCTGGGTACCGGACAGCTGAGCCTGGCTAAATACCTGTTCATTACCGCGGACGACCAGAACCGTGTCAGCACACATCATGTTAATGAATACCTGCAGTTTGTCCTGGAAAGAACTATACTGGAAAGGGATATCCATTTCCATACGCATACCACCATCGATACACTTGATTACTCCGGCACCGGTCTGAATACCGGCAGCAAAGTGGTGTTCGCGGCTTATGGCGAGCCGGTCAGAACCCTGGGCAGGGAGGTTCCCTCCTGGATGCAGGAAATCAAAGGGATCCGGGAAGCAAAGCTGGTGATGCCCGGCGTATTGGCCATACAGACAGGTCCCTATTCCGATGCAGCTACGGCCCTGAAAGAAGCGGAATCCCTGGACCGGCAATTACAATCGCATCTGCAGGATCTCCAGGCATTCCCGCTGATGGTTTGGTGCGATGATGCGCCGTTCACTTCCGCCAACCTGCGCAATTTTCTCTGGGTCACGTTTACCCGCAGCAACCCTTCGCACGATATCCACGGCGTTGCCGCGTTTACGGAATTCAAGCACTGGGGCTGCAAGGGACCGGTAATCATCGACGCGCGGGTCAAGCCCCATCATGCGCCGGCCGTTGTACCGGACCCGGTGGTGGAGAAAAATATCGAACGGATATTTTCCCCCGGCGGAAGCCTGGCCGGATTGTAACGCTGGAACGGGAGAGATACCCCCCGGCGGAAGCCTGGCCGGATTGTAACGCAGGTAGGGGACAGATACCCTTTCCACTGCAGGCCCGGGTTGAAGGCATTGCGGGCAGTACTGTTGGCATTCCCCCGAACATGGATTATTTCCCCGGCACCAGGACCAGCCGGGCAATCTTAATGCGATCCATTACTGATTTGTCAACATGCTCCGGTCTTCGGCCGCCCTCGGCGAACATCTTCGCCTGGTCGTCATAGTGAAGACTCATGAAATGCCCCGACTGGCCCGTGGGATTAACGCTGTGCGCCTGCCGCGGTGTGGTGAAATCAACGATCCTTCTCAGTGCCGGCCCGCTCTTTACCGGGTACAGTCCGGTGGAATCCAGGAAGAAGTCGAGGTTATTCAGGGTTTCCTGCCCGCCGTTGACCGGTATGGGGCCCACGTTGAACCACTTACCCGCTACAGGCAGGATGCCCAGCGGATGTTTATGCTCAATACTGTGAACTTTTTTCCATTGCCATTGCTGCGGATCATCGCCCCATTGATTTGAAAGCGCTTCCGCAGCCTGGCTGAGCGCCCTGGTCAGGATCTCAGACCGCTTTTCCTTCGGTTGTGTATGAACGTTATCCCACCACCCGGACGAATCATTCTGCAGGAAGGAGGCGGTATTGCGTTTCAGGCTTAGGGTATTCTCAAAATTCCGCAGGGTCTCCGTCCCTAGTTCATCCTGGAAAGCCAGCTGGTACACTTCGTATATGAATTTGTAATACATGGTTGGGGCGATGCTTTCCAACTCGTGCCGGCCATCCCAGTCACCAAGGGTATCATACATAGACCTGGCGATCGCAGATAGCTTACGCGCATCCACCGCCGGAAGAACATTTTTCAGCAAGGCCGGGTACACAGGCACCTGTACGTCATTGATGACGGCCCGGACCGATGCCTCTGTCCAGTCGGACTTATCCGTAAAAAACAGGGCTTCGATCCTGCGTGCCCGGTTAGAGGGAACATAGTACCCGGGCACCAGGCCACTACCCATATCAGCGGGCTGGTTGTTGGCCGTATAGAGGACCCCGCGAACCGGGTTGACAATCTGCGGGTTCTGGGAAAAAGGCAGCCAGCCCTGGGGATCATCCATTCCCGTGCTGCCATCCAGGATGCGCTGCGGGTTTACATGCGCCGGGCGGATCGGCAGTTTCCCGGCGGCCCACCAGGCGATATTTCCGGCGGTGTCGGCCCACATAAAATTCAGGCCCGGCGATGTCAGCGGTTCCACGGCCCGGGCCGCATCACGGACATCGCCGGCATGGCTGATATTGTAAAAGACTTCCAGGTGCCTGGAAGGAAACTGGTGGTAGACCCACCACAGCGCCACGGGAACATCGAAATCCTTCACGTCTTCAAACGCGCCATTCAGGATATACCCATGGCGGGATTTTTTCACGTCAAGCACCACATCCGGCTTACCCTTGACGCGAATCGTTTCCCGACGCACCTGTAAGTCTTCCCAGTGATCCTTGTACCAGACCTGGTTGGCGTTAGCCGGGTTCGGTTTCTCGATAAAGAAATCCGCATCGTCATTCTCGAACATGGTCAACCCCCATCCGCCTTTATCGGAATGCCCAAGCGCCGGCACGGGTGTGCCCGCGAGGAAATTTCCATAAACATTGAAACCCGGGCATTCCAGGTAGGCTTCATACCAAACGGAGGGTTGCGCAAAGCCGATATGCGTATCGTTTGAAAGGATGGGCCTGCCGGATTTTGTTTTCTTTCCGCCGATGACCCAGCCATTGGAACCCAGGAAAGGCGGGAAGGGCGATTGCTGATCGATGTGTTCGGTCCGGGTGGCTACCTGGGATAAGAGGCGGGCAGCCATGGTGTCCGCACCCTTCTCCCCCGCCTGTACCGGTATTGTATAGGCGCTGTCCGGCCAGTTGCTCATCACATCCCTCAAATATGCGGGTCCGTATTTCTCGGCGATGGTGGTTGCCACGGACTCGGTCTTAAAGGCGCCCACAAATGTGTATCCCATGTACCCCACGATGATCTCCATATCCTCCAGGGTAAAGGGCGTCTTTGGCATGCCCGTGAGGGTGAATTCAACGGGCGTTTTTCCGGAACGGATGTATTCATTGAGGCCCCGTAGGTAGGCCCTGGCCGCGCGGACAAAAGGCCTGGTGGTGTCCTGGTACAGGGTATCGATCGTCATGCGTGCATGTTCCCGGAAGCTAAGCGTGCGGAAAAACTTGTCGCTCTCCAATGCTTTCTCGCCAAAAACTTCCGACAGTCTTCCGTCCGCAAGCCGCCGCAACACTTCCATCTGGAAAAGCCTGTCCTGCGCATGCACATAACCCAGCGCATGAAAGAGATCCTCTTCACTCTGCGCATAGATATGCGGGATGGCAAATGAATCATACAAGACTTCCACGGGCTGTGAAAGTCCAGGAATCGATTGCTCCCGGTTATAGTCCGGAAGGGAAGACCGCATAAAGAAATAAAGCCCGATGGCAGCAACCAACAACAAAGCAAGCAGGGCTAACAGGGAACGAAAAATAATTTTCATATGGAAACTTTGATCCGTGCAAATTTCTAACATCGATACGCAAAAAACCTCTTCAACTTCGGGTTACCCCCGGCTTGGTCCGAAGGGAGCCCCAATGTTTAAGCCAACCACCGCCAACTGTCAACCGTCAACCGACAACCGTCAACCGCCTCCTACCAACCGCCGCCGCCGCCGCCACCACCACCGCCGCCACTGCTTCCTCCTCCTCCGGAACCGCCGCTGCTGGAGGAAGGTGGCGTGGAAGCGGAAGAAATGGTGCTGCTTAGCCCGGAAGAAATGCCGCTGCTCAGGTCAGACATCCGGAAACCATTGGACAAAGACATCATATTGCCCCGGTAGTACGCAGGTTGGTAGCCTTCGGCGATGGCCCTTTGCACGATATCGTCAAACTTCTCTGCCCAGTTGTTCTCCACGTTAAGGGCGATAGCATAGGGCAGGTATTTTTCAAAAAGTTCCAGTGTCTTTTCCGGGGGCGTGAGTTGTTGGTATAGTTGCTGTTCCGTAGTGTCCAGGTACATGCGAAATCCCAGGATATGGTCTGTGAGTTTCCGGCCCTCTGGTGTATAGGCTTTCATGATCCTGGAGAAAACAATATGGACGGTAAACGCCAGTGCAAACAGGATCGCACTGATGACGAAGAGTTTTGTTGAATAAAAGTTGAGGGTGAAAATCAACCCGCCTATGAATGCGGCTACCAGGATGATAAACCCAATCACACCATAAGCCATGTTCAGGGCAAAATACCCGCGGACACCGCCATCCTTCGACCTGCTGACCTGCAGCTCCTTACGCAGCCATGATTTCAATTCCGCATTGAGGTTTTTGATCACGGGATTATAGGTACCCCGTTCTGCCTCCTGCCCATACAGGGATCCGATTGAAATCCCATACCGGTTACCGGTAGACGAAGAAACAGCGCCAGGGTTGCCGGAGGGTTTGCTGAAGCGATACGTGGCAGACTTGACCAACCATCCCTTTCGCTCCACTTCGATGTCCAGGTCACGGTGTACCGCCGCATCTACCAGGGTTGCCGCGAACAGGCTTGAATCATATCCCTGCCGAAGCAGGTAACCTGCCTGTGCCGGGGTGATCCCGGCCGGGGGCTCAAACTGGGGTATAATCGTATCGCCCCTGGGGTCCCTGCCTCTGCGATGCCAGGCGATATAGTAAAAAATGGAAAGGAATAACAGCACCGAAGCCATCCCCGGCAGGATGATATTGGCCTTGAGGAATGCCAGGAATTTCTCCAGCTTTCCCGGGGGCACCAGGATTCCTTTCCCGATAGAGGCTGCAACGGTCAGGCCCTCATAACTGCCCAACCCGGTATGGGAAGAGAAGAAGATTTCACGGTCTGAAAGTTGCCGGCTGTTGCAATTCCTGGCCGTGGATCCCTGTACGCCGGTATAGCAGGCGGATTCCCGGATCGCGGAGCCTTCCGGGAAACGAACCCGGCATGATACGGCGTCAGCCGTAAAAACCCAGCCACTGCCATTTACATTCCAGTAGAGTTCGTCCTTTTCAGGATGAAAAATCACCTGCCGCCGGGAGACATACTCAATTTCATAGACATAGGTGCCGGTATCCAGGATCACATCTGCATTTCCGGCTTTGATACGCGTGCCATTGGACAGGTATTCTTGCAGAAAGTTCTCCTCCTTCCCATTCTTACGGAGACTTTTGAGTTCGAATCCGGTGATGGTCCAGAATCCATTGCTATCGAGGTAGCGGGTAGGGAAATCACGCACGATCCCACGCTGGATATCGTTGTTCCAGGAAGGCATGGTGGCTTGAAACAGGTCTGGCTGCAACTGCCCGTTACCGTTATAAATGGTGATGGTTTCGTGAACCCTGATCTCTCCGTTATTCATGACTTCCAGGTCCGCGTGAAAAGACCGGATCCGATCGCTGTAGTTGGGTTCAAACAAAGGGAATAAAGATTCCGGCATTTTCATGGCCCTGGCAACTGCGTCCAGCAACGCCCTGTCATAAGCATCCCTGGCCGCCGGGAATCCCGGATCCGTTTCGGATATCTGTTTAAACCGGCGATCCAGCGCCTGGCAAGGGTTCTGCAGCAGGGCGTTGAACAGATCCGCCAGTTGCCGCCGCATTACCAGGTAACGGTCACGAATATCCTGGGATGAAAGACCCCGACTGTTGCCATAAACCGTGAATGATTGCAGCAGGATGCTGTCTACGCGGTTATCATCCAGGAAACGCGCGGAGGCCGGGGTCGGTGCTATTACCTGCGAGGTTGCCGCTACCGGCATTACAAGCAAAAACAGGAGACCGCAGGACCACGCCACCAGCCTTTTGCCGGGGCCGCACCTGGAAATCAAACCGGTCCGCATGTCAGCGAAAAGAAACTTTGGGGAGTTCGCGGGAAGATTCCGGCTCCTCCAGGAAGGTCTCTGGATGGAAACCATACATGCCGGCCAGTAAATTATTCGGGAAAACCGCAATGGCCTGGTTGTAATCGCGTACCGTACCATTGTAGTACCGGCGCGACTGGTTGAGTTTGGTCTCGAGCTCCTTCAGGTCCGTTTGCAGCGACAGGAAATTGGCATTCGCCTTAAGGTCCGGGTATTGTTCTGCCAGTGCAAAAAAACCGGAGAGAGCCTTGTTCATTCCCGCATCAGCCTTCGCCAGTTCATCAGGCGACTTGGCAGAAACGGCCATGTTCCGCCATTTCACTACGTCGGCCAGGGTCTGGCTTTCGTGTAAAGCATAACCCTTCACCGTTTCTACGAGGTTAGGGACCAGGTCGCTCCGTTGCTGCAGGAATGTACCGATACCACTCCAGGCCTCTTTTACCAGGATCCTGCGACGGGTAAGCTGGTTGTAGATCAACACGGCAAAAACCAGCACTGCGGCAACGCCAATCATTACAATCAGTATGGGCGACATAGCGAAGATTTTTAATGTAGGTGAATTCCTAAGATACGCTTTTGCATCGTTCCCGGAAACAGAGGTGGATAAGAATGACCTGTTGTGGATAGCGATATGCCAAAGCGGTTTACCTTTAATCCATGAAAAGATACATATCCTTCCTCCTGGGGATCATGGGTTTGACCTTCTGCAACACGGATGTGGTTGCACAGACCTCCGGGAGTCCGGGCAAACAGTGGATACAGTTATTCAATGGGAAAGACCTGAACGATTGGACGGCGAAAATTGCCGGCTACCCGGCCGGAGAAAACTATGGCAATACATTCCGCGTGCAGGATGGTAAACTGGTCGTTTCCTATGACCGCTATGATAGTTTCGGCGTTCGCTACGGTCACCTGTTTTACAAACAGCCATACGCTTATTACATGATCGCCGTTGAGTACCGGTTTGTGGGTGAACAGGCAAAGGGAGGCCAGGGATGGGCCACGCGAAACAGCGGCATCATGGTTCACGGGCAGGACCCGGCCAGCATGGGAAAGGATCAGGACTTCCCGATTTCCATCGAAGTCCAGCTGCTGGGAGGCCTCGGTACCGGGCCCAGAAGTACGGCCAACCTCTGTACACCCGGGACCCATGTAGTGAAAAACGGAACGCTGCTTACGGCGCATTGCATCAATTCAAATTCAAAAACATACGACGGAGATCAGTGGGTTCGGGTGGAAGTGTTGGTATTGGGCGATTCCCTGATCAGGCATATCGTCAACGGCGATACGGTACTGCAATACACCAAACCGCAGATAGGCGGAGGCAATGTGATCAACTTCCATGCGGCGTCGAAGAAAGACGGGCAGCTACTGACAGGCGGATATATTTCTCTTCAGAGCGAAAGCCACCCGGTCGAATTCAGGAAAGTGGAACTGCTGAACCTCGAAGGATGTAAAGATCCGACCGCAACAAACTATTCGCCTCATGCGGTGAAAGATAACAGGGAAAGCTGCCGTTACGATAAAAAGAAAAAGCGTAGCAGGGGATAACCCGGGTTACTGGAGCGTCCAGCCCAGCTGAAGCTCGAACCTGCCTTCCCCTATCCCCAACTCAGCGGCCGCGGCATTGCTAATCCGGGCAGCGAGGCCTTCATTCTCCTTCATGGGTGGTATCTCGCCCAAAACTTTTGCAAATATGCTGCGGGCATTCTGCGGGTTGGTCACACGCACCACTGTGCCGGGCATAACCTTGTTCATGAGAATATAGTATTTGCCGTCCTTCCAGCCGCTGGTGCTTTTGAATGCGGCTACCGAACCGGTGGTAACGGTGCCCGGAGAACCACCCCTGGTCTGCTCCTCGAAGAGCCCCCGGAAAGCGCCGCCAGAGCCCGATTGGACACCACCGGAAGGCGTGGTGGTTTCCTGCCTGGTTACAGGCTTAGGTGCAGGAGGCTGTTCCCTCACCGGCACTGCGGCGGCTTCCTGCTTTGGAGGCGGCTGTGATTCTGTTTTGGATACTGCGGCAACTTCTTTATCGGCCTTCGTTGTCGGGGGTTCAGTGGCCTTGGTTGCCGGTTTTTCCGCAGGTGCCGTGCTCTTCTGTGCTACGGGTTGGCCAACGGCTGCTTTCCCGGAAGAAGCAAGCGGTGAAACGGCCTTCTTCACCTTAAGGTATCCCACTACCAGGGGCTTGCCTACCGAGATTTCGTCGGATGAGAGATTATTCATGGCGCGCAGCTGTTCCAGCGGAACCTTGTTATACACCTGGCTGATGCGATAAAGACCCTCCTTCTCCTTCACGTTATGATACACTGGAACCAGCACTTCGTCGCTGCCTGCCGATCCGTCTTGCGTGAAATTCGCGGGAGACATGGGAATCTTTAAAGTTTCCCCAATGGAAAGACCTCGCGAAATGCTGGTACTGTTGAATGAAGCGGCCTGGTTGGGCGCTATATTGTACAGGCGACCAACACTGTACCAGTTTTCCTTCGGCACTACTTTGTGGTTAAGGTAGAGTTTCCCGCCTTCCTGCAACAGCGTAAGTGGCTGCTGTTGTCCCTGTGCGATCGAAAGGATAAGAAAACTGGCCAACCAAAGGTATATGTGCTTCATGCGGATGGATTTTTACCGGGGAACCACGTTGGGACCTTCCCGAAACCTAAAATTACAATATTCATATGATTGCACCCCGGTTGTCCATCCGGATGCGCCACTCGGAAGGATAATAATTATTAAGGCGATTGGGAAGTCTTTTGCCAAATCCCAGGGATAATCCCTCATAACGCAGGCATATCCAGCCTTTTACGCCGCCCTGGATATCCAGCGTTTCCCGGCGCAGATACCGGAGGGACTGGTCCAGGTTCAAAGAAATTGAATCCACGCCTGGTTCCAGAAAAGTACTCATGGCGAGTTCATGGTCAGGGTTAAAATCTCCGTGTGCGAACGCCCCCATACGCAACCCGCTCCTGCGCAGCCGGAAACGCGCGGCGATGGCCAGCCACCCTTCCCACTGTTCTTCCGGGAATGCCAGCATGGTATCGGTCATTTTAAAGATCCGGAATGTATCGGGTTCCTGGAGCCAGGATCGCAGGGTGGCTGATTCAACCGGGCTGGGTTTTTCAACAGCCACAGACCGGACTTGCAACCCATCAGACGCCGACTTCTTGCGGAAGGCGGCAAGAAAGAAACCCTCACCCCTGACCAGGTATGGATAAAACCGGTACCCATATGCATGCTTTTCAGAAATGCTTTCAACCACACCCCATCCCTCCGGAATGGGCAAGCGTATGGACTCCATCGCCATGGATTCCATCAGCCAGTCGCACACCGCTTCATCCTCCTCACGCGAATAGGAACAGGTGGCGTAGATAAGGATCCCATCTTCTCTCAGGCATGGCAGCGCATCCGCCAGGATCCGCTGCTGCCGCTGGCTGCAGTGGATCACGTTTTGCGGCGACCATTGCATAACGGCTTCAGCGTCCTTTCGAAACAGCCCGCTGCCACTGCAGGGGGCATCCACGACCATCACGTCAAAGAATCCGGGCAGGGATTGAAAGTCTTTCGGATCCTGGTTGGAAACCAGCATGGCGGGTATGCCCCATTTCACCACATTTTCATACAGGACCGGTACGCGGCTCCGGATCAGTTCATTCGAAAGCAACAGGGCGATGTTTTTCTTTGCTGCCAGCAGGGTTGATTTACCGCCCGGTGCGGCGCAAAGATCCAGCACGCGGGCTTGCTCCAAATCCCCGCAGGCTATCGTCCACGCATAGTCGAGAAACATGCTCGATGCTTCCTGGACATAGTAGGCGCCTGCATGAAACAGCGGGTCGAAGACAAAGGCGGGTCTTTGCTGCAGGGAGAATCCCTGCGAGCACCAGGGAACCGGATCCGGGCGCAAGGTGGGAGCCGGAAGCGCAACGGTGGC
>Ga0114938_1002328_pt1 | contig 12054 bp, 11 predicted proteins | sample AshMeaBigSpring_FD_88675 | JGI IMG/M metagenome (GOLD analysis project Ga0114938, IMG submission 88675) | Groundwater microbial communities from Big Spring, Nevada to study Microbial Dark Matter (Phase II) - Ash Meadows Big Spring | ecosystem: Environmental > Aquatic > Deep subsurface >...
ATCCAGGGAGCAGGAAGTCGAGGGACTCGACCTCGCGCTGCACGACGAGCGCGCCTACAACAACTGAACGGCGATTGTCGGGTTTGTCCGGCGGCCGGTTCCCGGTGCGGGTCGTCCCTGTTCCCCCTCAGGCCCGCCCGGGTGCCGGCACGCCACCTTTTTCAAGGCGCTCCGGATGAACCCCGTCATGCGCCGCCGGTCCCATTTCCTGCGGCCATGGCTCCGGTCCGCTACACTCCGGCCCGGATCGGCCCTCCAGTGTGACGGCCGTCAAGGGTTTCGGGCCCCGGAAAGGCCACACTGTGCGCAGTCGGGGGTGGAATATGTCCGGGATTCAAAAGGTTCTGATGGCGTTCCTGATGGCGGGCCTGACCGCGGTTGCCGCGGCCGAGACCGTCTACAAATGGGTGGATGGCTCCGGCCAGATCCACTACACCGACCTGCCCCCGACCCGGAGCGACGCCAAGGTCCTGGGAGTGATCCACCAGGCCGGCGTGGTCGAGGACGAAGAGTCCGGTGACGACTACGACGATGAAGGCGGCAATGACGGCGGCGGCTCGGACAGCACGACCGCCGGTGCGCCGACGACGCCCGAGCCACCTGTGTCGCGCGACGCGATGCAGGCCGCCGCAAATGACGCCGCGAAGGCCAAGGTCGAGCAGTGCAAGGCCGCGCAGGACCGCTACCAGCGCTACATCGAGTCGCGCCGCCTGTTCCGCGAAGAGAACGGCAAGCGCGTCTATCTCTCCGACCAGGAGCTGAACGAGGCCCGCGCCCGCGCCAAGCAGGCCGTGGACGATTACTGCAACTAGCCCCTTTTTTGCGGGCACAATGGGCCCGCCATGAAGGTCGGATTCATCGGACTTGGTGCGATGGGCCTGCACATGGCCCGCAGTCTGCATCGCGCGGGGCTGCTCGCCGGCGCCTGGAACCGCACCGCCGCCAAGGCCGAGGCCCTCGCCGCGGAAACCGGCTGCCGCGCCTTCAACGATCCCGCCACGCTGGCCTCCGCCTGCGACGCGATCGTCACCTGCGTTTCCGCCGACGACGACCTGCTCGCCGTCGTCGGCGCAATCCTGCCGGGGCTGCGCCGCGATGCGATCGTCATGGACTGCTCCACGGTCGGTGCGAACACGGCGCGCCAGGCTGCGGCACTCATCGCCGGTGCGGGCGGCTCGTTCCTCGATTGCCCGGTGAGCGGCGGCGTCGAGGGCGCGAAGAACGCCACGCTCGCGATCATGTGTGGCGGTGACGAACGGGCCTTCGAGCGCGCGCAGCCGGTGCTCGGCGCCCTCGGCAAGACCGCGGTGCTCATGGGTGCTTCGGGCGCGGGCCAGGCGACGAAGGCCACGAACCAGATTCTCTGCGCCGGCGCAATCCAGGCCGCGGCCGAGGCGATGGCGTTCGCACAGGCGGAGGGCCTGCCGCTCGAAAAGGTCATCGAGATCCTCGGCAAGGGCGCGGGTTCCTCCTGGTACTTCGTGAACCGCGCGCCGTTCATGGTGCGCGGGGAATATCCCGCGGGATTCCGCGTGCGGCACCACGACAAGGACCTGCGCATCTGCCGCGAGATGGCCGCGAAGCACGGCGCCCGCCTGCCGGTCGTGGAATCAACCCTCAGGGACTACGGGAAACTCCAGGCCGCGGGCTACGCCGAAGAAGACATCTCGACGATCTTCCGCCTGAAGGCGCCGCTTTTCTCGCGCAAGGGCTGAGGCCGTGGAATCCACCGGCACCTTCCTGATCCGCCGCGAGCGCCCGGGTTTCTACCTGCCGGATTTCTGCCGCGCGCAGAGCGTGCTCGCGGTCGTGCTGATCGCCGAGCTCGTCGCGGTGCTCCTCACCCTCGCCCGTCACGGCATCACCGAGCAGTTCTGGCCCTATCTCGCGAAGACCTCGCTGTTCCTGCTCTGGACCGGCCTCGGCATCGCGGCGGTCCTCTGCGCCGCGCGCGGGCTGCTCGCCAGGCAGGACGTCGCAAAGGGATCCGCCGTCGCACTCCTGCTCATGCTGATCGTCACGGGCGCGGTCACGGAAGGCGCCTGGTGGTTCGCCGAGCGCACGAATCGCCTGCTCGGCATCGCCGCGGCGCCCATGACCGACCACCTCAAGTTCCTGCTTCGCAACCTCGCGGTCTGCGCGATCGCAGGCGGCCTGGCGCTCCGCTATTTCTACGTCTCGCACCAGTGGCGCACCAACGTCGAAGCCGAGGCTCAGAGCCGCGTGCGCGCGCTGCAGGCCCGCATCCGCCCGCATTTCCTGTTCAACAGCATGAACACCATCGCCTCGCTCACGCGCAGCAACCCGCGCGTCGCCGAGCAGGCGATCGCGGACCTGTCGGATCTGTTCCGGGCATCGCTGCGCGAGCACCGCGAGCGCATCCCGCTCGCCCACGAGATCGAGATTGCGCGCGCCTACGAGCGCGTCGAGCGCCTGCGCCTCGGCGACCGGCTTAAAATAGACTGGCAGATCGAGGGGCTGCCGCTAGACGCCCAGGTTCCCGCGCTGATCCTGCAGCCGCTGCTCGAGAACGCGGTCTACCACGGCATCGAACCGCTCGACAAGGGCGGCACCATCCGCGTCACCGGGCGGCTCGAGGGTGCGACGGCGGTCATCTCTATCGGCAACCCCGTGCAGCCGAAACTCGTCGCCCGCAGGGCGGGCCACCAGATCGGCCTCGACAACGTGCGCCAGAGGCTCGAGCTGATGTTTCACGGCGAAGCGGGGCTTGAAGTCATCGAGACGCCCGAGCATTTCCTGGTGACGCTGCGCTTCCCGGCGGGCGTGAGGCCGGCATGAACCTGCGCGTGCTCGTGGTGGACGACGAGCCGCTCGCGCGCGAGCGCCTCTCGCATCTCGTCGAGGAGCTGCCGGACACGGAGCTCGCGGGCGTCGCGGCCAATGGCGAGGAGGCGCTGCTCCTTGCCGGCCGGCTGAAGCCCGAGGTCGTGCTGCTGGACGTGCGCATGCCCGGCATGGACGGCCTCGAGGCTGCGCGTCACCTGGCGCGCATGCCGGAGCCGCCGGCCGTGATCTTCACGACCGCGTTCGAGGAGCATGCGCTGGCGGCCTTCGACGCCCAGGCGGCAGGCTACCTGCTGAAGCCCGTGCGGCTCGAGAAGCTCCAGGAGGCGCTCGCCCGCGCCCGCACGCCGACCCGCGCGCAGCTCACGCGCATCGCGGAAGGCGCGGCGGGCCCGCGCACGCGCATCGCCGTGCGCACGCGGGACCAGCTCAAGCTGATCCCGATCGAGAGCGTCATCTGCTTCATCGCGGAGCAGAAGTACACGACGCTCCGCCACGCCGGCGGCGAGGAGCTGATCGAAGAGCCGCTGAAGGCGCTCGAGGACGAGTTTGCCTCGCTGTTCGTGCGAATCCACCGCAACGCCCTCGCCGCCATCGAGCACATCGAAGCCATGGAGCGGGATGCCGAGGGGCACCAGCATGTGCGATTGAAGGGCGGCGGCACGCTGCCGGTCAGCCGCCGGCTGGCGTCCGAAGTCACAAAGCGGTTGAAGAGCTAGGCACCGTCAAGCCAATTCCTCTTTCCCGATCGTTTGCGGGTCACCCATGCCCGCAAGCCTCGAGGAGAGGAATCATGACGACCCGTGACGACCTGGCGCCGGCCCCCGAAGCCGGCACCCTCACCCGCCGTGACCTCTTCGTCGGCGCCGGCATGACCGCGGGCGCCATCGCCGCCCTTGGGGGTGTCGCAGGCTCCGCGTACACACCCGCCGCCCGGGCCGCCGTCCTCAAGGATCGCAAGTATTTCGCGACCTACGTGGCGCTCGAAGTCGACGGCACCTATGCCGGCAATCTCGCATCGGCCGAGGGCGGAGAACCGGTGGTCGTCTCCAGCTCGCCCGAGCTGCTTGTGCGCTACGAGCCATTGCGCCTGCGTCTCGGCGACACGTCCGGCGCCGTCTTCAAGTGGATCGCGGATACGTCGAGAGGCGTTCCGCAGGCCCTGCCTGTCAGCGTCATCTCCTGCGATTTCGAGGGCAGGGAGAATTACCGGCTCAGCGCCCAGGGCGTGCGACCGGTCTCGATCATGACCGACAGCCTCGATGCAGGCGCCAAGGATCCGTTCCGGTTCGAGTTGACGCTGCAGCCGACGACCTCGTCACATGTCCTCGGCACCAAGTCGAACTCCGCGGTCAAGCTTGGGCTCAAGAGCAAGGGGCTGTTCCGGTCGAACTTCCGTCTCTATATCCAGGGCGTGGATTCGGCAGCGCTTCCGGTCCGGAGCATCGAGCCTTTCGGCCTCAGGGCACGCGCCGATGGCGTGCTCGTGCCGACGACCCTGAAGTTCACGATGCTGTTTGGTTCCGCCGCGCCGTTGTTCACCTGGATGCAGAGCACACTGGATCGCAAGGGAGACGCACGGCAGGCGCAGTTGCAGATGCTGTCGGGCGATCTCAAGACGGCCCTGGCGACCGTTGATCTCACGGGCCTGACGATCCTGCGGATGAGCTGCCCCGCCCAGACCGGGGCCGACTCCTTCCAGCACGTCGAGATCGAGTGTCAGCCCTCGACGCTGACATTCGACATGAACGAACTGGCCGCATGAGCGGAATGCCGTCAGCGGTGACGAAAGACGATCGTCACCTCGCGCGGCGCCACCTGGCCTGAGCTGAACTCGTTCGCTGACACGGGGTCGAGCGCGAAGGCGGTCGAGCCTTCGACGCCCACCTTGCGGATGTCGCGCGTCGGCACGTCGCGGATCGAGCGCGTCGCCGGGCTGCAGGCGGCCAGGTTGAGCGCGGGCACCGCCGCATGCCCGACGTTGACGATGTCGCGCGTGGCGGCCAGCAACTCCGGCGTCGAGCACGGCGACAGCACCAGCCGCAGCTGTTCGTCTCCCGTCATCGCTGTGAACTCGTAGGGGCCGAGCTGGGCGAGCTGCCCGGCGGCCAGGTCCACGCGGTCGATCTGGGACTGGACGCCGGCCGGGTTGATGTTGAATACGGTCATCTGGCCCGGCAGTGTCGGCCGGTAGACCACGATGAAGCGGTCGCCGGTGCGGAACTCGTGCGTCGCCGGGCTGACCGGCGTCATGGCACCGCCCGGCAGCACGGCATGCACCTCGAATGCGAGACCCGCGAAGACCCCGCCCGTCGTGTCGGGCGCCGCGAGCGCCTGCGCGAAGACGGGGTCCGGTGCCGCTGGCGCTCCGGTCTGGGCATCGAAGAACTGGGGTGTCGCCGGCGCGAACGAAGGTGGCGGCGGAAACGGCACCGCGGCAGCCGCCGGATCGAACGTCGGCGGCGGGGCGACGATCGGCGCCTGTGCGACCGTGGCGACATCGGATTCTGGTTTCTTCTTGCGGCTGAACCAGCTCGTGATGCCGCCGGTGATGGCCTGCGTCAGGCTCGTGAGCACCGTCGAGCCGACGGTCGTCGTCATCGCCGCGAGCGAAGCGGCGAACATGTTCTTCAGGATCTGCTTCGGGGCCTCGGCGGGACCCACCGGAATGCCGAATTGCGGCACCGGCGCCGGCAGGACCTGCGGCTGCTCCGGGAATACCGGTGCCGGCGGCACGCCCTGCTGCGGCGGCGGGAATACCGGCGGCGGCAGCACCGGCGCGGGGGGCGGCGGAAACACAGGCGGCGGCGGTTCCTGGGCCATGGCGGAAGACTGCGCCAGGACGGCCAGCGCGGCCGTCGCTGCGATTACGGCGACCCCACGACGGCAACTCGGGAGCTGGTCCATTGCGACACCTGCTGCGGGCTGGATCTCTGACAGGTTATAACGACCAGAGGCTCCGGACTGGCTTTTGGCGGCGCAATACGCCAGTCGGCGCAGCTGGGTCGTTCTCAACCGAGGCGGGTCGAACGGGCAACAGCATGCCAGCAATGTCTCATTCGACGAGGAGTTTCCGGCGTAGCCGGTTGCGGCCGGCGGTTGCGGCGCTGTGCGCATCCACGCTCGCGAGCGCACTGTCGGCCGCCATCGCCACTGCCCAACCTGCCGCTCCCGCTCCAACCGGCGCCGGTCGCGCCGACCTTCTCCTCGTCGTGGATTGCCTGCTGCCCGGCCAGGTGCGCATGCTGGGCCAGCGCTCGACCTACGTCAGCGCGCGCCGCCCGGCGCGGCTGACAGCCCGCGACTGCCAGATCCGCGGCGGCGAGTACGTCGCCTACGATCGCGCGGACCTGAGGAGCGCGCTGGGAGCCTGGAAGCCGCTGGCTGATTCCGGAGACCTCGAGGCGCAGGTCATCGTCGGCGAGATCTACGAGCGCGGCATGGGAGTTGCCCCCGATTACGGGCAGGCCGCGCACTGGTACCGGCTCGCGGCGGATGGCGGCAGCCGCCGCGCGCAGATAAACCTCGGTCACCTGCACGAGACGGGTCAGGGCGTCACACGCGATCCGGCCGTTGCACTCGACTGGTACCGGCGCGCCGCCGGCCGTGACGTACCGATCGAACTCGACGCCGTGCCGCCGCCCGCGATGGCCGTGGAAACGACGGCTGTCGCAGCGCGCACGCTCGAACTGGAGGCATCGCTCGAGCAGCTTCGTGCAGAACTGTCTGCGGCGAAACAGGCGGTCGCCGCATCCACCAGCCATGCCGCCGAAGCCGAGCAGCGGGCCCAGGAAGCCGAGAGACTCCTCGCCGCCGTTCCGCCTCCCGCGCCGGCAGCGCCGCCGCCACCCGATCGGACCGCCGAGATCGCCGCGCTTCAGCAGGAGCTCGCAACGCGCGCGGAGGATGCCCGTGTGCTCGCCCGCGAACTGGATGCCGCGCGGCGCTCGATCGTCGAGCGCCAGGAGGCTCTCGCGCAGGCCAGCCAGAATACCGAGGCCGCGCGGGCGGCCGCCGCGGAGGAACGGCGCAAGCTCGACGAGGTGAACGCGCGCCTGCTCGCACGCGAGTCCGAGCTGGTCGCCCAGCGCCAGGAATCCGAGCGGCTCGGGCGCGCGCTCGCGGACGCCGCCGCGCTCGCCGCGACCCGGCAGGCCGAACTCGAGCGCCAGCCTCAACCCGCACCCATGGTCGCGATGGCCGGACCCGAGGTGGTCATCGTGGAACCCGCGCTCACGCGCACGCGTGACATCGTCGCGGTCGCAACCGCGGCGGTCGGCGAGCGACGCGTCGTCGGGCGCGTGACGGCCCCGGCGGGCGTCGTTTCCGTGACGGTCAATGACCGCACCGTGGAGCCCAACGAGTTCGGCGTGTTCACGGCGAACGTGCCGATGGCGGCCGGCGAGCTGCCGGTGCTCGTCGCCGCGGTCGACCGGCAGGGCAAGCGTGGCGAGGCGCGCTTCCTGCTGCGGGCAGAGACGGCGCCCGCGGCGCCGGTGGCCCAGGCCGCGGTGACGGGCCGCGCCGCACGGCCGGCCGGCGTCCAGTTCGGGACCTACCACGCGCTCATCATCGGCAACAACGACTACCGCACGCTGCCGGACCTCGCCTCCCCGGTCAACGACGCGACCGACCTCGCGCGCATGCTCGAGAAGCGCTACGGATTCAGGACCACGCTGCTGCTGAACGCGGACCGCTACCAGATCCTCTCCGCGCTCAATGCGATGCGGGAGACGCTGACTGAGAAGGACAACCTGCTCATCTACTACGCCGGCCACGGCGAGCTCGACGAGGTCAACCAGCGCGGCCACTGGCTACCGGTGGACGCCGAGCGCGACAGCACCGCCAACTGGATCCCGTCCACCGCGGTGACCGACATCCTGAACATCATGCGCGCCCGCCAGATCCTGCTGGTCGCAGATTCCTGCTACTCGGGCGCGCTGACGCGCTCCTCGGTCGGCCGGCTCTCGGCCGGGATGACGGACGAGGAAAGGGCGCACTGGCTGCGCACCATGGCGACGCGGCGCTCACGTACGGCGCTGACCTCCGGCGGGCTCGCGCCGGTGATGGATGCGGGCGCCGGGCGGCACTCGGTCTTCGCGAAAGCCCTGCTCGACGTGCTCGGGGCCAATGCCGAGATCCTGGACGGCCAGCGCCTGCACCGCGAGGTCGCGGCGCGCGTCGCCTACGCGGCGGCCAACCTGCGCTTCAATCAGGTGCCCGAGTACGCGCCCATCCGCTTCGCCGGCCACGAGGCTGGCGAGTTCTTCCTGGTCCCCGGTTCCTGAACGGAGCATGACGATGAAATCCACGATGACCGCAGCGGCGATACTCGCCGTCCTGGCCTCCGCGCCGGTCCAGGCCGGCCCGGTCGAGGACGCGCTGGCACAGCTGAACAAGGAACTGGCCGCACTCAAGAGCGACGTTGCGGCATTGAAATCGATACTCAAGCGCGACGCGAACGGCAACCTGGCTTTCAATGTCGCCGGCACGAGGGCCGACGGAATTGGGGCCAACCTGGTCTCGACGGTTGCCGGAAGCGCGTCGTCCAGCATCGGGACCACCGCAACCACTTCAATCGGGTCCCATTCACTCGCCACGATCGGCGGCGACTCGTCGCTGACCATCGGCAAGTCCGGCGTGACGAAAGTCGGCGGCTTCCGCTCCACTGAGATCGTGAAGGACGACCAGTTGAAGGTCACCGGCCACCGCACGGTCAACGTCGGCGGCGACCTGAAGGTCGCGACCGGCGGCAATGCCTCGCACCAGGTGACCGGCAGCATGAACGTCGCGGTCGCGCGCTCGATCGCGATCGAGGCCGGCGATCAGATCCTCCTGAAAGTCGGCGCCGCCTCGCTGGTCATGAAGAAGAACGGCGACATCGCCATCACCGGCACCTCGATCGGCATCCAGGGCTCCGGCGACGTCGTGATCAAGGGCTCGAAGGTCCTGACGAACTAGGGGAGCGCCTGCGGCTTCCCGAAGCCGTCAGAACTCGACGCGCAGCCCGAGCGTCGCGCGCTGCCGGTCGAGGTCGTCGTTGCCGAGCAGGATCGAGTAGTCGAAGAACGGCATCCAGCCGTTCTTCAGCACGAACGCAATGCTGAGCCCGGCGTTGAAGGAATCGCGGTCGCCCCCGGAGCTCGACAGCAGGTACTGCGTGGCCGCGGAATCGAGCACGAAGCTCGCCATCACGTCCTGGGACTGGTTGTCGAATTCGTGCTGGAACTCGACGCGCAGCTGCGGTACCACGATGCCTCCGCGGGTGCTCGCCACGTAGCTCGCGCGCAGCCCGGCATGGCCGAGCAGCGATTCCTGCGTGGCGCCGGAGAAGCTCATGTGCAGGCCGGAATTGCCGAGGTCGCGCTCGGTGTAGACCTCCATGCGCGAGCGGGTCCAGGTCAGCCCGGCATAGGGCCCCAGGCTCCAGGCGCCGCTCGCGTGGTCGAAACCAGCATTGAAGCTGAGCCAGGTCACCTCGTTGTCCGCATCGCCCTCGGCCTGGACGTTGGTCTGGGTGATGGTCCGGGTGGACTCCTGGAACACCGAATTGCGGCGGTAGCTGCCATCGATGCTCTCGAAGCCGCCGCTCAGCTCGGCGAAACCAGACTTGCCCACGTTCCAGCTCGCGAACAGCGTCAGGTAGGTGTTGTCATTGTCCGCAGTTCCGGCGACTGACGCCGGCGTGAAGTTCACGCCCGGCGTCTCGGCGTCGAAGTCGTAATCCATGCGCTCGAAGCCGGCGATGCCGCCGATCACCAGGCGGTCGGAAACGCGGTAGTCGAAGCCGAGCTCCGCCGCCTTGCTGTCGCCCTCGAACCCGCGCACCACGTCCGGCAGCAGGCCGGCGCTCCTGTCGAACCAGGTGCCGTGCACGTTGACGAGCAGACTCCAGGGCCCCGAGGCGACCCGCGTGCCGTCCTCCGACTCGTCTTCGCGCAGCTTCTCGCCGCGCTCGCGCGCCTCCTTGCTGCGGGTGTGGGCGGTGCTGATCGCCGGCTGGTTATGGGCCAGGTTCTGGCTCGGGTTCAGCGAGGACTCGCTGTCGCCCGAGAGGTTTCCGGTTCCCAGGGGAGTCTCGGCGCAGCGGACAGCCAGCACTCCGGTCGGCGCCAGGCACACGTCGAAGAAGAAGTTCTGGAAATCCGCATTGGCGGACTGGGCCTGCGGCGCCGCGCCCAGCAGCGCGGCGATCGCGACGGAAAGGGTCCTGGGGCCGGCACGCATCGGTCATCTCCTGCGGGCTCTGACGACCCCGCCAGAACGAGCCAGGGGGTCGGACTGGCTTGCATGATCGCCAATGCGGCCCCTTCAGCACAGGTTCAACGATCCTTCAGCCCGCCATGAGGACTCCGCCGGACGTCATTGGCTCCAATCGCCCCCATTGGCACAACGAGGGGGATCCCATGGCTCAGCAGGCAAGCGCCGGTGAACGGCATCTGTTCGAACGGCTCTACGCGGAGCACCACGCGCTCCTGGTCCGGTTCCTGACCCGCATGACCCGCTGCCCGCAGCGGGCCGAAGACCTTGCGCAAGTGGCCTGGCTCAAGCTGCTGGGTGCGCGCAGCCGGGGCGCCTGCCGCTGCGCCGATGAGGCGGAGATCCGGGCCTATCTCTTCAGGGTCGCGCGCAATGCGTTCCTCGACGAATACACCCGCAAGCACGAGGCCACGCGCACGCGCTGCGTGGACCCCGGCTTGCTCGACGACCTGGCGACCGTCACGGGTGAAGCCGGGCCGGACCGGCTGGCCGAGCGTCAGCAGGTGCAGGCCATCGTGCAGGAGGCCGTCAGGAAACTCCCCACCGAGCAGCGCCGGGTCATCCGCATGTGGTCGAATGGCGCCAGCATTCGCGAGATGACCACCGCCTGCCGCGCCCCGCGCGACACGGTCCTGAGCCGCAAGAAATACGCCGTGGCACGGCTGCGCGGCTTCTTCGCCGACGGCGCGCTCGCGCCGGGGTGATCCCCGGTCGAACCAACCGCAACCCGCCGTTCGTTCTAGGGGCATGCGCCGGGCACGCCTCCTCCCCTGCCTGCTGGCAGTTGCCGCCGCCGTCGCGGGCAATGCCGTGGCCGCGCCGCCGCAGCTGCTCGCGCGCACGCCGCTCTCGGCGCTGCCGCCGGCCCAGTCGGTGGGCCAGGCCGGCCCGTTGAACCGCATCGCCTTCGACGTCGACGGCTTCGGCCCGCCGGATACCGCCTCCCAGGTCACCTGCATCTATCCCGACCGCACACGCTACCGCTGCGAGGCCCAGATCGGCGAGACCGAGCCCGGCAGCACGCGCCGTCGCGTCATCGTGACCGTGCCCGACCTCGGCATGGGCGCGTCGATCACGGTGCGCTTCACCGGCTCCGGTGGCCACGCGGACGCATCGGTCCAGCTCGCGAACGCGCCGCAGGTCGTGCACGAGATCGAGGCCCTCGCGCTGCCGGGTGGTGGCCAGATCGCGATCGGTGCGCACGGCGCGCCGGCACCAGTCATGACGCTCGTCAGCAGCAGGGCGACCACGACACCCGCGATGGCAGCGGCGGCCGCAGGCCAGGCCGCATCCTGCGAGCAGCTCGTGCCGGAATGGGTCGCGGCGAGCGCAACGGATCCCGTGTTTCAGAGCCCGTTCGGCGCGCTGAACGGCTCCATCATCCTGGCGAAACCGGTGCAGCCCGGCAGCCGTGTGCGGCCGGACAACCTGCCGGAGTGGCTGGTGAGCTATCCGCTGAGCGCGACGCGGGTGCAGTTCATCGCGCACTACGAAGTGATCTACCGCGTGGGTGCCTGCCCGCACAAGGTCATGGCGCCGGGGAGCTAGCCAGTTTCCGCCGGCCGGTGGCGTTGGCCTCGTCGATCCGCGCCAGCAGCGACCCGAATCGCGGGTCGTTTCGCAGGTCCCCGAATGACGGATCCGTGCGCATCAGCCAGCCGCGCCGCCACCCGAGTTCCACGGCGCGCCCGAGCGACGCGAGCGCCGCATCGCGTTCGCCCGACTGCGCCTGCACGGCCGCGCGCAGGTAGTGCAGTCCATGCCAGGCGTGGCCATGGGACTCGACGTTGTCAAAATGCTGCGTGGCGAGCGCCTCCATCCTGCCGGCCGCGGCCGGGTCGCCGCGCCGGCGCTCCAGCAGCCCTGCCGTGCAGGCCTCGCAGACTCCCCAGCGCGTGCGGTACAGGCCGGGACGGAAGTCGTCGGTCAGCTCCGGCCGCGGCCCGAGGGCATCGCCCGCGATCCGCGAGGCGAGCGCTGGTTCGCCGA
>Ga0114938_1002329_pt1 | contig 12048 bp, 11 predicted proteins | sample AshMeaBigSpring_FD_88675 | JGI IMG/M metagenome (GOLD analysis project Ga0114938, IMG submission 88675) | Groundwater microbial communities from Big Spring, Nevada to study Microbial Dark Matter (Phase II) - Ash Meadows Big Spring | ecosystem: Environmental > Aquatic > Deep subsurface >...
GCCAAAGGCAAAGCGCGTATCTCCCGCGTGTCTTCGCGCGGCCGCGTAGGCGAAGGCGCTCAGCCCGATCGCGACGGCATGGGAGCTCATGTGCCAGCCGTCCGCCAGCAGGGCCATCGAGCCGAATACGGTGCCGGCGGCGACCTCAATCACCATCATGGTCAGGGTGAGCACGATCACCCGGCGGGTGGACCGTTCGCCATGGGCGCGATCGGCTTCAAAACGGTGGCTGTGCTGCCAGCGTTGCAGGTTATGGCGGTGCATGGCATTGAAACCCGAAAAGAAATTCCCCTTCGCCCCCTTTGCCAAAGGGGGTCAGTGGGATTTTGAAATCGATTTCATTTTCAGCCTATCCTAACCAGGGAAACGTCCCAAGTAAACCCACAAGGAGCCGGAAGCATGGATGCAATTGAAATCGTGGCCAAGCTGATGGAGCTTTCCGCGGTGACGGCCCCCAAAAGCAAGGGCGTGAGCTTCGTGCAGACCTGCGTCCTGACCGGAGATGCGATTCAAAAACTGGCGGACGCAATGGCGCGATTCGGTGAGCGGACCGGGAAAAAGGACTTCGACCGCGACGCCAAGGGAGTGGCGCGCTCCGGCGCCGTGGTGCTCATCGGCCTGAAAGACTCCAAGCCGGTCGGGCTTGACTGCGGGGCCTGCGGATATTCGGACTGCAAAAGCTTCGAAAAACAGACCAAGAAGGCCGTGGAGTTCGCCGGCCCGATCTGCGCCTTCCGCCTGCTCGACATGGGCATCGCCCTGGGCTCGGCGGTCAAGACCGCCAGTATGCTGAACGTGGACAACCGCATCATGTACCGCATCGGAACGGTGGCCCGGGAAACCAATGTGGTGGACTGGGATTTCGTGATGGGAATCCCGCTGGCAGCGACTGGAAAAAATATTTTCTTCGACCGATAGTCGATGGATTTCGTGTTCGTTCCAATCATTGAAAAACCGCTCAAGGACGTGCTACTCTTATTACCAAAAAATGCTGGCAGTTAAGGTAGGCACCCTGGTATTGTCGGTCACCCTGCATGATAGATAGTCCTATCTGTAAAACAAGGCCATTGACTTGTGAGGCGGGATTCTGGGAAGAAAAAAATTGTCATCATTGCCGGACCCAAGGGCGCCGGCAAGACGACGTTTGCCAGGGAATTTCTGCCGTAGGAAGCCGATTGCCCTGATTTTATCAACGCTGATTTAATCGCAGCCGGCATTTCCCCCTTTGATCCCGACCGGGCTGCCATCCGCGCAGGCCGTCTAATGCTTTTTGAAATCAAACGTCGAATCGCAAGGGGCGAAAGTTTTGCCTTTGAAACTACATTGAGCGGACGGTATTATGCGAAACTCATTACGGATTGGCGAGAGGCCGGATACCATGTCAAGATGATATTCTTGAATCTGCCAGATCCGGAGTTGGCGATAGCCCGTGTAGCCGCACGGGTATCACAGGGCGGCCATCATGTTCCCGAACCCGTGGTTAGAAGACGTTTTGAAAGCGGGCTGAAAAATTTTCATGATATCTACCGGCGGTTGGTCAACAGTTGGGCCTTGTACGACAACTCTGGTGAAAAGCCTCGTCTTATTACAATGGGAGATAATCAATGAAAACAAAATCCCGGGGCTCAAAGGACCCTGACATTCTGGCATCGGAAAAAGCGCTGCGCCGAGCGGCCCGCCGAGCTCTCGATATCGGATTGCAGACCGGCACATCTGTTTTTGTGCTGAAAGAGGGTAAAATAGTCGATCTGACAAAACGAAAGCCGGCTCGGCTAAGAAAAAAGGGCATTGAGCGGATATCCGCAGCTCGCAAACCTTCCCGGAAGAAATTGAAACCAAAAGAAGCATAGCCTATCCGGAAGAAATTACACAAGGAGTTTCTAATGGCACTTCTCGCGTCTGAAGAATGCGAAGAAGAGGTAAGCAGTAAAGCAGCAAGTCAAAAAGACCTACCACTTTAGCGAAAACGCCGCATGCACATGCCGGATCATGGTGACGGCGTCGTAGACCGGCAACCCCAGGGCCGCCCGGACGGCGGCCGCGTAGGGCGGAAGGTTGGCGCATTCGAAGAGGAATGCAGCGATGTGCGGGTCGGCCGCGAGCATGCGCTTGGCCTGTTCCACCACCTCCGCTTCGACGCCCGGCACATCGATCCGTCCGCTCCCTTCCAATATCGCTTCCCTGAATCTGGGCTGGTTCTCGAGCCCGGCCACCGTGATCCGGTCCAGGTCTCCGCCGGCCCGGCACAGGTGCTCCGTCGTCAGGTTGGAGGCGTCGGCCGTCAGGATCCCGATGCGGGCCCGGGGGCGCAAGGTCGCCTGGATGAAGGGCAGCTGCAGCAGGCTGGACGTGAAGACAGGCACCGGGAATTCCCGGGCGAGATCCTCCTGAAATAGGATCATGAACCCGCAGCTCGTCGTCAGCGCCCGCACCCCCTGCCGCACCAGTTCCCACCCGGCCTCGACAAACGGAGCCAACAGCGATCGATCGCGCTCGGCGATCAGACGCCTGAGGGTGGCGCCGGGCACCGTGCGGCAGATCGCCGGGAACGGAAAGGTCGCCGGGTTGCCGACATCCCCCGGAATGCGCTTGATGGGGGCATCCATTACCAAAATGCCAATGGATGGCTGATCTGGTTTTGCCCGCATGTCCCATGCTTATCACCGGCGCAGCCAGCAGACAACCAAGTATTGCTTGACAGTTTTTATGCGGCGCTGTTATTTGCTGTCCGTCTAGCGAGAAAATCGGCAACCGGCCGATTTTTTAACCACTTCGGGAGGTGTCCAATGAAAAAGCGTCTAGGGGTTTTCGCGGCTTTTGGCATTCTCATGACCTTCGTATCCCTGCCGCTGCAGGCGCAGCAGGTCACGCTCACCTGGACCGCCGGCGGAGCCGGCGGGGGCTGGTACAGCATCGCCGGAGGCATCGCCACGATCGTCAAGGAGGCCGACCCGGACATCGTGATCAAGGTTGTCCCCGGCGGTGGGCTGCAGAACCCGGCGGTGGTCGCCAGCAAGGGCGCCGAGATCGGCTGGGGCCTGCCTTTCCTGAATGCGGCCGCCTACAAGGGTATGGCGCCCTTCGAGAAGCCGCTCGAGGAGTTGCGCGCGCTGGCCGGCGGGATGAGCATGAACTACTTTCATTTCTACGTGGACGCGGAGTCACCGCTCAACAGCATGGACGAGATCTTCGGCCAGAAGAAGAAGCTGCGCCTGGCCATCTCGCAGGCCGGCAGTTCGGACACCTGGGTGCTGGAGCGCGTGCTCGACTCCTACAAGACCGGCATCCCCGACCTCGAGAAGGCGGGTTTCACCTTCCTGCGCGGCAATTACGCCTTCCAGGCGAACCAGTTCAAGGACCAGAACGCGGACGGCGTCTTCACTTTCCTCGCCATCCCCGGCGCGGCCGTCACCGAGGCGTCGGTCGGCCGCAAGCTCAAACTGCTCGATTTTTCCCAGAGTGCCCTCAAGCATCTTGAACAGTTCGGAATCACTCAGGGCAAGATCCCGGCCGGCACCTACGAGAAGGCGGCCAACACCAAGGATGTCGTCACCGCGGTGGCGGGCAGCGTCATCACCGTCCACAAGGACATGACGGATGAGCTGGCCTACCGCCTGACGAAGGCTTTCAACGACAACTACGAAAAGGTCCACAAGGTGCACTCCAGCATGGAGACCTACCAAATCAAGGACGGGCCGACCGGCTGCGGCGTACCGTTGCATCCGGGCGCCATCAAGTATTACAAGGAAAAGGGGCTGCTGAAATGAAACGCCCCCGGCGCTTCATTGTGTGCCCAAGGGCGGGGGTATATTGACCAATGCGTCAGCTGGGTCGGCCCTGGAAGGCGTTGATTCTGATAACGGCGGTGATCGCCGCCGTTTTTCATTATTATTGCGCGGGGTTCGGCTCTCCCGAACCCCGCACCTTCCGGGGGCTGCATCTTTCCATGCTGCTGCCGTTCGTCTTCCTGCTTTACCCGGCCTGGAAGAAATCCCCTCGGCACCGGCCGAGCTCCCCCGACCTCCTCATGGCGGCCCTGTGCCTGGCGGCCTCGCTATACACCGTCTTTTCGGCCGACCGGTTGAACCAGCGCTTCGTCGGCTTCCACGCCGTGCGTCTGGAGGAGGTGGTGCTGGGAGGCCTGCTGGCGCTGGCGGTCATCGAGGCCTGCCGTCGCTCCATCTCCAAGTGGTTCGCCCTGACCGTCGGTGTAACGCTGGTCTACCTTTTGACCTGCCAGTACTGGCCGGGGATGTTCCACTACAAGGCCTTCACCCTCGACCGCGCGGTGGAAATCCTCTACCTGCCGAACGACGAGGGCATGTTCGGCTTCCTCATGGGGATCTCCGCAGAGATTCTCTACATCTACATCCTTTTCGCGGCGGTGCTGCTCCAGACCGGCGCAGGCGATTTCCTGATCGACTTTGCGGGCTGGGCCGCGGGGTGGGCGCGAGGCGGTGCGGCCAAGATCGCCGTCATTTCCTCTGCCTTTTACGGCACGGTTTCCGGGTCCACCGTGGCAAACGTCTACGCCACCGGCTCCTTCACCATTCCGCTCATGAAGCGCAGCGGTTACACCTCCAAGCAATCGGCAGCCATCGAGACCGTCGCCGGTATCGGCGGCCAGATCATGCCGCCCATCATGGGCGCCGGCTCGTTCATTATGTCCGAGGTGACCGGCGTCCCCTATTTCACCATCATCAAGGTGGCCGTCATTCCGGCTATTCTGTATTACCTGGGCGTCTTCTGCATGGTGCACTTCATCGCCCTCAAGCGGGGGATCACGCCCATCGACCAGGCGGACCGTCCGGCACTCCGCCGGCTCGTCCGCCACAGCTATTTTTTCCTGCCGTTTCTGGCGGTCGTGGGCCTGCTGGCCTACGGCTATTCGCCATCCAAGGCGGCGTTTCACACCATCTGGCTGACGCTTCTGCTCAGTCTCCTCGACCGCAAGACCTGGCTGACTCCCAGAAAGGCGATGGACGTTTTCTTTGGCTCGTTGGTGAACTGCGCGTTGATCGCCGCGGTCCTGGCCGGCTCCGGCATGGTGGTCGGCGTCCTGACCCGCACCGGCGTGGCCCTGGCGTTCGGATCGATTCTGGTCTCTTTTTCGCTCAACTCACTGCTCCTGGTGCTGATTCTGGTTTTCCTCGTGGTGAGCGTACTCGGGACAGGCATCCCCACGACGGCATCCTACATCATCGCGGTCACCGTCGGCGCCTATGCCCTGAGCAAGTTCGACGTGCCGCCACTGGCCGCCCATTTCTTCGTCTTCTATTACGCCGTGCTGGCCGACATGACCCCTCCCGATGCGGTCACCGCCTTTGCAGCGGCCAACATCGCCGGCGCCGAGCCCATGGCCACCGGGCTCGAAGGCTTCAAGCTGGGCATCGCCGGTTTTCTGGTGCCCTTTGCCTTCGTCTTCCAGCCCGAGCTGCTGCTGAGTGGGAGCCCCTGGCAGATCGCGTTGACGCTGGCGGCGACGGTCTTCGGGGTGGTCTGCCTGTCCGCAGGTGTGATCGGGCAGCTCTTCGCACCCCTCATGGCCGTTCAGCGAATCCTGCTCGTCGGCGCCGCCTGCTTTCTGGTGTTCGCCGAGCAGGTCTACATGGTCATCGGGCTATGTGCCGGGCTGGGTGCCTGGGCGTGGTCCTTTCTGCAATCCCGGTCGGCGCCGGTGGCGGCGCCTGCTTCAGGCCGGCGCGCCTGAGGGAGTCCTTAACCCGTGGTTCCCCGAACGGCAGATGTCCTCATCATCGGCGCAGGCGTGATCGGCAGCTCCATCGCCTACCACCTCACCCGCCACGGGATCAAACCGCTGCTCATCGAAAAGAGCGACCCGGCCGCCGGCAGCTCGGGGGCCTGCGACGGGCTGGTATTCCTGCAGTCCAAGAAGCCCGGCCTGCACCTCCGGCTGGCCCTGGAGAGCCGCAGCCGGTTCGACGGGCTGAACGATGCCCTTGGCGGCGGCATCGAATTCAAGGCCCCGGGAGGCATGTGCCTCATCGAAAGCGAGGCCGAGCTGGCGGCCATGCAGATTTTCGCGGAAGAGCAGCGCCGCAGCGGCCTGCCGGTGGAGCTCATCGACGGCGACGAGGCCCGGCGGCGCGAGCCCTGCCTTTCGCAGAAGGTGACGGCCGCGACCTTCTCGACCCTGGACTCCCAGGTGAACCCGTATGCGCTCACCTTCGCTTTTCTGCGCACGGCAACATCCGCGGGGGCGCGGATGTTGATGGGCGAAGAAGTAAAGGGAATTGAAGTGGACAGGGGCAGGGTCACGGGAGTCCGCATGGGCGTCTCGCGAATCGGCTCGCCCTGCATCGTCAACGCGGCCGGCGCCCTGGCGGCCGAGGTCGGCCGGATGGCGGGATTGGAAATCCCGATCACACCGCGGCGCGGGCAGATCCTGGTCACGGCGGCGGTGCCACCGCTGCTGCGGCACTGCCTGATCTCCGCCCAATACGTCGCGGTCAAGTTCAGGCCGGAGCTGGCCGAGAAGGGCGGCATGGGATTTTCGCTCGAGCAGGCCGACAACGGCAACATCCTGATCGGATCGACCCGCGAGTTCGCGGGCTTCGACCGCCGCACCACGTTCGACGGCATCCGCACGATCGCCGGCCGCATCGTCCCCGTCATTCCGGCCCTCGCACGGGTGCCGGTGATCCGCACCTTCGGCGGCCTGCGCCCTTATACCCCGGACGGACTGCCGGTCCTGGGTAAGGTGGAAGGGCTGGAGGGCTTCGTCATGGCGGCCGGCCATGAGGGAGACGGGATCGCGCTTTCGGCCATCACCGGCGAGCTCATCGCCGACCTCATCGCCACTGGGCGGACGCAGTTCCCGCTGGACGCTTTCCGTCTGGAGCGCTTTCAGGAGGCCGCGGTTTGAACGGCTTGAGAATCAAGAACCATCGCCGCGGCAAGCGCGTGATGTTGAAGGTGAACGGTCGGCCGGTCGCAGCCTATTCCGGGGAGACGCTTTTCGCAGTGCTCTGCGCCGAGGGCATCATCGCGCTCCGCTCCACCTCGAAAAAATCAACGGAAACCGCCCGGGGCGGCTTCTGCGGGATGGGGGTCTGCCAGGAATGCCGGGTGACCGTGGACGGGCTGCCGGACCGGCGCGCCTGCATGACCGATGTCCGCGAAGGAATGGAGATTGTCACCGATGCCTGCTGAAGGGGTCGATGTGGCCATCGTCGGCGGTGGCATCGCCGGCGCGGCTGCGGCCGAGGTGCTAAGCCGGCATGGAGTCCGGGTGATGATCCTCGACGAGAACCAGCGCCCGGGCGGGCAGTACCTGCGCGGTGGCCGCCACGCCCGCTCCGGCTGGCCGGACCGGGTCGAGCGCCAGGGTCTGAACCTGATCGACCGGCTGGGGAAAAGCCCGGTTGACGTGAGACGCCGCACCGATGTACTGGGCATCGATGCCGGATTGGAGCTGTTGGCGGCCGATGCCCGCGGAGAGGTTTTCGCGATAAAGCCCGCTTTTCTGCTGCTTGCCACCGGTGCCCGGGAACGGTTCGTCCCGTTCAAAGGCTGGACCCTGCCGGGGGTCCTGGCCACGGGGGCGGTTCAAATCCTCATCAAGCAGTCCGGAATCCTGCCGGCCCGCAGCACCCTCGTGGCCGGGGCGGGCCTGTTTCCAACGGCGGTGGCCTGCGACATAAGAAAAAACGGCGGCCGGGTCCAAGCCGTGTTCGACGAAATGCCGCTGTCGCTGCGCATACCGCCACCCGGCCTCCTAGCGGGGCACTTTCTGAAATTTCTTCAGGGTGGCGTCTTGCTCGCAAGACTCCTGCGGGCCGGCGTTGTGGTCCGGAACCGCACCCGAATCGTCGAAGCCCGGGGAGATGGGCGCCTGCGCGAAGTTGTGTCGGCCAGGGTCGATCGCTGCGGAAATGTCATTCCGGGCAGCGCGAAAGCCCACCCAGCGGAGTGCCTCGGGGTGGGCTTCGGCTTTACCGCCAATATCGAACTGGCCCAGCTCGCAGGCTGCGGGCTTGCTTTCAACGCCTCCCTGGGCGGCTGGGTGGTTAAAGTGAACGAGGACCTTGAAACCGGCGTGGATGGGATTTGGGCCGCCGGCGAAATCACCGCTGTCGGAGGGGCGGCGAAATCCCTGGTCGAGGGCAGGCTGGCCGGCTTTTCGATTCTTCGCCGAATGGGGCTTTTGAAGACCCGAAAGGCAGCAGAAGCCATGGCGCGCCTGAAACGAAGCCGGCAGAGGCAGCTCGCCTTCGCGCGCTATTTCAATGCCCAGTCCACCCTGCCCCGCGAACGGTTTGCCGCGATTGTCCAAAGCCTGCCGGATGAGGTCCCCGTTTGCCGCTGCGAGGATGTCACCCTCGGTGGGGTCCGGAAGGCAATCGCCGAGGGCTTCCACACGCCGGCGGCCGTCAAGAAGGCCACCCGCTGCGGCATGGGGATCTGCCAGGGCGGCACCTGCAGGGACATCCTGCTGGACGTTCTGGCGGCGCTCACCGGGAAGCCGCTGGCGCACATCCCACTGCCATCGGTGCGCATGCCGATAAGGCCGGTTTACCTCGGAACCCTGGCCGGAGAGGTTGGCCTATAGCCTCCTATGTATTTTTTTGTGGGAGCGGCATCTTGCTGCGATAACATCGAGGCCGGAAGCCTCTCCCACAAGAAGCCCGGCTCCGGGATGCTGTATCCGGAAAGGAAGGTTTTTCGAAGCCCTAACCCATGGAACCATTGACATTACAGGCTCCCCGCCGCAGCCGGCCCGTGGCGGGCGGGCTGCTGGTGCTCACCTCGGCCCTGCTGTTTTCGGGGGTCGGGGCGCTCGTCAAGGCCGCCTCGGTCGAGCTGCCCACCGAGGTTATCGTCTTCTTCCGCAACGCGGTGGCCATGGCCTTCCTGCTGCCGTGGCTGAAGCTCCGCCACCCCGACCTGAGCTTGAAGACCAGCTGTCCGCACCTTCATCTGCTGCGGGCCGCATCCGGACTCAGTGCCATGTACTGCTTCTTCATCGCGTTGAAGCTGCTCCGGCTCGCCGATGCGATGCTGCTTTGCTATACGTTGCCGATTTTCATCCCCATCATCGAATGGCTCTGGCTAAAGGAGCCGGTCAGCCGCCGGACCAAGACCGCGGTGGCCGTTGGCTTCATCGGCATCGCCTTGGTGCTCAAGCCGGGTTTCGGCCTTTTCCAAGCGGCCGGCCTGGTGGGGCTGGCGAGCGGCCTGCTGGCGGCGCTCGCCATCGTCGGCATCCGCCGCATGACTGCCACCGAACCGGTCGTGCGCGTCGTTTTCTACTTCACGGTGTTCGGCACCCTCGTCTCCGCCGTTCCGCTCGCCTGGGCCTGGCAAAACCCGCAAGGGCGCATACTAGGGGCGCTCTGCGTGATGGGAGTTCTGGCGATTATGGCCCAGATGTGCCTCACCAAGGGCTACAGCCTGGCGCCGGCCGGACAGGTCGGGCCGTTCAACTACGGAAACGTGGTCTTCGCCGCCGTGATTGGCTGGGTCTTCTGGGGCGAGACGCTGGATGGGCTGACGCTGGCCGGGGCGGTCCTTACATGTTTGGCGGGGATTATCGCCACCTATCGGAGCGAACGGCATATCAAACCATAATCGGAGGGGAAACGCCATGAAATGCGAGCGTTGCGAGGCATCCATTCCGGAAGGGGAAGCGCGGGAGCACCTCGGCCGGACGCTCTGCGAGGACTGCTACATGGATGCGCTGTCACCGGCGAAGACCTGCGACCCCTGGGCGGTGCACAGCGCCAAGACCCTGGGCAAGGAGCTGGGCGGCAGGTTCGATCTGACCGCGCTGCAGAAGAAGATGCTTGAGATCCTGCAGGAAACCGGCGGCGCGACGCCCGAGCATCTGGTGGAGCGGTTGAACCTCTCGCCCATGGACCTCGAACGGGAGATCGCCGCCCTGCGGCACATGGAAAAGGTCCGCGGCGAACTCAGGGACGGCAAGAAATACATCCGGTTGTGGTAGCAGCCGTCATTCATTTGTGTTTGATGAACGTACCCTTGCTGTACTCCTCGAAGGCCACCTTCAGCTCGGCCTGGGTGTTCATCACGATGGGTCCGCGCCAGGCCACCGGCTCTCCGATCGGCTTGCCCGAAATCAGCAGGAACCGGACCGGTTTCTCTCCCGTGTTCACCTTGACCCGATCGCCGTCTGAAAACAGAATCAGGTGTTCACTTGCCACGGGTTTGCTCTGTTGGCCATCAAACTGGCCGTTGCCTTCAAAGACATAGGCGAATGCCGTGTGCCCGCGCTGAATTTCCTGGACGAACTCGGATGCGGACGGGACGGAGACGTCCAGATACTGCGGGTCGATGACGATGTCCTGAATGGGGCCTTTCACGCCCGCGACGTCGCCGCAGACCACCCGGACGTGAACCCCGTTTTTCAGTGCGACCACGGGTATTTGATCTGCCTTCACATCCCGGTAGCGGGGATCCATCATCTTCTGCCTTGCCGGCAGATTGGCCCATAGCTGGAAGCCGCCCATTCTACCCCGGGCATCACCCCGGGGCATCTCCTGGTGGATGATGCCGCTTCCCGCCGTCATCCACTGCACGTCTCCGGGATGAATGACGCCCTTGTTGCCCAGGCTGTCGCCGTGCTCGACGTCGCCGTGCAGCATGTAGGTGATGGTCTCGATGCCGCGGTGCGGGTGCCAGGGGAAGCCCTTGACATACTGCTCGGGCCGGTCCCCGCGGAAATCGTCCAGCATGAGAAACGGGTCGAAGTGCGGGACTTCGTCGAAACCGAAGGCCCGCCGCAGATGGACGCCGGCGCCTTCGATAGTGGGATGGCTCTTGAATATCTTGCGGATCATACGGGTGGCGTTCATTGCCGCCTCTCCTTGTCTCAGAGCGCCAGGATGCGCACTTCGATGCTGATGATGTCAAAAACCAGGTGCATGCCGAGGTGCTCGAAAAATCGGGCCGAGCCGTATATGGCGTTCCAGCGGGTGCGGTCGATGTCAAAGTGGGCTTCGGCTGCTATTCCGCCTTCCGCAGACCGGTTCACCGTCGCAGGAAAGCGGATGCGACGCCTGACGCCGCGGAGGACCAGATCGCCCTCCACCACCGCGTTCGGCGCACTGAGGTAGGGGGTGGCGGCGAGCCTCACTTTTTGGATCGTGAACGCAGCCTTCGGAAAAAGCTTAACGAAAAAGAAATCATCCGACTCCAGGTGCGCAAGCAAAACGGGCTGCAGCTCATCGCCTTCAAGGTTGTAATTGCGGATGGACCGCATGTCGATCTCAAAATGCCCTCCGATGGCTCCGGCCCCGACGCGGATCTCGCCTTTGGAAAGCCGGACGGACCCGACATGTTTGTTGTTGGCGTTGCGGCCGGTCCATCCGATGAGGCTGCGTTCGACGTCCACGCGGTAAATACGATCTTCGATCGCCAGGCGCATCGCCGCATCCTCGGCGGGAAGGGTCTGATCGCCGGCGACCGCCAGGCCTTCCTGCTGCCAGGCGGCGATGCCCCCTTCCAGCACATGAACACTAGAATATCCGAGCCGCAGGAGCTTTTCCGCCGCAGCCCGGCTGTCTCGGGATCGGCGGCTGGAACCGTAGAGGATAATGAATTGATCCAGGCGTGGTGCGAGCTCGCGAACCCTGTCAGGAAAAACGACCTCATATACGCAGGCATTTTTCGCGCCCGGTATGCGGCGCCCGGCATGGACTTCAGCCGGCAGGGTGTCGATAAGCAGCACATCCGCATTTTCCGTCATGAGCTTCTTCAACTTCCCGGCGGTGATTTTCCTGAACGCAGGAGTATTTGCCATCATTCACGATCCTTTTGAGACGCGGTGGTTCACCTCGCATCGAACGTAAGGCTTTCTCAGGGGGGCCTTTATCAGGGACCGCATTATCTTCAGCCTTGCATTAAAGTTGTCTGCCGAGCGCATCTTGTCAACACCCTGGCCGCCTGAGGCCGGACAACCGGAGGCGATCTTCCGGGCCGGCTTGCAACGTGTCCCGGTTGCCTGTAAAGGCCCTTACGGGTGGACGCGCTGCAACACCCGGTGCGAAGTGTGTCCCATGAAGCCGA
>Ga0114938_1002330_pt1 | contig 12047 bp, 13 predicted proteins | sample AshMeaBigSpring_FD_88675 | JGI IMG/M metagenome (GOLD analysis project Ga0114938, IMG submission 88675) | Groundwater microbial communities from Big Spring, Nevada to study Microbial Dark Matter (Phase II) - Ash Meadows Big Spring | ecosystem: Environmental > Aquatic > Deep subsurface >...
AAACAATTACTGTTCAAAAAAGCTCCACTCCTACTAAAAAAACGGTTACAGAAGACGATGACATTTTACCAAGTGCTAGTAATAATAAAGATAAAGAAGATATCATCAGCATGGCTTTAGGCTTGGCAGAAGAATCCAATCAAGTAGAAGCAGATAAAATTGCAAAATCAATTACTAAGGATACTATTCAGCCAGTAATTGCAGCTCGTTCGGCAAAAGATGCACAATTTGCATTCAATATAGCAACTGCAAACAATGCTTATGAAGCCAAACATATTACTGATCAAAATTTTGAAACCATTGAACTAGGTAAAAGAAAAAAAGAAACTATAAATAAGCATATCAAAAGAGATATTATAACAGGATTAACAGATTCTATTAATCCTGTGAATGGTTGGAGTGCTTACAACGATTACCTCCATAAAAACATGCACTTTTTGTCTGACACCACTTTCGACGGAAAAACAAGAATTACTGCACTAAATGGTAATGAAGTAGAGTTAGAATTTTTGATAGATAAAAAAGGAAATCCTTATAATATTGCTGTTATTAAAAGCAATGTTGCCGATTCTGCCAAAAACAATAAAATTGTAAATATTCTTACAACTGGGCCAAAGTTTAAAGTTTCTTCTAAAAATAAAAATGCCAAAGCCAAAGTATTGATTAAGTATTAAACTTCAGTTTTTCAACTCAACTTCATTCAATTTTATTTGCTTCTTATTTATATCGCTGCCATTTATCAAAAACATTTCATTGTACAAGTTGTTATTGTAGGTTTGTACAAAGTATTAAACACTATACAATGAAAAAATTATTGTTTTCACTAGCCATGCTAGTAGCTACACAAATGTTTGGTCAGGCAGTAAATATGCCACAACCTAGTCCTACACAAACCATTAAACAGAATTTTGGTTTGGGTAATATAGAATTAAATTATAGCAGACCATCGGTAAAAGGTAGAACTGTATTTAAAGAAAATAGTGAATTAGCTCCATTAGATCAAGTTTGGCGTACAGGTGCTAATGCTGCAACAACACTTACTTTTAGCGACGAAGTAATTATAAATGGTGTTACCATTAAAGCAGGAAAATATGGGTTGCTTTCAATTCCTGGCAAAAAAGAATTTACCATCATTATTACTAAAGATGTAAATGTTAACCAGCCAAGTTTGTACAAAAAAGAAAATGATATTGTACGTGTAACTGCTCCTGTAATGAAAATGAAAGACAAGGTGGAAGTATTTACCATGCAATTTGCAAACATTGCTTACGAAACATGTGAGTTACATATCATGTGGGATAATGTAGCAGTTAGTCTACCTATTAGTACCAATATTAAAGATAGAATTAAAGCTGATATTACTAAAAACTTAGCAAGCGATAAGCCTAATTTTCAAGCAGCTGCAAACTTTTATTTTGAAATGGCAAAAGATTATCCTCAAGCTTTAGCAGCAGTAACCAAAGGAATTGATGCCAATAAAAATGCTTTTTGGTTGTATTTGTTAAAGGCAAAAATCGAAAGCAGCATGGGTGATAAAGCAAGTGCAAAAGCAAGTGCTGAAAAATGCATACAAATTGCAACTGAAGCAAAAAATACCGATTATGTGCGTTCTGCAAAAGAATTAATCGCCAAATTGTAATTCAAATTAAATATTATTTAAAAAGCCTCGTTATAAAAAACGGGGCTTTTTTTATGTGTAATCTTTTTCTTTTTGGGTATATTATACATTCATCTATTCTAATGATGTACATTTATTAGCAATTCATTAACAGCTTTTTTTTGACATATTTCAAGCTTTTTAAGGAAGAATTTGTGAAATTTACACATTGCCCTTAACTTGGCAATCTCTCAAATACTTTAACCAAATTTTATACATGAAGAAAATCATTACTTGTGCCTTTATATTTTCTACAATAGGCAGTTTTGCACAAAATTCAGTTGCTCAAGACAGTTTAAAAGGTTGGCATTTAAAAGAAAAAAATACCGATGGTTTTGCTGGTATTAATTTGAAGAAAGCATACGAAAAACTTCAAAACAAAAAAAGTAGTTCTGTTATTGTTGCAGTAATCGATTCCGGTGTAGATACTTTACACGAAGATTTAAAGCCAGTACTTTGGAAAAATGAAAAAGAAATTCCAAACAATGGAATAGACGATGATGGAAACGGATATGTAGATGATGTATATGGATGGAACTTTTTAGGGAATAAAAATGGTACTAACATTGAAAAAGCTGCTGCAGAAAAAGCAAGAGTTTATCATGCTTATAAAGCTAAATACGAAGGAAAACAAATAGATGAATCTAAGCTTTCGAAAGATGAGTTGTATACATATAAAATGTGGAAACGAGCAGCAGCTGGTATTGAAACATCTACCAATACAGCCATGCAATTAATGCAGTACGAACGCATTGCTAAAAACTTAGCAGAATGGGATTCATTAATTTGTACTGAAGGAAAAGTAAAAGAATATTCTGCAACTGAATTAGAGAAACTAACACTAGCTACAAGTGCAGCTCAAAAAGCAAAACTTAGTTTTTTACGTTTAATGAAAGCCTTGCCTTTTGGTGATGATGCAAAAAGCTCATTCATCATTGAAACTTTGTCTGAAGAAGTAGAAAGATTAAGAGATGAAGTTGAAGCAAAAGATAAAGCACCAGCAGATTTAAGAGCAGAAGTAACAAAAGACAACTACAACGATATCAACGATCGTTTTTATGGTAATAGTGATGTGATGGGTAAAGGAAGTAGACATGGAACACATGTGAGTGGCATTATTGCAGCAGTAAGAGGAAATGGTGTAGGTATGGACGGTGTTGCAAATAATGTAAAATTAATGACAATTAGAGCGGTGCCAAATGGCGATGAATATGATAAAGACATTGCACTAGCTGTAAGATATGCAGTGGATAATGGAGCCAAAGTAATTAACATGAGTTTTGGAAAAGGATTTTCTCCAGAAAAGAAATGGGTAGATGAAGCATTTAAGTATGCCGCTTCTAAAGATGTATTAATTATTCATGCTGCTGGCAACGACGCTAAAAATGTAGACAGCTCAGAAAATTATCCTTGTCCAGAATTTTTAAATGGAGAATGGGCAAACAATGTAATTACAGTGGGTGCTTCAAGCGATGTTAGTATTGCCAATAATTATATTGCCACATTTAGCAATTATGGTAAAAAAGGTGTTGATGTTTTTGCTCCTGGTAATCAAATTTATAGCACATTACCTGGTGGAACAACTTATGGCTTTTTAGACGGAACAAGTATGGCTTCTCCTGTTGTAGCTGGTTTGGCAGCTTTGGTGCGTTCTTATTTTCCAAACTTATCTGCCGTTCAGGTAAAACAAAGTATTGAACAAAGTGTAGCCGTTGCAAATGCTTCAGACATAACATTTAGACCAGGTACAAACGAAAAAATTAGTATGACTGAACTTTGTAAAACTGGTGGTTTTATCGATGCTTTTGGTGCTATTCAAGCAGCAGAAACAATCAATACACAGGCAACAGAAAAAACCAAGCAACAACCGCTTCCAAAATCAACTTTCAAAAATATTAAGCCAAAACAATAAGCATTTACAATGTCTAGACCCACTGCTACCGATTACGGCGTTTTTTATTCTAACTATGTAGAATTAACAAAGCCACCGAATAACGTTGCAGAATTGATTGATTTGTTTGCTGATAAAGTCATTCAATTTTATACGAATATTCCTGAAGAAATGGCTAATCATAAATATGCAGATGATAAATGGACTGTAAAGCAATTATTACAACATGTAATTGATACAGAACGGATTTTTGGATTCAGAGCATTAACTTTTTCTCGAAAAGATACTATTCAACTAGCAGGTTTTAATGAAAATGAATATGCTGCCAATGCAGATGCAGCAGATAGAAGCTTGTCAGATTTACAATCAGAACTGATTCATCTTCGAAAATCTACGGATTATCTGTTGCTTTCATTTACCACCGAACAGTTAAAGCAGAAAGGTGTTGCAAGTAATACAAGTATCACTGTTAATGCCTTGTGCTTTATTATTTTCGGACATTTATTACACCATAAAATTGTACTAGAAACAAAGTATCAAAATACTTTTGCATCTAGTAACTAAATTTTATCTTTAACGTTTTTGAATCTTAATGTATTAAGAAGAATCTAATTAGGTTGTATGTTGAATAAATGCGTCGAAGCTATTAATGCCAATCATTTTTTCAGAAATAAACCCTTCTGCGTATAGCACACCAATACGTTTACCCAAAAGCATGGCTCGTCCTTTTACGGTTTCTAAAAATTGGGGGGAAGAAATATAGGTTTGGGGTTCACTGCTATCTTGATTGTAAAATTGTGTGGTATAACAGAGAATAGCTTCAATTTTTTTATCATGATAAGCTGAAATGTCTACCACAAAATTTGGTTGGATAAATCTGTCTTGAATGTAATGAAATACGTATTTAGGTCTCCAAGCTGCTTGTAAATTTCCGTCCTTATCTACTGTTTCAATTTTTCTTAATCCTGCTAAAAAAGATGCTTCACTTACTAATTTGGCACTTCTTCCATGGTCTGGATGACGATCTTCAGGAGCATTGCACAAAACAATTTCTGGCTGGTAACGTCTAATTGCTTGAATTACCAACCGTTGGTGCTGCTCGTCATTTGCAAAAAAGCCATCAGCCATTTTTAAATTTTCTCTAACACTTATGCCCATTACTTTGGCTGCATTTGCTGCTTCTATGTATCTTGTTTCTATGGTACCTCTTGTTCCAAGTTCACCTTGTGTTAAATCTATAATCCCTACTTTTTTACCCTCTGCAATTGCTGCTAAAATGGTACCGCTACAACCTAATTCTACATCGTCTGGATGAACACCAAAGGCTAATATATCTAGCTTCATATTGTTACAAATAATTTTTGTGAAGAATTATGATATTGATGTTGCAACAACAATACCATACATACATAAAAAAAGTTCCACACAGTAAAGGTGGAACTTTTTTACAACTTATGTTGTAATTATGCTTTTTTAGCGTAACGCTTGTTAAATTTATCGATACGACCTGCAGTATCTACTAACACGTTTTTACCAGTATAAAATGGATGAGAAGTATTAGAAATCTCTAATTTAATAACTGGATATTCTTTTCCGTCTTCTTCCCAAACAGCAGTTTCTTTTGTATTTGCTGTTGATTTGCTTAAAAATTGAGTGCCATTACTCATGTCTCTGAAAATTACAAAGCGGTAATTAGCTGGATGGATACCTTTTTTCATAAATGATTTTTTTAAGGCCATACGGATTTTGCCGTATGATTAAATAATTTGGATTGCAAATGTATAGCTTTTTGCTTAAAATAAGATAACAATTGTTATCAACCATTTTTACTAAAATAATTGATGAATTTAAACTAAGATTTCATATTCTCAAACTGAAGTGGAAAGCCTAAATTTTCTGAACGACAAGTGGCAATCACTTCTTGCAAATCATCAATTTTTTTTCCTGTTACACGTACAATATTATCCATTATTGCTGCTTGTACTTTAAAGCCTTTATCCTTAATTAGTTTTACTACTTTTTTTGCATCTTCTTGCTTCAAGCCATTTTTTACAGACACTTCTTTTTTCATAACTTTTCCACTTGGGTAAGCGTCTTTGTCAAAATTAAAAGCGTTGGCATCAATTCCTTGTTTCATGCTTCTACTAATTAAAACATCTATAATTTGTTTTAATTTCATATCGCTATCTGCTTCTAACTGTACTAAATAATCTTTTTTATTTAATGTAATTACAACGTGGCTATTTTTAAAATCAAAGCGATTATCAATTTCTTTTTTTACAGTATTGATAGCATTATCTAGCGTTTGTAAATCTACTTTACTGGCAATATCGAATGATGGCATAAACTATTTTTTTGCAAATATAATTAGTGAACGAAGTTGGCATGATACAATTTTAAACCACAGATTACACAGAAGTTTATTGTAATACAATTACTACATATTTTTTGCAAATCGTACTATTCAGTAATTTATGTATACAGCTACTTTTGTTGAACAGATAACACGTTTCGCCCCGTTTTCCATATCCATTATATCCTATTTAATTTCTTCTACATATTTTAACTACATAACTAGTTTATGTGGTTATTTATGTCTTTACAATCGTAAAAATTGAGAAGTGTGTAAAAAAATGAATGTACTTTTAATTGATGATTCTGTGGCTATTTTAAATAGAATACAGTTTCTTTTGCAAGATGTACCCTGTATTGAACAGATACATACTGCTTTAAATGCATTTGAAGGGTGGGAAATTATAACTAATAAATCGCCTGAAATTGTTTTGCTCGATATACAGATGCCAGAAAAAAATGGCTTAGAATTACTAAAGGAAATTAAACAACATTATACTGCTATTAATGTGGTAATGATTACCAACGAATCAACGGATTATTACAAACCTATTTGTGTAAAATACGGTGCAGATTTTTTTCTTGATAAATCAAATGAGTTTGAATATATACCTACAATTATAGAAAAAATTGCGAAAGGTACTGCTTAAGCATTTTTTCTTCTTTTCAATTCCTTTTTAATTAAGTTTAACTCTCTACCTGTTTGTCCGCTAACGCTACTGTTTTCTTGTGCTCTTCTCATTAAGTATGGAATCACATCTCTAATTGGGCCAAATGGCAAATATTTGCTTACGCCAAAACCGGCTTCTGCTAAATTAAAAGTAATGTTATCGCTCATGCCGTACAATTGAGAAAAATGAACGTGTGAGTGGTTTTTAGCAATTCCTTTTTCATCTAATAATTGAGCTGCTAATAAATTACTTTTTTCGTTGTGTGAAGCAATGATAACTGCAATTTCATCGATATGATTAATGCAATATTTTACGGCTTCGTTATAATCGTTATCCGTATTTTCTTTGCTTGTTTGTATTGGAGATTCGTAACCCAATTGGTTGGCTCTTGCAGCTTCTTTTTCCATATAAGCACCTCTAACGAGCTTTAAGCCAAGAATAAAACCACGTTGTTTAGCAATTCTATGCGATAAGTGTAAAAAATTCAATCTGTCTTGTCTGTAAAGTTGTATGGTATTGTACACAATCGCTTTTTCAGTATTAAATTCTTCCATCATTTCCATTACTAACCTATCTACAGGGTCTTGAATCCAACTTTCTTCAGCATCTACTAAAACACCAATATTTAGTTCAGCAGCAACTTCACAAATTCTAAACATTCTTTCACAAACCCTATCCCACTCTTTTTGTTGTTCTTCATGGTCGTGAATACCACTTCTTAAACGTGGTGCCTCGTTTAATGCTTTTAACAACTCGAAACGAGCAAATCCAGTAACTTTTATACTAATGAATGGAATATTATTTTGAGTGGCTGCGTATTTAATTACTTTTATAAACTGTTCTGTAGCATGTTCGAAATTATTTTCACCTTGTTTTCCTTCAACTCCATAATCTAAAATAATTTGTACGCCGTATTTTCCTAAAGTATTGGCAACAGTAGCAGTTTCTTCAAGCGTTTCTCCACCAACAAACTGCTTGAATATGGTATTACGAATAATGCCGTTGATGGGCAAACCCGTTTTCATTAAAAATGGTGTTAACCTTGTACCAATTGGCACAAATAAAGGATAATCCATAGTAGAAAATAAAAACTTAGATTTTTTAAGTTCTTTATCGCTTTTATAAGCAAATGCAGTAAGTGTATCGTCAAAAGAAATATTCATCATGCTAACAACTGTTCGTGCAACGAATATCGGAAAGTGAAGCTTAAGAAAAAATAAATAATTTATTAAAATGGAAAATAAACAACAGAACGATGTAAATCGTTTTACGAAGTAGATTAAATCGCTCAAAAATGTAAATAGTTTACAAAATCTAGTTGTTTAATTCGTGTAATAAATTCATTTTTACGCTACATTCGTATAAACGGTATTGCAATATGAAAATACATACAATGGCTGAAATGATGATGATGGGAGAAACACCTGAAGTGTTGTTTTGGGTGGGTTGTGCAGGAAGTTTTGATCAAAGAGCTCAAAAAATTACAAAAGCATTTGCTTTAATATTGAATAAAGTAGGTGTAAAGTTTGCCATTTTAGGAAAAGAAGAGGCTTGCACAGGCGATCCTGCTAGAAGGGCTGGCAATGAGTTTTTATTTCAAATGATGGCTTACCAAAACATACAGGTACTAAATGGTTATGGTGTAAAAAAAATAGTGACTGCTTGTCCACATTGTTTTAATACACTTAAAAATGAATATCCTGAATTAGGGGGAAATTATGAAGTAATCCATCATACTACATTTTTACAGCAGTTGATTGAAGAAGGTAAAATTGTTTTAAAAGAAGGTGGAATTTACAAGGGTAAAAAAATATCTTTTCATGACAGTTGTTATTTAGGTCGTGCCAATAATATTTATGAAGCACCAAGAAAAGTATTAGAAGCATTAGACGCATCCTTAGTAGAAATGAAAAGATGTAAAACCAATGGATTGTGTTGTGGTGCTGGTGGTGCACAAATGTTTAAAGAAGATGAGCCTGGTGAAAAAAGAATTAATATTGAACGAGCAGATGAAGCATTGGCTACTGGAGCCGGAATTATAGCAGCTGCTTGTCCTTTTTGCAACACCATGATGACAGATGGAGTAAAAAACCGTGAAAAAGAAAACGAAGTACAAGTTTTGGATGTTGCAGAATTAATTGCTGCAAGTATGACGAATTAAAATAAACTACATGAAAGAAAAAATAAACTGGAAGAAACTGATTATTGGCTTTGTGGTGCTTTTACCCATTTTAATTGGCTTCGATATTGTTTTCGACACCATCAAAGGAAAATTAGTTTGGGCAGATATTTGGGCAATGAAGAATTTATTTTTTAAATTTTTAGCTGCTGTGGTCGGTGCATATTTTTACAGCACATTTAATAATAAACAAAACGATAACGAAGTTTCTTCGTAAAATATAATTGAGCATGTTGAACTTAGAAGAATTATTGCCAGCAGATTTTAACAATGAATCTAAAGTTTGGATTTATCAAAGTAGTAGATTGTTTGGAATAGCGGAAGCTTTTGAAATAGAAAACTTGCTGGAACAATTTGTTCAAAACTGGAAAAGTCATGGTACGCCTGTAAAAGGATACGCAAATTTATTTTACGGACAATTTATTGTGATTATGGCCGATGAAACGGCGACTGGCGTTAGTGGTTGTAGCACCGACAGTAGTGTTCATGTAATTAAACAAATTGAATCAATATTTAAGACAGATTTGTTTAACAGGCAATTATTAGCATTTTATATTCAAGAAAAAGTACAACTTTTACCATTAACCCAGTTGCAGCATGCTGTGCAAAATGGATTTATTACAGGAGAAACACTTTACTTTAATAATTTGGTTGAAACTAAAGAACAGCTTATGCAAAAATGGCTTGTTCCTGTAAAAAATACTTGGCTTAGCAAACGTTTAGAAAACTTACAAGCTACATTATAATCGATTTTATAATGCTTCAAACCAAATTGGAGTTGTGTCATCACAAGAACCATTGTAGTTGATAAACAACTCCTCTCCTTTTTTTATATCCTTTACTGTTTTAATAATCATCGTATTATTTGTGTAATCCATTTGATATTCACAATTGGCTTGATAACTGTGGTTGTACATAGAAATATACCCTAAACCCAAAGCAACTTGTTTTTTCTTTTCTCCCCACATAAAAATATAATTATATAAAAAAGTATCATCTAAATACTTTTTATCTTTTTTAGGCATAACAATTACTGGAGAAATTTCTACAATTGTATTCGCTTTTATTTTCGTAGTTGTAAAAACACCATTACCTCCTTTTTCTGAAGGAGCAATAACTAAAATGGGTAAAATCATGTGTAAAAATAACGTTTCTAAAAATAAACAGAACTTGTTATACTTATAAAGAGCTGCTTTTATAACTAGTTCTACAATCTTGAAATCAAATATTTCGACTTTAAATTAAAACAATACTGTTTAAAATTACAAGCATTAAAGCGGAATAATAGTTAACATACTTTTCACCGAATAATGCCAAATAAAAAAGCAACAGAGTATAAATACTCTATTGCTTTTTTAACTATTGATAGATGAAACAAATACTATTTCTCTATCACCAATTTAAAGGTTTTATTTTCTTTACCGTTGTTTACTACTACAGTATACAATCCTTTGCTTACTGCTGTAATATTTATGGTTGCTGTATTATTTGTTACATTAACTCTGCTTAAAACAACTTTACCAGTTACATCAACTATCGAAATATTGTTTGTACCTACAAGGTTTTTAACAACCAATTCGTTTGCTGCTGGGTTAGGATAAATAGCATACTCAGCTGTAGATTCATTGTTATTTACAGATTTAGTGCTAGAATATTTTACACTACCATCTTTATCTACACTTTTAATTCTGTAGTAAACAGTACCATTTACTGCACTTGCGTCTGTAAAGTTGTAGCTATTTTTTGAGCTAGCATTTACAAATCCTATTGCGGCAAAATTAGTTCCATTCACACTTCTTTCAACTGAATATCCTTTTACATTCACTTCGTTTGCAACTTCCCATGTTAACTGAACCCCATTATTTACTTTAGTTGCCGTAAAAGCTTTGAAATCAACAGGGAGAATATTTGTAGAAGAGGAGAAATAAATATTATCTACGTAAAAAGTATTGTTTATAAATGGTGCATCACCAATTAAAAGTATTTGAAAAATACTATTTCTATTGGTTAATCTTAAAGCTCCATTAGCAGTAGCAAAAAGTGATAATGGAATACTATATTCGTTCCACTGACCTTGTGTAGGTTTTGGACCATAAGTATGTGTTCCAGCTTCAGTTCTAAAACTTACGATATTTTCGTTTTGAGGACCACCTCCAGTATTAACTAATTTTACTACAAATGTTTGTGCACTTGGAGTCCAAAGGCTTATGTGGAAGCTATCTGCTAAAGATGCATCAATTGCAGGAAATTCTATACCAACATAATCAACCTCAGTATATTTTTTAATATTATTTCCCGCAACTGCAGTATCAGTAACTGGTCCTGCACCACTCCAACTTGTTCTCCACTCTGAAACGGGTACATTTAAATATGCATTACTAAATAAAGAAATAACTCTATTTGCTGGTTTAGTTGGTGTTGCCGCATTTGTATTTAACGGTCCAACACTTACTGTAAAATTAGCTGTAATACTACCTGAAGCAAATGCACCAGCAGCTGCTTGTGTTGCTGTAATTGTCGTAGTGCCACCACCAACAATTGTAATTGTATTGCCACTTACTGTTGCTACACCCGTATTACTACTTGTGTAAGTAAATGCTCCTGAGCTATTTGAAGTAGGTGGTGTGATGGTAAATGGAGCATCAGTCAACAATTTGGCTGGTATTGAAAAATTAGAGAGTGTTGGTAAAGTTGCATTTGTGAAAAAGTAAATATTATCTACATAAATACTGGCATTTGCACTAGGATTGACTGTTACAAACTTAAATTCCTTGATAGCTGTTAAAGGAATACCTAAAGCAGCGTAATCTGAAAGTAGAATATTTATAGGATTCCAAGAATTCAAATTTAAAGTTCTATTAATTAATCTTTCTCCAAAACCATCGGTTACTAAAAATATATCTAATGAAGTACAGTTCGATGACCATACATCTAGATGTAAACTATCAAAAGAACTTACATTTATTGCTTGATTTGCTCCATTATTTTTTATATCAATACCTTGATAGTTCATATTTGGATAATGCCTCATTTCGTTACCACTTAGTGTAAAAGTTGTAGCAGATCCAAAACCTGATTGTCCCCAATTTGGATTGAAATTAACATTTGTAAGGCTAGTGTAAGTTTCACCGTAAACTGATATTACTTGTGCAGGCGTACGAGCTGGCGGTGGTGTAGGATTTACTGTTGGCTGTGCGATTGATTTTACGGCAGCAAAAACCAGTAAAAAAAGTAGAATTTTTTTGACATTCATTTTGGCAAGTTTTGTTAATTAGAAAATAATTTTTAAAAAATAAA
>Ga0114938_1002331_pt1 | contig 12047 bp, 8 predicted proteins | sample AshMeaBigSpring_FD_88675 | JGI IMG/M metagenome (GOLD analysis project Ga0114938, IMG submission 88675) | Groundwater microbial communities from Big Spring, Nevada to study Microbial Dark Matter (Phase II) - Ash Meadows Big Spring | ecosystem: Environmental > Aquatic > Deep subsurface >...
CAGATTAAATGTCAATACAGGCATCGTCTTTAATAATAATGACCAACTGCAGAAATTTAATGATGGGACGGTCAGGGAACGTAAAGGAGTCCGTTCCTCGAATATTACAAACAATCTCTCTCTCAACTGGACTGTTTTTGATGGTCTTAAAATGTTTGCCACAAGGGATAAGGTTGCAGAATTTGTGAAGCTTGGCGAATTGAACATAAAGAACCAGGTAATAAATACGGTTGCGTCTGTTGTAAATACCTATTATAACATTGTAAGACAAAAACAGCAGTTAAAAGCCATTGAAGAACAAATTTCTATCAGTGAAGAACGGGTTAAACTGGCGCAATATAAACTTGACATTGGTGTGGGCGCCAAACCGGATGTACTTCAGAGCAAAGTAGACCTCAATGCCCAGAAATCATTGCAACTGGAGCAAATGACAATGATATCCCAGCTGAAAGACCAGCTCAACCAACTGATGAATGTGGAATCGATCGGTTACGATGTCAGTGATTCCATCCCTATCAATACCAGGCTCAGTTTGGCTGAAATTGAAAGCGGACTGGACAATACAAATCCCAATCTTCTTATTGCCCGTAAAAATATTGATATAGCCGGGATAACTCTTAGGGAAAGGAAAGCAGACCGTTTCCCATTGATCACTTTTAACTCTTCCTACAATTTTAACCGGCTCGATAATAAAGTAGTAGTTAACCCGTTTCAGCCATTATTCAGCAGAAACTGGGGATTAAATTACGGACTAACGGCAAGCATTCCCATTTTCAATAACCATAATGTAAAGAGATTGATTCAGCAGGCCGAATTGGATATTAGTTTTTTACAGTTACAATACAGGAACCAGAAGTCACAGTTAGGCTTAAGTGTACTGAATGCTTTCAAGAATTATGAATGGCAAAAAAAAGCACTTGCTCTCGAAGAAGAAAGTATCAAGCTGGCAAAAGAAAATGTGGACATTGTATTCCAGGTTTATAAACTTAACTCTACTACATTGATACAGTTGAAAGAAGCTCAAAAAAGCCTGCAGGATGCATATACCCGGCTTATCAATGCCCGGTATAATACCAAACTGGCGGAAACTGAACTGCTCCGGCTTAAAGGCGAACTGGTGAAATAGATTTTGGTTGCCGGTTGATGGTTTCGGGTTACTTTTGAAATCAAATTTATCCGCATGAATCCTTTGGTTGGCATCATCATGGGCAGCGACAGTGACATGAATGTAATGCAGGCTGCCTCAGACATCCTGAAACAATTTGGCATCTCCCACGAAGTAACAGTCGTATCAGCACACCGCACTCCCCATCGAATGATTGAATATGCCGAAAAAGCAAAAGCAAGAGGATTAAAAGTAATCATAGCAGGTGCTGGCGGAGCAGCACATCTTCCGGGCATGGTGGCGTCCGTTACCATACTGCCGGTAATTGGTGTTCCCATCAAATCTTCCAATTCAATAGATGGGTGGGATTCTGTTTTATCCATACTGCAAATGCCCAATGGTGTTCCGGTGGGCACTGTTGCACTGAATGCGGCTAAAAATGCAGGAATCCTTGCTGCAGAAATTCTTGCTATTGCGGACGAAAGCATTTCACAAAAAGTAGCAGACTATAAAAATTCGCTGAACAATGAAGTGCTGGTAAAAGTCGAGAAACTGAAAAAGGAAGGATGGGAAAATAAATTCGATTGAATTGATTTTTTTCCCGAACCACATAGGATCATAGAAACATAGTATTTCACATAGTTTGTATATGAAAGTGACGAAGAAATATCTAAACGAACTTACATATAATGTAATAGGCTGCGCAATCGAAGTTCACAAGTTTCTTGGCCCTGGTTTATTGGAAAGTGTGTATGAAAAATGTTTCCTGAAAGAGCTTAGTCTGAGAGGCATTAAATTTCAGAATCAGTTATGGGTGCCATTATCCTATAAAGGAATTGAATTAGATACCGAACTAAGGCTTGATGTATTAATTGAGGACATACTATGCGTTGAATTGAAGGCCCAGGAAGGTCTCTTACCAATACATGACGCCATTCTGCTTTCTTATATGCAAATGCTTAATAAGCCCAAAGGAATACTCATTAATTTTCATTCTGTAAATATTTTTAAAGAAGGACAAAAAACACTCGTTAATAACCTGTTTACTTTATTAGCCGAAGAATGATTTAATCTATGCGTCAGCCTATGTATCTATGTGTCTATGTGGTTCAAACATTAAGAAAAGCGTTATTATTCTTTCTGATATTTAGTACTTTCTCTTGTGGCAGTAATGAATTACTCGAAGAAGTTGTTGAATTTCCCTCCTATCCTTCTGCATCCGGAATAGAATATAACAACAATAATTTTTATGTTATTGGCGATGATGCTATACACCTGCTGGTGCTGGACAGCGTTTTATCTGCAGTTGATTCAATTCGCCTCTACCCCGGCAATGAGAAGAAAATACCTAAAGCCATCAAACCAGACCTGGAAGCTGCTGCTTTCACCAATGACGGGTATTTGTTGTTGCTGGGCTCTGGTTCCGCCTCACCGCAGAGAAATGTGGGATGGCTAATTGATTATAGCAATAAAAAAAGTGATAGCATCCGTCTTGACACTTTTTATCAGCGATTACAACTGAATGGCATCAAGGAACTCAACGTCGAAGGTGCAACAGCCATTCCCGGGTCTTTTATTCTTGCTGCAAGAGGAAGCAAAGGTTATCCAAAGAACCATCTAATCTTTACCGATTCCAGATTTTGGGTAAAACAATCACTGGCTCAAATAAACACTATACTCACAAGTTCCGGAACAGACAGCAGTCTTTTCAGCGGTGTTTCCGGCCTTGCTTATGCAAAAAAAAGCGACAGGCTCCTTCTGACAGTTTCTACCGAAGATACCCGCAATAGCATGGACGATGGGGCTATTGGCAAAAGTTATCTCTGGATCATAAATAACATAAGCAGTAAGAAAAGATGGAAGGCCATCAATCCAGATAAAATAATCGACCTCGAATCACTGGACCCCAAATTCAAGGGCCAAAAAATTGAATCCGTTTGCATTACAAAAGAAACTTCCGATTTTCTTCACCTCGTACTGGCAGCAGATAACGACAATGGAAGCAGCACCCTTTTCCGGGTCATTGTCCAAAAGGATTAATCAAGCTGTAAGAAATTCTGTATTTTACTGATCATTCAACCCAACCAAAACCGTCCGGTATTATGAAAAAGCTATTGCTTATTTTGTCAGTATCCGTTTTGCATTTTGCAAATTCCACTACTGCACAAACACCGCTCAAACCCCGTGATCCTTCTTTGACCGGACCCCAGACATTTGCAATTGTAATGGGTATATCGAAATACAAATACGTTCAGCCTCTTACTTATGCAGATAAAGATGCTGAGTTGTTCAGAGATTTCCTGAAATCTCCGGGCGGAGGCAGCGTAAAAGAGGAGAATATTTTTTGCCTGCTGAATGACCAGGCAATGAGTGCCAATTTCTGGACAAAAGGTTTTCAATGGTTAAAATATAAACAACTTCAAAAAGGTGACCGGCTTTTTATATACCTCGCCGGTCATGGTGATGCGATTGATGAAGACCAGTATTTCTTTTTGGGATATGATTGTAACCCCGCAGGCGACAAGAATAATTACCTTGTTGGTGGTGCTATACAACTATATAACCTGAAAAAGAAAATAGCTGCTGAAACAGCTAAAGGAGTAGAAGTGTTTTTCGTAATGGATGCCTGCCGCTCCAACGAATTGCCCGGCGGTGCTGAAGGATTGAGCTTCTTAAACACCGCCGTCACAGAGAAAAAAGTTGGCGAGATCATGATGCTGGCTACCGCAGCCGGGCAGGAATCGCTGGAAGATGCATCCATTGGCAACGGACATGGTTTGTTTACCTGGTATTTGGTGGATGGTTTAAGCGGACTGGCTGATGCGGAAGGAAGCCCGGATAATAAGATCACTTATTCAGAGATCAGGAAATATGTAGACAAGCATGTACCTGCTGTAGCGCAGCAACGATTTCGAAAAAAGCAACAACCTTATTTCTGCTGCGATGCCAATAGCGAAAATGTCATCAGCCAGGTGGATGCCGCTTATCTGCAGAAATGGCTGCAACAAAAAAAACAGAACCGGGCAGGAGATTCATTCGAAGGAATGCTGAAAAACGCATTTGACTTTTACAGGGCAGATACTACCCTGCAGGAAACATATAACCTATTTTATAAAGCCATCCGGGAAAAGAACCTCACAGGGAATGCATCAGCAGAGTATTATTACCAGCAATTAGACAAAAAATACAAAGGCAATCCTTACACCTTGGATGCACAATCAACGCTGGCCGTTGTAATTATCAATGATGCACAGCAAAGAGTAAACCGCTACCTGGATTGCAGCGATGAACCTTCTGCCGAAGAGAAAAAAGAAAACTACGAAGCAGGACAAAGACTGGAAAAAGCAATTAACCTGGTAATACAAGATGACCCCGATTTTGCCAATGCATTGCTCGGACGAATGTACCTCCTCAAATCAAGCAGCGATGACATGGCTTTTCAGAATGCCTATGCAGCACTAAAGATCGATCCAAACGGTGCATACATACAAAATAAACTGGCTTTGTTGCACCTCGCCAATAATAAAACAGACAGTGCTTTGTATTATGCCGACAAGGCAACAAAAACTGCTCCTAAATGGACATGTGCATTGACTACACTTGCATTGGTTCAAAAAGCTATCAGTAAAAAGCCAAATGACACAAAAAAGAATAATACTCCATTGAGGAAAGCCAGCTTTGGCTTCACTGCAGGCGGAGGGCTTAGCCAGTCGAACCCTACATTCTCTGGTAACGTAAATACAGGTTTTGTGGGTGTAGATGCTGCTTCTGCTCCGGGTGGCAACCTTGGTATCATTTACCTGGTAAATCTTGGTGGCAGTATTTCCATCAGGCCTTCTGCAACGGTTAGTTTTGGCAATACGGATATAGATTTTCAGCGCCGGAATGTTACCGGCGGGCCGATTACAACCGAAACAGTTAGTGTGAAAAGCAGTTCAGTCAATGTCTCACTTCCATTGGTAATAAGGCTGAGCAATAAGAATGTTGCTCCTTATATTGCTCTTGGTCCTTCATTCAGTTATATGCTGAATGGTGCAGCCTCAGCAGATGAGATACTACCGGTAAAAAAATCATTCTTCCTCGGCGATGGCGGATTGGGTGTAGATATCAATTTGCTGAAATCAGGAATCATATTATCACCGGAATTAAAATATTCAGCCGGCCTGTCAGAATGGAGAGATGATGCTGGTACCAGCAATTATGCCAGTGCCCTGTCATCATTGAAAAAGAACGGATTTACATTGAGCATTTACTTAAGAAAGCGGTAATAATTTCTACTGCTCAGATAAGATAGCAAACTCCTGTTCAAGACCAAGTGAGTTATCATAGAGGGCTTTGAGAAATGATGCACCCCAGCGGGCATAGTAGTAAGCTATATTCTCTACCCTTTCCTGCAAACCATTACCAGGAAACAGGTGCGATTTAATTGTTTGTATCTGCCGCTGCTGGTCACTAAACTTTCTTTTTTCAGCCCGTAGCATTTTCTTTTCCAGTTCCTGCAGGCGGTAAACTGTTTTGGATTTCAAAGAATCCACATGTTTTTCTAATGTAGAATCAATAGCTGCTGCCTGTTTCTTGAATGATTCGTATAATTTTTCTACTTCATCCAGTGAGCCGTTTATTCTCACATCGTTTTTGCTGTCACGCATCACCAGTTTATTGAGCAATTGCTGTTCGGGTAAAAAGAAATCATCAATCGTCAAATTCAATTTACCAATCAGTTCCTGCCATTTTTTCTCTACCACTAAAAAGGAATTGCGAAGAACCAGTACAGGATAAGGAATAGCATAATGGGTAAACAAGTCTTTCAACTGCAGCCAGTAGGCCGTCTCCCCTCCTCCGCCGATAAACGCAATATTGGGTAAAATAGTTTCCTCATACAATCCACGCAGTATTACGTTAGGGCTGAATCGTTCCGGGTGAGATTCCAGTTCCTGCAAAATTTCATCCTTTGTAAAAACAAGTTTTGTATCCACCACCAGGTACTGGCCGTTCTTCAGTTCAATCCGGTTACGGATGCCCTCTTCTAAATAAAACAAATTGATCTCCCTTCCGCTGGCCTGCACTTTATAACCCGCTGCTTCCAATTGACCTGCTGCCTTTTCAATAATGGAGGCTGAATGCTTGTGCAGCAGTTCATCTTTAAACAAAGGGATCATCTGTCTTTTTAAGGCCGGGTTATCCGGCAACACGATCACCAATCCATACTCGGCAAACAAAGTATTCACCAGATGAAATGTAGCCTGGCTGATACTATCTCCTTCTTTGTAATGTTCCCGGAGCATAGCCATGATCTCTTTGCCGTTTGGCAATACACTCAGCTGACCTTCCATCAGTCCAATCAGCTTCACCAGATCCTTGTCCACTTTCATCCGGCCTACGGCGCCTGTTTGTTGGGTTTGCCAAACCAATTTTTCACCACCCAAATAAATATGGTTCAGCTCATCCAGGTCAGCATCTTCTGAGCCGATATAAAAAATGGGTACAAAGTTGTAAGCAGGCAAACTTGTTTTTAATGAGTCCGCCAGTTTGATCGCATGAATAATCTTATAGATAAAATACAGCGGCCCGGTAAAAATATTATTCTGGTGAGCTGTGGTGATGGTAAATGTATCAGCCGATGATAACAGTTCGATATTAGCCTTTACTTTTTCGGAAGTAATTACATTCTCATACTGCTTCTTTAATTCCTTGAACAGGCCATCCCGGTTGGTGGCAAATTGTTTTCGGTTTTCGATTGCTTTTTGCAAGCCCTGCAAGGTTGGCGGCAACGCAAAAAAAGGCTTCAGTGCATCAGCCTGGTCAATATAATCCATAGCGATCTTCGAGAAAGCTCCTGTCTGGCGGTAAGGCAAGCGGGTAGAGGTACAATTCATACGAGGCTGTAAAAGTAACCCACAGATTGGAATGATTGAAATGATATTAACAGCCGGCCGTTATTTTAAGAAAACCTTTCAACAGCAAAAGGTTCTATATCCATACTTGGAGCCGAATGATTGACTATCTCGTTCACCAGTTTACCGGTTCCTGCTCCCAAACTCAGGCCCAGCATAGCATGCCCGGTTGCAATAGTAAGGTTGCTGTATTTTTTTACTCTCCCGATATACGGCAAACCATCTGCAGAACAGGGCCTGTAGCCATACCATATTTTTTCTTTTGGAGGCAGCGGCACATCAAATTCAGGATAATATCTCTTCACTGCATCCAGTATTCCCTGCACCCGGTTCATCCGCGGCGGCGTTTTATGCGAAGTAATCTCCATCGTACCGCCAAACCGGATCTTATTTCCATCCATTGGGGTAAGCGCCACCCGCCCTTCCACCAGCACTGACGGATAGTTGATTTTATAAGGAGAATCCTCCAGTGTAACAGAATAACCCCTGCCCGGCATCAGCGGAATATTTATGCCCAGCAGTTTTGCTGTATCTCTTCCCCATGAACCAGTGGCCACCACTATTTCATCCGCTGCTACTGCGCCTTTTGAAGTAATTATTTTATTGATTTTTCCTGAGCCGGTTTCAAAGCCATTTACTTCATGACAACTCAGCAACTGCACACCGGATGACTGCAGGTATGCGATGAGATCACTCATTAGTTTATTGGGATAACAATGTGCATCACATTTAAAGAATAAAGCGCCAAGGGCATTGATCCTTGTCTGTGGCTCCAGTTTGTCCAATTCCTCTTTGCTAAGAATAATTGTATCACTTAAGCCAAGTTCATGGGCTTTCTCCATTGTATGCTGTGCATGAATAGCTGCTTCTGCGGTCTGAAAAATTTCCAACAGTCCCTTATGTTCATAAGCAAAATCAAACCCGGGCAAATTTGTCCATGCTTCATATTCCTGCTGACTGAGCAAGGCAATATCTCTGAGGGGCGCAGCAGCCTGCTCAACTTTTTCCTTGGTGGCGCTGCGCATAAATTTTAAACCCCAGCTGATGAGGTTCCAGTCAGGCCTTGGCTGTACATAAAACGGACTTTTGGAATTCCACATCCATTTCAGTCCTTTCTTCACAATTCCCGGTGTAGCCAAAGGAATAAAATGACTGGGACAGATATACCCGGCATTGCCATAAGAGCAATTGTCGGAGAAATCACCCATATCAACAACTGTAACTTCCCAGCCTGATTTTCGCAAATACAGAGCCGAACTTAAACCAATAATACCGCCGCCGATTACAATCGCTTTGCCCCTGTCCCCTGAAGGGGAACTTAAATTTGTCATTGCCTTTATAGCTTTACGTTACTTCCAATATCATAATTCAATGATCATCTTTTCTTCAGCTACCAAAAAACCACTTGCTTTTACATTTTCTTTTTCATCAGAGCTTTTCTTTAGCAAAGGATTTGTATGATTGAAATGAATAAAAATGATTTTCTTTTTCTCAGCCGAAGATAGCTTTGAAAATTTTTGCAGGCTCTCTTCCACAAAAGGATGCGGCACTTCCTTCATATCCCTTCCGGGCAGTTCACCGTTTTTATAAAATGTACCATCAAGCAAGGCTATATCCACTTTTCCGATTTCTGCAACAATATCCCTCTCCCACTTCTCCCATTTGTCGATATCCGGAATAAATAACACTTTCTTTTCATCACTCTGGATGATGAAGCCAACTGTTTCCGAGTATTCGTCACGATGCGGCACTTTAACTGGTGTTACTTTAAAAGAAGTATTCAACTGAAAAGTGCTGTCTGCATTCAAACGGTTTAATCTAATGTTCTGCAATGAAACTAACTGGCTCCACGGCCCATTGTTGCGGATGAAAGAATCAAGCCGGGGCATTACATAAACCGGAATGTCCTTTGCTCCCATCGCTTCCCTGCCGAGTTGCATCAGGCCAGTGTAATGACCAATATGTGCATGAGTAATGAAAATACCATCCGGTGTATAATCAACAGCAGGCAAATAATCCTGCAGGTTTTTTAATTGTGCTGCAATATCCGGTGTGGCTTCAAATAACCAGTATTGTTTGTTCTTTTTGTCCACCAGTGCCAGGCTGGTAACCAATTTCTTTTCTTCCTTCCCCGAGTAATAGGCAGCACAACATTCTTCCCCACAGCCTGCCTGCGGAAAACCGGCATCCTGTGCAATACCTAAAACAACAAGAAACTGATCCGGCAAATCATTTTCCTTCACCACATCTTTCTCATAGTTCATTTGACTGCAGCCGGCGATTAAAGCCGTTACAACAAATAATAGTATCAGTTTTACTTTTCTCAAATCACTTAATTGTTATGCGATGAACCAGCTTCTTGTCTTCGGAAGAACCCCCGATCATAATTTCATATTCACCGGGATAAATAAGCCATTTACCATTCTGCTCATCAAAATACTCCAGTTCTGAGAGTTTTAAATGCAAACTTACCTTTACAATTTTACCACTTGCTATACTCACCCTTTTGAAATCTTTCAGTTGTTGTATCGGTTCACCTGCATCGGCATTTACCCTGCGTATATACAACTGCGGTACTTCGTCGCCAGTTAGCTTGCCTGTATTTTTAATGTTGAACTGAAAGGAATAGCCTGAGGAAGTTGAGGAAACCACCAATCCGTTATAGTCAAATGAAGTATAACTCAATCCAAATCCAAAAGGATGCTGAACCTCGCCATTGAAATAACGATAGGTTCTTCCCTTCATGGAATAATCGTCAATTGCCGGAAGATCATTGTTCGATAGATAAAAAGTAACCGGCAGTCTTCCTTCAGGATTTATTTTGCCAAACAAAATATCTGCCACCGCATTGCCCCCCTGCTCGCCGGGATACCAGGCCAGCAGTACAGCATCAGCAATCTTTTCAACTTCTTTCAATTCTATTGCTGATCCTGCTGTAATAACCACAACTAATGGTTTTTTTGTTTTCTCTCTCAATTGCTGCAGGTATTTGAGTTGTGCATAAGGAAAGGAAATATCTTTTTTATCTCCACCTGCCTGTGATAAATATGCATCTCCGTTTTCTCCTTCCAGCAATGGCGATAGTCCCATAACAGCCACCACGGCATCCGCTTCGCCTGTCATCCAATGCACATTCTGCAATACTGTATCCGTAAGATCACATCCACGGTTATGATAGATAACGGTGGACGAACTCACTGCATTGGTAATTCCTTCCAGCACGGTAACCATATTACCGGAATTGCCATTGTAATTAGCCAGCAGCACATTGATATCATCTGCATTCGGGCCTGTTACCAAAATGCGTTGCAGGTTTTTGGAAAGCGGTAATGTGTTATTTCTGTTTTTCAGCAGGACTATGGATTGTGCCGCTGTTTTGCGGGCAAGCTGCCGGCCGGCTTCGTTGTTGATATCCTTTTCTCCTAATTGGGCAAAAGCTGTTTTATCCTGTTTATCAAACCAGCCCAGCTTCATCAGTACTTCCAGGTTGATGGCAAGTGAAGCATCAATATCCAATTCAGTGAGCAAGCCCTGTTTCATCGCATTCTTTAAAGTACTAAGTGTATTGCCACATTCTACATTTACCCCATTCTTTATGGCGATGGCAGCTGCTTCTTCCGGTGTCTTTACATATTTATGGTAACGAAAAATATCATCCAAAGCCCAGCAGTCGGTTACCAGGTAACCGTTGAATCCCCATTCTTTGCGGAGAATATCCTGCAGCAAAAATGGACTGCCGCAACAAGGCAAACTGTCCAGCCGGTTATAGGCACACATCACCCCGCCGACCTTTGCATCTGTCACTAATTTTTTGAATGCGGGCAGGTATGTATTGTGCAGGTCATTATCACTGACTACTGCATTAAAGGAATGCCGTGAATGTTCCGGGCCGCTGTGCACGGCAAAATGTTTGGCGCAGGCCACTGTTTTATAATAGCGGGGATCATCTCCCTGCATTCCTTTTACAAAAGCAGTTCCCATGCGGCCGGTAAGGAGTGGGTCTTCTCCATAAGTTTCATGCCCACGGCCCCAGCGGGGATCCCGAAAGATGTTGATATTGGGCGACCAGAAAGTCAATCCAAGATATTGGCCCCGGTTATTATTCTTAACCGCAATATTATACTTGGCCCTTGCTTCATTACTGATAACAGTTCCCACTTGTTGCAACAACGCATCATTGAAAGTGGCGGCCATACCGATTGCCTGCGGAAACACTGTTGCCCTGCCTGCACGGCCAACCCCATGCAAGGCCTCATTCCACCAGTTGTATGCCGGAATACCCAACCGCTCTACTCCTGGGCTATTATACAAAAGCAAGCTGATCTTCTCTTCCGTTGTCAGCCGGTCAAGCAAATCATGTACTCTTTTATCAACGGGTAATGTAGGATTGTTAAAAGGATATTGCGACCGGCAAACCGATGCTGAAATAATCAGGAAGAAAATAAACAGTTTGAATCTGTGCATGGAAAAAATTTAAATTATACCACCTGGAAGCCATAAGCATACGGATCATCTTCTTTGTCTATCCAGATTTTATTGTAGCCATAAATTTTCGCCCAGCCTTCCACACTTGGACGAATAGCCGGCTTTCCGTGTAAAGTTAGCTCCTCTTCTATCCGGCCGGTGAATTGGCTGCCGATAATACTTTCATGAATGAAGGCATCACCTTTCTTCAGTTTGCCTTTGGCATACCATTGCGCCATCCTGGCGCTGGTGCCTGTACCACAGGGACTGCGGTCAATAGCTTTCTCTCCATAGAATACCGCATTTCTTGCTGTTGAATTTTTATCCATTACAGCACCTGTCCATAAAATATGGGAACATCCTTTTATCGTTTCATCTTCCGGGTGTACAAACTCATACTTCGCATTGATATTTTTTCTCAGTTCTCTTGCCCATGCAATTAATTTATCGGCGCTGTAATGTTCCAGTCCCTTAAAATTTTTCTGCACATCTACTATCGCATAAAAATTGCCACCATAGGCCACATCAATTACCAGCTCACCAAGGTCAGGACAATCAGCAGTGAGTTCTGTTGAATGCAAAAA
>Ga0114938_1002332_pt1 | contig 12047 bp, 11 predicted proteins | sample AshMeaBigSpring_FD_88675 | JGI IMG/M metagenome (GOLD analysis project Ga0114938, IMG submission 88675) | Groundwater microbial communities from Big Spring, Nevada to study Microbial Dark Matter (Phase II) - Ash Meadows Big Spring | ecosystem: Environmental > Aquatic > Deep subsurface >...
CGCGCCGTGGTTCAGTCGAGCACATCGCTCGAAAACCGAACACAGGGTCTGACCCCGCGAAGCCCGCCCGCGGGTCGGCACCTCGTTTCTCGAGCACTGCGGTCTGTGGCAAGGGCCGCTGTCCCGCTTGCCCCCGGCCAGACCTCCACCTGTCCCGCAGCGACGCCCACCACCGCGCAAGGTGAAACGGGTCCTGGACCCGGAGTTCACGGGCGACGTTGCGGGTTGCGAATCCGCATCCGCCGGTCGTCACCTCGTCCTGGATGCGGAATATCTGGCCGAACAGCAGCGCGAGGCGGAAGCCCAGCAGGCCGTGTTTCTGTACGAATGAAGGCTGCGGCCCGGCATTTCGAAAACACCTGCTGCGGCTTCGACAGAGCCGCTGCGCGCTCGCTGGACCGCTTGGGCTCGCCGCGAACGGGGTTCGCCGGCGAATTGACAGCCGCGTAGCCTTCCACTATCCTCATCCCAATCGCCCGTGCGCGTCGCCCGTGCGCGTCAAAATAGGCGAAACCTGACTTCAAAACGCCTATCAGCTGGAGGAATTGGCCTGTCTTTCTCCCCGTGAGTTGCTGTTCAGGAGGAGAGAGAAGGTCGAACAAGTCGCCATATTTGCCTCTAAGCATACGAAGGAAATCTCGTGCCAGAACGTGGTCATTCCAAGACCGCTCGCTCATTCGATGTGCCATAGAATCTCTACCCTGCAACAGCGCGATGACCACGCAGAGACGTTCCAAACCATCGATTCACCAACGTCTTGACCGTTCTTTCCGCACATGTGCCTTTCAGTTTCTCCGATTTTTCCGCCGCGGTCCAGAGCGGCGTGCGGTGGGGCCATCGCGAGTGAATGATGCGCGCCCTCGACCGAGCGCGATGGGTCGGTCGCAGGGAATTGATGCGTCGGCGTTGCGTTGTGGCAAGTGTGGGCGCGTGCGAAAGAAAGTGTGAAATTGAGTTACGCCGATTCCCATGGACGTAAGTCGAGTCGGACTCAACTTACGTCAAGGGCGTTTTCCGTAAGTCTGCTTACGGCCAGCCCTGGTGATCGAACTGGACATTTGCAAACGCGCCGCTATCCGGTAGAGATGGCGGTATGAAACGCACACACTCCAAGCCGACCATCCCTCCGCCGACGCATCCTGGGTCCCGTGCGCGTGCGGGAGGACAGACGCTACGGACGTGGACCATCGGTGCCTTGCCCCTGGTGAACCAGCTGCTCCAGCGCGTCCGCCTGGAAGCGTTTCTGCGGCAGTACCTCCCGTGCGATGGGCGACGCATGGCTGTCCCCACGTCGCGTGGCCTGCTCCTGCTGCTACGCAATGTCCTGCTGTCGCGAGAACCGATCTACGGCCTGGGCGAATGGGCCGAACGGTTCGCACCCGACCTGTTGAGATTGCGGGAATCGGATCTGGAGCACCTCAACGATGACCGTATCGGCCGCTGCCTGGACCGTTTGTTTCAGACGGACATCCCTCGCCTGGTGCTGGATGTCGTGCGGCATGTGGTGCAGGAGTTTGATGTCAGCCTCGATGAATTGCACAATGACTCGACCACGATTTCGTTCTACGGCGCCTATGACCATGCGAAAGAGGAGGAGCAGCGAGGTACCAAGCAACGCCTGGCGGTACCGTTCGGACACAGCAAGGATCATCGACCGGACTTGAAGCAACTGCTGTACATTCTCACGGTGACCGAGGATGGCGGAATACCGATCTACTTTACGTCAGCCAGTGGCAATGTGACCGATGATACGACGCATCGGGAAACATGGGATCTGCTGCGGCAACTGGTGGGCCGCGCCGATTTTCTGTATGTGGCCGACTGCAAGCTGGCGACACGGGAGAATCTACAGTACATCCACAATCAGGGCGGGCGCTTCATTACGATTCTGCCGCGAACGCGGCGGGAAGGCAGCGACTTTCGCCAACGGTTGGCCGCAGATCCCGATGCGTTGGCCTGGGATCACTTCTACGATCTTGTCGATGACGAAGAGGCCGTGGTGGATCGCCTGCGCGTGTGCGCCGAAGTCGCCGTGAGCCGTGAAGGGTATCGCTTGCTGTGGTACCACAGCACCCGTAAGGCGCAACGCGCCGCCCTGTGCCGGGCACGCACCATCGAACGGGTCTGCAGCGATTTGGCGGATTTGCAGACCCGTCTCCAGGCGTCTCGTACGCGGTTTCGCGACCGGTTAAAAGTGGAAACGGCGGTGAACGAGATTCTTCAACGCCGTGATGCCGCACGCTGGGTGACGGTCACCGTTCAGGAGGTCTCCCAGGAGGCGTTTAAGCAGGCCACCCGCGGCCGGCCGGGCAAGGACACGCAATACGTCAAGGAAATGCGCGTGCGGTATCGCCTCGCATGGGAACTAAACACCTCGCAGATCAAGCAGGATGAAATCACGGATGGCGTCTTTCCCTTGATCACGAACCAACACGACCTGCCGGCCAAGGAAGTCTTGAAGGCCTACAAGCGTCAGCCGCTGATCGAAATGCGATTCTCGCAATTCAAGTCGGACTTTGAAGTGGCGCCGGTGTACCTCAAGGAAGTGACACGCATTCAGGCATTGCTCTGCGTCTACTTCTTCGCCCTGATGATCCAGACGCTGCTGGAGCGCGAACTCCGCCAGGCGTTAGCGGCCTCGGATTACGAAGCCCTCCCGCTCTATCCGGAGCAGCGCGCGTGTCGTGCCCCCAGCACGCGACGCGTGCTGGACATCTTTGAGACGGTCCAACGGCACATCCTCAGCGATCATTCCGGTGACTCTCAGACCTTTGTCACGCAGTTGAAACCGCTGCAGCGCCAGATCGTGACATGGTTCGGCCTGCAGCCTCGGCACTACGGACGGTGACCCGGCTTGCGGCCCGCCGGCAAATTCGCAGAAAATGAAGAGCAACTGTGCGGAAAGAACGCTTGACCAACAGCCCCACTCAAAAATCAGCTGCCTGTTTAATAAGCAAGGATAGAGAAGACTCTCGCTGACTCAGAGTGCCTTAGGGCGCGCGTCAAAATAAGTTGATCATTTTCGTCGACGGGATGGAAAGATAGTGTAGTTCCCGTCTCCGTGGAAGCGAAACGGTTTCAGATGAATGCTTGCCAGTTCCTCGTCGGTCACTTTGATGCCTGTGGGGTATTGTCGTCGATCCAACTCAGCCTTGATCTTCAGTCCCTGCGCTGTCGCCGTATGGGCGATCAAGTTGATGACAACGTCGTGGCTGATCAAGGGTCGGCCGCGCCAGTTTTGTGTGATGTGGCAGAACATGCGATGCTCAATCTTGTTCCACTTGCTGGTGCCAGGCGGGAAGTGACAGACGCGAATTGGCATCTCCAAACGATTGGCCAGGTCTTGCAGTGCCACCTTCCACAACCGGCTGCGACTGCCGTTACTGCCGCCGCCATCCGCGGTGATAAGCAGTTCCTTTGCTCTGGGATGCCGTTTGGCCCCCATCTTCTTCCACCAACGCCGGATCGCCTCAGCGGCGAAATGTGCGGTGTCGTGATCGATACCGACGCTGACCCACCCTTGGTTCTCGGTCACGTCATACACACCGTACGGAATAGCCTTGCCGAGTTGCTTGTCCAAGAAGTCATGCACCTGGACTTCTTCGGGTTCGCCCAGCGGGCGCCATTCTCGCCCTTGATTCTTGAAATTCCCGATCAATTCCTTCTTTTTGGTGTCCACGGAAATCACCGGCTGCGCGCGGCGCTGAAACGCGATCACGGTCGCGTTGATATGTTCAAACTGTGCGTTTCGATCCGGATGTTGACATCCCTCCTTCGTCTTGCGGTTACTTTGCAGGCTATATCCTGCCGCTTTCAACAGTCTGCCCACGGTGCTGGAACTGATCGGATGCCCTTGTCGAGTAAGTTCCCGGGCCAGTTGGCTCGTGCTCTTGCAGGTCCATCGCAACGGAGATTGGGGATCACCACGAGTACCTGCATCGACCAGCTGCTCCAACGCCGCCGCCAATTCTGTATCGGTTTCCGTGACGCGCTTGCGTCCCCCACCCGACTTTCGCAATCGGCTGGGACACGGGGCTTGCGGCCTTCGCTGCCGAGCTTTCAGTTCCGCCAAGCCTTTGGTGATTGTGTTTCGCGAGATCCCCGTTGCTTGACTGACCGCCAGCACGCCACCCCAACCCAACGACTTCGCCTCCGCCGCGGCCCACTGACGACGCATCCGTTCGTCCATCAGAGTGGCCAACGCGAAATAGCGAGATTCAATCCCTTGAACGACGGTTGCATCCTGCATAACCGCCGTATATCACAATCCCCAAAATTGCACAAGTTATTTTGACGCGAGCCCTTAAAGTCATACCGCAGCCGTCGGAGCGGAAAGGTCAGAATGGAGAACCGTATGGATAGCGAATCCAGGTTGACACCCGGTGATTGGGTTGAGGTTAAGGGTCTGGAAGAGATTGCCCAGACATTAGACGCCGATGGCACTCTCGATGGTCTCCCCTTCATGCCCGAAATGGTTCACTATTGTGGCCGGCAGTTTCAACTCGGCAGACGAGCTCGAAAGACCTGCCTGGAATACATAAGTCACAACGCTACCGTTATAGGGATGCGCGAATTCTGCGGAGATCCGCTGTGGGTGATCGACGGCCTGAGGTGTAGCGGGAATGAGCACGATGGTTGTCAGCGTGGGTGCCTCATATTTTGGAAATCTGAGTGGCTCAGAAAGGTAGGTATCCTTGATTCAATGGCCTCGCCATCCGAGGTCAATACGATTTCCCCAAGCCCAGCGTTCAAGACCAAGGAAAATCCAGATCGGTATTTCTGTCAGTCGACCGAACTGGTGCAAGTAACCAAACCCCTTTCCTTAGTCGGTCGATTTCGAATCTGCATCAGTGAAGTCGTTTCCGGTGACGTTGGAGTTCTTGAGATGCTCAAGCGGGTGGTCACGCCACTTTTCTGGAAGGCAATGGGAAAGTTCGTCAAGCCACCCTATGTCATCGGGCCGTTGGAGAAGACCACGATGGCCAGAAGCGACCTGAAGCCCGGTGAGCTGGTTGAGGTGAAGTCATCTGAAGAAATCAGACAGACGTTGAATCGGAAAGGATGCAATCGCGGATTACGGTACGACCATGGCCTCAATCAATTCTGCGGGACTCACCACCGCGTGCGGGATAGATTGGACAGAATCATCATCGAATCAACGGGCCGGATGGTCAACATTGAAGGGACAGTCACGCTCGTTGATACAACATGCCTGTGCCACATGACGGCCTTTGGTGGCTGCGTCAGACAGGATTTGGTCTATTGGAGAGAGGCCTGGCTCAACCGCCTTGAGTAAGCCTAGTGGTCTGTCCACAGGAAACTGTCAAAGGCTAGCATAATGCCTCCTCAATTTATCTAGGAGGCGGAACGTGAAAAACTACAATACCAAGTACGTGGTGCGGTTGACGGAGGAGGAACGGGAAGAATTGCAGGGAATCGTTCGTCGCGGCAAGGTCGCGGCGGCGAAGCGGACGCGGGCCCAGATGCTGCTCAAGGCCGACGCGGGACCGGAGGGCTCGGGACCGAGGGACGAACAGGTAGCCCAAGCGCTCGAAGTGTCGACGCGAGCCGTGAATCGAGTGCGGAAGGCGTATGTCGAAGAGAGTCTAGCGGCGGCGATCGAACGTAAGCCGCGGCGCGCTCCGCCGCGGCACAAGCTCGACGGAGCGGCAGAAGCCCGACTCATCGCGGTGGCGTGTTCGCCGCCACCCGCCGGGCAGGCGCGGTGGACTTTGCAATTGTTGAGCGACAAATTGGTCGAGCTCGAAGTCGTCGAGTCGATCAGCCGCGAGTGCGTGCGACAGACGCAAAAAAAAACGAGATCAAGCCGTGGTTGAAGCAACATTGGGTATTGCCGAAGGCGGACGATCCCGACTTTGTGTATGCGATGGAAGACGTCCTCGAGGTGTACCAACGCCCGGGGGTGAAAAAGGGGACATTCTACTTTTGTGGCTTCTTCCGAGGGCGTAATGACGATTCGAGCCCTAAACGCTTGGCGGTTCGCTTGGCCCACGTCGCACTGCCAAAAGGCGCGCCTCGCGCGATAGAATCGCGCAGCGCTTTGAGTTCTCCTTCGGTTTGTGGCTGGTTCACCCACTCCAGCCAGTTTTCCGGGCGGCCGACCGGTTCTGGGTGAAGCTGCGGAATGAGCGCGTCTTTCGGCGGACTGCCAACCGACGACCACCGCCAGCGCTGGGCCTTGCGAACCGCGATGGACTTGGCACGCACCGGGTTGCGTTCCACGTAACGCATGACGGTCAGGAGGTGTCCATCATCCTGGATCGGAAACGCTTTGAATCGACCTTGCCAAACGTGTCCACTGGACTCGTAATGGCGATGATACCGACGCACGTGAGCGGTGAGCAACCATTGCATTTAACGGCTCAAATCGCCATCTTCAAAAGGCCATGGAGCCAAGTGAAAATGACTGGGCATCAGGCAGTAAGCCAACAGACGCATCGGTACACGTTCGTGGGCGTTGGACAACAGTTTGACAAATGCAAGGTAGTCCTCGTCCTTGTGAAACGCCTCGCATCGAGCATTCCCGCGATTGATTACGTGATAACACATGTTGCCAACGGAGGCTCGGCCAGTTCTCGGCATGCCCTAAGACTATCAAGTTGCTGGTGGCCTGTCAATAAAGTAGACTGTCCCCTTTTCTACCCTCTTTTTTATTCATCGGCGGCAGCGAGATCATGGCGTACCTCGTTGATCGAGCGCCTCGATGACCCGCCCCAGGGCGACAGGGTCTACGTCGCCGGTAACGTGAATCCGACATCCGAGCGGATGAATGATCTCGAGCGTTGGCGTGGCGTCGACCACGTGCAGAGGTACGAACAGCCGCCCCCTGTTGTCCTTGAGGTGGCCTGCCTTCCGCCGTCGCTTGCCGTTCTTCCGCTCCGCGAGCCACCTCCTCCAGGCGTAGAACGATGGTTCCGAAATCTCCTCCAGGGCACAAAGCCTGCGAACCGACAGCCCGCTCTGCCCCCAGCGCTTCAAGACCTCCCGCCAACGCCGCTCCTTCTCTGCGCTTTTCTTCCTGGCCATCTGGACCTCCCGTGGTAAGGTGACGAACGCTTCACCCTACCACGAGGCCCAAGACGCCATGGATGCAACGCTCACGCTGTTGCGTCGCAAATTATTTCCTAGCAGTGATTCGGGGCAACCGGTTCGGTCCCCAAGGCGTCCGATGGCGGCGGGTCCCGCCCGCCACACGGCCGGCCGCCCGGCCACCGCCTGCTCTGCACACAACTGCGGGGTCCAGAACGAAGTTCGCGGGCGATTTACAGCCGCGCAGCCTTCCACTATGCTCATCCCAATCGCCCGTGCGCGTCAAAATAGGCGAAGGCTGACTTCAAATCGCCTATCAGCCGACCGAGAAGACGGAGGAGCTGCTGCAGACCGTGAAGCGGTTCGCACGGGTGTAGCCAACCGGTGTCTGACTGAAGTCAGGCACCATTTCCGCTCGGGAAGCTAGTACACGCCGGGCGCTGCGGCCGGCAGTGCCACGCAGGTGTCAGGATCCGTCGTGAGCGTGTTGGAGATCGACGCCAGCCCCGACTTCAGGCCGTTTCCCCGTGAGGCGCTCGAGGGCTCGCTCTGGGGGCGCTTCACAGAGGTCGCGCGTCGTTCCCCTTGGCACGCCGCGGTCGCTGGTGAGGGCCGGTCGTTCACCTACGAGGAAGTCGAGTATCTGGCGAGACGCATCGCCGCGGCACTGATCGCCCGCGGACAGGGCAGCCCGGTCGCCGTGCTCCTCGACCACGAGCCACGACTGGTGCCGGCCATCCTTGGCGTGCTCGCGAGCGGGGCGGCGTACGTCCCGCTCGATCCAGCCCTGCCCCTCGACCGCCTCCGTTTCATCCTTGACGACGCCGGTCCCGGTGCGGTGCTCTGCAGCCCGGAGACGTCTTCGCTCGCCTCGGCCCTGGCCGTCCATGCAGTCGTCGTCGACGTCACGCGCGACCTGCCAGGAGCGGGCGCCGAGGCGGAGGCCACCGCGACCGACCCGGCCTACGTGTACTACACCACCGGCACGACGGGTTCGCCGAAGGGCGTGGTCGATTGCCACCGGAACGTTCTCCACAACATCCTGCGGTACACGAACCGGTTGAAGATCGCGCCCGGAGACCGGCTCACGCTGTTGCAGCGACCGGGATTCAGCGGGGCCGTGTCGAGCATGTTCGGCGCGCTCCTCAACGGCGCCACGGCCTGCCTGGTCGATCCGGCGCGCGCCGGGCAGGGCCTTGGCGCCTGGTTGCAGCACGAGCGCGTGACCGTGTACCACTCCGTCCCCGCGCTTTTTCGCCTGGCCGTGTCGTCTCGGGCCGACCTCTCCTCCGTCCGGGTAGTCCGCCTCGAAGGTGACCGCGCAACGATCGGGGATTTTGAGCTGTTCCGCGAACGTCTCGGGCCAGGCGCCGTTCTCGCCAACGGGCTCGGCGCGACCGAGTGCGGGCTCGTTCGCCAGTTCCTCGCCCGCCGCGACACGATCGTGGAGCACAGCGCGCTCCCGATCGGCTACGCCGTCCCGGACATCCACGTCTCCCTGATCGGCGACGGCGGGGAGGAGGTCGGCGCGGGCGAGATCGGTGAGATCGCGGTCACCAGCCGCTACCTCGCCCTCGGGTACTGGCGGCGACCGGAGCTGACGGCCGAGCGGTTCCGTGCGGTGCCCGGCGACACCGCCCTCCGGGAGTACCGGACCGGCGACCTGGGGCGCCTCCACGAAGACGGCTGCCTGGAGTACCTCGGACGGCGAGACCAGCAGGTCAAGGTTCGCGGGCACCGTGTCGAGGTGGAGGCGATCGAGCGGCGGCTCCTTGCCAGCAGCCTCGTCCGCGAGGCTGCCGTCGGGATCGTCGAGCGCCCCGGCCGGGAACCCGCCGTGCTGGCCGCGGTTGTGCCGGCTGCCGGCGCACCGCCCACAACGGGTGCGCTCCGGCACGCACTGCGCGGGCTCCCCGCGTGGAATGTTCCCGGCAGGTTCGTCGTCGTCGACAGCCTGCCGCTGAACGAGAACGGAAAGGTCGACGTCTCCCGTCTCGTGGACGGCCTGCGCACGCGTCCGCAGCTGGACACCGACTATCTGCCGCCCGCGTCCATCCTCCAGGCGCAGCTCGCCCAGCTCTGGGAGGAGCTGCTCGGGGTGTCGCCCGTGGGATGCGAGGATCCGTTCGAGGAGCTTGGCGGAGACTCGCTGCTCGCGGCGGAGCTCCTCGCCGAGCTTTCCGACCTCGTGGGACGTGAGCTTCCCTACTCCGTCGTCGTCGGAAACCGCACGATCCTGGAGCTGGCCGGGGCTCTGCTCTCGGAGCGGCCTTTGGACGACGGGCCGGTGATCGAACTGGCGGCCGGCGAGCCGGGCGCCGCTCCGATCCTGTGGGTTCACGGGGACTTCACCGGCGGCGGGCTCTACTCTCGGCGGCTGGGCGCGGCCCTCGCTCCGCACCCGTTCTACTCGGTCATGCCCCACGGGTTCCTCGGCTCGGCCGTCCCTGCTTCGTTGGAACAGATGGCCGACGAGCGGGTCGAGGCGGTCCGGAAGCTGCTCCCGAGCGGGCCGTACGTCGTCGGGGGACACTGCAACCTCGGCGGGCGCGTCGCCCTCGAGATGGCACGGCGGCTGGAGCGGGGCGGCGCTCCCGTGACGATCGTGCTTGTCGGCTCCGCCCCGCCGCCAGGAGGGCCGGCGGTGATGCGGGCTGCCAGGGCGGCCAGGGTGGTCACGGCCGTCGCCGCGCGGCTGCTGCGTATCGACCCCGGCCGCGAGGCGGCGCTGTTCGCCGCGATGCGCAACAGAGCGCTGGCGCTACTCCGGATCGATCTCGGCGAACGCGAGACCACGGAAACCTGGCGAGCGTGGAATCGTGCGCTCGACTCCTACGTACAGCGCCGCTACCACCGGGCAATCGAGCTCCTCTGGCCCGACGGCGAGCGCTATCCCGCCTCCGATGCCATCGCCCGCTGGCGCAGCGTGGGGGTAGAGGCGCGTGTCTCCGAGGTTCCTGGCACGCATCTCACGGTCGTCACGACTCACCTCCCGGAGCTTGTGGAGGCCGTACGTGACGTCCTCGCCCGCAGCGATGCCTTGCGGTAACCCCGTGTTACCATCAGAGCGTGGCGATCGTTCCCTCCGGCGACCCGTTCGAAGCGCTCGCCGACGAGAACCGGCGCGCGATCGTCTCTCTCCTCGGCGTCCGTCCCCGCTCGGTGCGCGAGATCGCCGACGAGATGCCGATCAGCAGGCCGGCGGTCTCGCGGCACCTGCGATTGCTGAAGGAAGCGGTGCTGGTCGCGGGCGAGGTCGATGGAACGAAGCACATCTACCGCGTCCAGGACGCGGGGTTGAGTGAGCTCCGCCGGTACCTCGAGTCGGTGTGGGGCGAGGCAGCCGTGCGGTTCCGGCTCTTCGCGGAGAACAGGTGAGCGAGCCGCTCCGCTTCGGTTTCGACGTTGCCTGTGCCGCCGACGAGGCATTCCGCTCATGGACCGAGCACATCGCCGCCTGGTGGCCGCGAGGCCACTCGAGCAGCGGCGACCCCGACACGACGGTGATCATCGAGCCCGGGGTCAGTGGCCGGCTTCTCGAACGGACGAGCGCCGGCGAGGAGATCGTATGGGGAGCGATCACGGCGCGGGAGCCACCGCGTCGCTTCGCGTACCTCTGGCATATCGGCCGGTCTCCCGATCAGGGCACGGACTTCGAGATTCGCTTCGTCGAGACCGGAGGCACGACCCGCGCCGAGATCGAGCATGGTGGCTGGGAGCGGCTCGGTGACGAGGGCCCGGCCTGGCGTGAGGGGAACGTGCGCGGTTGGCAGAGGGTGCTAGATCCGTACAACGACTACTGCGCCGCGCACGCGGCGGGAACGGAGGAACGATGAGTGGTGCCGGCACGCCCGACAGCCCGTGGGCGCTCACGACGCCGAGCGGCAAGTCCGAATACCAAGCCGGGCGCGACGAGAGCGCCGACCCGCCCGCGCTCGTCTGCCAGGTGGGCTCGACCCGGCTCTCCTACCAGCGGCGGTGCGCCGAGGACCTGCAGGCGATGCTGAAGACGGCGGGCGACTGGGTGCTGCCGGGTGCAGCCGACGAGCAGAAGCCCGCGACGGAGGGCACCGTCGAGGCATGGGGGAGGGCGCCTGACCACCCCGTCGGCGGCTGGTACGGCCTCAAGAAGGGTCTCCGCGGCCGCCTCGCGGTGTACGTGCCGCCGGTGCTCGAACAGCTCGGACTCGCTGACTTCCAATCGCCTATCAGCCAAAATAGGCGAAGGCTGACTTCCAATCGCCTATCAGCTCGCCTATCAGCCGTCCCAACCGCCCGTGCGCGTCAAAATAGGCGAAGGCTGACTTCCAATCGCCTATCAGCCAAATGCTCCATGGCGGCGGCAATCCTTGGCGCGGCATGCTGTATGGGATGACCAACCGCCTGGGCTGGAGCGGCGATCCGCGCCCCCTCTGGAAGTTGTGGGACGAGTTCGGCATCCAGGACGCAAAGATGATCGGCTATTGGGATGTGGCGTGTCCCGTGAAGACCAATGTCGACAAGATCCTCGCCACGGTGTATCACAAACGGGGTAAAACTCTGGTGGCCTTGGCCAGTTGGGCCACTGAACCACACATCTGTCGCCTGACGATTGACTGGAAGTCGCTGGGACTTGATCCGCACAAGGCACGCCTCTTCGCGCCGGAAATCCACGGTCTACAGTCACCTGCGGTGGCTGGCCCCACGGACGAGATTCCCGTCATGCCCGGTCGCGGCTGGTTGTTGATGATCGACGAAGAGCAGCACATGGCGCCGGCCTTTCCGATCCCCAACGCCTACGAGGGCCGATCCTTGCTGGTCAACGATTTGTTTAACTGAAGTTTTGCAACTTCGGGTTTCAAGATCAGTTGTTGCGAGTCCTTTTGCTATCGTTACTAGCGAACACTGGATGTTGTTGTGCTAGCGTCGTTCGATGTACAAGGTGTTGTGGCTACTTCACGCCGCGTTGGAAAAATGGTTTTTCTCCTCTTTAATGGCGGTCGTCTTGGATGGCGCAA
>Ga0114938_1002333_pt1 | contig 12044 bp, 12 predicted proteins | sample AshMeaBigSpring_FD_88675 | JGI IMG/M metagenome (GOLD analysis project Ga0114938, IMG submission 88675) | Groundwater microbial communities from Big Spring, Nevada to study Microbial Dark Matter (Phase II) - Ash Meadows Big Spring | ecosystem: Environmental > Aquatic > Deep subsurface >...
AGGAGCACCCCGAGATCCGCGGCGTACGCGCCACCACGATCCGCGCGCTCGGCCGGCACCTGTGGCTGATCGACGAGGAGTTCCGCCAGAACCCGCGCCATCACCGGCTGTTCCTCGACATGATGCGAGCCCCGGCGGGCGTCACGCACGAGCTCAGGCGGATGAACCTCTACGGGGTGCTCGGCCGCTACATCCCCGCGTTCGGCCGCATCGTCGGCCGCATGCAGTACGACCTGTTCCACGCCTACACCGTGGACGCGCACACGCTGTTCGTCGTGCGCAACCTGCGCCGCCTCGCGCTGCCGCGCTTCGAGCACGAGTTCCCGGAGCTGTCGCGGTTGTTCGCGAGCCTGCCCAAGCCCGAGCTCGTGCTGCTCGCGGCCCTGTTCCACGACATCGCCAAGGGCCGCGGCGGCGACCACTCGGTGCTCGGCGCCGTGGACGCCGAGGCATTCTGCCTCGAGCAGGGCCTGTCGCGCTACGACGCGCGGCTCGTGGCGTGGCTGGTGCGCAACCACCTGCTGTTCTCCGTCACCGCGCAGAAGAAGGACATCTCCGACCCCAAGGTGATCCAGGAATTCGTGCACGCGGTCGGCGACCAGACGCACCTCGACTACCTCTACCTGCTCACGGTCGCCGACGTCCGCGGGACCAACCCGAAGCTCTGGAACTCGTGGAAGTCGTCGCTGTTCCACGACTTCTACGAGCGCGCGAAGCGGGCGCTGCGCCGTGGCCTCGAGGCGCCCGTGGACCAGGACGAGCTGATCGCCGAAACACGCGCGGCCGCACTCGAGCTGCTCACGCGTCAAGGCGTGAATGCCGAGCAAGCTGCCACGGTCTGGTCGCGCATGAGCGCCGGCTACTTCCTGCGCCACTCGCCGGCGGAGATCGCGTGGCACACCGGGCTGCTGGTGGACCGCGACCCGGCGGATACCTCGCCGCTGGTGGCGGTGCAACAGGCGAGCGAGCACGGCGGCAACGCGGTGCTCACCTACATGCCGCACCGGCAGCACAACTTCGCGCGCACCACCGCCCTGCTTGACCAGATGGGGCTCAACATCCTCGACGCGCGCATCACGCCGCTCGAGGGCGGCTTGAGCCTCGACACGTACCTCGTGCTCGAGGACACCGGCACGCCGATCGCGGACCGGCACCGCGCGCAGCAGATCGAGCAGCAGCTGTGGCGCGTGCTGCAGCTGCCCGAGGACGCCACGCCGCCCGCCGTGACGCGTCGAGCACCGCGCCAGGTGCGCATGTTCGCGACGCCGACGCAGATCAACTTCACCGAGGACACGGTCCGCGGACTCACGATCCTCGAGCTGATCGCCGGCGACCGACCGGGCCTGCTCTCCGAGGTCGGCAAGGTGCTGCTCGCGGAGCGCGTGGACGTGGTGAACGCCCGCATCCTCACGATCGGAGAGCGCGCCGAGGACGTGTTCCACATCACGGACGACAAGGGCCAGCCGCTCGGCGAGGAAGCGCGCCGCCGCCTGCAGGAGAAGCTGACCGAGGCGCTCGACCGGCGCGACGCTCCGACGCTCGTCTGACCGGCACCCGATGAACCCGCGCCTCGACCTGCTGCGGCCCTACCCATTCGAGCGGCTCCGTGAGCTGCTGGCGGACGCGCAGCCGCCGTCCGCGTTGCCGCACATCCCGCTGTCGATCGGCGAGCCCAAGCACGCGCCGCCGTCGTTCGTCGGCGAGGCGTTGACCGGCGCGCTCGACACCCTCGGGAGCTATCCGCTGGCGCTCGGCCTGCCCGAACTGCGCGAGACCATCGCGCGCTGGCTGGAGCGGCGCTTTGCATTGCCCGCCGCTGCCGTGGATGCTGGGACCATGGTGCTGCCGGTCAACGGCACGCGCGAGGGACTGTTCGCGTTCGCGCAGGCGGTGGTGGACGCGACGCGCCCGGCGCCCGCCGTGCTGATGCCGAACCCGTTTTACCAGATCTACGAGGGCGCGGCGCTGCTCGCGGGCGCCGAGCCGGTGTACCTGAACTGCGATGCCGCGCAGGGATACCTGCCCGACCTCGACGCCGTACCGACGGCGACCCGGTCGCGCTGCCAGGTGCTGTTCCTGTGCACGCCGGGCAACCCCACCGGCGCCGTGATGCCGGCGGACTACCTGCGCCGCGTACTCGAACTGTCCGACCGCCACGGCTTCGTGATCGCTTCGGACGAGTGCTACTCGGAAATCTACCCGGACGAGTCACAGCCGCCGCCCGGTCTCCTGCAGGTGGCACACGCCGCGGGCAACACGTCGTTCGAGCGCTGCGTGGCGTTCCATAGCCTGTCGAAGCGCTCGAGCGTGCCGGGCCTGCGTTCGGGATTCGTAGCCGGCGACGCGAAGATCCTGGCGGACTTCCGTCTGTACCGCACGTACCACGGGTGTGCCGTGCCCGTGTACACGCAGCTCGCAAGCGTCCCGGCGTGGAACGACGAGGCACACGTGATCGAGAACCGCCGCCTGTATCGCGAGAAGTTCGCGCGGGTGGTGCCGATGCTGCGCGAGGTGATGGAGGTGGAAGTGCCGGACGGCGCGTTCTACCTGTGGCTCGCGGTCGGCGACGACGAAGCCTTCGCGCGCGGGCTGTTCGAGCAGCAGCACGTGACGGTGCTGCCGGGCTCCTACCTCGCGCGCGATACGGCTGCCGGCAACCCGGGGCGCGGGCGCGTGCGGGTATCCCTGGTGGCGAGCGTCGAGGATTGCGTCGCGGCGGCGCGACGGATGGTCGAGTACGTACGGAACCGCCGCTGACACCGTGACTTGCCATTGTTTAGAACAAAGGCTTTAATGCGCATGCTGCGTACGCATGATTGCCCGCCCCCGGATCCGTCCATGCCCCGACCGCGTCTTGCCCGCCCCGCGTCCGACAAGAAAGCCGTCAATTTGACGGTCGCCGCCGGCCTCGTGGACGCCGCGCGCGCCGCGGACGTCAACCTGTCGGCCACGCTCGAACGGGCGCTCGAGGACGCGCTGCGAGTCAAGCGCCGCGAGCGATGGCTCGCGGAGAATGCGGCTGGGATGGCGGCCTACAACGAAGACGTCGAGACCCACGGCGCGTTTGCGGACACGCTCCGCGGCTTCTGACGGGCCAGCCGCCGATGCGTCAGTTTGTCGTGTACCGGAATCGGAACGCCGCGACCCGGTCGCGCTTCCCGCTGCTGCTCGACATGCAGTCGGATCTGCTGAGCGACCTGGGCACGCGCGTGGTCATCCCGTTGACGCCCGCGACAGTCACATCTCGCCGCACGGCTATGCAGACACTGACGCCAGTCCTGGGGATCGACGGAAAGGACTACCTGCTGGTGACGCCACAGCTCGCCGGCATTGCAGCTCGTGAACTCGGCCCGCCTGTCGCCGACCTCTCCGGCCAGCGCCCGGCCATCCTGGCGGCGATCGACCTCCTCATCACAGGCATCTGAGATCGCCCGATGACGCCAAGCACCACCACGACCCTCGCCGCCACCATCAACGCTGCGTTCGACGAGCGCATGAAGTTCACGCCGGGCAACGCGCCCGCGGACGTGGTCACGGCGGTGGGCCAGGCGCTCGACCTGCTCGATTCGGGCGCCGAACGCGTGGCCGACAAGCGCGACGGCGCCTGGGTGGTGAATGAATGGCTCAAGAAAGCGGTGCTGCTGTCGTTCCGCATCAACGACAACCGCGCCGTCGAGGCGGGCTATACGAACTTCTACGACAAGGTCGCGCTCAAGTATTCGAGCTACGACGCTGACCGCTTCCGGGCCGACGGTGTGCGTGTGGTACCGCCGGCGGTGGTGCGGCGCGGCGCGTTCGTCGCGAAGAACGCCGTGCTGATGCCGAGCTACGTCAACATCGGCGCCTACGTGGGCGAAGGCACCATGGTCGACACCTGGGCCACGGTCGGCTCCTGCGCCCAGATCGGCCGCAACGTGCATCTCTCGGGCGGCGTCGGCATCGGCGGCGTGCTGGAACCCCTGCAAGCGAGCCCCACCATCATCGAGGACAACTGCTTCATCGGCGCCCGCTCGGAGGTCGTCGAAGGCGTGATCGTCGAGGAAGGCGCCGTGCTGTCGATGGGCGTGTACGTCGGCCAGAGCACGCGCATATATGACCGCGAGCGCGACGAGGTCCTCTACGGCCGCATCCCGGCGGGCGCGGTGGTGGTGCCGGGATCGCTGCCCGCCGCCAACGGCAGGTACAGCCTCTACTGCGCCGTGATCGTGAAGCGCGTGGACGCGCAGACTCGCGCCAAGGTGGGAATCAACGAGTTGCTGCGCAGCGCCGAATAGCCGAGGCCGGGGCCAGACCGGCTCAGCCCTCGGGGGCGGCTGGCGGGGCCTGCTGGACTGCCGGCCTTGCGGGTTCCCTCGACCGGCGCAGGCCGCCCGAGTCGAGCAACAACTGGAAGCCCTGCATGTTCGCGGGGATCACCACGGCCGAACCGCCGTTCTTGGCGAACTCGCCGAGCGCCTTGTTGATCTCGTGCTGCAGGTACTCGGCCGTCAGCGACGAGTTGATGATCCGGTTCGACTCGGCGATGCCCTTGGCCCGCGCAATCTCGATCTCGGCGTCCTTGGCTGCGATCTCGACCTCGATCTTCTTGGCCTCGAGGCGCTTCTGGTTCTGCACGGCCAGCTGGATCGCCTGCTCGATGGACGGATCGGTGTTGAGCGCGCGCACGACGACGCGGGAAATCACGAACACCCCTGGATCGTCGGAATCGAGGCGCGATTGCAGCCGCTCCTGGATGTTCTGCTGCAACTGCTCGCGCTGGCGGTGCAGCACGAGCGAATCAACGCGGGCTACTTCATCGTAGATCGCACCACGGGCCTCGCGGAACACGACCCCGAACGCCGGGTACCACGCTTCCGGGCCACGCTCGTCCGCAGCCGCATATTTCACCGTCAGCTCGGCGATCTTATCCTGGCCGGCGGTGTAGAAGACCGTCACGTCGAGGTCCCGAAGCGACAGGTTGTCAGCCGCCTTCGGGGTCAGGTCGGTGATATCGAACGGAATCTCCTTGGCAGACAGGATCTTGTACTGCGTCAGGAGCGGGATACGGAACCGCAGACCGGGCTGGACTTCCTCCAAGTCGACGCGACCGAGGGTCTTCTCGACGGCAACCGTGCCCGTATCGACCGTGTAGAACGCGGTGGAGAGCAGCAGCACGAGCAGCCCCACCAGCACGATGGTCCCGATGGTGCGGCCCCGACGGCGCGAGTCGCCCCCCATCGCCGCAGGATCGCGGACCCCGCGCATGCGCGAAAAAATCTGCATTGCTCCTCCCCTGCCGGCGCCCAGGAGGCCGCGACTCGTGCCCTAGGCCGCGCCGCCCTTCTTGACCTTCTTCGGCCGCTCGCCTTCGACCATGTAGAGCACCTGCTCGGCCACGTTCTTCGCGTGGTCGCCGATGCGCTCGAGGCCCTTCAGCGCGAAGACGGTGTCGATGGTCGGGCGCAGGAACTGCTGGTCCTCGATCGCAAACGACATCACCTGGCGCAGCGCGGAGGCGAACTCCTCGTCGAGCTGGCGGTCGCGGTCCAGCACCTCATGCGCGAGCGTCGGGTTGGCTTCGTCGAGCGCCCGGACCGCGCTGCGCAGCATCGCTGTCGACAACGCAGCCATGTGGCGCAGCGAGCGAGCCACGGCCGCCACAGGATCGTGCGAGGCCACGGCACCAATTCTTGCCGCGAACCTCGCGATCTTCTTCGACTCGTCACCGACGCGCTCGAGTTCGAGCGCCGACCGGGCCACGGCGCGCGCCACCCGCAGGTCGCTCGCCACCGGCTGGTGCAGCGCCATGAACGTGAGACTCTCGCGGTCGATGCGCGATTCGTAGTCGTTAACCACCGGCTCTCGCGCCAACACCCGCTCCGCAAGCGCGGGGTCGCGGTCGAGCAAGGCCTTGACCGCGCTGCCAACCTGGTCGATCACCAGCCCGCCCATCTCGACCGCGTGCGTACGCAGCTCCTGCAGTGCCTGGTCGACCGTCTTCTGCGTGTGCCCCTCGAGCGGATCGGCAGCGTGCATGGCGGCTCCGTCAGCCGTAACGGCCGGTGATGTAGTCTTCCGTGGCCTTCTTCGAGGGGTTGGTGAAGATCTTGGAGGTGGCATCCACCTCGACCAGCTCGCCCAGGTACATGAACGCCGTGAAGTCGGAAACGCGCGCGGCCTGCTGCATGTTGTGCGTCACGATCAGCACCGTGACGCGCTGACGCAGCTCCGTGATCAGCTCCTCGATCTTCGCCGTGGCGATCGGGTCGAGCGCCGAGGTGGGCTCGTCGAAGAGCAGGATCTCGGGCTCGGTGGCGAGCGCGCGCGCGATGCACACCCGCTGCATCTGGCCGCCCGAGAGCGCCAGCGCCGAGTCGTTCATTCGATCCTTCACTTCGTCCCAGATCGCCGCGCCACGCAGCGCTTTCTCCACGCGCTCGGCAAGCTCGGTGCGGTTGTTGACGCCGCGCAGGCGCAGACCGTACGCGACGTTCTCGAACACCGTCTTGGGGAACGGGTTCGGCTTCTGGAACACCATGCCGATGCGCATGCGAACCTCGATCGGGTCCGTCTCCGCACCGACGAGGTTCACGTTGTCGGGACGCAGAGTGATCGCACCTTCGTACTTCGTGTCCGGCTGCAGGTCGTGCATGCGGTTGAAGCAGCGCAGGAACGTGCTCTTGCCGCAGCCCGACGGGCCGATCAGCGCCGTGACCTGGTGCTCGGGGATCACCAGGTTGATGTTCTTGAGCGCCTGGTTCGTGCCGTACCAGAAATTGAGCCGCTCGGCGCTCGCCTTCGGCGGATTGGCCTGGGCCGCCTTGCGGTCCTCGAGGACCACCGAGAGCGTGGGGGTGTCTGATTTCTGCACGCTGAATTCGCCTTGCATCGGTGCAACCTTTCGGTCTTCGAATGCTGCCGGTGGGTTGATTACTGTATTCACTGCGTTCACCAGTTGATCTTCTTGCGGAAGCGATAGCGGATCCAGATCGCGACCGCATTCATGGCGAGCGTCATGCCGAGCAGAATGGCCCCGGCAGCCGCCGCGTTCGCCTGGAACGCCTGGTCGGGCCGCGACACCCAGTTGAACATCTGGATCGGCATGGCCGTGAACTCGCTCATCAGCCACTCGAAATTCAGGAAGGGGAACTGGCCAGTGACCGGCGAGGGTGGCAGGAAGGCGATGAAAGACAGTGCGCCAATGGTGATGATGGGCGCCGTCTCGCCGATGGCCCGGGACAAGCCGAGGATCAGGCCCGTGAGGATGCCGCCCGTGGAATACGGCAGCACGTGGTCCTTGGTGACCTCCCAGCGGGTCGCGCCCAGACCGTAGGCGGCCTCGCGGATCGCCTTGGGCACCGCCCGGAGCGACTCGCGGGTCGCCACGATGACGATCGGCAGAATGAGCAACGCCAGCGTCAGTCCGGCCGTCAGCACGCTCTGCCCGAAATTGAACTGGTAGACGAACAGGCCGAGCGCCAGGAGGCCGTAGATGATCGAGGGCACGCCGGCGAGGTTGGTCACGTTGATCTCGATGATCCCCGTGAACCAGTTCTTCGGCGCGTACTCCTCGAGATAAATGGCAGCCGCCACCCCGACCGGCAACGCCACGAGCGCGGTCACCACCATGATCAGCATGGTGCCGACGGCCGCCGACAGGATGCCCGCATTCTCCGCCTTGCGTGACGGGAACGACGTGAAGAAGTCCCAGCCGAATCGCGACGAGCCGTCGCGCACCAGGTCGAAGAACAGGATTGCGAGGATGGCCAGGCAGCCGAACAGCAGCGCCATGCCAATTGCGATGAAAACCTTGTCGAGCTGCTTGCGGAACGACAGGCCCCGCCGGATCTCGTCGATCGTCAGGTGAGGGGTCGCAGCCATGTCAGTACGCCTCCCTGAACCGGCGGGTGAGGAAGAAGCCGATCACGTTCAGCACCAGCGTCATCAGCATCAGCACCAGGCCGGCGGCGAAAATGCTCTGGTAGCCGATGCTGTCGTGCGGCAGGTCGCCGAGGCTCACCTGGACGATGTAGGCGGTGATCGTGGCGGCGGGCTCGGTCGGGTTGAAAGTGAGGTTGGCCATCATGCCGGCCGCGATCGCCACCACCATGGTCTCGCCGACGGCGCGGGAGATGCCGAGGATGTAGGCCGCCGCAAGGCCCGAGAAGGCGCCCGGCACTACGACGCGCAGCGCCGTCTGCATTTTGGTGGCGCCCATCGCATAGGAGCCTTCGCGCATATAGTTCGGCACCGCGCGCATGGCGTCCTCGCTGACGGATGCGACGTACGGGACGATCATGAGCCCGATCACGAGGCCCGCGCTCAGCATGTTGAACCCCGGCAACTCCGGCCAGATCTTCTGCAGCAGCGGCGTAACCATGAGGAGCGCGAAGTAGCCGTACACTACCGTCGGCACCGCGCCCAGGAGTTCCAGGATCGGCTTGACGGTCTCGCGCAGGTGGTGCGGCGCAAACTCGGACAGATAGATCGCGACGATGGTGCCTACCGGGATCGCTACCAGAATGGCGACGCCGGTCACGGTGAGCGTGCCCGACACCAGCGGCAGGATGCCGTAGCGGGCGTCCGCAAAGAGCGGTGTCCACATCGTGTCGGTCAGGAAGTCTTTGATCGAGACGTGCTCGAAGAAGTAGGTCGACTCGTAGAACAGGATGAACACGATCGCGACGGTGGTGAACACCGCGACCAGACCCGCGCTCATCAGGATCAGCTCGATGATGCGGTCACGCGTCTTGCGATAATGCAGCGACGCGAACGCGCCCTGCGACAACTGCGCCTTGCCTTGAGTCATGGGGTGATTCCCCTTCCCCTCGTGAGCGGCGGGAAGCCACTTTACCCGCGGCTGCGCCTGATTTCGACCCCGGGCCGGAAGCGGGCAGCGGGAAAGAGGCTCACGCCCCCTTCCCGCGCCACCTCAGGCGACTTACGACAGGATCAGAGCTTCGCTTCCTTGGCAAGCAGCGCGTCGATGGTCACGCCCACCTCGGGCACTCCGCCGAACACGGAACCCAGCTTGCGGTTATTGAAGTGCTGGAGGGCCAGCGCATAGGCGTTCTTGGGGAGCGGCACGTAGCCCACCTCGCCGACCAGAGTCCCGCCCTGGGTCATCATGAACTCGACGAATTCCTTGACTTCCGGCCGGCCGGCCGACGACTCCTTGACGTAGACGAACAGCGGGCGCGACAGCGGCTGGTAGGTGCCGTTGATGACGTTCTCCTCACTCGGCATCACGGGGCCCTTGCCGCCGTCGATCGCCACCGCGCGCAGCTTGTCCTTGTGCGCCGCGTAGTAGGCAAAGCCGAAGTAGCCGAGCGCCGACTTGTTGTTCTCGACGCCCTGCACCAGCGTGTTGTCGTCCTCGCTGGCGGTGAAGTCGCCACGGCTGGACTTGGCCTTGCCCATCACCGCTTCGGTGAAGTAGTCGAAGGTGCCGGAGTCGGCGCCCGGGCCGAACAGCATGAGCTTCTCGGCCGGCCATTCGGCGCGCACCTGCTTCCACTGCGCGATGCGTCCCTGCGCGGCCGGCTCCCACATCTTGCGCAGGTCGGCGACCGTCATCGAGTTGCCCTTGACCCAGTTGTTGCCCGGGTTGATCACGACCGTGAGGGCGTCGAAAGCCACCGGCAGTTCGATGTACTTGATGCCGTTCTTGCGGCAGATTTCCATCTCCTCGGCGAGGATCGGCCGCGAGGCATTCGACATGTCGGTCTCGCCGCGGCAGAACTTCTTGAAGCCGCCGCCCGTGCCGGACATGCCGACCGTGACCCGCACCTTGCCGCGCTTGGCAATCTGGAACTCCTCGGCGAATGCCTCGGAGACGGGGAACACGGTGCTAGAACCATCGATCTTGATCGCGGCCTGCGCCTCGGCACGGTTCGGGATCGCCACCGTGACGACGCCGACGAGCAGCGACGGGACCAGGACTTTCTGCCACAATTTCATGGAGTTAACCCTCTGCAGGTGAACATGGTGGGTGAAGGCCGCAACCTCTTGGCCCGGAAGTCTGCCCACCGACTGTGACAGGCGTGTGACATTTCAGGGGTCCTTGCCCCGCCCGGTGGGCTCCGCTATACACCCCGAGCCATTTTACTCCTCGCGGTCCCCTCCCCCCGGCTACGCCAACGACGTTACAGCTTCATGTCACCCACGCTCGAACTGACCGCCCAACTCGTTTGCCGCCGCTCGCTGTGCCCCAACGACGAGGGATGCCTGGACATCATCGGCGCCCGCCTCGAGGCACTCGACTTCCGACTCGAGCGCCTGCGGTATCCGCCGGTGGACAACCTCTGGGCGACCCGTGGGACCGGCCGGCCGGTCCTCTGCTTCGCCGGGCATACGGACGTCGTTCCCACAGGACCGCTCGAGGGCTGGCACACCGACCCCTTCGAGCCGGTGCTCAAGGATGGCTTGCTGTACGGCCGCGGCGCGGCAGATATGAAGAGCGGGCTCGCCGCGATGGTCACGGCCGCCGAGCGTTTCCTGGCCCGCCACCCCGGCCATTCCGGCACGCTCGCGTTCCTGCTGACCAGCGACGAGGAAGGCGCCGCCGTGGACGGCACGCGTCGCGTGATGCAGGTGCTGGAGTCGCGCGGCCAGAAGATCGACTGGTGCGTGGTCGGCGAGCCCACCAGCCACGAGTCGCTGGGCGACACGATCAAGATCGGCCGTCGCGGCTCGCTCTCGGGGCTGCTCACCGTCCACGGCGTGCAGGGCCACATCGCCTATCCCCACCTCGCCGAGAACCCGGTGCACACCTTCGCGCCGGCCCTCGCCGAACTGGTGTCGCGGCACTGGGACGAAGGCAACGCCTACTTCCAGCCGACGAGTTTCCAGGTAGCCAACATCGCCGCGGGAACGGGCGCGCCGAACGTGATCCCCGGCGAACTGAAAGTGCGATTCAACCTGCGCTTCTCGACGGAGCAGACCGTCGAGTCACTGCAGCGAGCCGTGCTCGAGATCCTCGATCGCCATCGCGTGAAGTACTCGATCGACTGGATCGTCGCCGGCCTGCCGTTCCTGACCGAGCCCGGCATACTGACCGAGGCCGTCGCGACGGCGTTGAACGAAGTCACCGGCCACCGCCCAGCGTTCTCGACGACGGGCGGCACGTCCGACGGCCGCTTCATCGCCCCCACCGGAGCGCAGGTGGTGGAACTCGGCGTCGGCAATGCGACGATCCACAAGGTGAACGAATGCGCCCGGGTGAGCGACATCGAGCAGCTGAGCCAGGTCTATGAGAGGGTGATGGAGAAGCTGCTGCGCTGAGGGGATGGGGGATAGGGGATGGGGGATAGCGGGCAGCGGAAGCGTTCGGGTGCGTTCTCCGTAGCGACGCTGCTGCCGGAATCTGCCGTGTCACACTATCCCCGATCCCCTATCCCCTATCCCCTATCCCCTTCTTCCCAGCCAGTTCACCGCCAGCCCCCACGTCCCGACCACGACTAGCGACATCAGCACCCAAGTGGGCATGTTGAGGCCGAGGAAGGTCCAGTCCACCTTGGCGCACTCGCCGGAGCCGGTGAGCACTTTCATCAGCACTTCGTGCGGAGGCAGCACGGCCATCATGTAGTCGAGGCTCGCGCCGCACTCGGCCACCGAGCCGGGCGGCTGGTTGATGATCCAGATCTGGCGGGCCGCCACCGCAATGCCTGCGAGCGCCGACAGGTCGATCAAAACGCCGTAGACACGCGCGCCGCGGTCGCCTGGGTTGTGCACGAGCGCCGCTAGGAACAGCAGCCCGACGACCAGCACTGCAATACGCTGCATGATGCAGAGCGGGCACGGCTCGAGGCCGAGTCCGTACTGCGCGTAGTAGGCAAAGCCGAGGAGCCCCGCACAGGCCAGCAGGCCGAGCAGGTTGCCCGTTCGGCGCCCGATCCAACCCGTCAGGTGGTGATGCATGTCCGGACTCAGGAGCTCGATCCCGAGCGCTGGGCTCGCGCAACCTGCAGCTGCTCCGCGACATCCTCGATCGCCACGTGGCGGACATCCTTGCCGAGGACCATGTAGATCACGTACTCGCAGATGTTCTTGGCGTGGTCGCCGAT
>Ga0114938_1002334_pt1 | contig 12042 bp, 10 predicted proteins | sample AshMeaBigSpring_FD_88675 | JGI IMG/M metagenome (GOLD analysis project Ga0114938, IMG submission 88675) | Groundwater microbial communities from Big Spring, Nevada to study Microbial Dark Matter (Phase II) - Ash Meadows Big Spring | ecosystem: Environmental > Aquatic > Deep subsurface >...
AAGGTGAGGCTTCGCAGGCCCACTTGGCAACTCCGACCCGACGGACGCGTCAGTGCGCCGCGGGGTCGCCGCGACGGACGTACCGTCACGCGAACGTGACGTGCAGCGGTGCGCCGCTTACTATGCCGCGCCCAACTCCAGGAACTGCGTGCCCATGAAATCACCGATCCTTATTGCCAGCGCCTCCGCGCTGGCCGTGCTCGCCGCGAGCACCCTCGCCGCCGAGCCGCCGAAGATGGACCAGGCCGCGAGCATGAGCTACGCGCTCGGCTACCAGGTGGGCCGCGACCTGACCGGCACCGAGGTGCGCAACGATGCGCTGCTGCAGGGACTCCAGGACGGACAGGCCGGCGCGGCCGCCAAGCTCAGCCCCGAGGAGATGCAGGCGGCCCTCGGCGCGCTCGAGACGCGCATCAACGAGCAGCGCGCCAAGGCCCAGGCCGAGGCCGCGCAGAAGGCCGCCGCCGCAGGCACGGCCTACCTCGCAGACAATGCCAAGCGCGAGGGCGTTACGACCACGGCCAGCGGTTTGCAGTACAAGGTGAACGCGCCGGGCACGGGCCGTGCGCCGACCGTGAACGACACGGTCACCGTGCACTACCGCGGCACGCTGGTGGACGGCACCGAGTTCGACAGCTCGTACAAGCGCGGCGAGCCCGCCACGTTCCCGGTGGGCGGCGTCATCGCCGGCTGGACCGAGGCGCTGCAGCTCATGAAGGAAGGCGCGAAGTACCAGCTAGTGATCCCGCCTGCGCTGACTTACGGCGACCGCGGCCCGCTGGCCAGCCAGGTGCTGATCTTCGACGTCGAGCTGCTGGGCGTGTCGGCCGGGGCGCAGAAGCAGTAACCGGAGCAGTCCATGCCCGTGGTCGCAGCGAACGGTCTCCAGATCGACGCCGAGGTCCACGGCGAACCGGGCGCCCCGGTCGTCCTGCTGATCATGGGCCTCGGAATGCCCGCGGCCCTCTGGCCCGACCCGGTGGTGGAGACGCTTACGGGCGCGGGTTACCGCGTGGTCACCTTCGACAACCGGGACGCCGGCGGCTCGACGCGGCTCGACGGCATGCCCGTGCCGAACGTGCTGCGCGCGATCTGGCGCGTATTGCGGCGTCGACCGGTGAGTGCGCCGTACACGCTCGACGACATGGCGGCCGACACGGTCGGCATGCTCGACGCGCTCGGCATCGACCGGGTGCACGTGGTGGGCGCGTCGATGGGCGGCATGATCGGGCAGGTGGTCGCCGCGAAGTACCCGGCGCGGGTGCTGAGCCTCACCTCGATCATGTCGAACAGCGGCAACCCCGAGCGCAAGATCGCGTTCGGCCGCTGGAAGGCGCTGCGCGCGATCATCCACAAGCCGCCACCGCCGGACGACCATGAAGCGGTGGTGCAGCACCTGGTGCGCGTGTTCGGCGTGATCGGCAGCCCGGCGTTCCGCCACGAACTCGAGTCGATGCGCCCGTTGTTCGAGCGGGTCGCGCGCCGCGGGCTCTACCGTGCGGGCACCTCGCGCCAGCTGCTCGCGATCCTCGCGACCGGCGACCGCCGCCCCCTACTGCAAGGGATCACCGTGCCCACGCTGGTGCTGCACGGCGCCGACGACCCGCTCGTGCCGGTGGCCGCAGGCATCGACACCGCGGCCAACATCCCCGGCTCGCGACTCGAGGTCGTGCCGGGCATGGGGCACGATTTCCCGCCCGGCCTGATGGCGCGGCTCGCCGGGCGCATCGCCGAGCACTGCCGGGCGGCGGAACCCGCACCCCCAGCGCCCAGGGCCCCCGCCGCCTGATTCAGCCGCTGTTGCGCAGGCCCGCCGCGATGCCGTTGATCGTCAGGTGGATGCCGCGCTTGGTGCGGTCGTCACGATCGCCCGCGCGGTAACGCCGCAACAGCTCGACCTGGATGTGGTTGAGCGGATCGAGGTAGGGAAAGCGGTTGCGGATCGACCGGGCGAGCAGCGGGTTCGACTGCAGCAACTGGCCGGCACGGGTGATCGACAGCAGGTTCTGCACGGTCGCCCGGTGCTCCGCGCGCAGCCGCGGGAAGATCCGCTCGCGCAGCGCTTCGTCGCTCACCAGCGCGGCATACCGCGAGGCGATGGCGAGGTCGGTCTTCGCCAGCACCATGTCCATGTTCGAGAGCAGCGTCGCGAAGAACGGCCAGTCGCGGTGCATCTCGCGCAGCAGGTCGAGGCCGCCGGGGTTCCCGGCGAGCCAGGCGTCCACCGCGGTGCCGAAGCCGTACCAGCCCGGCAGCATCAGCCGGCACTGCGCCCACGAGAACACCCACGGGATGGCGCGCAGGTCCTCGATCGCCGTGGACTTCTTGCGCGAGGCGGGCCGGCTGCCGATGTTCAGGTCGGCGATCTCGCTGATGACCGTCGATTCCCAGAAGTAGCGCTCGAAGCCCGGCGTCTCGTAGACCAGCCCGCGGTAGGCGCGGAAAGCGTGCTCCGAGAGCGCGTCCATGGCCTCGAGATAGGCCACTTTCGGCGTGCCGCCGCGCTCGGGCAGCAGCGTGGCCTCGAGCGTCGCCGCCACCAGCGTCTCGAGGTTGCGGCGGCCGATGTCGGGGTTGCCGTATTTCGCCGCGATCACCTCGCCCTGCTCCGTGACCCGGATCTGCCCCTGCACCGCGCCGGCCGGCTGCGCCAGCACCGCCTGGTAGGTCGGCCCGCCGCCGCGACCCACCGACCCGCCGCGGCCGTGGAACAGCCGGAGCCGCACGCCGTGGCGCGCGAACACCTCGACCAGCGCGCGCTCCGCCTTGAACAGTTCCCAGCCCGAGGTGAGGAAGCCACCGTCCTTGTTGCTGTCCGAATAACCGAGCATCACCTCGTGCGTGCCGTTGCGCGCCGGCAGGAACCGCGCGTAGCCGGGCAGCGACAGCAGGCGGTCCATCACCCGGCCGGCGTTGCGCAGGTCGGTGATGGTTTCGAACAGCGGCACGATGTTGAGATCGAGGCGGTCCTCGTGCGGCCGCAGCAAGCCGACCTCGCGCAGCAGCAGCGCCACTTCCAGCACATCCGAGACGTCGTCCGTCTTGGAAATGACGTAATTGACGATGCTCGCGTCGCCGTAACGCCGGCGCACCTCGGCCGCCGCGCGGCAGATTGCAAGCTCGCCGCGGGTCTCGTCCGAACAGGCCACGAACGGCGACGACAGCAGGCGCGCGGTGGCGAGCTCCCCGGTGAGCAGCTCGACGCGGGCCTCCTCGTCGAGCTCACGGTAATCCACGCCCGGCCGCGCGGCGGCAAGGAGCTCCGCGACGACGCGTTCGTGCACCTCGGAATTCTGGCGCAGGTCCACCGACGCGAGGTGAAAGCCGAACACGCTCACGGCGCGGCGCAGGTGGCGCAGCCGGCCGCGGGCGAGCAGCGCGGAGTTGTGCTCGCAGAGCGAGCGGTGGATCGTGTCGAGATCGGCCGCAAACTCGTCGGGACTCGCATACGGTGCCGCTTCGCCCACCGCGTGGCGCATCGCCTCGAGGTGATCGAGTTCGCGCGCCGTCGCCGTGATACGCGCGTAGAGCCCGGTCAGCGCCCGGCGATAGGGCTCGTCGGCGCGCTGCGGATGCGGATCCGGCGAGCGCCCGGCCAGGTCGAGCAGGTCCGTCGAGACATCGATGACGGTCGTCGCGCCGGGGATGTCGGCGCCGAGCTCGTGCAGCTGCTCGAGGTACCAAGTGAAGACGCGCGCCGACTGCATGCGCAACGCGCGGTGCAGCACGTCCGCGGTCACGTACGGGTTGCCGTCGCGGTCGCCGCCGATCCACGAGCCCATGCGCAGGAACGGCGGCAGCTCGTGGACCGCGCCCGCGTCGCGGCGAGCCAGCTCGTCCTCGAGCGCGGCGTACAGGCGCGGCAGTTCCTGCAGGAACGTGTGGTCGTAGAAGGCGAGTCCGTTCGCGACCTCGTCGATCACCGCGAGCCGCTGCCGGCGCAGCATGCGCGTCTGCCACAGCGCCAGCACGTGGCGGCGCACCGCCTCGTCGTTCGCCTCGCGCTCCTCGGGCGTGAGGAGCGTCCGATCGCGATGTTCGAGCAGCCCGGCGATCTTGCGCTCCGTGTCGAGCACGCTCTTGCGCTGCACCTCGGTGGGATGCGCGGTCAGCACCGGCACGATGAGCGCCTCCTCGAAGAAGCGTGCGAGTGCCGCTGGCGCGACCCCCGCCCCGCCCGCGCGATCGAGCGCGAACGGCAGGCTGCCCTCGCGCGGTGCCGAACCCGCGATGCGGTGCGCGCGCGAGCGGCGGATGTGGTGCAGGTCCTCGGCGATGTTGGCGAGGTGCGAGAAGTAACTGTAGGCCCGCACCACGTTCATCGTTTCGTCGGTGGTGAGGCGGTCGAGCATGTCCTCGAGCTCGGCCCGGGCCGCGGCGTCGTTGTCGCGGTGGAATGCGACCGAGCTGCGGCGGATGCGCTCGACGATCTCGAACGCCCCGGCGCCCTCTTGCGCACGCACGGTGTCGCCGAGCAGGCGCCCGAGCAGGCGGATGTCCTCCTTGAGCGGCAGGTCCTTGTCGGATTCGTCGTTCAACGGCCGGCCCTCGGGAATGCCAAGGGACCGATCATACTGTTTCAGGCGTCGAGCGAGCGCTGCCCGCGCTCGAGGTCGAGCAGGAACTGCTTGCGCCAGACGCCGCCGCCGTAGCCGCCCATGCGGCCGTCGGCGTTCACCACGCGGTGGCACGGGATCACGATGGCGATGCGGTTCATGCCGTTCGCCGTGCCGACCGCCCGCGTCGCGCCGGCCTGGCCGATGCGGGCCGCCACGTCGCGGTACGACCAGGTTTCGCCGTGCGGGATCGTGAGCAGCGTGCGCCAGACCTGTTCCTGGAACGGCGTGCCGCGGATCACCAGCGGCAGGTCGAAGTCCTTGCGCTGGCCCGCGAAGTACTCGTCGAGTTGCTTGCGCAGCCGCTCGAGCCAGCGATTGCGCCCGGGCACGAGTGGGGCAGCGAGGCGCTTGCGCAGCGTCTTCAGCTGCGCTTCGAGCATGCGACGATCGCTGAACTCGAGCAGGCACACTCCTTCGCTCGTGGCGCCCGCGACGAGCGGGCCCACCGGCGACGCGATCCAGTCGAGCAGCACGGCGTCGCCCGCCGCGGCCTCGCTGGGCGCGGCACCGAACGCGCGCCCGAACGCGGCGCGAAAGCCGCTTTCCGATTCGAATCCCGATGCGGTGGCTACGTCACTCACGGTCGATCCCCCCTTGATCCGACGGAATGCGTCGCCGAGGCGCCGCGCGCGGCAGTACGCCTGGAACGTCATGCCGTAGTGTTTCTGGAAATAACGCCGCGCCCGAGCCGGATCGACACCTGCGGCACGCAGGTCGGCGGCGCGGATGCGTTCGCCCGGGGCACGCTCGAGCTGCTCGAGCAGCCGTGCAACCCACGCGGGCGGGCGGCCGTCGGCGTCGAGCGGCCGGCAGCGCTTGCAGGCCCGGTAGCCCGAGAACAGCGCCTCGCGCGGCGTGGCGAAGAATTCGACGTTCTCCGGCCGCGGCTTGCGCGCGGTGCACGACGGGCGGCAGAAGATGCCGGTAGTCTTCACGCCGGTGAAAAACACGCCGTCGTAGCTCCCGTCGCCGGCAAGGAACGCGCGGCGCATGACTCGTTCGTTAGGCAGGCTGGGCATGGGCGCAACGGTAGCACCGTGCGCCGCGGCGGCCCACCGAGAACGTGACAACTAATCCGGGCGGGCCGGACTCGACTGCCGGGAATACCGATGGCCGGCCACGGCGGTTTTGGCTACGGTGCAGTTGCAAGGAGACCCTCATGAGCGAACCGATCCCCCACGACTGGCGCGCCCTGGTCGCCGAACTCAACGCGCTGCTCAAGCTCAAGACCACGATCATCGGCATGAAGCTGTTCGAGCGCGTCGAGGACATGGAGGCCGTCCCGCGCATCCGCCGTCCCTCGGCCGTGCACACGATGGATCAGGTGGTCGGCATGGCCGCGCGCCTCGGCTGGACCGTCGGCATCACCGGCGACGACCTCGTGGGGAACCAGTGTCGGGCCGTCGTGGGCCTCGGACCGCAGGACGAGTCTTTCCGCGCCGGCCGGGAGTACGTCGGCGTGTGGCACGCGACGCCGGAGGACGCGCGCCTGCGCCAGGAAGCCCTCACCGTCGTTCCGCACGGCCGCTACCGGGCGCTCGCCGTGAGCCCGCTCGAAGCCGGCCGCCTGAATCCGCCGGACATCTGCCTGATCTACGCGACGCCGGGGCAGATGATCCTGTTCATCAACGGCCTGCAGTGGAAGGGCTACCGCAAGTTCGACTGGAGCGTGGTGGGCGAGACGGCGTGCGCCGATTCGTGGGGCCGGGCGCTCGCGACCGGCGAACCGAGCCTGTCCCTGCCCTGCTTCGCCGAGCGCCGTTACGGCGGCGTGCCTGACGAGGAGATGCTGATGGCGCTGCCGCCGAAGTACCTCCCCGTTGCGATCGAGGGCCTCAAGGCGCTCGCGAAGAACGGCATCCGCTACCCGATCCCGCCCTACGGCGTGCAGATGGACGTCCGGGCGGGCCTGGTGGCGAGCTACCAGGTCAAGCCGTAGGGCGCCGGCTGCCGGAGTAGAGTTCGAAGAGCAGCAGCTTGCAGGGAATGCTGCCGTTCATGAGTGCGATCGTGCGGCTCGGCCGCAACCCGATCGCCTTGTACGGCGATGCGCTCGCCGCGAGGATCGCCGCCTGCCAGCCGCTGAATTTCTGCTTCAGCGTGTCGCCCACTTCCTCGTAGAGCTGCCGCACGTCGCCCTCGCGGCTGCCGATGCGGTCGCCGTACGGCAGGTTGGTCACGAGCAGGCCGCGTTCGGCGCAGGGCTCGCAGTCCTGGAAGCGGCGCGTCGCGAACGTCATGTAGCGTTCGACCCGGGCCTTGAGTGCGCTCTTCTGCGCCATCGCCACGTAGGTCGCGTCGATGTCCGAGGCGATGATCGGCGCAGGCGGCGCCTCGAGCTTCTCGGCACGCACCCGCTCCTGTGTCGCCCGCCACAGCTGCCGGTCGAAGCCCTTCAGCCATTCGAAGTGGAACTCGCCCTTCTTGCGGTGGATGCGCGGCGCCTTGCGCACGGCCATCATCGCGGCCTCGATCGCCAGCGTGCCGCTGCCGCACATCGGGTCCATGAACGGTTGCGTGCCGTCGTAACCGGCCATGAGGAGGATCGCCGCGGCGAGCGTCTCCTTGAGCGGCGCCGGGTGCCCGGACTCGCGATAGCCACGCTTGTGCAGCGACTTGCCCGAGGTGTCGAGGCTCAGCGTGCAGCGACCCCGTGCGAGGTGCGCGACGACCACCACTTTCGGCTCGTCGGTATCGACCAGCGGTGCGCGGCCGAGTTCGCGGCTGAACACGTCGCGAATCCCTTCGCGCACCTGCGTGATGACCTGCTTCGGCGTCATGCCGCCCTCGGCATCGCTACCGAGGCTCTCGACCATGAAGGCGTGCTGCACGTCGAACAGCTCGCACCAGGGAATCCGGCGCACCTGCGAGTACAGCATGGGCGGGCTCTTCGCCGGCACCTCCTTGACGATGCGCAGGATGCGGCTCGCCGTTCGCAGTTTCAGGTGCAGTTCGTAGAACAGGTCGTCGCTCGCATCGAACGACACCGCCCGGAATCCGGGCACGAGGCCCGTGGCGCCCGACGCCTCGAGTTCCTGCACCAGGGCGGGCTTGGTCTCTTCCGGGCAGGTGGCAATCAGGCGCATGGCGTCGGCGAGTATAGTGTCGGACATGCAACGACGAGACTTCCTGAAGACCGGGGCCCTGGCCGGGGGCGCAGCATTGGTGGGCGGTTGCGGCGAACGACCGTCACCGCAACCTGAACCCGCGGCGCAGGTGACCGCAGGCGAAGCGCCATGGCAGGAGCCCGCGTTCGGGCACGCCGAGACCACCATCGCTGATCTGGCGAAGTCGCAGGCGGACGGCAGGCTCACGGCGCGCGCGCTGACCGAGGCGTACCTCGCGCGCATCGAGGCCATCGACCGGTCGGGCCCGCGCCTCAACTCGGTGATCGAGTTGAATCCGGACGCACTCACGATCGCGGACGCCCTCGACGCCGAGCGCGCTGCCAGGGGGCCGCGCGGTCCGCTGCACGGCATTCCCGTGCTGATCAAGGACAACATCGACACCGCAGACAAGATGCGAACGTCGGCCGGCTCACTCGCGCTCGCCGAGTCGATCGCGCCGCGCGATGCCTATGTGGCCGAACGCCTGCGTGCGGCCGGTGCCGTGATCCTCGGCAAGACCAACCTGAGCGAGTGGGCCAACTTTCGCTCCACGCGTTCGACCAGCGGCTGGAGCAGCCGCGGCGGCCAGACGCGCAACCCGAACGCACTCGACCGTAACCCCTGCGGATCGAGCTCGGGCTCTGGGGCCGCGGTCGCGGCAAACCTGTGCGCCGTCGCGGTCGGCACCGAGACCGATGGCTCGATCATCTGCCCGTCGAACGCGTGCGGCCTCGTCGGCATCAAGCCGACCGTCGGGCTGGTGAGCCGCGCGGGCATCATCCCGATCTCCGCGTCGCAGGACACCGCGGGCCCGATGGCGCGCTCGGTGGCCGACGCGGCGGCCCTGCTCGGTGCGCTCGCGGGCGTGGACGAGCGGGACGCCGCCACGGCGGCGGCGCGCGATCACCTGCAGGCCGACTACACCGCGTTCCTCGATCGCGACGCGCTGCGCGGCGCGCGCCTCGGGGTCGTGCGTGCCATGTTCGGCAGCAACCCGCACGTGATCCGCCTGCTCGAGGCGGCCCTCACCGAACTCAAGGGACTGGGAGCTGAGCTCGTCGACCCGCTGGAGATGCCGACGCAGGGCAAGTTCAACGAGGACGAGTTCACGGTGCTGCTCTACGAATTCAAGGACGGCCTGAACGCCTACTTCGCCTCGCTCGGCGACGCGGCGCCGGTGAAGACGCTGGCCGAACTCATCGCCTTCAACGAGCAGCAGCGCGAGCACACGATGCCCTTCTTCGAGCAGGAGATCCTGCAGATGGCCGAGGCCAAGGGACCGCTCACCTCGAAGGAATACCTGCGTGCACGCGAGCGTTGCGTGCGGCAGTCGCGCGCGGAAGGCATCGACGGCGTGATGGCGCGCCACAAGCTCGACGCGCTGATTGCACCCTCGGGCGGGCCGGCGTTCCCGATCGATCTCGTCAACGGCGATCACTACACCGGCACCGGCAGCTCGACGTTCGCGGCAGTGGCGGGCTATCCGCACGTCACCGTGCCGGCCGGACAGGTCTTCGGCCTGCCCGTCGGGCTGTCGTTCTTCGGGCGGGCGTGGAGCGAGCCGCGGCTGATCGGGTTCGCGTACGCGTTCGAGCAGGCGACGCGGCATCGGAGGGCGCCGAATTTCGCGGCCGGCGCCGCGCTGCCTGGCAACTGACACGGGCATCGTGCAGACCACGCTGCACATCCACACCAGGGGTGCCGGGCTCTACGAGTTCACGGACGACGTCGTGCAGTTCGTGCGCGAGGCTGGCATTCAGCAAGGGCTGCTGACGCTGTTCGTCCAGCACACGTCGTGCTCGCTGTGCATCCAGGAGAATGCCGACCCGGACGTGCGGCGCGACCTCGAGGAGTTCTTCCGTCGGCTGGTACCGCGGTCCGACGATCCGACGATGCACTGGCTCCGGCACACCACCGAAGGGCCGGATGACATGCCGGCGCACATCAAGGCCGCGCTGACGGCCGTGTCACTGTCGATTCCGATAACGGGCGGCCGCCCGGCGCTCGGCACGTGGCAGGGCATCTACCTGTTCGAGCACCGCGACGGAGCGCACGGCCGTCGGGTCGTCGGGCATCTGGCCGGTTGATCTGCGCGGACCCTGAGGGTCCCGGTCCTAGGCATTACCCCTTATTGCGATCGTGCCAGTGCAGGCGCCCATTGCCAGAACGCCTCGCGCCGCATGTGGGGAGACACGGCGCTTCGCGCACGACAAGCATCCTTCAAAGACAGGGGAGTCAATATGAAAAAGCTGATGTGGATGTTGGTGCTGGCGTTCCCGGTGGCCGCGCAGGCCGACTACCTCGACGTTATCGGATTCAAGATGAATCCCGGCTGCACCATGGGCAAGTACCTGCAGATCGTCCAGGATTTCCGTGACCAGTGGGCGAATGCACGCGGCTACAAGGTGGAGATCCTGGTCCCGGCGCAAAGCAGCGAGGTCGGCACCTATTACTGGGTCGGCCGGATCTCCAACGCGGAGGCGTTCGGCAAGGGACTCGATGCGTGGATGTCGGCGCAGTCCGACCCGAATTCGGGCCCGGCCATGCTGATGGCGCGCTTCCGCGAATGCACCTCGAACCAGAGCCGCGCAGGCTACTTCACCCGTTAGCGGCGACCGAGAGCAGTCTCGTCAGTCGAACGGCCCCGCGAGGGGCCGTTCGCTTTCCGACCGGCGTCACTCCCAGCCAGCGTCGTACACCCGCCGCCAGTCGTCCTTCATGCTCACCACAACCCAGCCGCGCCGCGCAGCTTCATCGAGTCCCCGCTCGAGCCGGCCGATCGACGACTTGCGGTCGTAGGCGTACTCGCGCTCGCCGTCGTCGTGGTGGACGATCAGCCCGAGGCGCGGGCCCGGCGCGCTCGTCGTGTATTCGAGCATCTCGAAGTCCCCGTCCGAATTGCCGAAGGCCAGGATCGGCCGCCGGCCGATGTAGCGGTTGATGCCCACGGGCTTGCCGGCCTGGTCGTCGAGGAACTCGAGCTCCGGCAGGCGCAGGATCACGGGCTGGCCGTCGCGCACTTCGTATTTCGTGCGGATGCTGCTGCCGATGACCTGCTCGGGCGGCACGCCGTACACCTGCTCGCTGAACACACGCATGAACTCGACGCCACCACCCGAGACGATGAACGTCTTGAACCCGTTGGCCCGCAGGTAGCTGAGCAGCTCCTTCATGGGCGCGTACGTGAGCTCGGTGTAGGGCCGCTTGAAGCGCGGGTGCCGCGCCGTCGCGAGCCACTCGGCCACGATCGAGCGGAACTCGTCCGCGGTCATGCCTGCGTGTGTCGCCGCCATCATCTCGAGCAAGCCGTGCTCGCCTGCCGCGGCAACGCCCGCCATGTCACCTGCGAGCACTGACTTGAACGGATCCTTCGTCTGCCACTCGGGGTGCTGCGGCGCCAGCGCCTTGACCCGATCGAGGACGAACGCGAGCTGGAAGTACATCGGCTGCTCGGTCCAGAGCGTACCGTCGTTGTCGAACACCGCGATGCGTTCGGCCGGCGGCACGTAGTGCTTGCTCGTGGGGTCTGTCACCGATTGCACGAACTCCACGATGCGCGCTTTGCTTGCACCTTCGTTCCAGCTCGGCAGCCAGTCCGCCGCCCAAGTCGTTGCCGGCAGCAACGCGATGGCAAGACACAGCGCGACGAGCGTGCCCTGGACCTTGCGGGCGCGGCGCGGTGCGAATCTTCGATGCCCCATGGCGGTCTCCCAGTGCACTAAGGCTTGCTGGCCGGCGGCACTTTCGTGCCCGGCATGATCTCGAAGAACTGGTCGAACTGGACGAGGCAGCCCGCCAGCTGCTCGAGCACCCGCGGATTGCCTTCGAGCTTCGCGCGACCCGCAGCCACCTGCGAGGCGAACGTCGCCCTCCGCATCATGACGGGCTCCAGGTCGGCGCGATTGATGGTGACAGCGAGGTCGGGATTCGCCGCCTGCTGGCCTGCGATGTTCGTGAGCGTCGAATTGCTCAGCTCGAGCACGTAGCGCTCCCCGGCATCGGGCAGGATGAAGTTGACCGTGAACGCCAGCCCGTCGGCCTTGCGGCTGTCGAGCAGGATGCCGAGGTAATCGAACCACAGGTCGACCGGCATGGCGCGAATCGTGTCCGGGCTCGCGGCGCGCGGCAGCAGGCCGGCCGGGATTCCCGAACGCAGTTCCAGCGCCGCCGCCAGGAAGCTGTTGCGCAGGCTGCTGCTCTCCTTCTGGTAGCCGATCTGCTCGAAGCAATCTGCGAGCAGATCCTTCGCCGGCTGGTTGCCGGGTTCCGCATAGACGAGCTTGTTCAGGATCTCGACTGCGTGCAGGTACTTGCCG
>Ga0114938_1002335_pt1 | contig 12037 bp, 5 predicted proteins | sample AshMeaBigSpring_FD_88675 | JGI IMG/M metagenome (GOLD analysis project Ga0114938, IMG submission 88675) | Groundwater microbial communities from Big Spring, Nevada to study Microbial Dark Matter (Phase II) - Ash Meadows Big Spring | ecosystem: Environmental > Aquatic > Deep subsurface >...
GCGTATTGAATTTTTTCCATAGTAAAGCTACCAACTGGAATAAGGTAAGTAAGAATTGCAGCAAAGACAACTACAAAAAAGATAATGACATACGTATCAGGTATTCTGATTTTTTTCTTCATTTGTTTCCTCCTAAAAAATTATACTTTGCCCAAAGAAGTAATATATATTCCCAAAAAAAAGGCATACCAAGTGGTATGCCTAAATAGCTTAAATTATCTTACTTAAAAATTTTAAATATGAATTAATAAGCGTATTGTTATGGCAGCATCACAACACAAATATATTACAAACATCTTCGCCATCGGCCTTAGGCTCCGTTTTACTAAGAATAGTATACTATAAATTTAGTCAAAGTGTCAAATGTAAAAATTAAAAAAGTTGTCTTAAAAATTAGCACTAAAGTCTTTTAGTTTATTAAAGTTCTTTTACAATGAACAAAAGTACTAAAAAAATGTAAAAAAACTATTGTATTTTATTTTTAGATGTGTTATTATTTCTGAAAATAAAAAAAAATTTTCAAAAGGATGGTGAAGAACTATGAGTAACGAAAGGGGTAATTGGGGGTCAAGTGTTGGATTTGTTTTAGCGGCGGCAGGATCAGCTATAGGGCTTGGAAATTTATGGAAGTTTCCTTACTTAGCAGGAAAAAATGGAGGTGGAGCATTTGTAATTGTCTATTTATCTCTAATAGTAATACTAGGTTTTTCCCTTATGTTAGGAGAGATGGCAATAGGTAGAAGAGGAAAATCTGATGCCTTTGGTTCATATAATAATATTAAAAAAGGTTGGGGATTTATTGGAATCTTAGGAATTTTATGTTGTTTTGTTATTTATTCATACTATGTTGTAATTGCTGGATGGATTGTAAAATATATCGGTATGTTTATTAGAGGCGGACTTACAGAGGACCCTGTGGCAACATTTGGAAACTTTATTTCTTCTGGAACTTCACCGATTATATATAGCTTTGTTATTGTTGTAGTAACGGCGTTAATTGTTTTAAAAGGTGTATCTGGTGGAATTGAGGCAGCAAGTAAAATAATGATGCCAATCCTATTTGTATTTATGTTGATCATCGTTGTAAGATCAGTAACTCTTCCAAATGCAATGGAAGGAATTAAATATTTTCTAAAACCTGATTTCTCACAAATTACTCCTACAGTTGTAATTGCAGCTCTAGGACAGGTTTTCTTCTCACTAAGTTTAGGTATGGGTGCTATGATAACTTATGGTAGTTACCTACCAAAGGACACTAACGTAGTTAAAAGTGCTCTTTTTATACCTGTACTAGATACACTAATTGCTTTACTTGCGGGACTTGCTATCCTTCCAGCAGTATTCTCATTTGGATTAGAGCCAACAGCTGGACCAGGATTAATCTTTATAACTTTACCAAAAGTATTTGCATCAATGCCTATGGGGAATTTATTTGGAATTATCTTCTTCGTACTTGTGTTATTTGCAGCTTTAACATCAACTATCTCATTGTTAGAGGTTGTTGTATCATTTGTTGTGGATCAGATGAAGTTAGATAGAAAGAAAGCTACAATTTTAGTAAGTGCTTTAATTGCTGCATTTGCAATTCCAAACTCACACTCATTTGGACCTTTAGCAGAGTTAAAAGTGTTCTTTGGATTAAATTTCTTTGATTTCTTGGGATACTTAACAGATAACATCTTATTGCCAATGGGTGGATTACTACTTTGTGTATTCGTTGGGTTTATCTGGGATAAAGAGGATATTAAAAGAGAGGTTACAAATGATGGAGAGGTTTCATTCCCGTTATTCTCACTTTGGATGATTGGAGTTAAATACTTAGGTATTCAACTATTATCACTAATTTTACTTCAGGCAGTTGGAGTTGTAGGAAGTGCACTTAGTTTCTCATTAGCAGTTATATTCATGCTTCAAATCTTCTTTGATGTACTTGAAAATAGAAGAAAAGTTAAAACAGCTTAGTAAATTTTTTCCTAAAATATATTAAAGTGAAGCAGTTGAAAGCACAGATTAAACTCTGTGCTTTTTTCTTTTTGTTGACTTCTAAAAATGATATACTAAAGATGATAAAATTGTGAAGGAGGCATGAGTGAGAAGACTACTATTTTTACTACAAATTTTAATAGCTTTAATGGTTTTAGTAGAGACACTCTACGGTAGAGAGATTACCCCTCTAAAAGCCTTTATATATGATATTATAATTTCAAATTATGAAAATAGTGCGAAAAGAGATATTCAAATAGTGAATGATTTAACAAAAGTTAAGGGGCAGTTAGCAAATAGTGGTGAAGGATTTTTAGATGTTGAAGGAGAGGCCTTTACCTCTTGGGAGATATTTAAAAATGGTAAAAAAATTAGTATAGGAGATAGAGATCTTTTAGATGATAAGATTGTAGAGTTACTTCCAAAGGAGAGTATAAAATATGAGATTGTAGCTACACCAAATCCAAAACTTTTATATCAAGAGTTAAAAAATATAATAACAATTTATGAGAATAATCAACTTTTAGAAAAAAGAACATATAAGAGTAAAGTGTTAGGTTCAAAAGCTAAGGTAAAAAGAGAGGTAGATTTAAGAACATACTCTCCTGGAGACTATATAAAGTATAAAGTTATAGTTGAACCTGATGGGCCAGGGTATCTGAACAACTTCAAATTAGACGAGAGCATAGATAAAGTTTTAGTACCAACTTTAAATGGAAAAAAAGAGCTACTTCTTTCAAATATAGAGGTTAAAAGTAATAGGGAAAATATTGAAAGTGAAATGGATATCCCTTTTGGAGAGATTTTAATCTACGAGATAAAAGGTAAAATAAATGAGAATATTTTAGGTGATATTGAGTATAAAGGTTTGGTTACTAAAAGTGAGCCATACAGTTTAGATATAAAATTTTTAAATACTGAGAAGTACTCTCCTGGAAAAGAGTATATATATGAGATAGAGATAAAAAATAGTGGAAAAGGAAATGCTAGTAATATTCCTTTAGAATTTTTAGTGGATGAAAGTGAAACTAGTTTAAAAGATGTAATCGCTTTAGGAAAGGGTAAAAAAATTATAAAAAAATATAGTGTATATGTAGATGAATATAGTGTTGGTGATATAGAATCAAAAGTATTAGTTGATAGTCATGCAGTAAATAATAAAATTTCATCACACAGTTCAAAACCTAAGGTAGACTACCAAGTAGAAAGCTATTTGGATAAAAGTGGTAATAAAAAACTAAAGGGATATACATCAGAAGGTTATGTAGAATATCTTTTTAAAGTTGAGAATATAGGTCTTGGAATTTTAGAAAACTATAAATTTAATAGTAATATAGATAGTTTAAAAACAAAATCTATAAATGGAAAAGAGATTTTGGCTTTTTCATCTAGTGATAAAAAAATATCTCGAAATAGGGGAGTAATAGTAGATGAAACCTCATCAGGAGAGGATATTTTAAAAATTTTACCTGGAGGATTTGTGGAGTACAGAGTAAAGGGAAAAGTCTCTAAAGAAGTTGTAGGAGATATTGTTAAAGAGAGTGCAGTTGCAAAGATGGAAAAAAGTGATGTAATTCATAGTTTAAAAGTTTCAAAAGAAACCTATAAAGCTGGAGAAAAGATTAATTATACAATTACTTTAAAAAATAAAGGTTATGGAACTGCATACGAACAAAAGTATAGATTAAGTGTAGATGAGGCTTTAGTTTCAGCTTCTGGAGTTGAAAATAAAAAAGTAAATGCCTTTAAGAATGACTCACCAATTGAGAAGACTCCAATTATATATCCAGGACAAGAGATAAAATATAGCTTTAAAGGTATTACTAAAAATAGTATTTTTAATAGTATACAGATGAAGTCTATTTATGGTGAAGATGTAAAAGAGAGTGAAGTGAAGTCACTACCTGGAAAGCTAGAGTTTTCAAGTGTTTTGAAAAGTGTAAATGGGAAAATAGTAACTAGTGGTATGAGATATAAACCTGGAGATATGGTAACTTATGAGGCTACTTTAAAAAATATAGGAGAGGGGTTTTTAGATAATCTAAGTGTTGAAAGTAACTTAGATGAGATAAAAGCTTTAGTAGCTGGATCAGATGTTAAAGAGAAAGTTTTAGAGGGAATAAATATAAGCGTAAAAAGCAGTGATCCAAGAACAGTAATAACATCTAAGATGGGAGATACTGGAAGTTATATAAAAAAGAGTGTAGATTTTGCTCCTAAAAGTAGTATAACTTTTGAAATATCAGGAATAGTTTCAGATAGAGCTATTGGAACTTTAAGTGGAATGAGCTTTGTTGTAAATGGAATGGGAAAAACCACTGATGAACTTGGAAGTGTTGGAGGTTCTATAAGTGGAGAAAAGACTCTTTTAGAACCTGAAAATGGTATATATAAACCAGGAGATAAACTTAAATACATGCTTACTATCAAAAATGAAGGTGATGGATATGGTCGTTCTATTCCTATAGAGGACATACTTTCTGAAGTTACAACTGAGAAAGAGGGGAAGCGTTATGGAAGAGCTTTTTCCAATTGGAAGGTAACGTACTTAGGAGCTAAAGATGAATCGAGTAGATTTAAAAAGCATACATATTTAAAAAATGAGGTATCAGGAAGAGAGGGTCTGAATACAAAGGTTGATATAGGCCCTGGAGTGACGATAGAGTTTTTAGTAGAAGCAGATATAGATAGCAGTGCAATTGGAGTTATAGAAAGTAAAGCTAAAATAGCTGGCGGAACAAATGAGGATCAAACAATCTATTTAAAACCACTATCTGAGTATTCACAAGAGGAGAAGGTTGAGCAGGGAGTTAGAGTTCGTTTAAGTTCTACAAAGAGTGAGATAAAGCTTGGAGAGGTTGTAGGGTTTACTGTTAATGTGGAAAATTTGGATAAAGAGAGTTACGAAAATCTAAGTTTAAAAAATACTACTCCAAAAGGATTTAGATATTTAGATGAGGAGTTTCAAAAATTCAGTTTAAAACCAGGGGAAAAATATAGTAAAACTTTCTATATGAAAGCAACTGCTGGAGCTAATATGGGAAAAAATATTTTCCAATGTTATGTAGCTAATAGAAATAGTAAGATATCAAATATAGGTGAAAGTAGTGTTGATGTAAAGGGAGACTCTCTTTTAAATACAGCTACTATAATTGGTAAAGTAATAGATGAGGCAACTGATAAGGGAATACCATATGCAGTACTTTATACTCCAAGTGGAGTTGTGGTTCAAGCTGACGAGTTTGGTAGATTTCATCTTCCAGATCAGTGGGTGGATAAAGCTTTTGGTGAAAACTTTACAGTAAAACTTGATGAAAATAGTTTACCAAAGGGAAGTGTAATTAAAAGTGAAAACCCTCTTGTAAAAAGAATAACTCCATACTCTTTAACAAAGTTTAACTTTATAGTTCAAAAAGGAGAGAAGGAACCTGAAAAGAATTATACATATATGGGAACAGGATTAGTAGACGCATATATTGGAAAAGATAGTGACAAACCAAGGGTAACATATTTTGGTAAAGGTAGCTATGGAGATTATAAGCTAACACTACACTTTGATACTAAGGATAAAAAAAATCAGACACTTTTAGAAAGAATCACAGATGATGACTATGTTTATTATCCAACTTATGGTGATGACTCTAAAATTAGAAAAGAGGTAAATACTAATGGAAAACTTTACCTAAAGTTAGAGCATAAAAAGTCATACCTAATGTGGGGTAACTATGAAACTGGTTTTGTGGGAACAAAGTTTATGGACTACAATAAAGAGTTGTATGGAATTAAAGGTGAGTATAAAGAGGATGATATAAATGTAAAAGTATTTATGAGTACTCCAAATACTATGTATGGACATGATGAGTTTTTAGGAACTGGTGGAAGTTTATACTTTCTAAAAAATGGTGAAGTGTTAAAAGGTAGCCAAAAAGTTTGGATAAAAATTGTTGATGCAGATACCCATGTTGTGGAAAAGGTAATCTACTTACAAGAGGGAAGAGACTATGAGATTGACCCTTTTATAGGAAGAGTTATACTTACAACTCCTTTAAGTGGTGGAAGTTCTACAGACTACTATGTATATTTAGTAGTTGATTATAGTTATCTTCCTAAAGAGGGAGAGGTTGTAGATTCATCAAATTATGGTGTAAAAACTGTTAAAGATATAAATGAAAATCTAAGTGTAGGAGTAACTGCTGTTCATGAAAGTCGTGGGAAAACAGATTATGATTTAAAGGGTGTAGAGGTTAAATTAAAAGATGAAAATGGAAACTATATAAAGGGAGAGTTTAGTAGTAGCTCTGGAGTTTCAAATGTAAGTAAGTATCTGTCTTTTGATGGAGGATTAACTTTCCAAGAGGTAGATAGAGATGACAGTAAAATATCTGGAAATGCCTATAGAATTACAGGAGCTTTAAAACTTTTAGAAGAGGCTGAATTAAAAGCTTGGTACGAAAGAAAAGAGCGTGGGTACTCCTTTGCTTCAGACTTAGATGATAGGTTTTTAGAAACTTTTGGAAGTGAATTAAAATATAGTCACTCTGAAAATCTAAAAAGCTATTTAAAATTCCAATATGTAGACCAGATGAAGTGGGGAGATAAAAGAGAAACTGGAACAGTAACTAGTGCTAAATTAGAGTATATTTTAAATGAAAGCACAAAACTTTATAGTGAGATAAAAGCTGGACTTAGTAACGCACTATCTTTAGGAGCTGAAAAAAGAGTAAACGATAGATTAAAAGTTAATGGTAGAACATCTTTTGGAGATTCAGGAAACTACTTTGAGCTTGGAGGAGATTATCAACTTTTCGATAACTACAATATTTATTCAGGGTATAGTTCAGATGGTGAGATATCTAGAGATAGATATACTGTTGGTCAAAGAGCTAGAGTTGGAGAGAGAACAAGTATCTACCAAGAGAATCAGTTTGTAAAAGAGCGTGGTAAAAATGCTACTCTTCAAGGATATGGTATAGATTATGATTTAAGAAGAGGAGTAACTTTAGGTGGATCTATTCAACATGGTGAGTTAATTTTACCAAATGATGAGAGAAGTCGTCGAAGAGGTGGATCACTATATTTAAGAGCTGAGTTAGAGCGTTTAACTTTAAGAAATAGAGTTGAGTATAGAGAGGACAAAGGTTCAGAGAGTATAGAGCAATATTTAACAACTAACTCATTTACATATAGACATAACAAAGAGTACACTTTTGCAGGAAAGATAAACTACTCATTTACAGATGATAGCTATAAAACTAATTACTTAGAGAGTAGTATGGGGCTAGCTTATAGACCTATAGATAACGATAGATTAAACTATCTATCAAGATACACAGTGATATTAGATAGAGATAGTAAAGCTAATAAGGATTTTACTGCTCACGTAGGGGAGTTTGAAACAATATATTCCTTTACAAGATCTCTTGATATATCTATGAAAAATGGATATAGACGTGAGAAAAATAACTATTTAAATGATCTTTATATGTTAGGATTTAAAGCTAATTACAGTGTAATAAATAGTTGGGAGGTTTTTGGACAGTATCAGTGGTTAGTAGACCGTGCTAATGAGGATGTTTTAAGTGGAGCTATCTTTGGAGTTTATAAAAATATAGATAGAAACATGAAGCTAGGAGGGGGATATAACTTCTCTGGATTTAAGGATTCTTTGGGAGAACAGGACTATAAAACTACAGGGTGGTTTTTAAATATAATAGGAACTATGTAGATTAATAATTTTAAATTAAAAAAAGAGAGATTTCGGGGAAGGGGCCGAAATCTCTCTTCTTTGTTTATCTGAATTTATTTTAAAAAATAAAAAGGCAAGGTTTTATCCTTGCCAGAAACTAGGTGTCCAATCTAGTTTGTACAGTTTTTCTCTTTTCTAGTAGATATATTTAGAAACTAGAAAGAAAACTATAATAACAGAAATTTTTAACATTAGTAAACCTCCTTTCTACGAAAGGCTAGTTTTCCAAGAGTCAAACTGCTTTAATAGTATAACATCTAATGCAAAAAATAAAAAGAGGGCAACTGGACATGTTACTCCTCTTTTTGGTTTACTAATAATTTCTGTTAATTGAATTATACGCTTTTTCCGTACAAAAATCAAGTTATATAGGATTTCTTTTTTTATTTTAAAAAATAGTAAATATGATACAATAAAAAGGGTTTAAACGGGTTTTAAGGGAAAAAAATTAAGGGAGAAAGCATGAAAAGAACAACGGGATTATTATTTTTACTACCACAACTGGTTTTAGCACAGGAGTATTGGAATGGAATTCCATATCCAATGAATCGTTGGGGTATATCGGGATTAGGAGTAACTCAAACAGAGGCTGGAAAGATAAGCAACATTGATATAAACATAAAAAAAATTTCCATTGGAAACAATGAGGTAGATTTGGAAATTGTAAATCCAGATTCTATAGAAGTAAAAGCTAAAGTTAAGGGAGTTAAGCTTGATTACTTTGTATTACCATTTTTATCTATTTATGGAATCTATGGACAGCTAGAGGCAGATGTAGATATGAGAGCTGGAAACCCTAAAATAGGAATACCAGGAACAGGAAACAATTTTATAGATGGAATAATAGGTGGCTACGAAGATAAAATAAACAACCATTTAGAAAAAGTAAAATTAAATGGAAAGTTTAAAACAGAGGGAGATATCTATGGTATAGGAGGTATTTTAGCAGGAGAGTACAAAAATGTTTTTGGAATGCTTCAATATACTTATACGGAAATTCATATGAAAGATGGTTTAGCTAAGAAAAAAGCTGAGGTTTCAAATGCGAGATTAGGTTACAGCTTTAAGCCAAAAGATACCTTTATAACTAATATAACTCCATACTTAGGAGCTACTTATCAACTTATGGGAACACAAGTTAAAGCTGGAATTGGAGATTTAAATGCCACTATAGATTTAGAATTAGATGAAATATCTCCTGCAGCTGGAGTATTTATTCAACTTTCAAATAATATGACTTTAATGGTAGAAACAACTTGGGGAACAAAAGATTCAGTAGCCATAGATTTAGGATATAGATTCTAATAGAAAAAAGATTTAATAGCAAGCCCTAGTATAAACTACCAAAGGATGGTGGTAAAATGCTAGGGCTTGTTTGTATGTTAGATGGAAAAGGTATGAAAAAGGGTGTAAATGCACTTAAAAATTTTAACTTAGAAAAAGTTAAAGAAGCAGCACTATTTAATTTAGATTATACTTTAGAGTGTATAAAATTTTGTTTAAAAAATAGCTATATCTATAGAGTTTCCTCCTCTGTAATTCCATATTCTGATTTTTGGAATTGGAGAGAGGATAGGGAGATTTTAGAAAAACTAAAAGTTATAAAAGAGTGCAGTTCTAAAATAAGACTGATAATACATCCAGATCAATTTGTAGTATTAAATAGTGATAGTGAAAAAGTTATAGAAAACTCTTTGAAAATATTGGAAAGCCAAGTACAGTTTGCAAAACTTGCAGGAATAAGTGAGTTAGTTCTTCATATAGGTAAAAAGGATGGGATAGAAAAGTTTATAGAGACCTATAAAGAGTTAGATGATTACACAAAAAGTATATTGGTTTTAGAAAATTGTCACTATTATAAAGCTAGTGAAGTATTGAAGTTGTGTGAAAAAATAGGTATACCAATGGTTTTAGATGTCCATCATGCAAGAGTTACAAAAGATGAGAACTACGATTTAGAAAAAATAAAAAAAACATGGAGAGATAAAAAACCTTTAGCTCATATATCAAGTGGGAAAGACTGGGTAGATGATAAATCTCACAGTGATTACATCTCAGAGGAGGATATAAAAAAATATATCTGGCTTTTTAAAGAGTTTGACGTGGAGATTGAAGCTAAGAAAAAAGAGAAAGCATTAAAAAAAGCTACAGATATGATAAATATCTACAAAAAATAGAAAGAGATTAAAGCCTGGTCAGAAGGGTTTGATACGATACAAGTAAAAGGCACATGTTTAAAAATGTTTGAAAGAAAAGAGTCAGAATTTACAATTTCTGACTCTTTTAGATATATGCTTATATATTTTCTTGCTTATACTTTGCACAACGATTTGTCCAGTTGCTTCTCCTTTATTTTACAATAGTAATTGGAGTTTCTAATCCAGATCTATCTTTAATAGATATTCCTGTTATAGACCTATTTTTTAAGTCGTTATCAGCTAGTACAATCTTTTGATTATTAGATAGTTTATCTCTTCCAACAACTTTTAAAATTTCATCTCCTGAATATAAAACATAAAATCTAGAGTCATTAGATGTGCTATCGTTAAAAGTTAGGATAGTTTCATCTTTAGATTTCTTAACTTTAACATTTTTTATAGAAGGTGTTTCTTGCTTATCTAACCAAGGTTTAGCAGGAACTAAAACTTTTTTATTAAAATACTCATTTTTAAGAAGGTCAATATGAAGATTTTGAGCAGTGATACCAGGTTTATTTTCAGGATTTTCCATTTTTAAAAGACTAGTATAACCAAAGAACGCACTTCCCTTTATATATTTATAATTATTATTAAATTTTAGTTGATTAGCAATTTCCTCGGGATTTTGCCAATGTTTAGCCCATCCAGCATTCATATGCTTGTAATTTGCATGCCCGATATATAAATGAGTTCTAGAGCTACTAGCAACATCATTCCACCAAGATGCAATTTCTCCATAAGGAGCAGCAGGTTGCATAAATTCCCAATAAACTTGTGGTATGATATAATCAATAGTTTCTTCGAGAACCCATTTTCTAGTATCAGCATAAATATCTCTATTAGAAGCAGTAGAAGTTATAGGAGTGTTAGTTCCTAACTCATTATCATCTTTGTGCTCCCAAATACCAAATGGGCTAATCCCCCATTGAATAGATTTTTTATTTTTATTATTGTAGTTATCGATAGTTTCTTTAACTGCCGAAATCATTAGATTGTTATTAGACTGTCTCCATTCCTTAATATCTTTAATATCTCTTTGATTTTCTTTAAAAGTTTTTTCATCTTCTAAGTTATCTCCAAAATAGGAAGTAATATTATTTCTAGTAACTTTATATGGATAGAAATAATCGTCAAAATGTATAGCATCAACATCATACTTATTAATAAATTCATCAATTGTATCTGTAATATGGTTAATTGTTTTAGGATTTCCAGGATCTAAGTATAGTTTTTTATCAAACATATATGTCAAATCAGGATTTTGTTTTGCAAAATTTGAAGAACTTAATTTTTTCATTTCTTCTTCGTAAGTAGCGTCAGGAATATATTTGTGACTTACTCTATACGGGTTAAACCAAGCGTGGAATTCCATTCCTCTTTTATGAGTTTCTTCAATCATCCACTCTATTAAATCAAAATTATTGGCCCATTCTGGTTTTTTTCCTTGAGTTCCAGTTAAAACACTAGACCAAGGTCTATTTTTAGATTCATACAAAGCATCTAAAGTTGGACTTACTTGAAATATAACTGTATTGAAGTTCATGTTTTCATGATTATTTAGAATTTCAGTCCAATCTTCTTTTAATTCCTCTACAGAATTACGAATTCTACCATCTACAACTTTAGGGAAATGTAAATTATCAACAGTAGCAACCCAAGTTGTTCTCATCATTTCTTTAGAAGGAGCATAGAATTTTGGTATTGTTATATTTTTATCTAAAGATTTTGTATCTAATAACACATCATCAGTTGAATAAATAATATTTCCATTAGTATCAATTTCTTTGAAAACTTTTAGTTGTTCTTGATTAGCAGCAACTAAAGAAGATGTTAAAGAGATTAACGTTAAAAAATTTAATAATTTCATAATAAGCCTCCTAGTTGATATTAAAATTTATGATTTAATTCAGCAAACCATAAGAAGAAGTTTTCATTTCTTTTTGGACCATTACTAGGGTTAACGTTTTGTGCTCTGTAGTAAACATCCAGTGAACCACCACTGCCCTAAATAGAGGGCAGGGCTTCGTGAGAAGTATCTGACTCATGTCAGATATATTAATCACGCTCTACGGGTAGTTCCTACCCTGATATATATTTTAATAGGCTAGTA
>Ga0114938_1002336_pt1 | contig 12033 bp, 7 predicted proteins | sample AshMeaBigSpring_FD_88675 | JGI IMG/M metagenome (GOLD analysis project Ga0114938, IMG submission 88675) | Groundwater microbial communities from Big Spring, Nevada to study Microbial Dark Matter (Phase II) - Ash Meadows Big Spring | ecosystem: Environmental > Aquatic > Deep subsurface >...
GGGCAGCGGCGCGGCGTTGAGCACGGCGTTGGTGCGCGCCATCTTTGCGCAGCTCGGCCAGCCGGTGGCGCCCGCCGTGGTCAGCGAACTGGTCTACGAAAGTGAACGCTTCTATCACGGCACCCCTAGCGGCATCGACAATACGGTGGTCGCCTACGGTCAGCCGATCTGGTTTGTCAAGGGGCAGCTGCCCGAACCCTTCATCCCCGCCGCGCCGATCTTGCTGGCGATTGCCGACACCGGCATCCGCAGCCCGACTATGCTGACCGTCAGCGCAGTACGTGCAGCCTGGCTTCACGACCGGTCGCGCTATGAGACACGCTTCGACGCCATTGGCGGCGTGGTGCTGGCGGTGCGCCGGGCGCTGGAGCACGGCGACCTGCCGGCATTGGGCGCCCTGCTCGACGAGAATCAGGCGCTGCTCAATGCGCTTGGCGTCGGTTGTGAGGCTATCGACAAGCTGGTCACGGCGGCGAGACAAGCTGGCGCGTTGGGCGCCAAGCTCAGCGGGGCTGGCGGCGGCGGGAACATCATCGCATTGGTGCAAGCGCAGACGGCGGCGGCGGTGCAGGCGGCGCTATTGGCGGCGGGTGCATGCCGCGTCATCGTTACGCAGATTGGCGCGTGAGCGGCGTCGTAGTTTCGATCCCCGGCAGCCACAACGTACAGGTCAGCCCGTGCGCCCCGATCTGTGCGATCGTTAGATTCCCACCATGCACATGCGCCACGCTCTGCACCAACGTCAGCCCCAGATCCATGTCAACCGCGGTGACGCCACCAGCCAGCGCATCAACGCGCTCGCCAGGGATGGTGGGGGGAAGGGGCAGCGGGGTGGCGCGGTCACAGCAGATCGCCAGCCCAACGTAGGGGAAATGATGCAGCACCCGGCACTCGATCAGGGTGGCGCTGGCGTCCTGCACACGCAGCACATAGCCGTAGAGCTGCCGCACGGCTGCGTCGATCAAATGGACATCCACCTTGACGAGCACGCTGTTGTTATCGTCGTGTAACTGCACCGGCAGCGGGCCAAGACGGTCGGTGGCGGCCAGATCGCGCAAGATGTCATTCCAAAGTGACCAAGCGTTGACCGGCTCGACGGCGTTGGGATCGAGCTTGTGATGTTGGAGTTCAGCCATGAACAGGAAGGTCTCGATCTGCTGTTGCAGACGCCGCCCGCCGTCCAGGATGGCGCTGGCTGCCTGCTGCAACTGTTCGGCGTCCAGCGTGCGGTTGTTGAGGAGCAGGTCGGCGTAACCGAGGATGAAGGTCAGCGGGGTGCGAAACTCATGTTGCAGCAAGCCCACGATGCGATTGCGCAGGTTGTCCAGGCCGCGCTCGATCTCGGCGGTCATCAGACGGCGTCGGTTGAGCGCGTTCTCGATGGCTGCCACCAAGTCGCGTGAGTCAATCGGCTTGCTGAGATAATCCTCGATGCCGATGGCTTTAGCGCGACGCTGATCCTCGGTTGTGGTGTGCGCAGTCAGGAAGATGAAGGGCAGCAGCCGCCACGCTGGCTCGGCGCGGGTGTGCTGGAGAAACGTGTAGCCGTCCATGACTGGCATATTGACGTCGCAAACAATCACATCCGGCGCTTGACGCCCCAGCAGTTCGAGCGCGGCGTGCCCGTGATGCGCACTGAGGGTTGCGTAGCCGTATGCCTGCAATGTCTCAACCAGGGCTAGATTGAGATTTGAATCATCTTCAACGATCAATACGGTTGTCGCCGTATTCATGTGGTTGTCTGCATCCCGTTTGTTTTCACTGGCGTCAATTCGTGTTTGGCATACAAACCTGGTTTCGGAGAGAAACCAGGTTTGTTTTTGTCAGGTTGTGCGCCTCATTCACCGTGCGTCGGCATGGGTTTGAGCACGACGACGCCCAACGGCGGCAGGCGCAACGGCGCTGAGTGGCTGCAATTCTGCCAGGGCAGCGCTTCGGCACGGATCGGTTTTTCGTTGGCGACGCCGCTGCCGCCGTAGATTGTCCAGTCGCTGTTGACGATCTCCTGGTACACGCCGTCAATCGGCAGGCCGACGCGGTACGAATCACGCACGACCGGCGTGAGATTGCACACGAAGATCAGCATCTCGGATGGTTCTTTGGCGCGGCGCTGGAAGCTGAGCACCGACTGCTCGGCATCGGTGAAGTCAATCCACTGGAAACCTTCCCAACTGGTGTCGACTTCGAAGAGCGCCGGCTCGTGCAGATAGATCCGGTTCAAGTCGCGCACGAAACGCTGCAAACGCTGGTGATCCTCCCACTGCAGCAGGTGCCAGTCCAGGCTGCGCGCCTCGCTCCACTCTGACCACTGGCCGAACTCGCTGCCCATGAAGATCAGCTTTTTGCCGGGGTGCCCGATCATGTAGGCGTAGAGGGCGCGCAGGTTGGCGTACTTCTGCCATACGTCGCCGGGCATCTTGTCGAGCATTGACTTCTTGAGATGCACAACCTCGTCGTGGCTGAAGGGCAGGATGAAGTTTTCGTGGAAGGCGTAGATCAGGCTGAAGGTGATCTCGTTCTGATGATAACGCCGGAAGATCGGATCCTTCTCCATGTAACTGAGCGTGTCATGCATCCAGCCCATGTTCCACTTGTAGTCGAAGCCGAGACCACCCATGTAAGTGGGGCGCGTCACCATCGGCCAGGAAGTGCTCTCCTCAGCGACAGTGATGGCGCCCGGCGCGTGCTCATGCACCAGCTCGTTGAAGCGGCGCAGGAAGTCGATCGCCTCCAGATTCTCGCGCCCGCCGTATTTGTTGGGCACCCATTCGCCTGCTTTCCGGCTGTAGTCAAGATAGAGCATCGAGGCCACCGCATCGACGCGTAGCCCGTCCAGGTGATATTTCTTGAGCCAGAAGACAGCGTTGCTGAGCAGGAAGTTGCGTACCTCGTTGCGGCCAAAGTTGAAGATCTTCGTTCCCCAATCGCGGTGCTCGCCCTGGCGTGGGTCGGCGTGCTCGTAGAGATGCGTGCCGTCGAAGAAGGCCAGGCCGTGCGCGTCGCGTGGGAAGTGCGCTGGCACCCAGTCCAGCAGGACGCCGATACCGTGCTGGTGGCAGTAATCCACAAAGTACATGAAATCGTCGGGCGAGCCAAAGCGGCTGGTCGGCGCAAAGTACCCCGTCACTTGGTAGCCCCACGAACCGTCGAAGGGGTGCTCAGTGATCGGCAGCAGTTCGATGTGCGTGTAGCCCATCTCCTGGACGTACTCGACGATCTGGTGCGCCAGGTCGCGGTAGTTGAGGAAGCTGTTGTCGTTGCCGCGCCGCCAACTGCCGAGGTGCATTTCGTAGGTATTCATGGGACGGAGCGGCGACTGTTGCGCGACGCGATTCTCCATCCACGCCTGGTCTTGCCACGCATAAGCGTCGATGTCCCACACGCGGCCATCGGTGGTCGGGCGCACCTCGAAATAGAAGCCGTAGGGATCGGCTTTGTCCACTTCGTAGCCCAGCTGGCGCGACTTGATCGAGTATTTGTAGTGCATCCCTTGCGGCAGGTTGGGGATGAAGGTCTCCCAGACGCCGCCGTCGCTGCGTTTCTGCATCACGTTGACGCGATTGTCCCAGGCGTTGAACGGGCCGACGACGCTCACGCGCAGCGCATTCGGCGCCCAAACCGCAAAGTGGACGCCGTTGACGCCGTCGATGGACATCAAGTGGGCGCCCATCTTCTCATAGCTCTCGATGAAGTTGCCTTCGCCGTGCAGGTAAAGGTCGAACTCAGTCAACTGGAAGGGAAAGCGGTACGGGTCTTCCATCTCAATCTCGCGGTCGTCGCCGCCGATTGCGATCAGCCGGTAGGTAAACGCACTTTTGCGGCCTGGGAAGACCGCCTCGAAAAAGCCGCCTGGATGCACCTGTTTCATGGCTGTGCGTTTGCCATCTTCGAGATTCAGCACATCGACGCCAATGTCAAGCGGACGAAAGGCGCGCACTGCCAACAGTTCTTTGCCATCGACGGTGACGACGTGCGGCCCCAGAATCGCATAAGGCGCGCCGTGATAGCCGCCAACCACAGCATCGATCTCGTCGTCAGCGACCGTGGCGACTGGCTTGGATGTGGCCTTTGCTTTCGCTGGCTTGGCAGGCGCTTCCACTGGCGGTGTTGGCGTTTGGGCTGCTGTCTCCGGCGCTACCGTAGCCTCGGGCTTGACCGGTGGGATTTCCGGTTGCGCGCTTACCTCGTTACGTTCGATCTTGCGCCCCATAATATCTCCTGCTTTTCATTTTTTTCAGGGTGATTGATGCCAGAATCGCTGCACACAGTATGCGGTACGACGGCAATTTCGCCAAACCGTCTTTACAACTTCCTCACGTCGTGTGAGCCGCTCTCACGCACACCGGCGCTGGTGATTTCGATGAACTCGGCCGTGCGCTGCAACTCGGTGATGGTGTGTGCGCCGCCGTAGCTCAACCCGGATCGCAGCCCGCCGACGAGTTGGTGCAGAATCTCGGCAACCTCGCCGCGATAGGGTACGACCGCCTCGACGCCCTCCGGCACGACCTTGTCCCAATCCTCCTGATCTTCGGCGCTTTCGTCGCCATGTTCGGCGGCGCGGCGCCCGATGGCGGCGCCCAACGAAGCCATGCCACGAATGACCTTGACTTTTTGCCCATCGCGAATGACGGGCGCACCGGGCGCTTCTTCACAGCCGGCAAAAAGGCTGCCGATCATCACCGCATCAGCGCCCGCCGCCAGCGCTTTGACCAGGTCGCCAGAGGTCTTGATGCCGCCGTCGGCGATCACCGGCGTCGTCAACCCGGCTTCCTGCACCCCGCGCACCGCTTCCATGATCGCGGTCAACTGCGGCACGCCAAAGCCGGTGACGATGCGCGTCGTGCAGATTGAGCCGGGGCCGATGCCGACCTTGATCGCATCGGCGCCGGCGGCCGCTAGTTCGCGCGCACCGGCTGCCGTCGCCACGTTGCCAGCGATGACCTGCGCCTGTGGGAAGTTGCGGCGCAGCAGCCGCACCATGTCCATGCAGTGGTCGGCGTGACCGTGCGCAATGTCGAGTACGAGCACGTCCGCGCCCGCTTCCAGCAGCGCCGCCGCCCGCTTGACCTCGCCCGCACCGACGCCGATGGCCGCGCCCACCAGCAGCCGCCCGCGCGCATCGACGCTCGCCGCGGTGCGATGCTCGACGCGCACCACATCGCGCGAGGTGATCAACCCGACGACGTTGCCCTCGCGGTCGACGACCGGCAGCTTTTCGAGCCGGTGTGTGTAGAGCAGTTCCCGCGCCTCCGCCGATGTGACCGACGGCCCGACCGAAACGATGTGATCGGCGGGCGTCATCGCCTGGGCGACGGTCTTCACGGTGGCGGGCGCCAGCAGCAGATCGCGCCGCGTGACCAGCCCCACCAATTTCTTGTCGCCATCCACGACGATCAGCCCGCCCACCTCGTGCTGCTCCATCAGGTGCTCGGCGTCGGCGACGCTGGCCGATGCGGCCACGGTGTACGGATTCTCGACCATCAGTCCCTGGGCGCGCTTGACCTTTGTCACCTGTTTGACCTGCTGCTCAATTGTCATGAAGCGGTGCAGGATGCCCAGCCCACCGGCGCGCGCCATCGCTGCCGCCATGCGCCATTCCGTCACCGTATCCATGTTGGCGCTGAGGATCGGAATGGCAAGCCGCAGCGTGTTTGTCAGCCGCGTCGAGACTTCGACTTGGCTGCGCGAGCGGATCGACGACCGCTGCGGCACAAGCAGGACATCGTCGAAGGTCAAGCCTTTGGTGGTGCGAATCATCATCACGATTACTCCTCGGATGAGAGGTCATAGCGCGCCATACCGCCAGTGGCGCCGCCCATCCAGACGGCATCCTCGACCGCCGCCAGCGCGGTGACACGGTTGGACGGCAGGACGTCGTCGGTCGTTGCTTGTTGCCAGCCAGCGCCCACATCGTAGAACAGGCCGTCGGCGACCGTCCCCACCCACTGCGAATCGTTGCGGGCGAGAAGCTGCGTGACGGCGCGTTCGCCAACTTCCGGCACAGGTGCGGCGACGCCTGCGCGCAGTTCGGCCAGCCCAGCGTCCGTGCCCACCAACAGCCCGCTGTCGTCGGTCAAGGCCAGCGCCGTGATCGTGTCGCTGGGCAACTGCATGTTATCGACATTCAGCACTTCGAGCTGATTGCGCTCGAAGCGATATAGGCCGCCGCCTGCGCTGCCGATCCACATCGCCTCGCCATCGGCCAGCAACGTGCGGATGTTGGCGCTTGGCAAGCCTGTGTCGCGCGTCAGGTTGAAGAAGGATTCGCCGTTCCAGATGCTCACGCCAGCGTTGGTGCCCAGCCAGATGCGACCGCGACTATCGGCGGCAAGCGCCTGGACAACGGCGCCGGCGAGCCCGTCAGTCAGTGTGTAGGTCGTCCACGCCGTCCCGTCCCACTGCGCCGCACCCGCACCGCCGACCCAGATGACGCCATTGTCGCCGGCATAAATCGTCTGGATCGATGCTGGAGCGATCGGGCTATCTGGCGTCAGCACCGGCGCACGGTTTGGTGCGACGACACGCTGCACGCCCGCCTCGGTGACGACCCACAGCGCGCCATCCGCCTCGACAGTGGCGGCGCGCACGGCATTACCGCGGATACCGGTGGCGGGACGGACGAAACGCTCCCAACCGTCGCCAGTGTAGCTGCTGAAACCGTCGCCAGCCGTCGTGAAGTAGACCTGTCCGTCGGCGTCCAGCGTCAGGCTGGTGAGCGGTGCGCTCGCCATGCCCGCCTCGCCGCGAAAGGCGGCGGTGCAGGTGCGTGTGGCGGGGTCGAAGCGACAGACGGCGCCGTCGATGTCGCCTAGCCAGAGCGCACCGTCGTCCGCCAGCACCAGCCCGGTGATCAGGCGCACCGGGAAGCTGGCGTCGTCAACCTCTTCGGTGTTGTAGACCGTCCAGCTTTCGCCCGCCACGCGGTAGAGCGCACCGTCGCCGCCCAGCCAGATGACCCCGTCCGGGTCGGCCACGATTGCGCCGATGCGGTTGCTTTCGAGCGGGCTGTTGTCCGCCGTATAAAAGGTGGAGTCGGCGCCGGCCGCCACAGTGACGCCCTCCTCGCCCACGACCCAGATTTCGTCCAATTCACCGACGACCGCCAGCGATTGCACGCGGTTGAAGGCCAACCCGCTGTTGCGGTCGAGGTGGCGCCATTCGTCGCGCGCCTCGTCATAGATATCGATGCCATGCTGCGCATAACCGACGACGAGATAGCCTGCCTCCGGATCGCACGCCAGGTCGATGACATCGTTGTAGCTCAGCTCGCTGTTGGCGCTGGTCAGTTGTCGCCAGCCGCCCGCCGCCGGATCGACGACCTGCAGCCCGGCCGCACTGCCAAAGATTACACCCAGGTCGGGCAGCGCGCAGTCGGCGACGGCCGTCAGTCGGTTGCTGGTCAGCCCGTTGAGCGTGGTGAACTTGACCGGCGTGGCGCTGCCGCGCGTCCAGGCCAGGGCGCCGCCCTCGGTGGCAACCCAGATCGTGTTGCCGGCGACGACCAGTTCGTTCATCCAGTTGGCGTCGGTGATCAGCGACCAGGGCTGCGCCGTCGCCCGCGCGGTTGGCGACGGGGTGGGCGACGGCGCCAGCAGCGTTGTGATCGTGATGACCGGCGTGGCGGTGAGCGCGATCGCGCGCGTGGCGGTCGGCTCGATGATCGTGACGGAAGGGACGGTCGGTGCGGGCGTGGCGTCGCTTGCCTGCGCGGCGGTGGGCAGAGGGCGCAAGGCGGTGGTCGGCGCGGCGGCGACGGTGGGCGCCGGCTCGAAAAAGGCGACGCTCTTCAGAATGTGCGTCAGTGCAGCAGCGCTCTCTAGCTCCCAGGTCGGCAGCGGCGCCGTCCCCGCTGCGACAAAAAGGCGGTCGGCGTCTGGCTGCGCCACGACGATGCGCCCGCCGATGGGCGCGCCGTCGAGTTCGCCGGTCACCTCCACCGCGACGGCATCGACGCCGCCAACGGTGAGCGTCTCCACCGCGCCGGCCTGCGCCTGGGTCTGGTCAATGAAGGGCTGCGCGATTTGCCGAAGGGCTGCTTCCAACGGCTGGCTGGGGCGAATCCCAAGCACATCGCGTGGGCGCGCTTCCAGCCCAATCGTGGCGCGTGACGCGGCTTCGGCATCAGACGGGAGAGTGGCGGAAAGTGCCTGCGTCAACGCCACCGCCGCCCCCTGCATCGTGACCGCGTAGCCCAACAACGGCTGGAAACGATAGCCACCTTCGGGCACGATCAAGTCGGCGCCCAGGGTCTGGAAGGGCGTGGCGGTGACGGTCGGCGTGCGGGTTGGGCTGGCGGTCGGCGCGGGCTGGATCGTCACGGTGGGTTGGCTGCGCAGCGTCAGCAGAATCAGGGCGGCGAGCGCGGCGATTAACAACAAGGTGATGACGGCCGACAGAATGCGAAACGCAGACGATTGCACCAAACTCTCCTTCGATGAGTCCGACTGGTGCGGGGCGGTGATGCGCTCACCCCACGAACGTGCGCAGGAAGTAGACCAGCTGGCGCACCCTGGCGCCTCCTCTCGTGGGCAGCACTGGCGATTGTATCATCGCCGCCGTGTGACGACAAAGCGATTGGACTTGGGTTGCGTTTACGTAGAAGTCCGTAACCCCATGCATTGGTTTGACAATGCGTACCAGATTACATACGATCCGCTTACTGTATTTTTAACATGTTTTTTTGTTATTTAGACTTTAAGGTGTGAAGTCGAGGCTAAGGAGGTTCTATGCGGTCTGTTTCGATCATCGGCATTGGTCAGACGCCAGTGGGAGAGCTCTGGGATCGGTCGGCGCGACAGTTGGCCTACCAGGCGATCTCTAGCGCGCTGGCTGATGCTGGCGTCGAACGCGCTGACGCACTCTTTGTCGGCAACATGCTTAGCGGTAACTTGCTTGATCAGGAGCATCTTGGCACCCTGGTGGCGGATGCGTGCGGGCTGCATGGCATCGAGGCTGCCAAAGTTGAGGCGGCGTGCGCCAGTGGTGCAGCGGCGCTGCGCGTCGGCGCCATGGCCGTTGCGTCGGGCTTTCACGATATTGTCATTGTCGCCGGCCTGGAGAAAATGACCGATACGGTCGGCAAAGACACCACTGCTGGCCTTGCCACCGCCGCTGACGCCGAGTATGAGGCGTTGCACGGCGTCAGTTTTGTTGGCTTAAATGCTTTGATTATGCAGCGGTATATGTATGAATATGCTGTGCCACTTGATGCCTTTGCTGGCTTCAGTATCAACGCGCACCGCAATGGTGCTAACAACCCCAACGCTATGTTCCAGGATGCGATCACGATCAATGATTACGTGAAGGCACCAGTGATCGCGACGCCGATCAACATCATGGACAGCAGCCCAGTCTGTGACGGCGCGGCGGCGCTCATCCTGGCGCCGACGGAATGGGCGCATCGTTTCACGACAGGGCATCATCGCGGCGCTGTACGCATCCTGGGCAGCGCCAGCGCCAATGATACACTTGCCGTTCATGACCGTCGCGACCCTCTCTTTTTGGAAGCGGCGCAAATTAGCAGCCAGAAAGCGCTACGGCAGGCCGGCGTAACAATCGACGAACTCAATCTCTTTGAACTCCACGACGCTTTCACGATCATGGCGGCGCTCAGCCTGGAGGCAAATGGTTTTGCCCACCGCGGCGAGGGTTGGCGTCTGGCACACGACGCAGAAATCGGCATTGGCGGGCGGTTGCCGATCAGCACAATGGGCGGGCTGAAGAGCCGCGGGCACCCCGTCGGCGCCACTGGCGTCTATCAGATTGTTGAGTGTGTGCAGCAGTTGACAGGCGCCGCAGGCGCGAATCAAGTCCCCAATGCGCGGCTGGCGATGGCGCAAAATATCGGTGGCAGCGGCGCCACCATCGTGACGCACATTCTGGGGGTTTGACCAGCGGCGTCCAGTCTTTTGACGATCACTTGCCATCCTTTTGACGATTCAACAACTGGCGCCACATCATTGCCGTGGCGCCAGTTGTTGTACAAAACCAGAACAAAGATTTGTTAGTTTCTCTACAAATCATCTCAGACTCTCTGTCAAAAGCTATCAGGGTGGTGTTAGCGGCAAGCAGATAGGAATTGAGAGTCCTAACCGGCTACACTTCTGCCCATAAACTGATGCTAGGCGATGAAGTTGAACCGCTGGCAAAGATGCAGAAATAGACTACAAGTTGAGGTGTAACGAGTATGGCAATTCCGAATATGTGGCGTACGAAAAAGCAACGCTACAGCCTTCAGGGTGATGTTTGCCGCCATTGTGAGCGGGCAGTCTTCCCGCCACGTGAGATTTGTCCGCACTGTCACAAACCGATGCAAGCTGAGTCCGTCAAATCAGCCCCTGTCTTTGACTTTGCAGTATTGATGGCGCCTACGCCGGTGCAGGCAGCCGCTATGGTAGGGGATGACTGATGGTTGGTCTTTTAGCCGGTGTGCGCCCCGGTGGTGCGTCGGCGGCGTTGAGTGGTCACGGTAAAATTTTTAGCTTCACAACGATGTACAACGTGCCGCAGGGCTATGAGGATCAGAAGCCGTACACGGTGGCGCTGATCAAACTCGACGAAGGCCCGATGGTCACAGCGCAGCTAACAGATATCGACGCTTCTGACGTAAAAATCGGGATGCGCGTCGAAATGGTCACAAGGAAGCTGCGCGAAGAAGGCAATGAAGGGCAGATTATCTACGGTTACAAGTTCCGCCCGCTGCTGGTGCAACCTGTAGCTGACTAAATGCTTTCCAGATTTCTCAGGCAATGAAAAGGCGGCTGCCAGCAGGCAACCGCCTTTTGAATTGGACAGTGTTCTCGGCAATCCAGCTACCCCTCACTCTACTTTTTTACTAGGGATTCGTGCTGGCTCGGCAGATACGGCCAGCCCTCGGCGTCCCACCCCAACGATTCGATACGCAACTTGGAGATGCCGGACTGCCTGGCGTCGTAGGCGTGATAGACGATCCAGTCGGTGGCGCCTTCCTGGAAAATGCCGTTATGACCGGGGCCGCGCCAGCGGTCGTAGGCTTGCAAAATCAGCGTGCCGCCGCCTTCGAGCATGGGCATGCCATCGCGATCCAGGTATGGCCCGGTGATCGACGCAGCGCGCCCGACGCGCACATTGTAGGTGCTGCCCGCGCCCTGACAGCACTGGTCGAAAGAGGCGAACAGGTAGTAGTAGCCGTGACGGTGGATGATGAACGCCGCTTCGATGGCCGGGCTGCCGGTCGGACGCTGCGCAATCGCGTAGATCGTGGGGGCTTCGGCGGAGGGTTTGCCGGTGGCCGGATCGAGCTGGATTAGCTTTAGCCCGCTCCAGTAGGAGCCAAAGGCCAGCCAGGGGTTGCCGTCGGCATCGACGATAAAGTTTGGGTCGATGGCGTTCCAATTTTCGGCGCCGGTGGATTCGATCACCAGCCCCTCGTCCACCCAGGAGTATTCGGGGCTGGTCGGGTCGAGCGTGACATTGGTCGCCAACCCGATCACCGAGCGCGGACTGCCAAAGGTGGAGCCGGAGTAGTATAACTGCCAACGCCCGTTGTAGTAGGCGATGTCGGGCGCCCACAGATCGCCGATGCCGGGCACCGCTGTAATGATCCACCCTGGCGGGCGTTCAAAGACGCGTCCGCAAAACTCCCACGTGACCATGTCTGGCGAGCAGATGATAATCAGGCGCGCGCCGGTGGAGAAAACGTAGTAGGCGTCGCCCTCCTTTACCATCACCGGGTCGTGGATGCGCTGGATGAAGCCAGTCGGTTCAAGCGTGACCGGCGACGGAACGGTGGCAGTTGGTGTTTCGGTCGGCTTGGGTAACGTCCCCGCTGGCAGCGTGACCGGGCGACATGCTGCCAACAGCAGGGCAAGGCCGATAGCAACGATCACAAATCTCATGGTTTGGTCGCCTCCTGGAATCACGGACGTGGCTACGCGGTCAAATGTGTACACAATTGTGGCGCATATAGCGTGGACAGACGCACCTCGACAGCGCCCGACCAGTCGTCGTGAAAAATGGCCGGGTCGAAGACGACCTGCAGTTGCCCACCGTCTA
>Ga0114938_1002337_pt1 | contig 12028 bp, 12 predicted proteins | sample AshMeaBigSpring_FD_88675 | JGI IMG/M metagenome (GOLD analysis project Ga0114938, IMG submission 88675) | Groundwater microbial communities from Big Spring, Nevada to study Microbial Dark Matter (Phase II) - Ash Meadows Big Spring | ecosystem: Environmental > Aquatic > Deep subsurface >...
GTAGCTTTTAAAATGGCTATCGAATCCATTTTTTCGTAAATCATCATGTTTAAAATATTGTAAATGCCAAATCCGGCCACAATCAGTAAGGTAATGCCCACGGTGTAGGAAATAAGGGTACGTATGCTACTGCCGGTTTCAAATTGTGCATTCGCGGTTTGTATGTCTTCTGCATCGGTGCCATACAATTGTTCAAATTCCTTAGCCAAAGCCGGTGCGGTTTGAATGTTTTTGAGTCGCACTTGTATATCGGTAATGTAATTGTTGGGCTTGCCCAATAACTTTTGTACTGTGCCCACCGAAGCAAAACTTTGTACCTTGTCCAATTCTTTAATGCCCGATTGAAAATAGCCCACCACTTTCAATTGAAATCGGTTGCCCTTGGCAGAAGTTACTTGAACCACATCGCCAATATTCGCCAACAATTTCTCCGCCAATCCTTTTCCCAATACAATGCTGTTAGGCACTTTCCCAATGTCGTTGCCATTGCCTTCGGTAATGTATTCGTTAAAGTGAAACAATTTGCTTTCCGCAGCTACATCTATGCCATTAATAGCGCCTGTAATATCAATACTGCCATCGTTAAAAAAAACTTGTGCCGTCAATTTGGGCGATATGCCCACCACGCGTTCGTCTTTTTGGAGCGACTGCATAATGAGTGCGCTGTTGTAAATTTCTTGTCGGCTTCCTCCCGATTTTATGGAATGGATAAAGTTGTAATGTTTTTGATACGGAGTGTATTGGTTAATCGGCTGTTGGCTATTGGGTTTTACCTCATTGTACATACGAATATGCGGTGTCCGATTCACAATTAAGCCATCAAGCAAATCGTTCAACCCTGCCATAAAGCTCAAAAGCGTAATGAACATGGTAATACTAAAGGTAACGCCAATGGCCGCAATTAGGGTTTGCCTCCACCGTGCTATGAGTAGCGACTGTGCAATTGTTACAATCAGTTTCCAATTCATAATACTGGTTTTACAATGACGTCGTTGGCCGATAATCCCTCAAGGATTTCAATTTTTTGATAGTCTTTCAGGCCGGTAACCACTTTGCGTTTTTGATTTTTTGGCAATAATACGCACGTATCCGGGGTTAGGTAATTACGAGGTATGGTCAGGGCATTGTTTTTTACTTTTAGTACTATATTGGCTTCTACCGTTAGGTTGGGGTACAACTTGGGTGGCGGTTGTACAAAAGTGGCTTCAATGGTAAACGATTTGGTAGCAGCGTTCATGCTCGGATTGATTTTAGACACCAACGCCTCAAACACTTTGTTTTTATAGCTATCCATTTGTACCAATACTTTTTGCCCCATCGCAATGCTTGCAATGTCGTATTCATCTACTTGCAGTTCCAACAAAAAGTTGTTAGCCGCCCCCACAAGTGCCACCGGGTTTTGGGTATTGGCCATTTCCCCCTCTTTTTTGTACACATTGTACACTTTACCCTCGGTTTGACTCACTACGGTAAAATCGCTAGTAACGCGTTGGCTTAGCTGTACATTTTTTTCTGCTTGCTGCAATTGAAGAGCCAATTGTTGTTGAAGGTTTTTGTATTTTACTTTCGCCGCCAAAAAAGCGTTTCGGGCGTTGGTATATTGTAGCTGTCGGTTTTCCAATTCGTTTTGTGTACCAATTCCTTGTTGCCAAAGGTTTTTTTGTTTTTGCAGCAGTAGTTCGTCGTTGTCCAATTTGCTTTTGGCTACAGCAATGTCTATTTTCAGTTCGGCCAATTTTTCTTGTTGCACTTTGGCAAGTTGCGCCGCCAATTGGGCATTATCGTTGTTCAGTTGCGCCGTACCACTGTTGATTTGCATCAGCGGCGTACCCTTTTTTACCAAATCGCCCTCGGTTACCCAAATTTTTTGAACAATACCATTGGTAGCAGCATATACTTGGTATTGTTGTACACTTTTTACAATGCCCGATGCGTACACCGCTTCCGTAATCGGTTGTAAGGTAGGCTGCGTTTGTTCTTGTTTTTTTCGGCAGGCCATCAGCCATAGTACCATCAAAGCAAAAGCCCAAATCCGTTGCATATTCGCGAAAGTTAAGGGGTTAAAACTACGCTTAAAATTGGCAGCTAAATACGATTTTTATCAGGTTTGTAAAACGCGTAGTTGAACTAGGGCGTGCCCCTTCGGGTCGGGCTTTGCGCTTTTACTCCTCGCCGCCACCTTGCAGGATGTCGGCTGTGGGGTAACCGCTTCAATCACTCACGCAAGCTTTTGCCGTAATGTGCATGTTGCTATACTTCTGTTCGGAGTGGGTTGTTGACGACAGATGATGGCCTTGTTTGAGTAAATCGAAGACTAGAAAGTAGGTGTGATTGCCTGTTTTTTGCGCAAACATCCATGTTGTGGTCGCTCCAAAGTAGCAGTATCGTAAACCCTTCACATACATGTTTTAATAGGAACCATGTAGGAGCCGCGCAGTAGAAGGTTGTTGATGGTGTCGAATGCTTTGATGTAAATAGACACGTAAGGATAAATACTTGCAACTTAAAGAAAGGGCGTAGTGGTATGCGACAACCATTTTTGGATTCGTTAAAAAAAGATCCTTAACGATGCACCCATCCAACCCTGTCTTACCGTTTATTGCCAATTGGACGGGTTGAAAAATCGTTTTATGTTGCTTGCTTGATGGTCATTAACACCGTTGACAATTGGCCTAACGGCTGTTGGAAATCCACTTTTTCTAATGCTACCGTTATCATGGGGCATTTACCAAAGGCTTGCAAATGGTTTAGCATCAAATAGGGCATATTGTAAGTTAAAAATGAAGATGTTTACCTGTATGGGGGTGCAGAATAAGTAATTGAATGAAAAAATTATAAAATACACACTATGAAAAGACAGTGTTTTTTGGGAATTACAGGCTGGTTGTTGTTGTCGCAACTAACAGCCCAAACTACTACAATAACGGCCAAGCCCTCAAACGGTGATGAACAAGGGTTGGAAGTACCCAAAAGCATGGTGATTCCGCAAGATAAAGCTGCTTATGCAGCGGCTATCAATGGTTGGTATGTTCAAGATAAAAAAGCCCACCCCAACCGAATAGATTGGTTTGCTAATGCCCGCTTTGGGTGTTTTGTTCATTGGGGTGTATATTCCGCTTTGGCCGGCGAATGGAATGGTGTTGGTTCATTAGGCTATGGCGAGCATATTATGCGGTCAAGAAAAATTCCCCTTTCGGAATACAAGGAAAAAGTAGTGGCTACATTTCAGCCCTCGCAATTCAATGCCGCTGAGTGGATGAAAATCGCTAGCGAAGCAGGAATGAAATATTTCATCATCACCGCTAAGCACCACGATGGGTTTGCAATGTATCCTTCCAAGGCTTACCCTTTCGATATTCGACAAACCAATATGCGCCTCGACCCTATGAAGGAATTGAGTGCCGCCGCAAAAAAATATGGCATCAAATTCGGTTTTTACTATTCCCACGCATTCGATTGGGAACATCCCGACGCACCCGGCAACGATTGGGATTATGCCAATCCCGGTGGCGACAAACTATTACATGGCACCAATTGGTGGGAAACCTATCCGCAGTTTTTGCCCAATGCCGAAAAATATGTGAACGAAAAATCCATACCGCAAATACTCGAATTAATCAAGGTTTACCATCCCGATATCTTATGGTTCGATACACCCCATAAATTGCCCATGTATCTTAACCTGAAAATTCTCAAAGCCATCAGGGATGCAGATCCCGCAATTGTGGTGAATGGCCGTGTAGCAAGAGTAGTAGGCACCAATTTTGGCGACTACAGTAATACTGGCGATAGGGCCGCTTTTTTTCGTCATACCGATGGTGTTTGGGAGGCTGTCCCCACCACTAATGAATCGTATGGATACAATAAAATGGATAGTAGCCACAAAAATGCAGCACATTTTATACGCCTATTGGCAAGTGCTGTAGCAAAGGGAGGCAATATTTTGTTGAACATTGGGCCTAAAGGCGATGGAACGATAGACACCAAAGATGTGGCTATTTTGAAAAATGTAGGCAGTTGGATGCAGCTCAACAGCGAAAGCATTTATGGCGCTACCAAAAATTCCATTGCTATACAACCTTGGGGCGAAATTACCCAAAAAGGAAACAATCTGTACTTGCATGTATTTCAAGGGCCACGCAACAAACTGCTTGTCGTTGGGGGCTTACAAGCGAAGGTGAAAAAAGCGTTTGTACTAGCTGACGCAAAGCAAAAGGTATTGAAAATAAGTCGGTTGAATACCACAGATATGGTAGTGGCATTAGATAGGGTAGTGCCTGATACGGCAAACACGGTTATCAAGCTTGTGTGCGATAGTGTAAAGTGTGCCAATTCTGTTCGCTTGTTAACTACTCACGACAACAATGTGTTACTGGTATTTGATGCGGCGGCGCCGGGAAAAGCATTTGCTTATGGCGATGGCAAGCGCAACAAGCATTTCGCGACCAATTGGAAAAACAACGCCCAATATTTACAATGGGAGGTTCGATTAAACGAGGCCGCCAATTTTCAGGTTGCAGTACAATACAATACAGCCTCCAATACCGATAGCGGTACCGTAATTGTTCGTATAGATGATGTTCCCTATCGTGTGGCGTATACCCCCACTGCCAACGCCAATTCCATTGCCACTCTTCAGCTTCCCGATGTAGCAATAGGGCAAGGCAACCACGTGATTAAACTTCAGTTGGAATCGTTTACAGGATCGCAAGCTATGCAACCGATGCAATTGTTGTTGCAGCCGCGTTAGTGATGGCGGTTAAGTTTCATTGCTCATCAATTTTGTGCGATAATAACGGTTTGCCTTTGGCAGTAGGAATGCCCCAATCAGGTAATGATAATGACCACTACAGATTCAACAAAATATTTGATAAAATGATTGCTTTTTTAGAAACAGCGGGCATATCAGTGGCAGGTGTTTTTATGAACGCCGATGCTGGATTTGATAGCAAAAGTTTTAAAAGAAATTGTGATAAAAAAGCAATAGAGCTAAATGTAAAAAACAACCCAAGAGGCTGCAAAAACAAACAACCAACAACCCCATTCTTTAATAACAAAGTATATGAGGAGAATAGATATAAAATTGAAAGAACAAACGCTTGGATGGACGCTTACAAGGGAATCCTTATTAGATTTGAAAAGCTAAACATCACTTGGTGGAATATGCTATGGTTGAGCATTATAGCCATATTTCTAAAAAAATTAAAAAGTTAAACAACTTCGGTTTCAAAAACGCATTAGAACAAAAGATTTTAAAACCATCGTAACACTTGGCGATATGATTCCACAAAATATTTTGTTGGAAGACGAGCAGTTGTTGATGTATTATGCTATTGCAAAAGATAGAGTATAATTACCTATCTTGAAATATACCTTTACGGGTATACAACGAACGGCATTTCAATTAGTATACCCGAAAAGGTATAATAATTGTATTTTCAAGTATTTTACACCCTAATGGGTATAATTTTAATAAAATTGCCTATATTTACACCTTAAAGGGTATAAAATGAAACTGACAAGTTTTGTAAAAGAAAAGCGAAAATCAGTAAACCTAACGCAGCCAGAGTTGGCTGAAAAGGCTGGTGTGGGCTTACGTTTTGTTCGTGAATTAGAGCAAGGAAAGGAAAGTTTACGCATAGATAAAGTAAATCAAGTGCTACGGTTATTTGGATATGAAGTAGGTGCGGTTCCTGCAAAAAAAGAAAATGAACAATGAGAAAGGCAATTGTAAAAATAGATACAAAAATAGCAGGCCTGCTTACGCAAGATGATAAAGGGTATCATTTTGTATATGCCGAAGCCTATTTAAACCAAACCGATGCAAAACCGGTAAGTTTAACGCTGCCAATACAAAAGGCTATTTATACATCCAAAGTATTATTCCCGTTTTTTGATGGCTTAATTCCTGAGGGTTGGTTATTGGATATAGCTGAAAAAAACTGGAAGCTAAATGCACGAGACCGTATGGGTTTACTAGTGGCATGTTGTAAAGATTGCATTGGAGCAGTAAGTATTGAAGAAGTAAAAGAGGAGGACAAACCATGACCAGATGTTTATTTTGCTACCTGCCATTGGCTGAAAATGAAGTGGATTTTCACGGCACTTGTTCAAAAAAAATATTTGGTCAGGCATTACCGCCTGCTTTACCCTACTCAGAAGCAGATTTAGAGCCATTGGCTAAAGAAGTAATACAAAGCCAAACAGCAGTAACAGGCGTACAGGCCAAATTATCATTACATATAGCAAAAAATTATAATGCAGAGGCGGGGAAAAGATTTACCATCGTTGGGCTTTGGGGTGGCTATATTTTAAAACCACCTACTGCATTATATCAACAATTACCCGAGGTAGAAGATGTAACTATGCATTTAGCAAGCATAGCAAAAATAAAAACGGCTCCGCATAGCCTTGTTCGTTTAGCATCAGGTAATCTTGCTTATATAACAAAACGGGTGGATAGAGTTAAAAAAGGTAAGCTTGCCATGGAAGATATGTGTCAATTAACAGAACGCCTAACAGAAGATAAGTACCATGGAAGCTATGAACAAATTGCCAAAGCCATTCAAAAATATTCTACCACATCGGGTTTAGATGTGGTAAATTTCTTTGAGTTGGTATTGTTTTCATTTTTAACAGGCAATGCCGATATGCACTTAAAGAATTTTTCATTATTAGAGCAGCCCGGTTTGGGAATGATATTGTCGCCAGCATACGATTTAGTCAATACAGCTTTAGTAAATCCGGCAGACGATGAAGAAATGGCACTTAGTCTTAATGGGAAAAAGAAGAAATTAAAAAAACAAGATTTTGTAGCTGCAATGAATACATTAAAACTGGACGAAAAACAGCAGGAAAATATTTTCATTAAAATGGAAAAAGCAAAATCGAAATGGATGGAACAGATAGATATCAGTTTTTTAAGTGATGAATTTAAAGAGCAGTATAAGGTAATTGTAAAAGATAGATTTAATCGGTTAATATAATTCATAATTAAAATACTGTATCAAGGAAAAGAAATAGAAATACGCTCGAAAAAATCGGTATTGGGCAAACAAATAGCCGAGGTTAAAATCCTATCTAATAGTGAAGTAAAGCCTGTTCCATTTTCTGAATTATCAGATGAAAAGAAACTCCCTACGGACGCTGATATAGCTTTTAAAGCCATTGCTGCTAAAATCAAAAGTGAAGTATTTAAGCAATCCATGATAGCTCCCATTAAGAGCAACATTATACCACTACCTCACCAAATATTGGCATTAGAAAAAGTAATGTCAGGTTTTTTTTGTCGGACAACAATGATTGTTTTTTTTAAAATTGAAGCAAAATTTTCCTTTACAATACTTTGTGGGTGACAATCAAAATGCCATCGAAATGCAAATTCGGATGTCGTTGATTGCGCTGCTATTACTATTCGTCATACACCAAAATAGCAAAACCAAAATGGCATTTAGTGTATTTATGCCCCCTTTAAATTGTATCTCTTCAACTACATCAGCATCAAACAATTACTGACCGAATACAAGAAAAAAAGCCCACAAACATCACCCAAAATGATCTCTTCAGTTCTGTTTAGGCCCCCTCAAAAACAACCACCCAAAATCGAAAAATACACGTAACCAAAGCACTAGATAATCAAAATAAACCTTTTGTAGGACAATAATGATTTACAATCAGATACTACTCGTAGCATGCAAACTCAAAGCATAGAAGTAGCCATGTTTAAAGGGTATAAAATACATGTGTACCAGGCGTTTGTAAGTGCAGAAGGTAACCTATTGTCTAATAGCAATTATTTAGGACAGCTGATGGTGGTATAATGTTACACTTATTCAATTAGCCGCTTTTTGTAGTGCAGATGAATGGCTGCAGGATGCTGCAAAGTAGCCCACAGCACCCCAACAACCGAAGGGCGATTGGGGTGCGAGGACTACTTGCTAGCAGCCTGAACTACTGCCGATATAGGAAGCGTGGTTCACAGCCCCTCTTAAAATCTTCTTTTGAATCATTATTACAATTCCTCTATATGTTCCAAGTAATACTTTGCTTGAGCTAAAAGGTCGTTTTGCTGCTGTGGATCCATTTTGTTCCAAAGGGTGTAAGTCATGCCAATGCGTGGATTGTTGGCTAATAAGGGCGCATGTTGATGGTGAAAATGCCAATACAAACTATTGAAAGGACAAGCTTTATCGCCGGTTTTGATGGTGGGCTTGTATTGACAGTTGGTGCAATAATGGCTCATTTTTTGGATGTAGTTGGCCGTGCTTACATAGGGTTTAGTGCCTATCATGCCGCCATCGGCAAACTGACTCATGCCTCGGGTATTGGTTATTTGTACCCACTCAATCGCATCAATGTAAATGCCCAAATACCACGCATCTACTTCGGTGGGGTGTACACCTGCCAACAAGGCAAAGTTGCCGGTAATCATCAAACGTTGTATGTGGTGTGCATAAGCATACTCAAGCGATTGACGGATGGTGTGTTTTAAACAGTTCATGTGGGTGTTGCCTGTCCAAAACCAAGTGGGTAACTTTTGCGTGTGTCCCAAAAAGTTGAGGGTAGCATAGATAGGCATTTGCATCCAATACATACCGCGCATATACTCACGCCAACCCACAATTTGCCTCACAAAACCTTCTAGTTGGTGGTAAGCAATGTGTTGCGGATAAAGGGTATAGGCTTCTATGGCTTTGTTAACCACCTCCTGCGGCGAAAGCATTTTGAGGTTGAGCGAAAAAGACAAGCGGGAATGGTACACCGACCAAGCACCCGGTGCCATAGCATCCTGAAAAGTGCCAAACAAAGGCAGGCAATTGGTAACAAAATAATTGAGCAATTCTAGCGATTGGGCTCGGTTGATGGGCCAAAAAAAATGCAATGCGTCTACACTGCCAATAGATGCAATACCTGCTTGGGCAATAGTGGCTGCAATAGGGCTTACATTGTTAGAGAACAACAAGGGTGGGGTGGGTTGGTGATTGGCCGGCAGCTTTTGGCGATTTGCCTCGTCAAAGTTCCATTTGCCGTGTAGCGGCTGTTGGTCATCTACCACCAATATTCGGTGCTTTTTGCGCATGTAGCGATAAAAAGTTTCCATCAAAAACTGTTTCTTTCCTGCAAATAGCGTTGACAACTCGTTCCTTGTAGTATAAAAATGCTCCGTATCAACAACGGTAACGGGTATGGTCAATTGGTCAGTAAGTTGTTGTAGCAATACTTCTAAGCGGTATTCGTCGGGCAGTTGGTATTCAAATCGGGTGAAGTGGTGGGTGTTGATTAAATGCAAACAATTGGCATCAATCTGTTGAAGATTGTGTGGGTCGTTTAGTGTAAGGTATATTACTTGATGACCTTGCGCTTGCAATTCGGCAGCAAATTGCTGCATAGCGGCAAAAAAACCGATAATTTTTTGGATGTGGTGCGTTACATAATCGGTTTCGCTGCGGACTTCCATGAGTATATAAGTCACCGTATGGTCAATTTGTTGAAACCAGTGGTGTTGACTATTCAATTGGTCGCCCAAAATCAAACGCAGTGTTTTATACGGTGCTGTAGCCATGTAATATGGTAAAGGATTGGGTTATAAATGTAAGTCTTTGTATAGCGGTAGGGTTGTTTTACGACAACAAACTCAGCTGCTGTACAAGGGCTTTTTGGGTTTTGGCGGAGGGCTCATTGGTCTTTCGTAAGGGCCACATCCATTCGCTTGCACTTTTTCTTGTTGCTTCTACATCTACAATAGGGTAAGGATAGTGCGTGCCTATAACACATTGGTACAACTGTTGTTCTATCAAGCTCATTTTGTGCGGTTCGTGAATTAGCGTTGCCGGTACATGGGCAAGTTCCGGAACCCATTGTTTGATAAACAGGCCTTCGCTATCGTGTGTTTCAGAATTTTTGATAGGGTTGTAAATACGAATGGTATGTACCCCTGTAGTGCCACTTTGCATTTGCAATTGCGGATAGTGAATGCCCGGTTCGTAGTCTAAAAATTGTTGTGCCAAAAAATGCAGCGACCGCCAATCTTGCCAAAGATTGAACACCGCAAAAGAAACCAACATGGCCCGCATACGAAAATTCAAATAACCAGTAGCCACCAAACAGCGCATACAAGCATCCACAATTGGCACCCCGGTTTGTCCTGTTTGCCATGCTTGCAGATAATGGGGTTGGACGGGTTTGATTAAAGCATTGTATGCAGGGTGTAAATTGTCGTACTCGTAGCGATAATTGTTTTCAAATTTTTGGATAAAATGGCAACGCCAATGTAGCCGGGATATAAAGTTTGATAAGGCCCTTTTGTTGCTTGCAGTAGGATACTGTTGCATGGTGTATTGATATACCATGCGCATACTGATATTGCCATAAGTTAAATACGGCGATAAACGGCTACAACCCGTTCTGCTCAGTAATGGCTTACTGATGTGCTTGCTGTAATGAACATACCTTACTTGCATAAAGTGGGTTAAATAGCGCCATGCCCACGATTCGCCACCGGGTTGAAAATGGGGGTTTTTGGTGGTTATGTCACTTTGCAGCGGCGCACCTTTTAGCAAGGCATACAAGTGTTCGGGCAACGATACCACAGACAGTGTTTGTAGGGAAATACTTTTGGGTGCTTCCGCCATCGTGTTTTTCCAATGTAGGCTCCAATCTTTTTGGTGCATGCGTTTTCGAACCACGCCATTTGTGGGGTATTGTTGCCAAACGATGCCGTGTTGTGCAAAAAAGGTAGCCATTTGCCGATCTCTTTTGTAAGTGAGTCCATTGCCTGTTTCGATAGAGGAAAAAACGGTATGAATAGCAAAATGCTGTTGCAAGTGCGTAAAAACGGTTGCTGCCTCGTTGTGCAAAAGGTATACTTGTGCAGGGTGTTTGGCCAATTGGCTATTCATTTCGCAGAGCGATTCGTATACAAAACGCCAATGCCGAACATCGCTATCGGGATAAGCCATTACCGAGGGTTCAAACATAAATAACAGCAGTAGTGGCAACGACGATTGTTGGGCAAAATGCAAAGGGGCATGGTCGGTCAACCGCAAATCCCGCTTAAACCAAACCACATTAATTGCCTGTAGATTCATAACCCAAGTATCTGTGAATAAAAAATGGTTGTGGGAGCCTTTATAGGCATTTACCGTTGCAATAGGGGTTGAAAAATGTTGCTACCCAATAGCGTTGCGGTTTACCCATTCAACACATACAACCATTATACGCCTACTTATGTTTACCGCATGCTTGAATAAATGTGTTTTGCCAGCGATGCATTGGTGTATTGTCTGAATAAGGTTCACCAATATTTGTGGCTCATTGGTTTGAGAGTTTGTTGTTACAATTGGGGTGCATAGCGAATTGACTGCTGAAGCTACAGTAGTACTATCGTTGCACAGAGTTGTATCAGTCAAACGGGGTGTATATCGTTTGACTGTGGCTTTTTTGGGTTCTTTTTTTTCCACAAAAAAAAGAACGTATAAGTTTCGTTTGAAGCAGAGTGTCCTTTGTGGGTATGGACTGCTTCCCCGCATCGAAGTGACGTAAAATCGATTTTTTGCTTCGAAGGAAACTGCATTATGGAGCACCGTCATTGTAAGGCACGAAGCAATCTGTTGTTACGGAGGGTAGGGTATTTAACCACAGAGAGCATGGAGTTGGTTCACAGAATACACGGAAGGGGGAGGTTTTATACCGAAAGCAAAGTCATTCCGATAAAGTAGAATCGAATTCCTACAGCTGAAGCTACAGTAGTACTATCGTTGAACAGACTTGTATCAATCAAACGGGGTGTACATCGTTTGACTGTGGCTTTTTTTGGTTCTTTTTTTTCCACAAAAAAAGAACGTATACGTTTCTTTTGAAGCATATTGTCCCTTGTAGGTATGGACTGCTTCCTCGCATCGAAGTGGCGTAAAATCGATTTTTTTGCTTCGAAGGAAGCGGTATTATGGAGCACCGTCATTGCGAGTCTCCACATTTTTACCAAATGAAAAAATAGGGATGACGTTGTGTAACTTGCTTAAAGAAGCAA
>Ga0114938_1002340_pt1 | contig 12024 bp, 9 predicted proteins | sample AshMeaBigSpring_FD_88675 | JGI IMG/M metagenome (GOLD analysis project Ga0114938, IMG submission 88675) | Groundwater microbial communities from Big Spring, Nevada to study Microbial Dark Matter (Phase II) - Ash Meadows Big Spring | ecosystem: Environmental > Aquatic > Deep subsurface >...
ATTGTCCGTGGACGTCCTGTTGCCCACTTTCTGCCCACCGAACAGGTCAGGGGCCTGGTCCCGATTCCGGTGACCAGGCCCCTGCCCTGCACTTTCTCTGGTAGCGGGGGCAGGATTTGAACCTGCGACCTCTGGGTTATGAGCCCAGCGAGCTACCGAACTGCTCCACCCCGCGGCGAAGCGCTTGTCGCGCTTAGTGGCACGAGTTTACGCGACCCCCAGTCGCCCTCCAAATCGGCGAGGGCGACGAGCAACTCGTTGCCTACGCCGGCGCCTCACCGTCGGCGGCGGGCGTCTCCGTGGTACCGGCATCCGGAGATGGCTCCAGCGTCGGAGGCTCCTCCACCGGCGCTCCCGACAGCGCTGCCGCCTGGTCCAGCGCGGTTCCGAGCCGGTCGATGGCCGCGCCGTAGGCAGCGAAGTCGCCCTCACGCAAGGCGGCCTGCGCGTCGGCGTACGCCTGCTTGGCTTCGGACAGGGCCCGGGCCAGCTGCTCCTCCTGAGTCAGCGTCTCGCCGCCGTCGGTGCCGCCCTCGCCCTCGGTGCCGTCACCGGCAGCAACCTCTTCGCCGGTCTCGGTCCCGGCATCGCCCTGGAAGACGTCGTCGAGCGCCTCCTGAAGTGTCGACCCGACTCCCACCGTGCCGCCGAAGGACGCGAAGACGAGCCTCAGCAGTGGGAAGGAGGCGTCGCCGGCGCGCCGCTCCACGTACAGCGGCTGCACGTAGGCCAGCCCGCCGCCGATGGGCAGCGTGAGTAGGTTTCCCTCCCGCGTCTCGGCGCCCGACTGCCGCAGCGGCAGCGTTGCCTCGGCCACGGCCTGGTCGGTCTCGAAGGAGTTGGCCACCTGCGACGGCCCGTCCACCTGCGTCGACCCGGGGAGGCGCAGCACCCGGATCGTGCCGTAGTCGGGGCTGGAGGCGTCGGCGTTCACGGCCATGAAGGCGGCCAGGTTCTGCCTGTTACGCGGGGTGAAGGTGGTGGTCAGCGAGAACGTCGCCTCGTCCTGCCCTGGCATCGTCAAGGTCTGGTAGTACGGCGGAACCGGGATCGGGGACGGCGCGGCCGGGTCCGGGGGGATCTCCCAGAAGTCCTGACCGCCGTAGAACGTGGACGGGTCGCTCACGTGGTAGCGGGAGAGCAGGCCCCGCTGCACCTTGAAGAAGTCCTCCGGGTAACGCAGGTGCACCAGCAGCGTCTCAGGGATCTCGCTCCTGGCGACCACAGAGCTGGGGAAGGCCGCCTGCCATGCCTGGAGAACGGGGTCCGACTCGTCCCACTCATAGATGGTCACCGTGCCGTCGTAGGCGTCCACGGTGGCCTTCACCGAGTTGCGGATGTAGTTGACGGTGCCGACCGTCTGCCCCGCCGCCTGCTGCTGAGCGGTGAGCGAGTCGTTGGTCAACACCTCCAGACCGATGCGCTGCGAGTACGGGTAGCTGCTGGACGCGGTGTAGCCGTCCACCACCCACACGATGCGCCCGTCGACGACCGCGGGGTAGGGGTCACCGTCGGTGATGAGCCAGGGGGCGACCTTCTCCACCCGGTCCCGCGGGTGCCGGTCCCAGAGAATCTGCGACTCGGAGTTCACCCGGTTGCTCAGAAGGATGTTGCCCTCCTGGAACTTGGTGGCGAACAGCACCTTGTTGACCAACGAGCCGACCGGCACCCCACCGTCACCGCTGTAGGTGTTGCGCTGGCCGCCCCCCTCGACCGCATCGGTGGGGATGTCGAACTCCACCGGCTCGGCACCCTCGGGGGCGCCGACGATGGAGTACTCGGGCGAGTTCTCACCGAAGTAGATGCGGGGCTCGTACTCGCCGAGGACGCCGACGGGCGGGATGTCCTCCTCGGCCCACACCGGGCTGCCGTCGGCGTTGCGCTGGTTGGAGTAGGCCGCGACGAACCCGAACCCGTGGGTGAACACGGTGGCCTGGTTGATCCAGTTCTGCTGTGCGGCGGGGATGCCGGCCTGGTCGAGCTCGCGGACCGCGACGACGAGGTCGCGGCTCTCCCCGTCGATCTCGTAGCGGGCGACGTCAAGCGGGTCGGGGAACGAGTAGAAGCCCCGAACCTGCTGCAGCTGCTGGAAGGTGGGCGGGACGACCGCCGGGTCCAGCAGCCGGATGTTGGGGATGGTGTCGGCGTCGTCCCGCAGCTGGCCGGCGGTTGCGGTGGTGACCGCGTTGTACTCCTGGATGTCGACCCGGTCGCGGCCGATCTGGTAGGCGTCGCGGGTCGCGGCGATGTTGCGCTCGATGTACGGGCTCTCCCGGTCGGCCTCGCTCGGGCGAACCTGGAACTGCTGCACGAGCGCCGGCCACACCGCCGACAGCAGCACCGAGGACAGCAGCAGCAGGCCCAGCCCCAGGCCCGCCAGCGTCCAGGACCGACGGAACACGGCCACGGCGAACAGCCCGGCGCAGACGACAGCGATGAACGCCAGGATCGTCTTGGCCGGCAGGATGGCGTTGACCGACGTGTAGCCCGCCCCGGTGAACAGGTTGCTGTCCTGCAGCACCAGGCCGAACCGGTCCAGCCAGTACGCGACGGCCTTGAGCAACAGCAGCACCGCCGCGAGGGCGGAGATGTGCGCGATCGCCTGAGGGGTCGCCCGCTCCCCCGGCGACTGCAGCCGGATGCCCCCGTACAGGTAGTGCACGACCAGCGCGGTGAGCAGCGACAGGATGACCAGGGTGAAGGCGAAGGACAGGACGAAGCGCCACCACGGGTACTCGAACACGTAGAAGCCGACGTCGAGGTTGAACTGGGCGTCGGCCTCGCCGAACGGACGCCGGTTGACCCAGGCCAGGAACGTCTGCCAGGACGCGGCCGCGCCCAGCCCCGAGGTGACGCCGAGGACCGCGGCCGCGGTGATCACGATCCCGCGCCGGGACGGCTCGATCGCCTCGCGGTAGCGCTCCAGACTCTGCTGCTCGACGCTCATCGGCCGGTAACGGGGCCGCAGCCGGTAGGCCAGCCACGCCGTGCCCGACACCGCACCGAAGGCCAGCAGGCCGAAGACGAGGAACAGCACGGCCTGGGTGAGCAGCGAGGTGGTGAAGACCTCGGAGAAGCCGACCGAGTCGAACCACAGCCGTTCGGTCCACACGTTGGTGAACACTCCGAACAGCAGCGCGAGCACACCGAGCACGACGAGGGTCGGGACCAGCGCCCGCGGACGCGGCCGTCGGGCCGGTCGGCCCTGGGTCTGCAGGGGAGAGCTCACGACTACCGAACCTACCTAGGGATTCCGCAGTTCCCCACTCGGGGAACTGTGACCAACGCGTGACAGCGGCATCCACCGCCGGCACTCATGCCTCACACCTGGGCAGCGAGTCGGACTCCCCGGCGGTGAACGCCTCGATCGCCGCGAGCGCCTCCTCGACGGTCGAGACCGGGGTGACCACCATGTCACCGGGCTGGGCGCCGAGCACCGAGCCGCAGTTGTCCTCAGGCGCCAGGAACAGCCGCTTGCCCTCCTCGCGTGCCCCGGCGATCTTCTGCTGGATGCCACTGATCGGCCCGACCGAGCCGTCTGGTCGGATCTCCCCGGTGCCCGCGACCTGGGCACCGGCCAGCAACGCCCCCGGGGTGAGGCGGTCGATCACACCGAGGGTGAACACGAGGCCGGCGCTGGAACCACCGATGTCACCCGGCACGTCGATGCTCACGTCCACCGGCAGGTCCCACGCGGGGCTCACGACCACGCCGATCGCGGCCCGGTCGGGGTCGACCTCGGACTCCTTGGTGGGCACCTGCAGGTCGACGAGCTCCTCGTCGCGCAGCACGGTCATGGCCACGTTCGAGCCGGGCTCGCTGGCCGACACCCGGCTGACGACGTCGTCGGGGACCAGGACGCCCTCGCCGTCCACCGAGACGATCACGTCCCCGGCCAGCAGGACGCCGTCGGCGGGCGCCCCGTCCAGCACCTGCTGCACGACCACCTGGTCGGCCTGCTCCGGGACGTCGTAGCCGAGGTAGCGCAGCGCCGCCACGGACGCCAGCTGCTGCGAGCCGGCGAACACGGCGGCGTTCTCCTCCCGCGCCTGCTCGGTGCTGGGGTTTCCGGGGTAGACGACGTCGCGCGGCACGACCGCCTTGGTCGGGTCCAGCCACGCCTGCAGCGCGGTGATCAGGTCCATCCTGGCCCCGGCCGGGGTGACGCCCACGGTGGTCAGTGACAGCGATCCCTCGGTCGGGTAGGTCTGCGCGCCTTCGGCGGTGATGATCGGCTCGCCGTCGTCGTCCTCGCCGAGCACGTCGGTGAGCGGGCCCGGCCGGAACACCACGTAGGGCACCGGCAGCAGCGCTGCCACTGCCACCAGTCCCGCCAGCAACGCCCCTGAGACGAGCAGCGTGCGACGGTGGCGGGACACGACTCACCAGGGTACGGGGCGCTCCCGCCCCGACCGCCCTGTCTCGGCCCTGCGTGAACGGCCCTTGCAGAACCCTGACACGACGCCCGCGCTGACTACCGTGGGCGCCATGACTGACTTCGGCTTCCGGCCGTCCGACCCCGACGACCCCGAGGGCACCGGCGGCTCGCAGGGTGCGGAGGGCTCGGGAGCGCCCGGCTCCGGCGGCGCGGGCGGGTCCGGCTTCCCTGGCATCCCCGGGTTCCCCGGCCTGCCCGAGGGCTTCGGGCTGACCGGCCCCGGCGGGCAACCGATCGACATCGGCCAGGCCCTGCAGCAGCTCGGTCAGATGCTGCAATGGCAGGGCGGGCCGGTGAACTGGGACCTGGCCCGCCAGGCCGCACGGCAGACGGTGAGCGCCGGCGGGGACCCGTCGGTCGGCTCGAGCGAGCGCGACGCGGTGGCCGAGGCCGTCCGGCTGGCCGACCTGTGGCTGGACGACGCGACCTCGTTCCCGTCGGTGACGCGCAACGTCGCCGCGTGGAGCCGGTCGGAGTGGGTCGAGGGGACCGTCGAGGGGTGGAAGGGCCTGGTCGAGCCCGTCGCCGAGAGGGTGGTGGGGGCGATGGCTGCCGCGCTGCCACCCGAGGCCGCCGCGATGGCCGGTCCGCTGCTGGGCATGGTGCGCCAGATCGGGGTCTCGCTCTGGGGGGCCCAGGTGGGCCAGGGGCTCGGTCGGCTGGCTTCTGAGGTGATCGGCGTGACCGACATCGGGATCCCGCTGCGCGACGCCGGGCAGGTCGTGCTCATCCCCCGCAACGTCACCGGCTTCGGCGAGGGCCTCGGGCTGGACCCCGGCGACGTGCGGCTGTACCTCGCCCTGCGCGAGGTCGCCCGGCACCGGCTGCACGCGGCCGCACCGTGGCTGCGCGCGCACGTGGTGGGGCTGGTCGACGCGTTCGCCCGCGGTATCACCATCGACACCTCCCGACTCGAGGAGGCGATGCGCGAGCTGGACCCGAGCCGGCCGGAGGCGATGCAGGAGGCGTTCGAGTCGGGCCTGTTCGAGCCCGAGCGCACACCCGAGCAGCAGGCCGTGCTGGACCGGCTCGAGGTGGCCCTGGCGCTCGTCGAGGGCTGGACGGACGACGTCGTCACGCAGGCCACGGCCGACCGGCTCGGCTCGGCCGAGCGGTTGCAGGAGACGGTCCGTCGCCAGCGGGCGACGGGCGGGCCGGCGGAGGAGACCTTCGAGACCCTCGTCGGCCTGCAGATGCGGCCGCGCCGGGCGCGAGACGCGGCCAACCTGTTCGCCGCACTGCGCACCAGCCTCGGCGTGGACGGTCGCGACGCCGTCTGGGCCCACCCCGACCTGCTGCCCGACGGCACCGACCTCGACGACCCGCTGGGCTACACCGAGCGTCGCGCCAACCCGCTGGAGCTGCCCCCCACGTGACACACCCCTCGCCCGGGTAGGCCGGGACGAGCCGGAGCGGGCACGTGCCGTTGACTCGAACGACGGTGCACCGTAGGTTCCCCGTCACGACCCCCGGGTGGTGCGCTGCGGGCAGGGGAAGGCCCGCAGTCCCAGCCGGGGGTCGTCGACGTGACCCCACCCCGCCGGGTCAGGACTCGCCGATCAGGGGTGGGGTGCCGCCGAGGCGCCATGCAGCAACCGCACCAGGGTCCCCCCGGTGAGCAGACCCACGACGGCTCCCATCACCACCCCCGCCGGCACCGCGACCAGGACGACGTCGCTCACCTCGAGGGCGGCCAGGGTCGCATCGGTGGCGGCCGACCGCCCCCGCAGCAGAGCGCTCAGCGGCCGGTGAAGGCAGGCGGGCGCTTCTCCTGCGCGGCGGCCAGCCCCTCCTGCAGGTCCTGCATGGCCAGCGTCACCGGCTGGGCGATGGCCTCCCAGGCCAGCGCCGACTCGAAGGTCTCGGGCCCGCCCGAGCCGAGAGCGGCTTTGGTCAGCCGGGTCGCCACCGGTGCGGCGCCCGCAACCGTTCGGGCGACCTCGAGGGCGGTGTCGAGCACCGTGTCGGCCGGCACAGCGCGCGACATCAGCCCGCAGGCCACCCCCTCGGCGCCGGTCACGGCGCGTCCGGTCAGCAGCATGTCGCGGGCTACCGTGTCGCCGGCGGCGCGGCGGATGAGCCAGGTGGTCGCCATCCCCGGGTGCAGCCCGAGGGCGGTGAAGGGCGCCGCCAGCCGCGCGTCCTCGGCCACCACCCTCACGTCGCAGGCCAGCGCGATCGCGAGCCCGGCACCGACGGCCGCACCGTTGACGGCGGCCACCGTCGGCACCTCGAGGTCGCGCACCGACAGCCAGGTGCCGTAGAACGCCAGCATCCGCTCACGCAGCTCGGGCACCGACGCCCCCGGGCGGGCACCGATCCAGGAGAAGTCCCCGCCGGCGCAGAACGCCCGGCCGCGCCCGGTGACCACCACCACGCGCAGGTCCTGCTCCCGCCGAAGCTGTCGCATGACGGCGTCCCAGGAGGCCGTCATCGGCTCGCTCATCGCGTTGCGCCGCTCCGGCAGGTCGAGCGTCACCAGCACGGCGCCCTCGATGCCGGCCGGTTCCCGCTCCACGCTCAGGTGCTCAAGGTCCGCCCAGGTCTGCATGCCGCTCCCATCGCCGCGGCGGGCTGTGGACGGCGCAGCGCGTCGCACCCGCCTCTTCGGCACGCTACCGGGTGCGCCGCCACCGACCCGCAGGAGGTGCCCGCCGGTGCAGCCGTACCTGGACCCCGCTCTCGCCCTGCTGTGGCGGGCCCCCGACGTGCTCCAGGTCGGTCTCGACCCGGCCCGGGCCTGGGCCCTGGACGGCGCGCCGCCCCGCCTGCCGGTGTTGCTGCGCCGGCTGGATGGGGTGCTGCCGGCCGGCGACGTGCTGGTGCCGACGACCGATCCCCCCGACCGGGAGGCGTTCACCCGAGCCCTGCTGCTGCTGGAGCAGGCCGGGGCGCTGCGGTACGGCGACCCCCGCCAGGCCTGGGGCCAGGCCTGGGTCGAGGTCGTCGGGGACGGGCCACTGGCGGCGGCCATCCGCTCGCTGCTGGACGGCGTGGTCGGCTTGTGCACCGGCGCGGCGCAGCCCACCGCCGGCCGACCGGACCTCGTCGTCCTCGCCCCCGGGCACGGACGTGGCCTGGAGCACGCCGAGGGGTTGATGGCCAGCGGGGTCACGCATCTGTGGGCGCACCTGCGCGACGGCCGGGCGGTCGTCGGGCCGCTGGTCGACCCGGGCCGCAGCCCCTGCCTGCGCTGCAGCGACCTGCATCGCACCGACGCCGACCCGGCCTGGCCGCGGCTGGCCCTCGGCTGGGAGCAGAGCCCGCCCACCCCCGCCCCGCCGCCCGCTGCCACCGTGGCCGCGGCCGTCGCGGTCGGGCAGGCGCTGCGCCGGCTGGCCGGCCAGCCGTGCGCCGCCATGGGCGCCACGCTGGAGGAGCAGCCGGACGGCAGCGTGCTCGCGCTACCCGCCCCGACGCACCCGCGCTGCGGCTGCGGCTGGGCGGCAACCGTGGCGGGGGCGCGGCCCGGCGCGCGGTAGCGCAGGATGGTGGGGTGACCGACATCCCCCGTAAGGCCGCGGCCCGGACGGCGAAGCTGGCGGCGCTGCCGCTGGCCACGGCCGGCCGCACGGCCTGGGGCCTGGGCCGCCGCCTCGGTGGCACCCCCGCCGAGATCGTCGCCGCCGAGGTGCAGCAGCGCACCGCCGAGCAGATGTTCCGCGTGCTCGGGGAGCTCAAGGGCGGGGCGATGAAGTTCGGCCAGATGGTCAGCATCTTCGAGTCGGTGCTGCCCGAGGAGGTTGCCGGACCCTACCGGGCCTCGCTCACCCGGCTGCAGGAGGCAGCCCCGCCGATGCCGGCCGAGGTGATGCACCGGGTGATCGCCGACGACCTGGGGCCCGACTGGCGCGACCTGTTCTCCGACTTCGACGACCACCCGGCCGCGGCTGCCTCGATCGGGCAGGTGCACCGGGCGGTGTGGCACGACGGCACCGACGTCGCCGTCAAGGTGCAGTACCCAGGGGCCGGGGACGCGGTGCGCGCCGACCTGGCCCAGATCACCCGCCTCGGCCGCACCTTCGGCGGGCTGGTGCCCGGGCTGGAGATCAAGCCGCTGCTCGACGAGCTCAACGAGCGCCTGGTGGAGGAGCTCGACTACCGCCTGGAGGCCGAGGCCCAGGACGAGTTCGCCTTCGGCTACGCCGAGGACCCCGACTTCGCCGTACCCGCCGTCGTGCAGGGGGCCGAGCACGTGATCGTCTCGGAGTGGCTGGACGGCCGGCCGCTGGCCGACGTCATCGCCACCGGCACCCGCGAGGAACGCGACCGGGCGGGGCTGCTGTACGTGCGCTTCCTGTTCTCGGGCCCGGCCCGGGTGGGGCTGCTGCACGCCGACCCGCACCCGGGCAACTACCGACTCACCCCCGACGGCCGCCTGGGCGTGCTCGACTACGGCGCGGCCGCACGGCTGCCCGGAGGGCTGCCGCCGTCCATCGGCCGGCTGATGCGGCTGGCGCTGGGCGGCGACAGCGAGGCGGTGGTGGAGGGGCTGCGCGAGGAGGGCTTCCTCAAGCCGCACGTGCACGTGGACGCCGACGCGCTCATCGAGTACCTCGCCCCGTTCATCGAGCCGGCAGCGGTGGACGAGTTCCAGTTCAGCCGCGAGTGGATGCGCGAGCAGTTCGCCCGCGTCAACGACCCCCGCGAGGCCGGCTACACGATGCCGCTCAAGCTGAACCTGCCCCGCTCGTACCTGCTCATCCACCGGGTCTGGATCGCCGGAATCGGGGTGCTGTCCCAGCTCGACACCCGGGCCCCCTTCCGCGGTGAGATGGAGCGCTGGCTGCCGGGCTTCGCCGAGGCCTGACGCGCGGACGCCGCGGGTCCGACGCCGGGCTCTGTGTCCCGGGTCGGACCCGCGGCGTCGACGGCTACTTCCTACGCCGGCGGCGGACGCGAGCCGCGAGGCGTGCCCGCTCGGCCTGGGCCATCCGCTGGGCCAGCGTCAGCCTTGCCAGCTCGGCGTGCACGACGTACATGGGAAGGTCACCTCCTCCGTCGGTTGGGGTCGGGTGCCCGGGCCCGAGCCGCACCGGGGTGGGCGGCTCAGGCCACGAGCGGGTCGTTCTTGCGGGGTCGGCCCCGAGGGCGTTTACGGGCGACGACCACGCCGGAGAGGACGAGCTGGCCACCCCAGACCCCCCACGGCTCCCCCCGGTCGAGGGCGCCGTCCAGGCACGCGGCCTGGATCGGGCAGCCGCCACAGCGGGCCTTGGCCTCCTCGACGTCGGCCGGCGACTCGGCGAACCACAGGTCGGGCTCGCTCGCGCAGGCCAGCGTCACGTCGGGCGGGGTCGTCGGCAGCGCCAGCACGTCGGCCAGCAGGGTGGACACGTCGGCCTCCTCGGGTCGGTGGTGGGTGAGGGAGGAGGACCGGGCCGGGCAGAGACGAAGAGAGCCGCGGTCCTCGTGGGGACCGCGGCTGGCTGCCAGAGCAGGAGGCGTCAGGCAGGCACAGTGCGGCCCAGGATCCGGAGAACGGCGTCGCGGACGCGCGCCACCGTGGTGTTCGGGCTGAACTCCATCGGTCCCTCCGGTTCGTGGGCGGTGGTGCCGTGCTGGCACCGGTCCGACGACGTTAGCGCCCGCCCTCGCGCGGACGCAAACGAATATCGACCCCGGGTCCCCGGGTCTGCAGCAGTGGCGCCAGGAAGCGGCTGGGAGGGCGCCGGCGCTGCCGGTCGGCGGTGCGCCGGGCGGCCCACGACACGGTCAGCCCGTCCCGGGCCCGGGTGAGCCCGACGTAGAGCAGCCGCCGCTCCTCCTCCAGCGCCTCGGGCCCGGCCGCGCCGGTGGCGGCGGCGCCGGACGGGATGGCGCCGTCGTGGGCGCCGACGATGAACACGTGCCGCCACTCCTGGCCCTTCGTGGCGTGCAGGGTGGCCACCGTGACGCCGAGGGCCCGCGGCTCCTCCCCCGATCGGGCCCGCTCCCGCAGGTCGTCCACCAGGTCGGCGAGGGAGGGCGCAGGGTCTCCGGCCTCCCGCGCCGCCACGTCCAGCCCGCGCGCCAGCTCGACCACCGCGGCCCACGACTCCCAGCGCGCATCGTCCCGGCCGGGGCGCGGCCGGTCGGGGCTCCAGCCGGCGTCGACGAGGACGGCCTGCGCGGACTGCGCCAGCGACGGTCGCGCGGCCTCGGTCGTGCCCTGCCCACCGGTGGCCGGTCCGGTCGGCACCGCCGGTGAGCGCCGAGCCGCCGCCGCCAGCAGGGCGACCACCTGGCGCACCTCCGGGCGTTCGAAGAACCTCGACGCGCCCCGGGCCGAGACCGCCACCCCGGCTGCTCGCAGCCGCCGGCCCACCTCGACGACATCGGCGCGGGTGCGCACCAGCACGGCCACGTCGGCCTCGGCGGTGCCGGCGGCCAGCAGCCGCCGAACGGCCCCGACCAGCGCCTGCACCTCCGCCGGGTCGTCCTCGGCCTCGCGCAGCCGCACCGCGGGGCCGGCGGGCCGGGTGGGCGTCAGCCGTGCCTGTCCGTCGGCCAGCACCACGGCCGCCGCCGACAGCACCTGCGGGGTGCTGCGATAGCTGCGCGTCAGTCGCAGCACCCGGCAGCCGGGGAAGCGGGCCGGGAAGCCGGTGAGGTACTGCGGCCGAGCACCGGCGAACCCGTAGATGGCCTGGGCCGGGTCGCCGACCACGCACACGTCGCAACGACCCGCCAGCCAGGCCTCCAGCAGGGCCAGCTGCAGGCCGGACACGTCCTGGAACTCGTCGACGCAGAACCAGCGGAACCGTCGGCGCACCAGGTCGGCGGCACGCGGCTGGGTGGTCAGCACCCCCACGGCGGCCAGCAGCACGTCCTCGAGGTCGACCCGACCACCGCGGGCCAACGCCCGCACGTAGGCGTCGTACAGCCCGGCCACCTGCGCGGGGCCGGCTCCGGCGACGCGCCGTCCGGCGGCCCGCTCCGCGTAGTCGTGGGGCGCGACGTTGCTGAGCTTGGCCCAGGCCACCTCGACTGCCAGGTCCCGCTCGTTCGCGGCCACCCCGGCGTCCTCGGCCAGGTCGCGCAGCAGCGGCACCGGGTCGCCGAGCACGTCGGGGAACGGCTCGCCGTACAGCCGTGGCCACAGGTAGCGCACCTGGGCCAGCGCCGCGGAGTGGAAGGTCCGGGCCGACACGCCGTGCACGCCCAGGCGGGCCAGCCGGCTGCGCATCTCGGCTGCCGCCCGGGTGGTGAACGTGACCGCGAGCACCTGCCGGGGGTCATAGGTGCCGGTGCGCACGCCGTAGGCGATGCGGTGGGTGAGCGCCCGCGTCTTGCCCGTGCCCGCGCCGGCGAGCACGCACACCGGACCGGTCAGCGCGAGGGCCACCTCTCGCTGCTCGGGGTCCAGCGCCTCGAGCACGGCCTCCGCCGAGCCCGGCACGGCGTCCGAGCCGACGCCCTCGTCGCCCTCAGCCCGGCCCACGCACCCATCCTCCCCCGCCGGGCCCGGGGCGGCGTCGGCAGGCGCGGACGGCCGCCGGGTGCGACCATGACGCCCGGGCGAGCGCAGGAGGGAGCGCACCGATGGTCATGTACACGACGGGGTGGTGCGGGTACTGCATCCGCCTCAAGAGGGCGCTGGAGCG
>Ga0114938_1002341_pt1 | contig 12020 bp, 7 predicted proteins | sample AshMeaBigSpring_FD_88675 | JGI IMG/M metagenome (GOLD analysis project Ga0114938, IMG submission 88675) | Groundwater microbial communities from Big Spring, Nevada to study Microbial Dark Matter (Phase II) - Ash Meadows Big Spring | ecosystem: Environmental > Aquatic > Deep subsurface >...
AATCGGGCGGTTCCTGTTCGTCGCCGATGAGGCGGTTCGCCCAGACGTTGGCGATTTCGATTTCCAGTTCGTTGCCATCCGCGCGCAACAACCCGTCGGGAATCCTCACCCGCCATGGCGGGGTCCAGACGACGCCGAGATCACGTTTATTGAGGCGGACCTTCGCCGTGTGGCGAACCGTGCCGAGATCGAGCATCCGGCCGGGCTTCACGGTGGCGGAGAAGGTCTTCCGATAGAACGCCGTGCCACTGTAGTAGCGGATGCCCGGCTCGGGGCGCTTCGTCCAGTCTTCCAGCTTCTCGAAGGTCACAGGGTCCGCAGGACCGCCCCACTTCGGGTCAAAGCGGACCTGCCACGGACCGTCCAGCGTCACGGCGGGCGTGAGCTTGGGGAAATTCGGTTTCCGATCCGGATTTACCGCCGGCTTCCGGAACACGATGAAGTGGCTTTGTCCCGGCGCGAATTCCAGATTCAGCTCGGTGCCTGAATCCGAAGTCGAGAAATCCGTCAGCACGCGCTTTTCTCCCGTCACGGCGTCCCAGAGTTCCGGTTGTTTGCCAGAGACCGCGAACTGGCAGCGCGCGGAGACAGGAGTGTTGGCAGGATTTGCTACGAACCAAACATCTCCCTGTTTCCCCCGCCGGTGGATCGCTGAGAGCTTCGTCTTTGCGTCCCCGGGCACGCTGAAGCCATTTTTCCCCAGCACGACTTCCCCCCATTGCAGCATGGCCTGGCAGCGGGTCCAGTAGCGCGCCATCGCCTTGCCGTGTTCCCACCACGTCTGCGTGCGGTCGAAGTGCGTACCCCACCAGCCCATCGTGTTGCCGGGTTGGTAACGGTCGTCCCAAGGTTGTTGCACGAAGCGGTGCAGGACGAGGCGGTTGATGCCCGCGCAGAATGCCTTGTCGCCGATTGGCTTCAGCCATGCGGGATGCTCCGACCACTGGCTGACATCCGGCCATCCGGTGAACGCCTCCGCTTCCACCAGGACGCGTTTGGTTTTTTGTTGTGCCGCGATGGTAGGCGCGCCGAAACCGCTGCGTGTGGTCCAGAATTCCACGAGCAAGCGATCCACCTGCGGCACGACGTCGTCCTGACGCCACTCGCCGCCGTAAGGTTCGCTGGAAAACACCAGCCCGGCGGCATTCACCTTCTCACGGAAGGTCTTGTAATACACGTCGCGGAACAACTCACGCACCGTCTGCTTGAAATCGCCGCGGTATTTGTCCGACTGCGCCTTGCTGCCGACGGTCCGGTCCGCGAGGGTGGCCAGGAAGGGCGTGAGGTCGTAGCCACGGCGTTTCCGGAACTCCTCGTGCATCTTCGGCGTCCACTCCGGCACTCCGGCCTCGTAGCTGTCGAGGTGGATGAAGTTGAATCCTTTTCCGATCAGATCGCCCACATTTTCGCGGACTTGCGCAAGCACATGATCGAGGTGGAAAGCCACCGCCTCGGGGTTCAGTTTGTCACACTCCAGGCCCTGAGCCTTCCACTGCGGCGGTTGGAGCAGGATGCCCTTGGTCGTGTAACCGAAGCGATAGATCGTCCATTCGCCCGCCGGGACATCCCATTCCGACTTGCCTGTTAGATCCTTCACCTGATCCATGCCAGCGATGCCGCTGGCGGGCAAAGCGATCACGGCGATGTCGCGGTAAAATGTCCGGCGCGCCGGGATCTCGGGCTTCTCCACCTTGCCGGTTTCGGGATTGAACACCGGAAACTTCATGTCGCCCCGCGGGTCCACCGTAGGCTGCGGCAGTTCGAGTTTCATGGTTCCCGGTCCCGTCGCCGGGACTTGGGAGAAGCAAACCTGCAACATGGAAAGCTCCGGGGTGATCCATGGTCCGCCGCTTGTCGAGTAACCCGGGCTGCTGGCCGTGCCAAAATCCATTCCAAGCCGCCCCGATTCCCGGGCGGCGTGACGCACGAGCTGCCACCATGGCTTGGTGAAGGCCACGATCTCCGGCGTCGGGCTCTTGCCGATTTCACCCGGCCAAGGGTTGGTGGTGTCGGCACATGAAAACATCAAGGTCCCGCCATATCCCCCTTCATGCAGCGCCTCGAGATCGCGCGTGATACCTTGTTTGGAAAGATTGCTCCCCATCCACATCCACATCACATGCGGCTTCGCTTGCTGCGGCGGATTCGCAAACAAATCATCAAGTGAGGGGCTTGCCCGCACCAGCGGGGCCAGAAGTGTCGCCGCGATCGCAAGGAACGCCAGGGGACGGGTATGACGGTAAACAGGCTTCATCGGGAGGGTGGGAATACGGGATGAAGCCAGGAAAAATTCGAGCAAACCGCAGATCACCCTGAAGCGGGCATGGCAGCGACTCCCAACAGCCAGACTTTTCGATAGGCATCGACGCCGAGCGGACTATCCGCGAAGTCGAGCCGCACAGGCTGTAGGTCCTGGCTTTTCCCCGCCTCCGGTCCGGCCACCGGCTCTAAAAATCGGCTTGCGGCAGATTACCGGGACCCTAGCACGTCGCCGAGGCCTAGTTCCCGCACTTCGCGGCTTCCTCCCCGTGAAGGTCCTGCGCGAGGGAAAATTCACCAAGCCCTGAAGCCCGGGCCCCGCGGCAGGTGCGACAGGCCGCCCCCCACGCTGAAATCCATCGACAACGCGACGCCGCTGCTTCGTATTTCCGGCGTGCCGAGTGTCCAAATCAAAACCATCAGTTTCCACCCCTCGATCTGGCCCAAGATGATCGGCGAGGTCTCGCGCGACGCGAAACCCGGCGACCTCGTCCAAGTGCTCGGCAAGGAAGGCACGCCCTTCGGCTGGGGCCTCTGGAATCCGAAATCGCGCATGCCGCTGCGCATCGTCAGCCACTCGACCGGTGATTTGGACGAATCGTTTTTCGAGACCGCCATCCGCCGCGCCGCGGGCCTGCGCCGCGAGATCCTGGAAATCGATGCGGAAACCGACAGCTACCGCGCCATCCACGGTGACGCCGATTTCCTCCCCGGCATGGTGGCGGACAAATTCGCCGACGTGCTTTCGGTGGAAATCACCAACCTCGCCGCATGGCAGCGCCTGCCCGGATGGCTGCCGCTGCTTCACGAGTGTTTCGATACGAAGCGTGTGATCGTTTCCGTGGATCAGGAACTCGCGCGCGTCGAAGGCATCCCGCGCTCCGGCGGCGTGGAATCCGACGCCGTGCGCTCGGTGAAGATCCGCGAGCATGGCGTGCGCTACGAGGTGGATTTCAGTTCCGGCCACAAGACCGGCTTTTTCTGCGACCAACGGGACAACCGCAGGAAATTCGGCGCGCTGGCGAAAGGCCGCACCGTGCTCGATCTCTGCTGCTACACCGGCGGCTTCGCCATCAGCGCCGCCCTCGCCGGCGCGGAGGACGTCACCGCGGTGGACCTCGATGAAACCGCCGTGGCCATGGCGAAACGCAACGCCAACCTGAACTCGGCGAAAATCAAGTTCACCCACGCCGACGCCTTCACCTGGCTGCGCACCATGATCGAGAACGGCCGCACCTGGGACCTCGTCATCGCCGATCCGCCGAAGTTCATCCACGGCCGCGAGGACGAGACCGGCCAGGGAAAATACGCCGACCTCAACAAGCTCGCGCTGCAACTCGTCGCGCCGGAAGGTTTGTTCGTCAGTTGTTCCTGCTCCGGCATGCTGGACGCCGGAAACTTCGAGCGCATCGTCACCACCTCCGCGCACCGCCTCCACAAACGCCTCCAGATCCTCGACCGCACCGGAGCCGGGCCCGACCACCCCACCCTCTCGAACTACCCTGAATCCCGCTATCTCAAGGTGCTTTGGTCGCGCGTGATCTGATCCGGTGTCAGTCGTCGATGCGGATCGAGCCCGGGTCCCAGTCGATCTTCGGCAGCTTCATGTCGAGCTTCTTCATCGTATCGAGCATGATGCGGGCGACGCAGAGGTTGCGGTACCACTTGCGGTCCGCGGGGACGACGAACCATGGCGCGAACTCGGTGGAGGTCTTGCTCATCACGTCCTCGTAGGCCACCATGAAATCATCCCAGCGGGCACGGTCGGCCAGGTCGTCGGGATTGAACTTCCAGTGCTTCACCGGGTTCTTGAGGCGCATTTCCAGGCGGCGTTTCTGCTCCTTCCTGGAGATATGGAGGAAGATCTTGACGATGGTGGTGCCCTCCTCCGCCAGCATGCGCTCGAAGTCGATGACGTGCCGCTGGCGGCGTTTCCAGACCTCCTCGGGAAACAGTTTCTTGACCCGCACGGCGATGATGTCCTCGTAATGGCTGCGGTTGAAAACCACCAGTTGTCCGCGGTGCGGCACCTTGGAGTGCACCCGCCACAGGAAGTCGTAGGACAACTCCTCCTCGCTGGGCTTCTTGAACGAGCGGACGTGGATGCCTTGGGGATCGATGTGCGAGAACACATGCTTGATGCAGCCGTCCTTGCCGCCGGTGTCCATGGCCTGCATGACCACCAGGATGCGGTGCTTGTTCTCTGCAAAGAGCATTTTCTGCATTTCCTGAAGCTGGTCCTGCAGGATGCCGAACTGCTCCTCGTAGTCCGCCTTGCCGTCGCCGTCGAAAAGATACTTCTCGCCGCTCATGATCTTCCCCAGGTCCACTTTGGACCCCGGTTTCACCCAATATCGCTCCAACGCACCGCTGACTGGCATGCCCCCTTATCCCGCACCCGCCGTCCGGATGACAAGCACCGTGTGACCCCATGAGCCGAAGTCACCAATTCGGGATTGAATCGACGGCCGCCAGACGTTGTCCTTTCCCGATGCCGCCCGTCCGGAAATCCCCCAGCCCCGCCGCCGAATCGCTCTCCACCGCCCTGCACATCGGCGCAAGCTCGGTCTCGATGATGGTCGCCGAACGGGCGCGTGACGGCTCCCTCACGCCCATCGATTTCCTCGAACAGCCCGCCCCCGTGGCGCGCGACATCTTCCGGCTGGGCAGCGTGAGCCTGGGCACCACCGAGCGCGTGGTGTCGATCGTGCGGGGTTACCAGAAGTCCCTCGCCGAGCTGGGCATCGACGCCCACGGCATCACCCGCGCGGCGGCCACCAACATTCTCAGCGAGGCGAAAAACCACGAAGCCTTCATGACCCGCATCCGCGTGGCCTGCGGATTGCGCGTCGGAACCATCGACGATGGCGAGATGACGCGCCTCATTTACCTCAAGACCCGCCGCCGTCTCAGCCATATGCCGGCCATGCGCAAGGACACCACGCTGGTGGTCCACGTCGGCCCGGGAAACACCCGCGCACTGCTCTTCCACAACGGACTCATCACCCGCTACACCAGCTACCGACTCGGCACCCACCGCACCCGCGAAGCCGTGGAGGGCTCCCACGCCGAGGGTCCCGCCCTGCTCCGCGTGATCCGCGAGCACGCCTTCGGCAACCTCGCACAGATCCGCTTCGACTATTCCGACGTCACCATCGACGGCCTCGTCATCATCGGCAGCGAGGTCCAGTCCGTCGCCGGCGCGCTCATCAAGTCCGGCACCTCCTGCACCCTTGCCCGACTGCGCCAGTTCACCGCGGAAACCGCCGGCGTCAGCGACGTGGGTCTCGTGAAACGGTTCCACCTCGACTACCAGACGGCCGGTGCCCTGCTGCCCGCGCTGGAAATCCATCTCGCCATCGCCGAGACCCTGAAACTCCGCGAGGTCCACATCCCGGCCAGCGAATACGAACAAGGGCTCCTCCACGACCTGCTCGTCTCGCGCGACCTCACCGGAGCCTTCGCCGAGGAGGTGCTGCGGTCCGCGCGCATCCTTGCCGAGCGCTACCAGTCGGATCCCGGCCACGGCGAGCACGTCCGCAATCTCTGCGTGAAATTCTTCGCCGACCTCGCCGATCTCCACCAACTCACGCCGCACGACTCGTTGCTCCTGCAAGTGGCCGCCATCCTCCACGAGGTCGGCACCTACGTCAGCCCGCGGGCCCATCACAAGCATTCGGAATACCTCATCCTCAACTCCGAAGTCTTCGGACTCGACCGCCTGGACGTCACCATCGTCGCCCTCGTGGCCCGCTACCACCGCCATTCCGGCCCGGTTCCGGACCACCCGAGCTACGCCGCACTGGGCACCGAGGACCGCATCCGCGTCTGCAAACTCGCCGCCCTGCTCCGCGTCGCGGACGCCCTCGAACGCACCCACGCCCAGCGCGTCTCCCAGATCGAGGTCCGGCGCGAGTCCGGCAAGCTCCGCCTGCGCCTCCCCGGCCTCGCAGACGCCGCCGTCGAACGCCTCGCCATGGCCTCCAAGGCCGACCTCTTCGAGCAGGTCTTCGGCCTCTCCGTCGTCATCGATGAGGACAACTAGTGTAATTTTTGAATTTTGGATTTTGAATGTTTGATTCAAGATCCGCATTCCGCCGCCTCTGATTATTCAACATTCAAAATCCAAAATTCAAAATCCAAAATTCATAGCCTCTCCCATGTCCACCCCCTATCTCAACCGCGAACTCTCCTGGCTGGAGTTCAACCAACGCGTGCTCAACGAGGCTCTGCGCGGCGATCTGCCGCTGCTGGAACGCGTCAAGTTCCTCGCCATCACCGCGTCCAACCTCGACGAGTTCTTCCAGGTCCGCATCGGCGGCCTCATGGCCTTGCGCCGCGGCGGCCTGAAATCCGCCGATCCCTCCGGCCTCACCCCGGCACGCAATCTGGCCGCCCTACGCCAGCGCATCCTCGCCATGACGGCGGACCAGTACGCGCTTTTCAACGCGACGCTTGTTCCGGCGCTGGCCGCCGCGGGAATCCGCCCCCTGCACCCGCGCGACCTCGGCGTCGAGCAGACGGCCCAGGCCACCGCCATTTTCGAAGACCTCATTTATCCGCTGCTCACGCCGCTCGCCGTGGATCCCGGCGAGAATCCCCCCGTCGTGCCCGCGCTCCAGATCATCGTCGCCTGCCGCCTGCGCGACCCCGAGACCCAGATCACCCGCCACGCGCTGATTCCCATTCCGGAGACCACCGGACGCCGGGTCACGATCACCTCCGGTGAACACGCCCACGCATTCCTCCTCATCGAGGATCTCGTCGCCGCCCACGCCGCTCGTTTCTTCCCCGGCGAATCCGTCACCGCCACCACTGCCTTCCGCGTCACCCGCAACGGCGACATCGCCGTGCAGGAGAATGACACCATCGATCTAGCCGACGAGATGGAGGACGTGCTCACCGCCCGCCGTTTCGCGGATACCGTGCGGCTGGAGCTCCGCTCGGACGCCCCGCGGGATCTCGCCCGCATGATCCAGGACGTCACCGCCGCCAGCCCCCGCGAAATCTACCGCGTGGACGGCCCGCCCGGCCTCGCCTCGTTCATGGACCTCGCCTTCCTGCCGGACTTCGATCACCTCCGCGATGAGGACTGGCCCGGACAATCCTCGCCCGCCATCGCCCCGGGAGCCTCGATGTTCGAGACCATCGCCGCCGGCGACGTCATGCTCTTCCACCCCTACGAATCCTTCGAGCCCGTCCTGCGTCTCATCGAGGAGTCCGCAAAGGACCCGGACGTCATCGCCATCAAGCAGGTCCTCTACCGCACGGCCAAGAAATCCCGCATCATCGACGCCCTCATCCAGGCCGCCGAGAACGGCAAGCACGTCACCGTGCTCGTCGAACTCAAGGCCCGCTTCGACGAGGCGCGCAACCTCGACCGCGCCGACGAACTCCAGCGCGCCGGAGCCCAGATCGTCTATGGCGTGAAGGGACTCAAGACCCACGCCAAGATCTGCATGATCGTCCGCCGCGAGTCCGGCCACCTGCGCCGCTACGTCCACCTCGGCACCGGGAACTACAACGAGTCCACCTCCCGCCTCTACACGGACATCTCCTACCTCACGTGCAAGCCCGAGTATGGAAACGACGCCTCGCTCTTCTTCAACGCCGTTTCCGGACGCTCGAAGCTCCTGCGCTTCCAGCGCCTGATTCCCGCGCCCACGATGATGAAGCCCGCCCTGCTCGACCTGATCGCCGGCGAGGCGGAAATCGCCAAACAGGGGCTCCCCGCGCGCATCGTGGCCAAGGTGAACTCGCTGCAGGACCCGGACATCATCCAGGCGCTCTACAAGGCCTCGCGCGCCGGCGTGGAGGTGAAACTCAACGTCCGCGGCATCTGCTGCCTCAAGCCCGGCGATCCGCGGCATTCTCGGAACATCGAGGTCATCTCCGTCATCGACCGCTTCCTCGAGCACGCCCGCGTCTTCCATTTCCATCAGGACGGCGATTCCAAGGTCTACATCGCCTCCGCGGACTGGATGACCCGGAATCTGGAGAAACGTGTGGAGCTCATGATCCCGATCGAGGAACCCGCGCTCAAGCGCCGGCTCATCCGGATCCTGGACGCCTACTTCCAGGACAACACCCAGGCTTCGCGGGTGCTGCCGGACGGCAGTTCCCAACGCATCGTCCGAGTGAAAGGACAGAAGACCTTCCGCGCCCAGGAGCACTTCTATCAACAGGCGCGCAAGACCGCCAAGGCCCGCGAGCACGAACGCGCCATGACCTTCGAGCCCCACGTGCCTGCGGAATAGGAACCCGATTTCCAGCGGCATAGCCGATGAAAGTTCTTGTCCTCCTCGCCATTTGCCTCGCACCGCTGGCCGCCGCCACGCGTCCGAACCTCATCCTCGTCATCGCGGACGATCTCGGCTATGGCGATCTTTCCTGTTACGGGCAGAAGCACTTCTCCACGCCCTCGCTGGACCGGATGGCGCGCGAGGGCGTCCGCTTCACACGGCATTACGCCGGAGCCACCGTCTGCGCGCCATCGCGCTGCAGCCTCATGACCGGCCTCCACGGCGGACATGCGTCGATCCGCGGCAACGGCCCCTTCTCGCTGCTCCCGGATCCCGCCGACCGGACGATCGCCTCGTTGCTGCGCGAGGCCGGTTACGACACCGCGCTCATCGGCAAGTCCTGCGTCACCGGCAACACCCAGACGCCCGGGACCCTCCGGGAAAAGGGCTTCGACACCTTCTTCGGCACCACCGACCACAAGGACGGGCATTTCCGTTACCCGCGCTTCGTCTATCAGAACGGGGAGCGCATCGAAATCCAGGGCAACACCCTGCACGCCGGGCCCGCCTATGATCTCGATCTCTACCGCGACAAGGCGCTCGAATGGATCGGCGGACGTGCGGACGACAAGCCGTTCTTCATGGTGCTATCCCTGCCGCTGCCCCACGCCTCGCTCGTCGCGCCGGAATGCGCGCTGGCCCGCGTGCGCGGCAGCATCCGTGAGGACGCGCCGCCGCCTTCCGCCGACGGCCACTACACCGCGGTCCGCGAACCGGAGACCACCTATGCCGCGATGGTGACGCTCATCGACGACACCGTGGGAGCCGTGTTGGAGAAACTGCGGCAGCGCGGACTCGATGAAAACACGCTGGTCCTCTTCACCAGCGACAACGGCTCGCACGAGGAGGGCGGCCATCACTTCTCCGCGCTGGATTCCAACGGCGGCCTCCGCAGCGGCAAGCGGGATCTCTACGAGGGCGGCATCCGGGTGCCGCTCATCGCGCGCTGGCCGCAGGGATGCCCCGCGGGACGGACCAGCGGCCACGTCAGCGCCTTCTGGGACTTCATGTCCACCGTCTGCGAACTCGCGGGCCTTCCCGCACCGGAGGGGCTCGATGGCATCTCATACGCCCCGGTGCTCCGCGGCGAGGAATCCGCCCAGCAGCGCCACGATTCCCTCTACTGGGAGTTTCACGAACTCGGCGGCAGGCGGGCCATCCTCGCGGACGACTGGAAGCTCGTCCAATACGGCCTGAAACCCGGGGCTTTCGGCAAGCCCCAGCTCTATCACCTCGGAAAGGACGCGGCGGAGACCACCGACCTTGCGGAACGACACCCCGACCGCGTGCGCGGACTGCTGGAAAGGATGAAGCGCGCCCGCACGCCGAACACCAGATTCCCCCTCCCCGGACTGGATTCACCGGAGCGGTGAGTCCAGGGAAGGAAGCGGAAACAACGGCGCGGTCGGGACTCGCTCAAATCTCGTGCACCGGCAGATTGGCCACCTCCTCGCGAACCTTTTCGGCGAGCGGAGTGGACAGGTAACGCTCGGTGGACGAGCAACCGACGGTGACGATGCGCTTGCCCTTGAACTCAGGACGTTTGGCGACCTGAATGGCGGCCCAGACGTTGGCGCCGGTCGAGATCCCGGCCGGGAGGCCTTCCTGCTGGGCGAGCGCCTGGGCGGTGGCGAAGGCGTCCTCGTTGCTCACCTGGATGACCTCGTCGATGATGTCCACGTTGAGGTTCTTCGGGATGAAGCCCGCTCCGATGCCCTGGATCATGTGCGGGCCGGGTGCGCCGCCGGAAATCACCGGACTGGCGACGGGTTCCACGGCGAAGGATTTCATCCCACAGCGAGACTTGAGCACTTCCGAAACCCCGGTGAGCGTGCCGCCCGTGCCGACACCAGCGACGAAGGCGTCGATTTTGCCCTCGGTATCGCGCCAGATCTCCTCGGCGGTGGTTTCGCGGTGGACCTGCGGGTTGGCCGGGTTGTCGAACTGGCCGGGGCCGAACGCGCCGGGTGTCTCACCTAGCAGCTTCTTCGCCATGGCGATGGCACCGTTCATGCCGCGAGCGCGGGGCGTGAGGACAATCTCCGCACCGAGCAGGCGGAGCAGCACGCGGCGCTCGATCGACATGCTCTCGGGCATGGTCAGGATGCAGCGGTAGCCCTTGGCGCGGGCGATGAAGGCAAGCGCGATTCCGGTGTTGCCGGAGGTGGGCTCGATGATGAGCCCTCCGGGCTTGAGCGATCCGTCCTTTTCGGCGGTCTCGATCATGGCCTTGCCGATGCGGTCCTTCACGCTGAAGAGCGGGTTGAAGAACTCAGCCTTCACGCAGATCTCGGCATCGAGTCCGGCGGTGACGTGGTTGAGACGGATGAGCGGGGTGTTGCCGACGGTGGCGGCCATGTTTGCTGCGATGGGCATGATGGTGGATTGGTTGGATGCTTGGAATGGAGAGTGGAACGCTGTTGCCAAGGTCAAATCTGGAAATCCGAGGACCCGGAGTCAAGGTGCAGTCCGCATTCGTATTTCTCGCCGTTGAAACGGGTGGACTCGGCGTCGCCGTCCTCTGCGGGTTTGGTGCTGTGCCAGTCGCCCATGGTGACGTAGCCCTTCGCGGCGAGCGGATGGCGCGGGAGGTCGTGCTGGTGGAAATAAAGATCCACCTGGGCGTCCGCCCAATCGAGGATGGGATAGGCCTTGAGGGTTTTCTTCTGGCGCTCGACGAAGGACCTGTCGCTGCGGGTCTTCGATTGGGAGCGGCGAAGACCGCTGAGCCAGACATCGGCCCCGGTTTCCCGCAGGGCGCGGTTCATCGGCTCCACCTTGGTGAGCATGGCGTAGCGTTCCGCCCCTTCCCTGCCGTTTTCCCAGAGGTTCCCCCACAGCGCCTGCATGCGGGCTGCGGAAACCGTGGGCTGATAGACCCGGAGGTCGAGCTTGGGAAGGCGCGCGGAGAGCTCCTCCATGTATTGATAGGTCTCCGGAAAGAGGAAGCCGGTGTCGATGAATACGACCGGAATCTCCGGCGCGTTCTCATGGATGAGGTGGAGCATCACCGCGGCCTGGATGCCAAAGCTGGTGCTGGCCACGAGGTGGTCGCCCAGTTGTTCATACAGCAGGCGGATCCGGTCGCCCGCGCGGAGCGGGGCGATGTCGGCCGAGAGGATCTCGGGATCGAAATCGGGTTCCGCGTGGAATTTGAGTGCTTGCATGGGGGTGAGTTCAGGCCTTGAGGGCCTCTGGCTTGATATTGTGGTGGAAATCCCTGCCCTGGACGGTGGCGTTCACGTAACCGGCGCGGATGCAGAAATCCCCGAAGCGCTCGCCGTCATGGCGTTCCTTCGCGTAGCGGGAGATGATCGGGGCGAGCAGGGGTTTGATGTCCTCGGACTTCACGCTTTCCTTGAAGAGCTTGGAGAGGCGCTGGCCGGCAAAGCCGCCGCCGAGGTAAACATTGTATTTGCCCGGAGCGCGGCCGATGAAGGCGATCTCCGAGATGTAGGG
>Ga0114938_1002342_pt1 | contig 12019 bp, 12 predicted proteins | sample AshMeaBigSpring_FD_88675 | JGI IMG/M metagenome (GOLD analysis project Ga0114938, IMG submission 88675) | Groundwater microbial communities from Big Spring, Nevada to study Microbial Dark Matter (Phase II) - Ash Meadows Big Spring | ecosystem: Environmental > Aquatic > Deep subsurface >...
CTTTTAGGACGTATGCCTTCTGCTGTAGGTTACCAACCAACGTTAGCTACTGAGATGGGTGTGATGCAGGAACGTATTACTTCTACACGTAAGGGTTCTATTACTTCTGTTCAGGCTGTCTATGTACCCGCCGATGACTTGACCGACCCTGCACCTGCTACAACTTTTACTCACTTGGATGCTACGACCGTACTCGATCGTAAAATTACTGAGTTGGGTATTTATCCGGCTGTTGATCCATTGGCATCTACTTCAAGAATTCTCGATCCTCATATTGTAGGTCAGGAGCATTATGATGTGGCTCAACGAGTGAAACAAATTCTTCAACGTAATAAGGAGTTGCAGGATATCATCTCTATTTTAGGTATGGAAGAACTTTCTGATGAAGACAAACTTGTAGTAAACCGCGCTCGTCGTGTACAGCGTTTCTTGTCGCAACCTTTCTCTGTAGCAGAACAGTTTACAGGTGTACCAGGTGTAATGGTTTCTATTGATGACACCATTAAAGGCTTTAAGATGATACTAGATGGTGAAGTAGATTATTTACCGGAACAGGCCTTCTTGAATGTAGGTACTATAGAAGATGCTATTGAAAAAGGCAAAGCAATACTTCAACAAGCTAAAAGATAATCAACATGAAAGAACTGCAATTGAATATTGTTTCTCCCGAAAAGGAAGAATTTAATGGTAAAGTAACAAGTGTTACTTTACCCGGTACGATGGGAATGTTCTCTATTTTACCGCATCATGCACCGATTGTTTCTTCTCTCAAAGCCGGACAATTGGTATATGTCACCGTGGACGGTGAAGAACATACTCTTGATATTCACGGCGGTTTTGTAGAAATGAGTAACGGAGAAGCTTCGGTTTGCATCTCTTGAAAAACACACACAAATTTAATTTATGAGTATTAGCATCACAAAACGTAATTTCTTAGGACTTCATACTTTATTCGCTGCTATTTCAAGTGGAGGTGGGTATGCTGTTGTTCACCAGTATTTCCCGGAAAATGAGTTTGAAGCGTATCCCATTATTCCGCTCTATTTCTACCTTTATGGTATTTTTGGAATATACATATTCGACGTATGTAGGAAGCATGCCCCGGGAAAACTCTTATTGCTATATTTGGCAATGAAAGTTTTGAAACTACTTTTATCAATCATTTTTATAGTTGTTTATTGCGCTATTACTCGTGCAAATGAAAAAGAGTTCATACTTACGTTTGCTTTATTTTATTTGTTGTATTTAATATATGAAACCTGGTTCTTCTTCTCTTACGAATGGAACCAGATAAAAAGAAAGAAAAATAAAGAAGAATTATGAAACAGTTACGCAATATAGTTACTGGATTAGTTTTAATAATCAGTTCTTTCATAACTACTGTTGCTGCATCCAATGGATCGGAAGAGGGGCAGGTTGATGTGCATGGTATCGTGTTCTCACATATTGGTGATTCGTATGAATGGCATATTACTGATATAGGCGAGACTGCTATTCGGATCCCATTGCCCATTATCGTGTATAGTTCGGAAACCGGATGGCACGCATTCTTGTCTACTGAATTAGAGGAAAACGGTGGTAATTATCAAGGATTGTATATTGCACCGTCTGGCCCATACGAAGGGAAGATTGTTGAACGGAATGCCAATGGTGAAGAAGTCCGTCCTTTCGATCTTTCGATCACAAAGATAACTTTCGCATTGATCTTTAACAGTCTGCTACTGTTGGGTATCATTCTATTGGTAGCCAAATGGTATCGGAAAAATGCAGAAAGTCCGAAGTCGCCTAGTGGTTTTATTGGTTTTATGGAGATGTTTATCATGATGGTTAATGATGATATCATTAAAAAAGGTGTGGGACCAAACTATAGAAAGTTCTCACCCTACCTGCTGACTGCTTTCTTCTTCATTTTTATCAATAATGTAATGGGTTTGATTCCGGTGTTCCCCGGAGGAGCGAGCGTGACAGGTAATATTGCTATTACATTGGTTTTGGCATTGATGACTTTCTTTGCTGTGAATCTATTCGGATCTAAACATTATTGGAAAGATATTTTCTGGCCGGATGTGCCATGGTGGTTGAAAGTGCCTATACCGATCATGCCCTTTATTGAGTTATTCGGTATTTTCACAAAACCTTTTGCATTGATGATCCGTCTTTTTGCCAACATGCTTGCCGGACATATGGCTATGCTTGTACTTACGTGCTTGATATTTATATCTGCAAGTATGGGGCCTCTCATCAACGGATCGTTAACAGTGGCTTCAGTACTCTTTAATATCTTTATGAATTTGTTGGAAGTATTAGTCGCATTTATTCAAGCTTATGTGTTTACCATGTTGTCAGCAGTCTTTATCGGACTAGCGCAGGAAACAGGTCATAAGAAAGAAGAACAAGTTGGATGATACATGAAATAAAAATAAAATTAAACTATTAAAAAATTAAAATTATGTTACTAACAGTATTATTGCAAGCAACTGCTGCTGCAGTTGGATTAAGTAAGGTTGGAGCTGCGATTGGAGCCGGATTAGCTGTAATTGGAGCTGGTATGGGTATTGGTAAAATTGGTAGCTCGGCTATGGAAGGTATTGCCAGACAACCGGAAGCATCGGGTGATATTCGTATTAGTATGATTATTGCTGCTGCCTTGGTTGAGGGTGTTGCCCTATTGGCTGTTGTTGTTTGCTTGTTAGTCCTTTTCTTATAACAATTTAAAACTGAACCGTTATGTCATTATTACTACCCGATAGTGGTTTGATATTTTGGACGGTCGTTGTATTTGGAATTGTATTCGTTATATTGAGAAAATACGGCTTCCCCGTCATTGTAAAGATGGTGGAAGACCGTAAAATATATATCGATCAATCACTAGAAGTGGCAAAAAAGGCGAATGAACAACTTTCAAACTTAAAAATGGAAGGAGAAGCACTTATTGCCGCTGCTAACAAAGAGCAAGGACGTATTCTGAAAGAGGCCATGCAGGAACGTGAAAAGATTGTTCACGAGGCCCGCAAGCAGGCAGAAACCGCTGCTCAGAAAGAGTTGGAAGAGGTAAAAAAACAAATTCAGTTGGAAAAAGAGGAGGCAATACGCGACATCCGTCGTCAAGTTGCTATCTTGTCGGTAGATATCGCAGAGAAAGTTATTCGCAAAAATCTTTCAGAGAAAGATGCTCAGATGGATATGATTGACCGTATGCTGGATGAAGTATTAACCAAGAATAAGAATTAATTAAAATGGAAGTCGGAATACTCTCAATGCGATATGCTAAAGCGCTCATTGAATATGCGCGTGAAAGGCAAGCGGAGGACAGGCTTTACGAGGAATTTGCAACATTGGCTCACAGCTTTCGTGCCGAACCATCGTTGCGTGGGGTTATTGATAACCCAATCGTTCCTTTCAATGAAAAGTTCTCACTTATTTGTGTAGCTGCTGATGGCAATGAGAAACCGAGTGAAGAGTTTGCTTGTTTTATTCGTTTAGTGCTTAAAAATAAGAGAGAGACTTATCTCCAGTTTATAAGTCTGATGTATCTGGATCTTTATCGAAAGATGAAGCATATCGGAGTTGGAAAACTAATTACCGCCGTTCCGGTTGATAAAACAACAGAAGAACGGATACGCTCTTCTGCTGCCAGCGTTCTGCATGCTAAAATGGAACTGGAAACTGTAGTAGATCCGTCGATTAGCGGTGGCTTTATTTTTGATATCAACGATTATCGTCTGGATGCCAGTATTGATACTCAGTTAAAACGAGTGAAACAACAATTTATTGACAAAAATAGGAGAATTGTATAATGTCTGAAAATATTAGAGTAAGCGAAGTTTCCGAAATCTTGCGTCGGCAGCTGGAAGGTATTGATACTCGTGTGCAATTGGACGAGATCGGTACAGTGCTACAAGTAAGCGATGGAGTCGTTCGTATTTATGGATTGAGAAACGCCGAAGCAAATGAATTGTTGGAGTTCGACAATGGCATCAAAGCTATTGTGATGAACTTGGAAGAAGACAATGTGGGAGCTGTACTACTTGGCCCTACTGATAAGATCAAAGAAGGCTTTGTGGTAAAGCGCACCAAACGTATTGCTTCTATACGTGTGGGAGAAGGTATGCTCGGTCGTGTAATCGATCCGCTGGGCGAACCTCTTGACGGGAAAGGCTTGATTGGAGGTGACCTCTATGAAATGCCTCTGGAACGTAAAGCACCGGGAGTAATCTATCGTCAACCGGTAAACCAACCGTTGCAAACCGGCTTGAAAGCTGTGGATGCAATGATCCCTATCGGACGCGGACAGCGTGAATTGATCATCGGCGACCGTCAAACCGGTAAAACAGCTATTGCTATTGATACGATTATCAATCAACGAAATAACTATCTCGCCGGAGATCCCGTATATTGTATCTATGTGGCTATCGGACAGAAAGGCTCTACGGTGGCTTCCATTGTGAATACTTTGCGCCAAAACGGTGCGATGGATTATACTGTAGTGGTTGCTGCTACTGCTGGTGACCCTGCTGCATTGCAATATTTTGCTCCGTTTGCAGGTGCTGCTATCGGTGAATTCTTCCGAGATACCGGTCGCCATGCATTGGTTGTTTATGATGATTTATCGAAGCAAGCTGTTTCATACCGTGAAGTTTCTCTGATTCTTCGTCGTCCTTCCGGACGTGAAGCTTATCCGGGTGATATCTTCTATTTGCATTCACGTTTGCTTGAACGTGCTGCAAGAATTATCAATCAGGAAGAGGTGGCTAAACAGATGAACGACTTGCCCGACAGTATTAAAGATATTGTGAAAGGTGGTGGATCACTTACTGCTCTTCCGATCATTGAAACACAAGCCGGCGACGTTTCTGCTTATATTCCTACCAATGTGATTTCTATTACCGATGGTCAGATCTTCTTGGAAACCGATCTTTTCAATCAAGGTAACCGACCGGCTATCAACGTGGGTATCTCCGTATCTCGTGTAGGTGGTAATGCTCAGATCAAGGCGATGAAGAAAGTTGCTGGAACTTTGAAGATTGATCAGGCTCAATATAGGGAGTTGGAAGCATTCTCTAAGTTCAGTGGTGATATGGATCCTATTACAGCACTGACGATTGATAAAGGAAGAAAGAATACTCGTTTGCTCATTCAACCTCAATATAGTCCGATGCCTGTGGAATGTCAGGTTGCTGTTCTTTATTGTGGAACGAACGGCTTGCTCCGTGATATTCCTTTAGATAAAGTGCAGGATTTTGAACGTAGCTTTTTACAAGCCCTTGCTATGAATCATCAGACGGATGTTTTGGATGTTTTAAAAACAGGTGTGATCAACGATGATGTGACAACGGCTATTGAAGAAACTGCCGCTATGGTAGCTAAGCAATACCTTTAATCACAAACATCATCTATAATCCATAAAAAGTAAAAATCATGGCTTCACTTAAGGAAGTAAAAACCAGAATAAATTCGGTAAAAAATACCCGAAAGATCACTTCAGCAATGAAGATGGTGGCTTCTGCCAAGTTACATAAGGCACAAGGAGCCATCGAGAGGATGTTGCCTTACCAGAGGAAAATGAACAAGATTCTGGCTAATTTTCTCAGTACGGACTTGTCGATAGAATCACCTTATGTAAAGGAAAGACAAGTCGGTAAGGTTGCTATAGTGGCATTTTCCTCGAATACTTCTTTGTGTGGTGCATATAATGCCAATGTCATCAAGATGCTTTTGCAAACAATCAGCGATTTTGAAAAACAGGTGGGGCAAGAGAATATCTTAATCTTCCCTGTCGGAAAGAAAGTTGAAGATGCAATGAAACGGATAGGAAAAGCTGTAGAGGGCTCATTTGCCTCTCTTGCCGATAAACCCTCTTATCAAGAAGCATTTGTTTTGGCGCAGAAACTCATGGAGTTATATGTAACAGGCGAGATTGATCGTGTAGAGTTTGTCTATCATCATTTTAAATCTGTAGGTGTTCAAACTCTCTTGAGGGAAACTTATCTTCCGATTGATTTGAACCAACTTGTTGCCGAAGAGAACAAACAAGCATCGGGAAGTATGGTGGCAGACTATATCGTAGAACCTTCTGTCGAGGAATTGATTGCAAACTTAATTCCAACGGTACTTTGTCAGAGACTGTTTACTGCATTGGTCGATTCGAATGCTTCGGAACATGCAGCCAGAACTTTGGCTATGCAGGTGGCTACAGATAATGCGAATGATCTGATTCAGGACTTAACACAGCAATATAACAAAACTCGTCAACAGGCGATTACCAATGAACTTTTGGATATTGTTGGAGGATCTATGAAGTAACATTCATTTGTTATATCTCATCAAACGACAATCATACTAAATATATCCATGTGATAAGTAGTATGATTGTCGTTTTTAGTTTCTATTACTTCCCAAACATATCTAAGAGCCCTTCTTGTATGGAGTGAGGATGATACCCAATCGTCCTTTCTGCTTTCTCAATGCTTAAACCACTAAACATTGGGCGAGGTGTTGCTTCTCCCATCTCTTGGGTAGTGACGGGATGAATAAGAAAGTGATCTAGTTTTAAGTGATCGGCTACACGAAAGGCAATATCCGCTATTGTCAGGCACTCTTTTCCAGCAATATGAAAAATGCCATTGGAAGAGTGATCTATCAATAGTTCAGTACCGCGTGAAACGTCGCCAACAAATGTAGGAGTGCGCCATTGGTCGGACACTACCCGCAAGGTTTCACCGCTTCGGAGTCGGTTGGCTGCCAATTGGAAGATGTTACCATGTTGTCCAGGAAGAGCATTCCCATATACAATGGCAACACGTGCGATGGCATAGTTTGCAGAATGAGCTATGATTTGCTGCTCGCCTTCCCATTTGGTAAAACCATAGTAGTTGACTGGGCAGGGGGTATCTGTTTCAGTATACAACCGATTGGATGTTCCTTCAAAGACAAAGTCGGTGGAAAGATGAATCAGACGGCTACCGTATTGATTGCAAAGCATTGCCATCCGTTTCACGGCATCCACATTGGTTAGATAAGCTTCTTCATGATGAGTTTCACAATAATCGGGAACTGACAGAGCAGAGGTATTGATCACTACATCTGGGCGGACATTAGCAAAAAGAAGATTTAATGCATCATTGTCGCGAATATCGGTAGGAAAGAAATCGTAGCAATGATAATCGGTTGGTGGGTATAGATCTTCCCTAAATGAAGAACCTATCACCTGATAGGTGTTTTTATCACAAAGGTCTTTTAATATTCTACGTCCCGAGAACCCATTTGCTCCGATGACTAATATCTTTTTCATCTCTTTTTTGTTAAATATTAATTGATTAATTTGTCTCGGTTAATAGGGTGCAGTTCGTCCGTTTTGCACTTCTATGCGTATGCCGAATGCTCCGTTGTTTGATTTAACTTCAAATGCTCCGCGAAAATTGTTCTTTTCCCATGGTAGGGCACTACGATTAGGTACCTTCCATCCATCCGAGTCGTAATCGCCGTAAGTATGGAGAGTCCATCCATTCTTAAGTTTAAATGTTCCCATTTGCAGGAATTGAGGGCTGGAAAAAAAGCCCCAATTATAATTGAATCCTGTCGCTCCCGATAAAGAAAATGTATCGGCAAATCCTTGACTGTAGATTATATCCGTGTTCATCTTAAATATCTGGTTATAATCTTTTTGAAATAAAGGCTTGTCAAATTGGAACTTAGGAAGTCTGGATACAGATTTATTCATTAACCCCATATCCAATAAAAAACCTCCGAATTGTTTGATATTCGAAGAGGGAGCACGACGAATACTATCAGAAGGTATTTCTGATTGTGCAACTACAGAAAGCGTAGTTATCATAAAAAATAGAAATAGAATTAGCTTTTTCATCTTTCTAAGGTTTTATACTGCAAATTTAGATAAAAATAGCCATAGATTGACTATCGCAACCATTTTTCTTCAAATAAACAGCTGTTTGAGAAAGTTATCCTTTTTAATAAAACTTGTTAGGAGTGAGCCTTTTATCTTTCTCTTCTTTTGAAATTAATAACCGGATAAATAATTGGACGATTTTCCCATTTCATTTTTATCGGGTTGTACGAACGTTCCATTCCTCCGTGTATCTCCAGATAGTCATTGATTCTTATTTCTAATATTGCGCCATAGTTACTTTGTGGTAGTAGCGGTGTCATATAACCTTGAGTAGAGTTTTGTTGCCCGTAAACAGAATATTGACCATATGCTCTGACTTTAAGAAAATCGTTGATTCGGTACGCAGCGGATGCATTAATTCCTAAATCTATTTTTGCACCATGTTTAAATGATGGGATGGTGTATTTGGTGGTATAAAGTCCGGCTGTGAGTTCCCAACGTTTATTGGGTGTGACGATATAGGAAGCACCGGTTTGAATGTGCGTCCCCATAGTAGGATAAGTATTTTGAAAACTATAAGTTCCCAGATAGCTATTGTGATTGAGCTTATAGTTATTGCTATGATCGTAATCGTTAGCAAACGGGAACGAGCTCATGCCTAGTTTGGGAGTAGGATAGGGCGTTTTGATTATTTCCGGCACCATCACGCGAAGCTTAATACTGTCTATCTTGCTCGCATATGGGTTATAAAAGGAGGGCTTCGACATGTTGGGAGTAATAAAGCCGTGAATATCCATTTTCGCTTTTTCGCCGAATCTTGGAGTCAAGTTTATGATGGGGCGAATGCTATCCTTACCTTCTGTCTGAGCAAATAATGCAGAAGTTGTTCCTAGAAATAGGGCAATAATAATTGTTTTTTTTAGAGATTTCATATGTTTGTCTTCAATAGTCAGGGTAAATCCTCAGTGGACATAGTAAATCGTCAATAGCTATGGTAAATCTTCAATAGCTATGGTAAATAATGTTCTAGTCTCCACAAATATAACCCAAATATAATTACTAGGTATGTATAATAAGAAAAAATAACATTATATAAGTAATAACGCGTCACTTAAAAAATTATCTTTATCATTTTGATAATTAATTAAGTGACGCGCTATTTGATGGCTGTATTTTCTATCTAAAATATTGTCTAAAAGTGGTACGAAGTTCCAATTGTTATATTACAGCTGGCAGCCGATTTCTGACTGTTTATCCCCTCTGCTTTACTATCATAAATATTGATCATTGGTTCAACGAATAGATCAAATTGCTTGTTGAGTTTCCATTTTGCTTGTAATCCCATGTCGGCTCCAATTGAGACTTTTGAGTTCTCTTTTGCAGAGAAAGTGGTATTTACCCCGGCGATACCCGATAGTTCGAACTTCCGATCGGGTGAGTATCCATTTAGAAGTGTGGTAAGATCTAATAGATAATCGGCATGAATGGCATTCAGATTAATCATCCCTCCGTCTCCAGCTTTCATTCGGTAAGCAGTGTTAGAGTAACCCAACCGTACTCCCGACAATGCTGTGAATTTCCTGTTCAGGTAAACTCCGTATCGAGTAGAGAAATGTCTTCTGTCCACGCTGTTGCTTTGTAAGCCTGTTCCCATTCCAAATGAGAGACTCCACTCTTTTTCGAACCCTTCTACTTCTTTCCTTTTACTAGGACTTACCCCTTTGGGTTTGTACGATATTCCGCCTAAAAGGGAGATTGCTTTGTCGGCCCGTTGATTCTTGATGCCATTGAAACGATCGGAGAAGATTCCGATTTGTGGCTCCACAAAAAGATCAATATTGTTGAAAGCATACTTCAGTTGAACTCCCGCATTTAAACCGGGTAAGAAAGCAAACTCTTTTTTACGGTAAGAGGTTCCGAAATTTGCGCCAACAAAAGGTACGGCATCGAAACCATTATTTTCAGGAGTATATCCTTTAATCAAAGTTCGTAAACTCATCATATAATCCAGTTCCACCCCAGCGTAGTGCAAATAGTGATTGGGCGCATATTCGGTGCGCATTACCTTACCACTTGCACGCCATGCCGAAAGGGGAGTATACCATTTACCTACACTTACTTGACCGCCTACTCCAAGTGAATTCAAAAGGTTCTTATTCATCACTAACAAACCACTCATGCCAAACGCTCCCGATACGAACATATGCTTGTCGTATTTTTCATATGTATCGTGGTACTGTTTTTTCAAATAGGGAGAAAAGCGATATTGCAATCCTCCTTGTAGAGAGAAGATGGCATCTTTTCTGATGAATCCCAGATTGCCGGGGGCAAACTCATCGTTATAAAAGCGTACTTGTGGCTCGATATAAATCCCGATGTTCTTACCTACATTCCAGAGAGCTTGTAAACCTGTGTGAATACCCGGTTGCAACTTCTCCTTCATCTTTCCGGTATAAGTTAGGTTTGCTCCCACGCTATAAACCAGATGAAAGGTTCTATCCGGATCGTAGCCTTCAAAAGTCGATCGGATGTTCCATAAATAGTCGGCTCCTGCTGAGATAGAAGCGTGACGAGTACGGTAGGCAGAATAGGTACCAAAGTAACCTGCTTGTCCACCGATTCGAAGACCGGAACTTGGAGTCAGCCATTTGCCTACTGAAGCAGAAAAGATAGGACCCACCGTGCTTAATTCACGGATAGTGCTTTTGCTCATCAAGAGTTGTGCTCCACCGCCGATATTCAGGAACATATTATCAAAGAAATGATTCGATGACAATTCATTCCCGTTTGTTCGCGCCTGTTTGTCTTTTGCTTCGTATGTGATTCCGGCATTCAGTTCCATCAAAACATCTTTGTTGAGATAACTACGACCGCCGGCAAAGTGATTGGTAAAGAGATTCATTCGTGGTTCAATGAAAAGACGTACATTGGAAGCTAAGCGGAAATTTGTTTGAATACCCGCACCCAAGCCCGGAGCAAACCTTTTAGTGTGATTCCCATCTTTAGACATTGCAAAATTGAAACCTGCAACAGCATTGATGTTAAACCGGCGATCAGCCTGATATCCGCCGAACGCATTATCCAAGTTAAGCAGATAATCGCTTCGGAACTGAATCTGTTTGAGATGTCCTTTATCTTCTCCTCGAGGAGAATCGGAGAAGCCTGCTAATCCAGTCAGTCGGATACCCGAAGAGGGGGTGAACCATTTGCCGACTCCTAATCCGAACTGTGCTCCGATGTTTTGAAAGGAGTTTTGTAAGCTACCGTTTTTAAGAACTGTACCTCCTCCAAACGAAGAAATAAACAGATGATCGATAAAAGATTCTCTGCTAAAGTCAGGTGCTTCCTTTCTATATGGTTGAGGTACCATGTGATACGTAAAGCCTGCCAATACAGATCCTAAGATATTATAACCCCTCCAATTATTAGCAAGAGTGATCTGCTTATTGTACCAACCTACGCGAGGTTCCACAAAGAAACTCATTGTCGGCGACAAACGTATGTTGCCTTGTAGTCCGGTGTGTCCACCCCAATACATACCTTCCATACCACTCATTCGCGAATAGCCTGCATCCAAGCCCATCACACCGATCAGTCGGAACTTACGGTTGAAGTTATATTTATATCCCAAAGCAGAGAGGTCTAAAAGATAATCGACACTTCCACCCAGCATTCTTACCTGATAGTCTTTGATGGTGGTGGTAGGCAAGAAAGCCAGCTGTCCGCCGATGCGCATACCGTGGGTAGGAGAGAACCATTTCCCGACGAAAACATTTCCCGATAGTCCCATTCCATCCTTCTCACTGGTAAGTAGCGAATGCATACCGATTCCACCCGATAGAAACAGATGGTCGCCAAACTTAGGCTGATCGAACTTTTCATTAGAGGGACGTTTTTGAAGCGTATATTGCAGAGCCCCATATTCTTGAGCACTTACCGATAAGGACAACCCGAGTACACTCAATACGGCCGCTTGTTTAATTCTGTTTATTATGATTCGTTTCATATTTGTACTTCTTTATTTTTTTAAGCGTTGATCTTCCGGTAATAAATCGATCACATCTCCATCAATCTTGGCTGTTTCCAGCAAGGAAGGATCCATTTTTAGTGCAGTTTCAATATACATTAACGCATCCCCCAACATATCCAGGCGGTTGGCTGCGATAGCTTTTA
>Ga0114938_1002344_pt1 | contig 12015 bp, 9 predicted proteins | sample AshMeaBigSpring_FD_88675 | JGI IMG/M metagenome (GOLD analysis project Ga0114938, IMG submission 88675) | Groundwater microbial communities from Big Spring, Nevada to study Microbial Dark Matter (Phase II) - Ash Meadows Big Spring | ecosystem: Environmental > Aquatic > Deep subsurface >...
AGCTCGGCATCGTGTTGCCGGGCGCGACGGTGGTGTGCCCCGACAGCCACACCTGCACGCAGGGCGCCATGGGCGCGCTTGCCTGGGGCATCGGCTCGACCGAGGCCGAACATGCGCTCGCCACCGGCACGCTGCGCGTGTCGCGGCCGAGGACGATGCGGTTGACCTGCGACGGTCGCCTGCCCGCAGGGGTGGGCGCAAAGGACCTGAGCCTCGCGCTGATCGGCTGCCATGGTGCCGTGGGCGGCAACGGCTATGCGATCGAGTACGCGGGCCCTGCCGTGCGCGACCTCGAGGTCGAAGCCCGACTGACGCTCTGCAACATGGCGACCGAGTTCTCGGCGATGACCGGCGTGATCGCGCCGGACGACAAGACCTTTGCCTACCTCGAGGGACGCCGCTACGCGCCCAAGGGTGCCTCGTGGGACGCGGCCGTCGCGCACTGGCGCACGCTCGTGACCGACGACGGCGCGCACTTCGATCGCGAGCTCTCGATCGCCGCGGACGAACTCGCGCCGATGGTCACCTGGGGCACCAGCCCGCAGCACGCGGCAACGATCTCCGGTCGCGTGCCCGAACAGTCCGACAGCGGCACGAGCCCGGAAGCGTACGAGCGGGCGCTGGCTTACATGGGGCTCGAGCCGGGCCAGGCCCTGCAGTCGCTCGCGATCGGCGCCGCGTTCATCGGCTCCTGCACCAACAGCCGCATTTCCGACCTGCGCCGGGCCGCGGCAGTGCTGCGCGGACGCCGGGTCGCGACGGGCGTGCGCGCGATCTGCGTTCCGGGCTCGATGGCGGTGAAGCGCCAGGCCGAGTCCGAGGGGCTCGATCGCGTGTTCCTCGACGCAGGATTCGAGTGGCGCGAGTCGGGCTGCTCGATGTGCTTCTACGCCGGCGGCGAGAGCTTCGGCGCGCGCGAGCGCGTCGTCTCGTCGACCAACCGCAATTTCGAGAGCCGCCAGGGCCCGCAGACGCGCACGCACATCGCGAGCCCGGAAACCGTCGCGGCCAGTGCGATCGCGGGGCACCTCGCCGACGTGCGCGAATTCCTGGCCTGACCGCACTCAGTCGTCGCGGTGCAGGGCCTCGTCCAGCATCGCAGCCGGGTCACCCAGCGGCTCGAGGTGCGTGTCCACCGTGATGGACGGCAGGGCGCGGCGGACGTCCGCCTCGATGCGCTCCAGCAGGTCGTGGCCCTGCTGCACCGACCACTCGGGCGGCACGAGCACGTGCACGGAAACGAAGCGGTGCGCGCCCGCCCGGCGCGTGCGCAGCGCGTGGTAGTCGATCCCCTCAGCCGCGACGTACCCCTGCAGCAACCCGTGCAGCATCCGCTGCTCGGCCGCCGGCAGCGCGGCATCCATCAGGCCCGCGATCGAGTCGCGCAGGATGCGGCTCCCGGTCCAGACGATGTTGATTGCCACGGCGATCGCGACCAGCGGGTCGAGCACGAGCCAACCCGTCACCACCACCGCGCCCACGCCGACCAGCACCCCGCCCGTGGTCCACACGTCGGTCATCAGGTGGTGGGAACTCGCCTGCAGGGTGGCCGAACGGTGTGCCCGCGCCGCGCGCATCAGCACGACCGCGACTCCGAAGTTGAGCAGAGCGGCGACCACCGAAGCAGCGAGGCCGAGCCCCACCTGCTGGATCGGCTGCGGGTGGAGCAGCCGGTCGGCGGCCGCGACGGCGATGCCCACGGCCGCAATCACGATCAGCGCGCCTTCGGCACCCGCGGAGAAGTACTCGGCCTTGCTATGGCCGTAGGCGTGGTCCTCGTCCGGGGGGCGGGCCGCGATGGACAGCATCGCCAGTGCCATCAGCGCCCCGGCGAGGTTCACCAGCGACTCGAGCGCGTCCGAGAGCAGGCCGACCGAACCGGTGATCAGGTACGCGCCGCCCTTGAGCAGCATCGTGCCGATGGCAGCCGCGATCGACAGCCAGGCGTAGCGCGTGAGGGACGGCGGCTTCATGAGTGGACCTGGACGCTACGTTACCTCAGCCGCAGCCGGCCGTCGCGGGGGCGTCGCCGGGCCGCCGACCGGTAGTACAATCCGGGCTTTGCCCCTGGTCGCTGCATTTGTCCGGACAAAGATGCTCCCGTTCGATGTACTCACCGCCGTCGCCGCGCCGCTGATCCGCGCCAACGTGGACACCGACGCCATCATCCCGTCGCGCGAGATGAAGAGCGTGTCGAAGCAGGGCCTCGCCGACGGTCTGTTCGCCGGGTGGCGCTACACGGCCATCGGTGGGCGCGAGCCGGATCCCGCGTTCGTGCTGAACCAGCCGGATTACGCCGGCACACGGGTACTGCTGTCGGGCGAGAACTTCGGCTGCGGCTCGAGCCGGGAGCACGCGGTGTGGGCGCTGCTCGAGTACGGCATCCGCGCGGTGATCGCACCGAGCTTCGCGCCGATCTTCCGCGGCAACTGCGTGAGCAACGGCATCCTGCCGGTGCGGCTCGACGCGGCGAGCATCGCCCGGCTGGCCGAGGCGGTCGCGCCGGACCCGCAGGAGCGGCGGCTGACGGTCGACCTCGTGAGGCAGCGCATCACGGGACCTGACGGGCTCGAGTTCGTATTCGAGATCGAGCCGGGGGAGCGCGAGATGCTGCTCGAGGGGCTCGACGCGATCGACCTCACGCTGAAGCACCGCGCCGCGATCGAGGCCTTCCGTGCCCGCGACCGCGAGCGGCGCCCGTGGATCTACCTGCGGTGACGCCGGACCTGGAGTGACACAGTGACGACCCAAGTATTGGTGAGCGAGGTCGGCCCGCGCGACGGACTGCAGAGCATCCGCACGATCATGCCGCTCGAGGCCAAGAGGGCGTGGATCGCCGCCGAGGCGGCGGCCGGCGTGACCGAGATCGAGGTCGGGAGCTTCGTGCCCGCGAAGCTCCTGCCGCAGCTCGCCGACACCGCCGAAGTGGTCGCCTACGCGCGCACGATCCCGGGGCTCACCGTCGCGGTGCTGGTGCCGAACCTCAAAGGCGCCGAGGCTGCGGTGCAGGCCGGCGCGCACAAGATCACCATACCGCTGTCGGCGTCGGAAACGCACAGCCTGAAGAACCTGCGGCGCACGCACGCACAGGTGCTCGACGAGGTGCGCGGCATCGTCGCCCTGCTGCGCTCGCTGCCCGAGGAACGGCGCCCGAAGTTCGAAGGCGGCCTCTCGACGGCGTTCGGCTGCACGCTCGAAGGCGAAGTGCCGGCGGACCGCGTCGTGCAACTGGCCGAACAGCTGATGGACGCCGGCTGCGACGAGGTCGGCCTCTCCGACACCACCGGCTACGCGAATCCCGCGCAGGTGAAGGACCTCGTGCGACGCGTGCGCGCCGCGGTCGGGGATCCCGCGCTCGCCGGCCTGCACCTGCACAACACGCGCGGTCTTGGGCTTGCGAACGTCCTCGCGGGCCTCGAGGTCGGCATCACCACCTTCGACAGCTCGCTCGGCGGCCTCGGCGGCTGTCCGTTCGCACCGGGTGCGTCCGGCAACATCGTCACCGAGGACCTGGTCTTCATGCTCGAGGCGATGGGGATCGGCACCGGCATCGACCTGGCCCGCCTGCTCGAGGTACGTCGCATCCTGCGCGAGGCGCTGCCGGGCGAGGAACTCTACGGCTTCACGCCGGCGGCCGGCTTGCCGCTCGGGTTCCGGCCGACCACGTCCGCCGCCGAGGCTACTGCATGAGCACGCAAGCGACGAGCGACACCGGCGGCCCGGCGCCGCTGGTCGGCCTGCGCGTCGTCGAGTTCACGCACATGGTGATGGGGCCGGCGGTGGGCGCCATCCTCGTCGAACTCGGCGCCGAGGTGATCAAGGTCGAACCGATCGGCGGCGACGCCACCCGGCAGCTGCTCGGCTCCGGCGCCGGCTACTTCTCGATGTACAACCGCAACAAGAAGAGCGTGTGCCTCAACCTGAAGGACCCTCAGGGGCTCGAGCTCGCGAAGCAGCTCGCGGCCTCCGCCGACATCGTGGTCGAGAACTTCCGCGCCGGCACCATGGACAAGCTCGGCCTCGGCTATGAAGCGCTCGCGGCGCTCAACCCGCGGCTCATCTATTGCTCCGAGAAGGGCTTCCTGAGCGGTCCGTATGAGCACCGTACCGCGCTCGACGAGGTGGCGCAGATGATGGGCGGCCTCGCCTACATGACCGGCCCGCCCGGCCGGCCGCTGCGCGCCGGGACGTCGGTGATCGACGTCACCGGCGGCATGTTCGGCGTGATCGGCGTGCTCGCCGCGCTCGAGGAGCGGCACCGCACCGGTCGCGGCCGCAAGGTGGCGAGTTCGCTGTTCGAGACCACGGTGTACCTCGTCGGCCAGCACATGGCGCAGCAGGCGGTGACCGGCCAGGCCGCGAAGCCGATGCCGGTGCGCATCTCCGCGTGGGCCATCTACGACGTGTTCGAGACCGCCGACGGCGAGCAGGTGTTCGTCGGCGTCGTGTCGGATTCGCTCTGGGAGAAATTCTGCGCCGCCTTCGAGCTCGCCGAGCTCGGCGCCGACCCCCGCTACAGGACCAACTCCCAGCGCGTCCAGGCGCGCGACACGCTGCTGCCGCAGGTGCGCGAGCTGTTCAGGGGCTACACCAAGGCCGCGCTGGTCGAGAAGCTCGAGCGCACGGGTCTGCCGTTCGCGCCGATCGGGAAGCCCGAGGACATGTTCGACGATCCACACCTGCTCGCGAGCGGCGGACTCGGCGACGTCGCCCTGGCGGACGGCACGCTGACCAAGCTGCCCTTGCTGCCCGTGGAACTCGACGGCCAGCGGCCGACCCAGGGCGGCACGCTGCCGGCCGTCGGCGCGCACACCCGCGAAGTGCTGCGCAGCCTCGGCGTGGCGGAGGCCGAGTTCGACGCTCTGGCGGCCGGCAAGGCGATCCAGTAAAACGACGTCCGGCCGGTCGCGCGTCGCGACCGCAGACGCAGCAGAGGAGCCGACGATGCACCGACGTACCCGCGGGGGGTGGCTGGCCGCCCTGGCAGTGCTTGCCCCCGCACTCTCCGCGCAGGCGCAAGACGCCAAGGCGGCGCCCGCGACGCTGCAACCGTCCGCGAACCTGCGCGCCGAAGGCATTCCTGCCATTCCCGCGTCGATCGCCGAGTCGGTCGGTGCGTACACCGAGTTCCGCACGGCCTCGTTTGCGGGTTGGCATCCATCGCGCCGCGAGGCCCTCGTCCTGACGCGCTTCGGCGACACCAACCAGGTGCACGAGGTGCGTATGCCGGGCGGCGCGCGGCGCCAACTCACGTTCTTTCCCGAGCGCGTCACGAGCGCCAGCTGGCCGCGCCGGTCGGGCGATTATTTCGTGTTCACCAAGGATCGCGGCGGCGACGAGTTCTGGCAGATCTACCGCACCGACGTGACGACGGGCGCCACCACGCTGGTGAGCGACGGCGGCCGCTCGCAGAACTCGCTCGGTCCCTGGTCGCACCAGGGCGACCGGCTCGCCTTCTCCTCGACCCGCCGCAACGGCGCGGACCGCGACATCTATGTCATGGACCCGCGTGACCCCGCCTCGGCGCGCCTCGTGCTCGAACTGAAGGGCGGCGGCTGGGGCACGCTCGACTGGTCGCCGGACGACAAGCAACTGGCGGTGATCGAGTACGTGTCGATCAACGAGAGCTACCTTTGGCTCGTCGACGTCGCCACCGGCGAGCGCCGGCTGCTCACGCCGAAGGGCGGCGAGTTGCCGGTCGCCTACGATGGCGCGCAGTTCAGCCGCGACGGCAAGGGTCTGTTCGTGGCGACCGACCGTGATGCCGAGTTCATGCGGCTCGCCTATGTCGACCTGGCGACGGGCGAGCACCGCTACCTCACCACCGACCTGAACTGGGACGTCGAGGGCTTCGACGTCGCGCCCGACGGCAAGAGCATCGCCTTCGTGACCAACGAGGACGGCGCGAGCGTACTGCACCGGATCGACGCGGAGACGGGCCGATCGCTGCCGGTGCCGCCGCTGCCGGTCGGTGTCGTGGGCGCGCTCGAGTGGCACGAGTCGGGCCGCGAGCTCGGCCTGTCGATTTCCTCCGCGCGCTCCCCGTCCGACGTTTTCTCGGTGGACTTCGAGCAGCAGCGCGTCACGCGCTGGACCGAGAGCGAGACCGGTGGCCTCAACGCCGCCGCCTTCGTCGAACCCGAGATCGTCCGCTGGAAGAGCTTCGACGGCCGCACCGTCTCCGGCCTGCTGTACCGCCCGGCCGCGCGGTTCACCGGGCCGCGACCCGTCGTGATCAACATCCACGGCGGTCCCGAGAGCCAGTCGCGCCCGAATTTCCTCGGCCGCAGCAACTACCTCATCGACCAGCTCGGCGTGGCGGTGCTGTTCCCGAACGTGCGCGGCTCCACCGGCTTCGGCAAGACCTTCGCCAAGCTCGACAACGGGCGCCTGCGCGAGGACTCGGTGAAGGACATCGGCGCGCTGCTCGACTGGATCAAGACGCGGTCCGACCTCGACGCCGGGCGCGTCATGATCACGGGCGGCAGCTATGGCGGCTACATGACGCTCGCCTCGGCGACGAAGTTCGACGAGCGCATCCGCGCCTCGCTGTCGGTGGTGGGCATCTCGAACTTCGTGACGTTCCTCGAGAACACCGAGGAATACCGGCGCGACCTGCGCCGCGTCGAGTACGGCGACGAGCGCGACCCGCAGATGCGCGAGTTCCTGCTCGGCATCTCGCCGCTGAACCACGCGCAGAAGATCAGCAAGCCGTTGTTCATCGTGCAGGGCAAGAACGACCCGCGCGTGCCGTGGACGGAGTCCGAGCAGATGGTGGCGACCGTGCGCGGCAAGGGCGGCCCCGTGTGGTACCTGCTCGCCGAGGACGAGGGCCACGGCTTCGCCAAGAAGCGCAACCAGGACTTCCAGTTCTACGCGACGGTCGCGTTCATTCGGGCCCACCTGCTCGACTGAGCCCGGAGCGAACCATGCAAACCTTCCAGGCCTGGATGAACGCCCTCAACGGCATCGTCTGGGGGCCGGCAATGCTGGTGCTGATCCTCGGCACCGGCCTCTACCTGCAGCTGCGCCTGTTCGGCATGCCGTTCCGCCGCATCGGCGCCGGCCTGCGGCTCGTCTGGCGCGGTCGCAACGTCGATCCGAGCCTGCCCGGCGAGGTGAGCCCGTTCGCGGCGCTCATGACCTGCCTCGCGGCCACGATCGGCGTCGGCAACATCGCCGGCGTCGCCACCGCGATTGCGCTCGGCGGACCGGGCGCAGTGTTCTGGATGTGGATGACCGCGCTCGTGGGCATGGCCACGAAGTACGCAGAGGTCGTGCTCGCGGTGCACTTCCGCGAGCGCGATGCGCACGGCCGCTACGTGGGCGGGCCGATGTACGCGATCAAGAACGGCCTGGGCAAGCGCTGGGCGTGGCTCGGCACCGTGTTCGCCGTGTTCGGCGGGCTCGCGGGGTTCGGCATCGGCAACATGGTGCAGGCCAACAGCATTGCGGCCGCGATGCAGACGTCGTTCGGCGTGAGCCCCACGGCGACCGGCATCGTGCTGCTGGTGCTGACCGCAGCCGTGATCCTGGGCGGCATCCAGCGCATCTCGGCCGTCGCGAACTGGCTCGTGCCGTTCATGGCCATCGGCTACATCCTGGCGGCGCTGGTCGTGCTCGTGACGCACGCCGCCGACGTCCCGGCCGCCTTCATGACCATCATCGAGAATGCGTTCACGCCGACCGCGGCCGTGGGTGGCTTCGCTGGGGCCGCGGTGATGGCCGGCATCCGCTACGGCGTCGCGCGCGGCATCTTCTCGAACGAAGCCGGGCTCGGCACGGCCGGCATCGCCCAGGCGGCGGGCTTCAGTGCGAGCCCCGTGCACAGCGGCCTGATCGGCATGATGGGCACGTTCTTCGACACCCTCGTGGTGTGCTCCATGACCGGCCTCGCGATCGTCGTGTCGGGCGCGTGGACCAGCGGCGAGACCGGCGCGGCACTCACCCAGCTCGCGTTCCAGTCGGCGATGCCCGGCATCGGCGACGAGGTGGTCGCGATCGCGCTCGCCATCTTCGCACTCACGACCATCTTCGGCTGGAGCTTCTACGGCGAGCGCTGCTGGAACTACCTGGTCGGGCCACGCTCGATCACGCCGTTCCGCGTGCTGTGGACGGCGGCCGTGTTCTTCGGCGCGGTCACGCAACTCGACCTCGCCTGGACCATCGCCGACACGCTGAACGCACTGATGGCCGTGCCGAACCTGATCGCGCTGCTCGCCCTGGCGCCCGTGGTGGTGCGCCTCACCCGCGAACAGCTCGCCCAGGCACTCGGCGAACGTTGAAACCCCGCTTGCCTGAGGCCTTTGCCATGGAAGACATCCTGCTCGTCGAAGTCGCCGCCAGCGTCGCCACGGTCACGCTGAACCGCCCGCGCCAGATGAACGCGCTGTCTTCGGCGCTGCGCGGACGGTTCGGCGAGGCGTTGGCCGCGCTCGGGGCCGACGATGGGGTCCGGGCGGTCGTCATCACGGGTGCCGGCGAGAAGGCCTTCACGGCCGGCGTCGACCTCAAGGAACTCGAGACGGCCCCGCTCACGGCGGACGAACTCGGCCCCGACAGCGAGATCAACCGGGCGTTTCGTGCCCTCGGCAAGCCCGCGGTCGCGGCCGTGAATGGCTTCGCGATCACCGGCGGGCTCGAGATCGCGATCAACTGCGACATCCTGGTCGCCTCGACCCACGCCCGCTTCGCCGACACGCACGCGCGCGTCGGCATCGTGCCGGGCTGGGGCATGTCGCAGCTGCTGCCGCGGCTCATCGGCCCGGTGCGCGCCCGCTACATGAGCTACACGGGCAATTTCGTGGACGCCGCCACGGCGAAGGACTGGGGACTGGTGCTCGACGTCCTGCCGCCCGGCGAACTGCTGCCCTACTGCCGCAAGCTCGCCGCGGACATCGCAAGCTGCGACCGGGCGACGCTCGCCGACATCCGCCTCGCCATCAACGGCGGCCTCGGCGGCACCCTCGAGGACGGCCTCGCGCTCGAGGGGCGCCTGAGCAAGGCGGCGACGCAACGCATGGATCGCGCGGGTTTCGCGGCGACCCGCGAAGCCGTGATGTCGCGCGGCAAGGAACAGTCGCACTGAGCGGATGCGCGTGACCCGGCGAAGTGTGTAGCATTTCTGCACATGAAGCCCCCGCGCGCACCCTCCCGACCTCCCGCCCGCCGCGCCGGCCGCAAGGACGCAGCTGACGGCACGGGCCCTGCAGACGGACTGCTGCGCATGCGCGACCTGGTGCGCGAAAGCGGCCTGCCGCGCGAGACGATCCACTTCTACAAGCTGCAGGGACTGCTGCCGGAGCCGATCAAGACCGGCCGCAATACCGCGCTCTACACACCCGAGCACCTGGAGCGGCTGCGCCACATCCGCGAGCTGCAGGAACGGCAATTTCTGCCGCTGAAGGCGATCCGCGCCGTTCTCGACGAGTCGGCCGACGAGGGCTTCACGCCGGAACAAGAAGACTTGGTACGGCGGGTGCGCGCCACGCTCGGCGGCTGGGTGCACGCCCAGCAGAGCCCGACGGTGCCGGTCGCGGACTTCGTGCCATCGCGCGTGCCTCGGCAGGAACTGCGCGCGCTGGTCGAGGCCGGGCTGCTGCAGGTCCACGGCACGCTCGAGCGCGGCCGCCTGTCGGAGGACGACGCCGTGATCCTCGAGTGCTGGGCGCAGTTCAAGGAGGCCGGCCTCGGCCCGGACCGCGGCGTCGAACCCGCGGAGTTCCGCCTCTACGACGCCGCGATGGAGCAGTTGGTCCGGCGGGAGGCACGGCTCGCACTGCGCGCCTATGCGGGCGCGTCCGCGGACGAAATTTCCGCCGTGGTCGAGCAGGCCGGCCCGATCATCGGCCGGCTGCTCGGCGCCATGCACCGCAAGCGCCTGCGGCAGTTCCTCGCCGAGGTCGGTCGCGACGGCGACGACCGCTGAACCAGCACCGCCCGGCGCTGCCGGCCACCCGATGCCAGGACCTGGCGGCGCCGGACCGCGCCGGCGCGCTTGCGGGCCGGCGCAATTTTGTGTAGTGTTTATACACACTCTATCCAAACGCAGGGTCATCATGGCAGGCATTGCCGCCTTGGTGCGGGGCTGGTTCCACGAGCCACCGCCCACCTTCGAGCTGCGCTCGCCCAGCGCGCGCTGGGGCGTGGCGAAGCCGCGCCAGGCGCGGCACGCGCTGCGGGTGGCCGAGGTGATCAGCGAAACCCCTTCGACGCGCACGTTCGTGCTCGAGTCGCCGGACGGCGGCACACCCGGCTTCGGTTACCGCGCCGGCCAGCACCTGACGCTGCTGGTCGATGCCGGCGCAACCACGCACCGACGCTGCTACTCGTTCTCCACGTCTCCGCTCGCGGGCGGGCTGCCGGCCATCACCGTGAAGCGCATGGCCGACGGCGTGGTCTCGCGCTACCTGCACGACCACGTCCGCGCCGGCGAAACGCTGGTGTCGCTCGACCCGACCGGCGAGTTCACGCTCGCGACGGACGCGACGGCCCGCCGCCACCTCGTGCTGGTCGCCGGCGGCGTCGGCATCACCCCGCTCGTCAGCCTCGCGGAAACGGTGCTGCGCGCCGAACCCGGCAGCGGCGTCACGCTGCTCTGTGGCAACCGCAGCGAGGACGAGATCGTGTTCCGCGCGCGGCTCGACACGCTCGCGCGGCAATTCGCACCGCGCCTCACGGTGCGGCACGCGCTCGACGTGGCCGGCGACGGCTGGACGGGCCTGCGTGGCCGTCTCGATGGTCCCCGCGTGCTGCAGGCACTTGGCGACGCAGTGGCGGACGCATATTTCGTGTGCGGCCCGGAGCCCATGATGCAAAGCGTGTGTGCCGCGCTCGAGGCGGCGGGCGTGCCCCGCGATCGCGTGCACACGGAGCGGTTCGCCTACGCTTCGACCGCCAGCATCCGGATTCCCGACCGCGCGGCCGAGGTCATGTTCGCGGCGAGCGGCCGCAAGGTGACCGCGCGCGCGGGCCAGACCATCCTGCAGGCGGGGCTCGAGGTCGGCGTCGACCTGCCCTTCAGCTGCACCATGGGTGGTTGCGGCGCCTGCAAGGTGAAGAAGCAATCAGGCGCGGTCGTCATGAGCGAGCCGAACTGCCTGAGCGAAACCGAGCGCGAGGCAGGCTTTGTGCTGGCTTGCTGCGCCTACGCCGATTCCGACGTCGTCATCGAGAACCATTGACCGGCGCAGGGCCATCCGCGCCGCCACGCAGGGGTAACAACATGCTTCCAGATCGCGCAATGCAGTCCATGCCGAGCCCGGCCCGCCGCCGCGTGCAGGACGTCTTCGACGCCATGAAGGTGGCGGCGCGCGTCGAGAACAAGAAAGTCCTCGTCGACCTTGCGCCGTCGGTGGCGCGCGGGCTGCTGCTCAAGGAGGGCAAGCAGGGCGAACCCGTGGGCATGAAAGCGAGCCACGATGCCTGGTTCGATTTCCGCTACCAGGGCGACTACCCCGAGATGTACGACCTGTATCGCCGCGCAGTGCAGAACCAGTGGGACGGCGACCGGCAGCTCGACTGGGCGACCGACGTCGACCCGCGCAATCCCGAGAAGCCGGTGTTCCCGATCGAGCTGGTGCCGATGGAAGGCCTCGCCGCGCACGGCATCCACCTCACCCGCGACGAGCAGATGAAGTTCGTGCACGACTTCTCGTCGTGGCTGCTCTCGCAGTTCATGCACGGCGAGCAGGGCGCGCTCTACGCGTCGGCGCAGGTCACGGAGAGCGTGCGCTGGGTGGACGGCAAGTTCTACGGTGCCACCCAGGTGATGGACGAGGCGCGCCACCTCGAGGTGTTCCTGCGCTACCTCGAGAGCAAGCTCGGCAAGCTGTACCAGGTGAACGACAACCTGTTCACCATCCTCGACGCGCTGATGCGCGATTCGCGCTGGGACATGAAGTTCCTAGGCATGCAGATCATGGTCGAGGGCCTCGCCCTCGCCGCTTTCGGGCTGATGAGGTTCACCCAGGCCGACGAGCCGCTGATCCAGCAGATCACCACCTACGTCATGCG
>Ga0114938_1002347_pt1 | contig 12005 bp, 8 predicted proteins | sample AshMeaBigSpring_FD_88675 | JGI IMG/M metagenome (GOLD analysis project Ga0114938, IMG submission 88675) | Groundwater microbial communities from Big Spring, Nevada to study Microbial Dark Matter (Phase II) - Ash Meadows Big Spring | ecosystem: Environmental > Aquatic > Deep subsurface >...
CCCCGGCGGGTCGCTCCGTCGGGGTCGCTTTTTGGCCATCCAATTGCAAACCATTCTTTTTGCCCTGAAATGCCTGAAAAACGCCTATCAAAGCCTTCCCGAACGCCTCCCGGAACCCACGAACTCTGCTGAGGAGGCGAAATTGAAGCTGCGCGGGTAGTCCCCTCGTGTCCATTCTTCCCCGACAAAGGTCAGGTCGCCAGTTTCGCCGATGGAAAAGATCGCAATGCTGTCGTGCAGACGGTTGCCCGCATAGACGAAGCGGCCATCCGCGGAAACCAGGATTCCGGAGCAGAAATTGCTGCCAGCGAAACCGGGCGGCAGGCTGGAAATCGTTTGCCGTGAAGTCAGTTGACCCGTCGCGGAAGCGTAGTCAAACAGGACGATCGTCGACCCTTCCTCCTGCAAGGAATACAACCAGCGCCCATGGGGATGGAAGTGGAAATGCCGCGGCCCATCCCCCGCTGGCAGCGAGACGGCGGCGGGATCGTTCGGCGTCAGGTGGCCTTTCATGTCATCAAATTTCCAGACGTAGATTTGATCCAATCCCAAATCGACGTGCAGCACGAAGCGCCCCGCGGGATCGGCCTCGATCATGTGCGCGTGAGGCTGGTCGTGCCCGCTGAAGGCAAAGCTGCCCGGAGGCGCATTGGTGGCCTTGGTTGGGCCCACCTTTCCGGTATCTCTCTTGATATCCGTCGCGGTCCCCAGGCTCCCGTCCGGCAGAACGGGACGCACCGCCACGGAGCCGCCGAAGTAATTCGCCACCAGCACGAACCGCCCGGAGGGATGGACACTGAGATGGGCTGGCCCCTTGCCGCCGGAACTCACAGTGTTCAGCAACTTCAACGTCCCGTCGGCCGAATCGATGGCGAAAGCGCTAACCGACCCCGCTTCGTCGAAACCGATCCTTTCGGTTTCATTCGCCGAATACAGGTGCGTCCTGGCAACATTCATAGCCAGGGCGCTCGGGCTGGTGCTGATAGGCGATTTGAAGTCAGCCTCCGCCTATTTTGACGCGCACGGGCGATTGGGATGAGCATAGTGGAAGGCTACGCGGCTGTAAATCGCCCGCGAACTTCGTTCTGGACCGCGCAGTTGTGTGCGGAGCGGGCGGTGGCCGGGCGGCCGGCCGTGTGGCGGGCGGGACCCGTCGCCATCGGACGCCTTGGGGACCGAACCGGATGCCCCGAATCACTGCTGGGAAATGATTTGCGACGCACCGGCGGCGAGCCCAAGCGGTCCAGCGAGCGCGCAGCGGCCCTGTCGAAGCCGCAGCAGGCTTTTTCGAAGTGCCCGGCCGCAGCCTTCATTCGTACAGAAACACGGCCTGCTGGGCTTCCGCCTCGCGCTGCTGTTCGGCCAGATATTCCGCATCCAGGACGAGGTGACGACCGGCGGATGCGGATTCGCCACCCGCAGCGTCGCCCGTGAACTCCGGGTCCAGGACCAGTTGCACCTCGCGCGGCGGTCGCGGTCGCCGCGGGAGCCGTGGAGGTCGGGCCGGGGGCAAGCGGGTCAGCGGCCCTTGCCGCAGACCGCAGTGCTCGAGAATCCGCCGGATGACTTCCTCCTGGCGGGCCTCGATGAAACTGATGACCTGCATCGCACCGCCGCACTGGGTGCATTTCAGCGGGTCGGGCGATTCCAGGGGGTCAGGTCCATGTTTTCGGCCAGGGCGTTTGGGTTTGGCAGAGCTTTACAACCGAAAAATGGACCAGCCCCCGCCCTGTGAACGGTTACGGGCCCAACTGCGGGCTTGCCGGCGGCGCGTGGCATCGGTCTTGGCTGCTTGAAGCAGCTGCCGGTCGACCGTCACGTCGTCGCCGCCTTGAGCCTCGCGCGGTCAGGAGCAAGACGTTTTTTGGGAGGGCGAGGCTCCTGCCGAGCCGATGCGTTGACCGCGGTTTCGGCCCGGCAGGAGCCTCGCCCTCCCAGAATTGCGTAGCCTTTCTTGGGCACGCGGAGGGTCCCGGCTGCGATGCCTCGCGCGGCCAGGAGCGAGACGTCTGGCCGCAGCGGCCACCGTGCGATCGGCCGTGCCGTGGACGCTGGGCCGGATCTGTCAGACGTCTCATTCCTGCCCGCACGAGGTATAAATCGGTGACGAAACCGGTGACGGCACACGGAGTGTGCCGTCTACGCGGGTGCCTGCTACGTAACTGTTCACGGGCTAGCGCCGGACGTGCCGCACCTACGTCGGTGGAGGACTTTCCCTGATTCCAGGGGGTCAGGTGCATGTTTTCGGCCAGCGCGGATCCGCGCGGTCGAGTTGATCGGCCGAAAAGTGGACCAGACCCCGGCCCGTGAACCGTTACCTGCGTCACTGCACCTCCGCCACCTCCAACTGCAGCCGCCCCAGGATCTGCACGACCGGCAGGAAGACGCTCAAGGCGGAGGCGCCCGTCAGGTTCGACTCGGCCAGCTTCAAGTGCCCGCCGCCGATCCCGCCCATCCCCAGGGTCCCGTCCAGCGGAACCCAGCGGTCGCCGATCCAGGCCTCGGACCACATGTGATAGGCGAAACCCTGTTCGGCAGGATAGTACACCAGCCCGATCGCGACGCGCGCCGGAATGCGCCGCGCGCGGCAGAGGGCCGCCAGCAGCACCGCGTGCTCGGTGCAATCCCCCTCCAGCGACCGCGCCACCTCGGCGGCCGACGCCAGCGCCTGGGAAAAGTCCTTGGCCCGGATCGCCTGGTGCACGTGCCGCTCCAACGCCTGGGCCAACCGCCAGGGATCGGTTTCGCCGGGCGCCACGCTGCCGGCCATCGTCACGACCCGCTCATCGGTACTCTGAATCAGTGCATTGGGCGCCAGATCGTTGTCCCTGGGCCGCTGGCTATCCGGCAGCGACCTGGCCGCCGGTTCATCCGGTGTCAGCCGGCGCACCGTGATCTCCGCCACGTGGGGTCCCAGCGGCCGCACCGTTTGCAACGGGCCGCTGACGAAAATGCTGCTGGGGTCCCCGTCCTCAAGTGTGGCACGGTAGACGATGACCGCGGTGCGGTGCGCGTCGCGCAAGGGGCGCGGCACCCGGACCAGCGTGCTGCGCCCCAGGTCGAATTCGGCGGGCTCCGACTGTTCCAGGGCCCCCGCCCGCGTGGTTCGAAAGGCGACCTGGTTGATGCCTTCCACCACGCTCTTGAGGGTCTGTCCCGTCTGATCCGTCCAGAGCGTCGACACGAGTGCCGGCTGGCCATCGAGCACCACCTGGCTGCGGATCCTGAGCAGCCGGTGCGTGCCGTTCAGCAGGGAGGTCTCTTCGTATGGTCCGGCCTCCAGCCGGATCTCCGCCACCTGGTTGAAAACCGGCATCAGGGCCTGCAGCGTGCGCCGCTCGCCGGGCTGCATCGGTTGCGATTCCAACGACGACTCGGTGGCGAAGAACCCGCCCCAGGAAGCGTCCCAGGGGATCTCGGATTCCTGGGTCAGCCCACCCGAATCGGTCCGAATCTTCAGCCGCTCCCCCTCCGCCCGGACCTCCGTCACCAGGCGGCTGGACCCGCTGGCCATCTCGCTGCGGCCATGTCGCAGCCGGCCGTCCAAGGTCTCGACGCTGGTCAGCGTCAGTTCCTGCTGGACGACCTGGCCAAAACGGCGGAGCGTGATCCGGTTGTATCCGATGGTCTCGCGGCACGGCACGCCGTCGTCGGTCCGCGGCGCGACGCGCGTCTGGCCGTAGCCGATCCGCGCAGCGCCCAGATAGTAGACGTCCCAGGTCTCCCGGGTTTCGACGTCGGCTTGCTTGCCGGCCGCTGCGGGCTGTGCCACGGAGGTATCCGGCGGGGGGGCGGGCGGGGCGCCGCAGCCGGCTGACATGGCGAGCGTCGCCAGCCACGGCAGGAAGGTGCGGAAGCCATCGCCGCGTCGAAGGCTCAACAGTTCATCGATCACCGGCCACCTCGCGGCTCGCCCCGGCTGCCGCGCGGACCACGCCGCCACCGGCGTCCCGCACGTCTGGCACCGGGCGGCAGGAACGGGCTCAGCCACCTTCCTCGGCGTACCGACCAGCCAGATTCACATGCGGTTAGCGCCGACAAAGGCGCCACACGCCTGAGCCCCACCCGACGGTTCGGTCCATTTCACAAGTTCGGGTTCGGCAAATTAGCCGCCGGGCGCTAGCCCCCGGTTTTTCCCGGATCAGCCGCGGTACTAGCGCCCCGCGGCTGATCCGAAAATTCAACTTGGACGATGCACAACCTTTTCCCTCTGAGGAAGAGGGATCGCGGATCGCGTCATACTCCGGGCCGTGCGCGGACCAGCAAGACGCGGCGCGCGCCGCTCAGCATAGCAAATCGCCAACCGGCGCGGCCCCCCGCGCGCCGAGCCCCAGCGGCCGTCGATGGTCACGGCCTCGGTCGTGGGCAAACTCATCCCAACCGTTCGGTCCCAGAGAGGATTCGTGCGATTCACGCGGCGCGCCGCCGGGGGCTGGCCGCTTGGGGGCAGGACGGGTGCTAGACTTCGGCAGCATCCGCGACGGTGGACCGAACTGCCGCGGTGACCGAGGGCTTCCGCAACGGTTACGCGAACAGGGCCGTCTGTGCCGGTCCTGCCGACCGGATGCGGGCGGCTGCGGCGGGTCGGTGGGCTCAGGCCCCGGAACCGGGTCGGAACCGGGAAAGTCGCGGCCCCCTGCCCGGCCGCGGGCAACGCCGCAGCCGGACCATCCGGACCTGTGGGCTGCCCCGTCCCCGCGGGCCGCGTTCGATCCCAGCACCTTCGCCAAAGCGTGAACTAGGTTTTGAGTGGCGAGCGGGACTTGTCCCCCTCGGGCAATTCCCGATCCCGCGTACCGCGCAAGAGATCATCGATGGGCTTTTTGAAGAAACTCTTCAATAACGTTCTCCACGAAGGTGCACCGGTGTTGACCAGCAGTAGTTTTGACAAGCTCACCCAGGACGAGTTGGAAGCCCACCTGGGCGTGCAACGCTATGGCGATTTTCATCTGACCGACGCCGTGCGGCCCTCGTACGATCTGAAAGTCATCCCCTGCCAGGGTTACCGGCACGACGTCTACCAGGATGACGAGACCGGTGCGACGCTGCCGGTGCTGATGGGCGCCGCGTCGAACGAGATGCTGTTCGAGCTGTTCATGGAGTTGCTGGAGCCGCTGGGCCAGGTGGTCGACGTGGTGCTGGAGACCAGCCATGCCCACCACGGGCGCGGACACCTCGATCTGTACCGGGAACATATGGACACCCCGGTGCTCATGAGCATCCTCTGGGACTTCGAGGACCTCCTGACCAATGACGGCTGCACCGGGATCGCTGTGCTCAACCCCGGACTGCCGCAGGAGGTTCAGTTTGACGAACACAAGCTGCTGATCGTCTATGGCCGGGACCTGCGGCCGTATGAGCGGATTCTGCGGTCGCACGATGTCTACTGCGACGAACAGATCAAGTTCATCACCGAGGCCGAGCATGTGCACTCGTCCAGCGAGAGCTATCTGCGGCGCTTCGAGGAATTGAAGATGCGGCTGGGCATGGACGGCCATTGCGGCTGACCGCAGCGCCTTTCGCGGCCAGCCCCGGCCCGGGGGTGACCTCCCGCCCAGCGCCTTGCGGGTCGCCGTTGACCGGCTGCAAGCCAATCGGTCCGCCGACCTCCATCCCGCAAGCCCGCGCCGGCCGAAAGGCCTGGGCTCGACCCCCAGCCGTCTCGGCCCATCTTCCGCCTGGCTGGGAACTGCGGCTCTTGGTGGTCCGCAGCCACGTCACGCGGCCGTCCGCCGCGGCGCGTAACCGTTCACAGCCCGGTGGGCCTGATTCCAGGGGGTCAGGTCCATGTTTTCGGCCAGCGCGTATCTGCGAGGTCGAGTTTGTAGGCCGAAAAATGGACCAGACCCCGACCCGTGAACGGTTACGGCGGCGCAGCAGGCTCAGAAGGCGTAGACCCGGTCGTCCAGCTTGACCACGATCTGGCCCTCCAGGGCCAGGTACCGCCCCACCTCCGGGCCGTGGCGCGTGACCAGCTCGAAATACCCCGGACTGTACCGCTCGACGGCGGTGATCTCCGCCTCGGGTGTGTCGGCCGCCCGCGAATCCACCCAGCGCCCGCCCCGCAGAAAGAAGGTCCGGGCCCCGACGTTGCGGACCGTTTCCACCGTGACGGCGCGATCCTGCTTCGCATCGAGCAGGGTCACCGCTCCGCTCGGTGCGGCCAGCGGTGCCCGGCGGAGACTGTCTTTGGCCAGCCGCTGTGCGAACCCCTCCCGCCCCGCCTCCTGGGCCAGGCCATTCAACGCCTCGTCGGCCCGCGCGCGGTGCTCGGCCACCCCCCCCAGCGGCTGCTGGTCGTCGGCCAGGAACGACGTGTAGGGGGTCAGGATGCCGTGCTGCAGCGAGAGTTGGACCAGTTCGTCGACCAACTCCTGGTTCTTGCCGTGCAGATCAATCTGGTCGATGATCTCGCCCACCCGGCGCGTGGCCCAGAGCTTTTCGATGAAGGCATAACTCTCGTCGGCCGAACTCTCCACCAGCTGGCCGGGAAAATCGAGGGTCAGGGAATTGTCCGCGACCTGGCCGCGGACGGTGACCTTCGCCGCGCCCGGTTTGCGGTAGCGGCCCACCACGACCAGCTGTTCGCCCGCGAACAGGTCGTATACCTCGCGGGGATAAACCCGGTTCACGGCCGCTCCGTCCGCCACGGTCAGGCCCTCGAGGTCAAATTCCAGCCGCGCGTCGGTCAGCACCGGCGAACCGATGCGCTGGTAGAGGCGGCTGACGCGGTCGTCAATCGCCTCGTCCGGCCGCACATACTCCGTCTGCCCGAAGTTCTCCCGCGCGAGCTTGTCCAGCAGGCGGGCGTTCACGTCGTAGCCCACGCCGAAGGCGAACAAGCGGGCCCGCACCCGATTCCGCTCCCGGGCCTGGGCCACGATCTGCGGCACCTTCGTTTCGCCCGTGGTGGGCAGGCCGTCGGACAGGAAGAGCACGTAGCTCGGGAGCGACCTATCGGTCAGCTGCGTAAGAACCGCCTTGAGGGCCCCGTCAAGATTGGTGGCACCGCCGGCGTACAGCCCCGCCACGAAACCCCGCGCGGCCTGCCGCGTTTCGTCCGTGACCGTCTGCAGCCCGGCGCGAAAACTCTCCACCACGCTGTCGTAGGCCACGATGTTGAACAGGTCCCCCGGGCGGAGGTTGTCCAGCACGTGCAGCAGCGCCGCCTGGGCCTGCTCCATCTTCTTGCCGGCCATGCTGCCGGAACGGTCCACGGCCAGCACGACGGCCTTCCGCGGTATCTCACTCGCGCCCGTGGGCAACTGCGGGGTGACCAGCAGCAGGAAATAACCGTCGTCGCCGGAATCGGGCCGGTAGCTGAGCACGCTGGCCGCGACCGCCTGGTCGCCGACGTCGTAGAGCAGCCGGAAATCGCTGGCCGGCACCAGCTGGCTGCCTGTCCACTCCACCTGGGCCTGCAGGTTGCCGGGGCGGGCCACCTGCACCGAATGCGTCGGGCTGTAAACGTTCTTGATCGGCGCCTGGCTCTGGATGTTGACCTGCAGCCGCACCGCTTCCACCGGTTGGGAGGTGTACTTCGCGGTGCTCAGCGGAAACACAAACTCCGTCAACCCGCTCATCGTGCGGCAGACCTGCGAGTAGCGCAACGTTACCGACCGCTCGGCGCCCGGCGGAACCGGAAAGATGCTGGTCTTGAACATCCCGGTGCCGATCCACTCCATCAGGGCCGGGTCCTGGTTCCGCCGTACGTACGATTCGTAAATGCGCCGCGCCTCGTCGGCTCCCAACAGCTGCGCCTCGTATTCCTTGCCATCCACCATAAACGTCAACTGGTCGACGGCACCGTCGTAGGGCAGCGGAAAGACGAATGCCACCTCCATCTGGCGGCTGCCCGTGTTGACAAATGACTGGCTGACCTGAACCTTGGCAATCTGGTCCACGAGATTCACGTTGACCGCCAACTGGCGAATCCGGTACGAAACTGGCGGCTCGGGGTGAGGATGCGGACGGGGGGACGGCACCACGATGATCGGACGGGGGAGACGAAAATCGTGATCCTCCCGCACGTCGACCAGCAACCCCTGGGCCCACAGGCAGGACGGCCCCAGAAACAGGCTGGCGAACAGGAGGCTCCACCAGCGGCTCGAGCCGCGGACGCGCAAGTTGCCGAATCTGCCCATCGTTGCATGCTCCTAAATCTGGCCGTCGCGACGCGCGATCCGCCTCCGGTGCCGTCCGCCGGCTCTCTGCCCAGTCGTCGCGTTACCCCCCACCCGCCGTCGGCCCGCTGCCGGGCGACTTGAATCCGCCACGTAGCCTTGCGTGTCTCCGGGAGGGCGAGGCCCTCCCGGGCCCCAAACCCGCTCGACGCACCGGTTCGGCAGGAGCCGCACCCGCCCAAGATCGTGCACCTCTGGTTGGCGTCTGCCCGCCTGGACCTGTTTCCGAGGTTCACGCAAGGCTGCTTCGTCCGGCCCCGCGGCGGACCGTTAGACGTCGCGTGGTGTCAGCGCGTTCCCGCCCCCGAGCAGAAAAAGGGTCCGGTCCGGGGACGCCCGGCGGTCAGGAGGCCAGGCGACGCCGAGGAGCAGATGGCGGAAGCGGCGTTGTCGCCGCCGACGAAGCTGATCGGCATGACCCAGTGGTCGCTGACGAAGCTCCGCGACTACTTGGTCGAGCAGGCTGTCCTGGCTCAGATCCGCTTGTCGTGGTGGCGAGAATTGCTCCGTCGCTACGGCGTTCGTGGGCGTCCAAGAGGCGGACAAAAAGCGAACAACGGAGGATGCACCTATTCGGCGGCAACCCAGCCCTTCTGGTGCCCGAGGTTGCAGACCTTGCCGCTGAGAACCGCTTGGGCAAGGAGGCGCGAGACGCAGGAACCTTTCAGGCCAATGTGCTCGCACACGTCGCGGAACAAGACCACGTCGCCCCGCTGGCGAATGAAGTCAGCCACTTCGCGCCAACGGCCAGGGGTGGGAATATCGTCGTCGGTCAGCGGGATGACGCCGGCGACGCCGAGGTCGTCGCGGAGTTCGATCACGCCGTCCCACATCGTGACCCGATAGCCGTTCATTTTGCGGCGCTCGCGGCGCAGCGTGACCCGCTTGACCGTCTGCCGAATGGCGAACGACAGCTTTTCGCGGTCTGCCTCCGACAAGCGCTCGAGCAGTCCATCGAGCCGGCCGATGACCTCCAGGGCCTCCGGCGACGGCGCACCCTCGCCGCGGGCCTGCCGCAGCTTGTCTTCTATATTGGCCTCCTGCTCTCGCCAGCCAGCCAGCCAGCAGCTTCGAGATGCCGGGAATGTCCTCGGCGTTCGCAAGCGCCAGGTTCTCGGTGGCGCGTTCGATCTTGGCCCGCAGCGCTTCGATCTGCGATTCGAGCCGGCCGACGTTGGCCTCGGCCTTCTTGGTACGGCGAGTGATCTCGCTGCGGATGGCTCGCTTGGTGCGCTCGTCGGCCATGAATGATTGAAGCTTGGCGAGCACACCATGCTCGATGGTGTCGGCGCGAAAGCCCGGCCGGTCATGTTCGTCGGGATGCTCCTCGAACTCCTTCGGCGGCAACGTGTAATACCTTCGCACCACCTTCCGGTCGGAATGGCTCATGGTGCCGCCTTGCAATCGTCGTCCGTCGCCCAAGTAGACGACGCCAGTCAAGAGGTATCGGCCCGGTGTCGGGGCCTTTGACGGCTTGTGGTTCCGCCGCAGCATCCGCTGGGCGCGGTCGAACAGATCGCGCGACACCAGCGGCTCGTGGGCTTCCTCGCAAACGATGCCTCCGTCGTCGAACAGGCTGCGGAACTTGCCGCGTCGGCGTTTCTTTCCGGCGACGATGGTGCCGATGTAAACCGGGTTGGTCACCGTTCGCCGCACGCTGCTGGCGTTGAACCGCTTGCCGAACATGGTTCGCACGCCTTGGCGGTTGAGTTGCCGGGCGACCGCGCCGCACGAAGCGCCGCCTGCGACCGCCTCAAACATTGTCCGCACCGCTTCGACAGCCTTCGTATCGCTGGACGCCACGAGCCGCGAGGCCCATTGAATCGGCCGACGAAACTTCTCGGTCGGTCCGACGCGACGCACGACGCGTCCGGTCTCATCGAGAATCTCGCGGTCATACCCGTAGGGTGGACCGCCCTGCTTCTTCCCCTGGCTGATCGCCAGACGCTTGCCGCTGAGGCTGCGGTCGGCGAGTCGCACAGCTTCCTCTCGGGCACCATATTGGTCAACGATGGCGGTGATCACGCCGCCAAGGTTCGAGAAGTCGAGCTCGCCGCGCTGGCAGGTGACGATCTTCACGCCAGCATCGCGCAGCAGTTTCCAATGCACCATCGCGTCAAACACGTCCTCACGCGACATGCGGCTCTGCTCCGAAAGCAGCACGGCGCAGAACGCCCCGCTCTTGGCGTCCGCCAGCAGCTTCTGGAAATCCTTGCGCTTGCTGGACTCCGTGCCGGTCAGGCCGTGGTCTTCGTACCAGCGCACGATTCGATAGCCGAGCCGCTTGGCCAGCGCTCCAATGTCTTTCCGCTGGCGGGCGGGGCTATCCTGTTGCTGGTCGCTGCTCATGCGGACGTAGCCGACTGCCGGCTTCGTCGTGGTCTTGCTCATCGCATTTTCCTTTCGTTCTTGGGGATTCGGTTCGCATGGCGAACGCCGCCGCGCCAGGACACAGTTACCTCAGCCTTGCCGCAGACATCCAGCCAATGGCCGCGACAGCGCGGACGGGTGGCCCGCGTTGGCGTCGCGGGGCCGGTCGGACGAGCGGTCCAACCGTAAGAAGAGGCCGCAACGTGCGGCCTCGTGGGCGAACTGGTGGCCAAACGGGGGCGTCAGATGCCTGCCGTGGTCGCCACGGAGAATTCGCCGCCGCGTGGTGCCCGCTTGGCCGCACCGCGCCAACCGCCAATGGCGCGGAGCATCTTGCACTTGGCGGCAATCTCTCGCTTGGTCGGCAGGTACTCCAGCGTGCCGTTCTTGGCCCGCGTCCACCTCCCGCGATCCACCCACCGTCCCTCCGTCTCCCATTCCCGAACCAGGCCCTCCAACATCTTCTGCTCGTTCATCGTTCTGGCTCCTCGTTGTGTGGTCCCCGCCGCAGACCATCTGCATGCGGGAATGACACTGAGCCAGCAGTTCGGAACGATTGCAAGGCTTTGCCAGGAAACGTTTTATGGCGTCGCAACGGCAACCGGCGCGGCCCCTCAGTTTTCAGGTTTCGCGGCATTGGACCAAAGGTGTCCAATCCGTTCGCTACGCTGATGGCGTCGGCGGCTCGAATCGACGACAATGGCGATTTTTGCCATCCCGGCCAACGCCAGGCACTCGCGATTTGCGGTGGTGCCGCGGTGGCGGAATTGCATTTCCGATGGAGCATTTGTCGGCTGGACCATCACTCGCGGTGAGAAGATCAAAATGTCAATCACGAGGAAAAGTGCCGTCCACCATCTCACAACGACGATTGCCTTTGTTGGAATGACGATCTGCCCGTTCGGATGTCGTGACACTGGGACGAGCCACAAGAACGACAAGGCGCAGTCGACCGGACCAACTTCATCTGCGGCGAGCGATGGAGACACCGAAAGCTACGTCAAGCGACTCACGGCCGATGGCTGGGATCAACGTGCCGCCGAATCCGTTGTTGGACTCAATGCTGAATGGCTTGCCATTCAAGCGGACGAGAACCCGGCTGGACTTGAAATTCAACTCAAGCTCCTCGGCAGCTTGGGGAAGCACTCCGACCTTCACGGGTTCCTAACTGATCACCCGGAAACCGCTGGTTTGCTGGCAGCAGCGGCCGACCCACAATTGGTCGCTGATACGCTCCGCACGGCGGCCAATGGCGGCGAATACGACCGCGTCGCTGGGCTGTACGTGCAGAGTGCCGCTCCTCGCGATGCCGCGGATGTTGCCCAGGCGCTGAAGGCGAACCACGACTTAACTGAGGTTTTGCAATCTTTCAGGTCAATCCTAATTGAGTCATTACGTGTTCCTTGTCTTGAAGTTTTTCGGTGACTTGATCGATGGCCCACGAAAGGGTCG
>Ga0114938_1002348_pt1 | contig 11999 bp, 8 predicted proteins | sample AshMeaBigSpring_FD_88675 | JGI IMG/M metagenome (GOLD analysis project Ga0114938, IMG submission 88675) | Groundwater microbial communities from Big Spring, Nevada to study Microbial Dark Matter (Phase II) - Ash Meadows Big Spring | ecosystem: Environmental > Aquatic > Deep subsurface >...
CCATCGCAGGCCCGACGCGACCTCGACCGATGCGGGAGTCTGGATACCCATGCAAGCTCGTCTCAAACCCCTTAGCGCCCTCCTTGCCCTCTATGCCGTCCAAGGGCTGGCGGCGGATGACGTCGCTACCCTGGACGAGGTCCGGGTCACGGCGCGCCGCGATCTTCCCCTGGGCTCAGGGTCTGCAACCCTGGGCAGCGCCGAGATCGCGCCGATGCGTGCGCGTACCAGCGACACGGCCAGCATGCTCACCGGTATCCCCGGCGTGGCCACCTATGGTGCCGGTGGGGTATCCAGTCTGCCCGTAGTCCGCGGACTGGCGGACGATCGGCTGCGGACGAAGGTGGACGGGATGGACCTCATTGCCGCCTGTCCCAATCACATGAATTCACCGCTGTCCTACGTGGATCCCTCGGCGGTGGAGAGCGTGGACCTGTATGCCGGTGTTACTCCGGTCAGCGTGGGGGGAGACAGCATCGGGGGCAGTATCGTGGTGCGGTCGGCGGCCCCCGCCTTCGCCGAGTCCGGTGGCCGTCTCGTGCAGGGGCAGGCAGGGGCCTTCTATCGCAGCAATGGGGACAGTTTTGGGGGCAACCTCTCCGGTACTTATGCCACCGACTCGATGAGCCTCAATTACACCGGCGCCTACGCCCAAGCCGACAACTACAAGGCCGGCGGCGATTTCAAGGACTATGAATTCACGGGTCGGGTCGGCCATACCCTGGGTCTGGATGAGGTGGGCTCGAGCGCCTATGTGGCCACCAATCAATCCGTCAGCTTCGCTTGGAAGAATGAAGGCAACCTGCTGGACCTGTCCTACGGTCGCCAGCATATCCCCTTCGAGAACTACCCGAACCAGCGGATGGACATGACCGACAACCTCAGCGACCAAATCAATCTCGCCTACACCGGCAAGCAGGGGTGGGGCACCCTGAAGGCGCGCGCGTACTACGAGCACACCCAGCACGAAATGGACTTTGGCGACGACAAGCGCTTCTGGTACGGTCCCGGTAAGCCGCCTACCGGCTCCGGGGGGGACGCTGCGGTCAACGGTACGCCCTGCTCGCCGATCTCGGGCGTGACCATGGTCAAGGGCAGTCGGATCGGTTGCGCCGCCGGTATGCCGATGTACACGGATGGGACGAACACGGGCCTCAATCTCAGTGCCGACATCCCGCTGGCCGACAGGGATCTACTGCGTCTGGGTGCCGAGTACCAGAGTTATAGCCTGGACGACTGGTGGACCCCCTCCGGTGCCATGATGTGGCCCTATACGTTCTGGAATATCAACGATGGCGAGCGCGATCGCTACGCGGCCTTCGGGGAGTGGGAGACGCATAAGGATCGGTGGACGCATATCCTGGGGGTGCGCCTGGAGTCCGTGGCGATGGATGCGGGGCCCGTGCGCGGCTATAACTCGAACAGTTACCCGGGCACCGGAACCAAGATCCCGGCCGCCGATATGACCAACCAGATCCGCGATGCCGCCCTGTTCAATGCCCAGGACCGTGGCAAGACGGACCTCAACTGGGACCTGTCCTGGTTGGCACGCTTCACGCCGTCCGAGACCCAGACCTATGAGATCGGCCTGGGGCAGAAGACCCGCTCGCCCAACCTTTACGAGCGCTATACCTGGTCCACCTGGCAGATGGCCGCCTTCATGAACAACTTCGTGGGCGACGGCAACGGCTATGTGGGCAATCTCGATCTGGACCCGGAGGTGGCGGGGACCCTGAGCCTTACCGCCGACTGGCACGACGCCAGCGGGGATAGCTGGGGCGTCAAGGTGACGCCGTACTACACCTATGTCCAGGACTACATCGATGCGGTGCAGTGGGACTCGGCCAAGAATGCCCCCCGAGTCGTGCAGGTGGTCGACGATTTCACCATCCTCAAATATTTCAATCAGACCGCCGTTCTCTATGGCCTGGACCTGTCGGCGCACTACCTGGTGGCGCACGGTACGGGTCTCGGCGACTTTATCCTCCGAGGTGTGGCGAGCTATACGAGGGGGGAAAACGAGGATACGGGCGACAACCTCTACAACATCATGCCGCTCAATGGCAGGCTGGCCCTCACGCAGGAGATGGGGCCCTGGCGCAATACCCTGGAGGGGGAATTCGTTGCCGGCAAGGAGGACATCTCCCAGGTGCGCAACGAAATGGAGACCGCTGGCTATGGGCTTGCGCATCTGCGCAGCCGCTACGAGAAGAAAAACTGGAGCCTGGAGGTCGGTGTGGAGAACCTCTTCGACCGCTTCTATGAGCACCCCCTGGGCGGGGCCTATGTCGGTCAGGGGACGACCATGACCATACCGCCTGTGCCCAATCAGCCGCAATGGGGTACGCCGGTGCCTGGGCCTGGTCGATCCTTTTATGCCGGTCTGAGCCTCAAATTCTGACGCGGCTTCGCGCCCGTTGATCGCCGGAACAGCCCTTGGGTCCGGTCCCGACCGTCGGTCGGGAGGGCGGTGCAGCGTCAGGGCAAGCCAGGGGCGGCTGGCCCCCGAGGCGATTCGCCCTGGGTTGGCTCGGTGTACCGGGGGATCATGGACGATCGCCTGGCGCTGCGGGAACGCAACCGTGGGCTTGGGCGCGGGGTTCGGCCGCGGCGGCCAGTGCCAGATCTGCGGTCGTGCTCGCGTCCCTGGGGGGCGCGCCGCTCGCCATAGGCAGGACCCGGCCCGTCACCGAGGTCCCTGGGAGCCCCATCGGCACGCTCTCTGTTCCCCCGGCGAAGCCTGACGACAGGGCCACTGGCGCCCAATTCCACCCGGCGGCGATCGAACAATCGCTGTATCCAGGGCTCGGCTGGCATATACTTTCGCCCTCGCCGAATCTTCCCCCGATGCAATGACCCGCGGCATCCACCTCAAGCAACTCACCGCCACAGATCTGGGCCTGCTCGGCCTGCCGGAGGCCCTGCTGGGGGAAGGGCAGACCGAGGACCCCATTCCGATCGAGACAGGGGCCGAGCGGCCGGCCGCGCCGGCGGCAGAGCTGGCCCTGGAGCTGGATCTCGGATCCGTCCCAGATTTGGCCGGAGATCTCCCGACCGAGCTCGCATCCGCGGCCGATCCCTTCCTATCGCTCCTGACCCAAGAGGTTCGCCTGACCCTGGAGGAGACCCTGGTGCTGCTGGATCAGGCCCTCGCGGTCAGCCAGCAGCTGAGGTCAGGTTAGGCCCTCGAAGCCCAACGGGCCGACCTTAGGGTGCCCGACGCCGATGGATTTAGCCCTTATCCATCGGGGCCTCGCAGGCGGTCCAGCCGCAGGCGGTGGCGCTCGTCGAAGAGCCGCCGCGAGCCGAGCCAGACGGCGGCGGTGCTGCCGAGCCCGGTCCCGCCGGAGATCAGAAACATCACCAGGAGTTGGTACTTGGCCGCCTCGATGGGTGGGCTGCCGGCGAGGATCTGCCCGGTCATCATGCCGGGGAGGCTGACCACCCCGGCGGTGGCCATGGCGTTGACGATGGGGATAAGCCCGGCGCGTAGGGAGTCCCGGCGGATGTCGGCGATGGCCGTGTCCCAGCTTGCCCCCAGCAGCAGGCGGGCCTCGATGCGCCCGCGCGACTCCCAGGCGTGCCGCGTGAGATTGTCCATGGCCAGGGCCACACCGCTCATGGTGTTGCCCAGCAGCATGCCGAGCAGGGGGATCAGGTACTGGGGCTGGTACCAGGGCCTCACGCCGATGATGACCGTCAGGGCCAGGACCAGGACGCTGAAGGAGGACAGGAACATGGACAGGGTGCCAATCCCGTAGCCCCAGGGGCCCCGGTAGCGGCGCTTCTGGCGGGACATGGCCTCCCAGCCGGCGAAGGCGAGCATGATCAGGGCCATGAGCCCGATGAGCCCGGGGTGGGTGGTGGCGAACAGGGCATGGAGGACATAACCGATCAGGCTGAGCTGTACCGCGCTGCGGGCCGCCGCGATCAGGACCCGCCGCTCCACCCCCAGGTGGAGGCGCCAGGAGAGCAGGGCGAGCAACAGGACCAGGCCGGCGGCCAGGGCCAGATCGAAGGGGCTCAGCAGGATCAGGGCCATGGCATCTGGCTCAGGGCATCTGGCTCAGGGCTCGGGCACCAGGCGGCGGTCGCGGATGACCAGGCGGCGCCCCCCCAGGCGTTCCCTCTGCTCCGGATCGTGGCTGACCCACAGGACGGCGGCCCCCTGCCCAACCCGATAATCTTCCACCAGGGTCTCGACCCGCTCTCGGTTTGGCGGGTCCAGGTTGGCGGTGGCCTCGTCGAGCAGCAGGGCCTCGGGCCGGTTCGCCAGGACCCGGATCAGGGCGAGGCGCTGGCGCTCGCCGGTGGAGAGCCGGGAGACGGCCCAGTCCAGGGTCCCCGGCTCGAAACCAAGCCCCGCCAACAGGGTCTCGGCGCCCTCCGGGAGGTGATCGCCCACCCGATCTTCCCACCAGTGGGCCTCCGCCGGGAGCAGGGCGACGCGGCGGCGCCACTCCGGGGCTGGGACCTGGGAACGCCTGAACCCGTCGAGCCAGACCTCGCCGGGGTTGGGGTCCAGGTCGGCGACTGCGCGCAGCAACAGGCTCTTGCCAGAGCCGGAGGGCCCGGAGAGGAAAACCAGCTCCCCGGCCGCCAGCTCCAGGTCCACCGGCTCCAGGCCCTGGGCCCTGACCCCTTGCAGACGCAGGCTTGCCATCACAGGCGGCGGAAGATCAGGTCGTGCACCGCGTGGCCCAGGCCCTGGCCGCGGCGCTCGAACTTGGTGAGGGGGCGGTCTGCCGGCCGCTCGCAGTAGCCACCGGCGGGTGCGGTGTTGACGAAGGCGTCGCTGGCCTGGGTCAGGACGCTGAGCATCTGCTCGGCGTAGGGCCCCCAATCGGTGGCCGCGTGGAAGGTCCCGCCTGGGCGCAGGACCCTGGCCAGCAGGGCCAGGAAGGCGGGGGTCAGGATACGCCTCTTGTGGTGGCGCTGTTTCGGCCAGGGGTCCGGGAAGAAGAGGTAAGCTCCATCCAGGCAGGCCGGGGGAAGGCCCTGGGCGAGCAGCTCCACGGCGTCCTGCCGCAGTATCCGCACGTTGATCAGGCCCCGGCGCTCCAGCTCCAGGAGGAGGTGCCCCACCCCGGGGCCGTGGACCTCGACGCCCAGGTAACGGCGCTCGGGGTGGGCCTCGGCCATCTGGGCCAGGGTGTCGCCGTTGCCGAAGCCGATCTCCAGGTAGAGGGGCTGGGGCTCGGCGTCTCCGAACAGGGCAGGGGGGTCGAGCAGGGCCCCAGGCTGCCAGGCCACCCCGAAGCGCGGCCATAGCTCGGCGAAGGCCCGCGCCTGGGCCTGGGTCAGGCGCCCCTGGCGCAGCACGTAGCTGCGGATGGGGCGATGGGGCCGGTCGGCGCCTGCCTCTCGATCGGCGCCCCGATCTGGCCCGGGCCAGGCCGTCTGGTCCTGTTGCATCGACTGCGAGGTCCTACTGGCCGCAACCCGCTCGGCCTTGTCTGCCAGGCCGGGGCTCGGCTAGAAGAAGAGACCGTCGAGGGGCGAGGAGGCAGAGGCGAAGCGCTTGGCTGGCATGCGTCCGGCCAGGTAGGCCTCGCGGCCGGCCTCGATGGCCTTGCGCATGGCGCTGGCCATGAGGATGGGGTCGCGCGCCGCAGCGATGGCGGTGTTCATCAGGACCCCGTCGCAGCCGAGCTCCATGGCCACCGCGGCGTCGGAGGCGGTGCCGACCCCGGCGTCCACCAGGATGGGGACCTTGGCATTCTCGACGATGGTGCGGATGTTGAGCCGGTTGCGGATGCCGAGCCCGGAGCCGATGGGGGCGGCCAGCGGCATCACCGCGACGCAGCCGACCTCTTCCAGGCGCTTGGCGATGATGGGGTCGTCGTTCGTATAGACCATGACGTCGAAGCCGTCCTTGACCAGCTCCTCCGCCGCCTTGAGGGTGGCGATCACGTCGGGGAACAGGGTCTTCTCGTCCCCCAGGACCTCGAGCTTGCACAGGTTGTGCCCGTCCAACAGCTCCCGGGCCAGGCGGCAGGTGCGCACGGCCGTGGCGGCGTCGTAGCAGCCGGCGGTGTTGGGCAGGATCGTGTAGCGCTCCGGCGGCAGGACCTCGAGGATGTTGGGCTCGTTGGGGGTCTGCCCGATGTTGGTGCGGCGCACCGCGATGGTGACGATCTCGGCCCCGCTCGCCTCGATCGCCAGGCGGGTCTGCTCCAGGTCCTTGTACTTGCCGGTGCCGACCAACAGGCGGGAGCCGTACTCCTGGCCTGCGACGACAAGGCGGTCCTGGGTGGCGGTGTCTGGGGTCATGGGACTCTGGCCTCCGGGATGAACGGCAAAGGCGACAGCATAGACGATTTGGGGGTCTTGCTGGGTTCGCCTTTGCGATCTGAAGGGGGCTTGCCTGCCATCCATGGCGCGGCCCCGGCGCTTCGCCATGGGACCCAGCCCCGACATCCTGTCGGGTCGTTCGCCATTGTGAGATCTCGGGGGCGTGCCTGCCATCCGTGGCGCGGCCAAGGCGCTTCGCAATGGGCCCCAGCCCCGACCTCCCTGTCGGGTCGTTCGCCTTTGCGATCTGAAGGGGGCGTGCCTGCCATCCGTGGCGCGGCTAAGGCGCTTTGCAACGGGCCCCAGCCCCGACCTCCCTGTCGGGTCGTTCGCCCAAGAAATCGTGACGTTAAGTCACGATTTCTTGGGCTCACCCACCGCCGACGGCGTGGATGATCTCCACGCGGTCTCCGGGGGCCAGGCGGTGCTCCGGGAACCGGCTGCGCGGTACCAACTCCTCGTTGACCTCGCAGGCCAGGCGCCGACCGGTCAGGCCGAGGGTCTCGACGAGGGCGCTCAGGGTACAAGGCTCCGTTACCTCTGCGGGGCTGCCGTTGATCTGGATCTGCATGCGCGGATTGCCTTGGACCTTCTTGGTGGGCGCTCGATTCTACACTAAACTGCCGCCGCAATCGGCGAGGCACCAAGACGCGGCGAGGGGCACCAAGTTGACGCAGTGGTCCGAGGACCTGATCCCTATCGAGCAGGCGCGCACCCTCGATGGGCTCTTCTATCAGCGGGTGCGTCGCTCCCCGACCCGGGTGGCCTATCGCTACTTCGACCGTATCGCCAATGCCTGGCAGGAGCGGACCTGGGCGGAGATGGCTGCCCTGGTGGCGCGTTGGCGTGCGGCCCTGGCCCGGGAGCAGGTCGCCCCAGGCGACCGGGTCGGCATCCTGCTGCGCAACTGCCCCGAATGGGTGGTCTTCGACCAGGCGGCCCTGTCCCTCGGACTGGTCACGGTGCCTCTTTACACGGACGACCGAGCCGATAACGCCGCTTACATCATCACGGACGCGGCCATCAAGGTCCTGCTGGTGCAGGATGCCAATCGCTGGTCGCGCATCGCCGAGGCCCTGGGGGAGTCGGCCTATCCGGCCCGGGTCATCGTCTCCGAGTCGGGCAAGGACGCCGAGCGCATCGCTGGCGGGGACCAGCGTGTCGTGTTAGCAGCCGACTGGGTGCCAGATGAGGGCCCGGAGCTGGTGCAGCGCGCAGGCAATCCCGATGCCCTGGCCACCATCGTCTACACGTCGGGTACAACGGGGCGGGCCAAGGGGGTCATGCTGAGCCACCGCAACCTGCTCAGCAATGCCCACGCCAGCCTGACCATGGTCGACTGCTACCAGGAGGACCTGTTCCTGTCCTTCCTGCCCCTCTCCCACACCCTGGAGCGGACCGCGGGCTACTACCTGCCCATGCTGGCCGGGGCCTCTGTTGCGTATGCGCGGTCCATCCCCCAGCTCGCCGAGGACCTCCAGACCATCCGCCCGACTGGGATGTTCGCCGTGCCCCGGGTCTTCGAGCGCGTCTACCGGCGCATCCTCGACCAAGTCCAGGGGCGCCCGTTGCCCGTGCGCTGGATGTTCCGGCTCGCGGTGCGGGCCGGCTGGCTCCACTTCGAGCGGACCCAGGGCCGGCGCGGCTGGCACCCACTGCTGCTGCTCTGGCCCTTCCTGCGCAAGAAGGTGGCGACCCCGGTCCTGGACAGGCTTGGCGGGCGCCTGCGTATCACGGTGAGCGGTGGCGCCCCCCTGCCCAAGGATGTGGCGCACCTGTTCATCGGCCTGGGGCTGCCCCTGCTCCAGGGCTATGGCCTGACGGAGACCAGCCCTGTGGTCAGCGTCAACCGGCTGGAAGACAACGACCCGGACAGCGTCGGCCTGCCCCTGCGCGGCCTGGAGGTGCGCATCGGGCGGGACGACGAGCTGCTGATCCGCGGCCCGAGTGTCATGCTGGGCTATTGGAACAATCATGCCGCCACCGCTCAGATGATCGACTCGGACGGTTGGCTGCACAGCGGGGATCAGGCGCGCATCCACGGCGGCCACATCTACATCACCGGACGCATCAAGGACATTCTGGTCCTGTCCAACGGCGAGAAGGTCCCGCCGGCGGACATGGAGATGGCCATTGCCCTGGACCCCCTGTTCGAGCAGGTCATGGTGGTGGGGGAGGGGAGATCCTTCCTCAGCGCCCTGGCGATCCTGTCCGCGGACCTCTGGCCCGGATTGGCCCTGGAGCACGGCCTGGACCCGGAGCGCGAGGCGAGCCTCGACGACCCTGGGCTTCAAAAGGATGTCCTGCGGCGCATCCGCGAGACCCTGCGGGACTTCCCCGGCTTTGCCAAGATCCGTCGCGTCACCCTTTCTCTCGATCCCTGGTCGGTGGAGAACGGCCTTCTCACACCTACCCTCAAGGTCAAGCGCGGCGAGGTCCTGCGCCGCTATGCCGAGCAGGTGGAGCGGATCTATGCGGGGGACGCCTGAGCCCTATCTCGTCCCTTGGCGCAGACGTTTGCTCAGGGCTGGCCCTTGCGCGGGCCCATCCCCGTCGGTAAGATGCTGGCCTTCGCGGGTGTAGTTCAATGGTAGAACAGGAGCTTCCCAAGCTTCTAACGTGGGTTCGATTCCCATCACCCGCTCCAAAGCTCTCGCTCCTTTCGCCGCCCCTGGCATCCGTTCGGCCCCAGCCTCCTACCCTTTGCATCGCCTCTACCAAGCACGGGATCGCATCGAGGCCCAGTTCATCGTCGATCTGCTGGAGGGGCATCGGATCCCCGCGGCCATCCTGGGCGACTACCTCTCGGGTGCGGCTGGCGGACTCCCACTGGACATCAGCCCCACGGTCTGCCTATTGGATGAGGCAGACCTGGCCCGCGCCAGGACGATCCTGGACGGCTTCCTGTCCGGTGCCACTGGGGGATCTCCCTGGCTCTGCCCGAGCTGCGGGGAGTCGGTGGACGCGGGTTTTGACCTGTGCTGGCGTTGCGGCCGACCGCGACCGGCCTGACGCCGGTCCGCATCCGGGGCGGCCCGCCTCCATACCTTGAGCCGAGGGGCGACGCAGCTTGTCCAGACTCCCAAGATTCCTTTCCGCTGCCGCCCTTGGTTTGATGACCCTGGGCCTGTTGGCCGCCCTGGCCCTTGTGGTCGCACTCGATCGGGGCATCCTGACCGAGGCGCTGATCGCTGGGGTGGAGGCCGAGACGGGTCGCGACCTCAGCATCGACGGGGGTCTGCGCATCACCCTGTTGCCGGAGCCTGGGTTGGTCGCCGAGGGTGTGAGGCTCGCAGGTGCCCCGGGGATCGGGGATGCCCCCCTGATCCGGGTCGGCCGCGCCGCGGTGGGGCTGCGGGCCGGGGCCCTGCTCGTCGGCCGTATCGAGCCGACCTGGATCACCCTGAGCGAGGTGAGCGTCAACCTGGTCCTGGACCAGGACGGGCGGGGCAACTGGCAGTCATTCCCCGTCGCTGATGTGGGACCCGACACGCCCGGGCCCACCGAAGCAGACTCGGGCACCGGGAGCGCGCCCGCCGCCGAGATCCCCGCCGACCTTACCCAGGCCGGCTCACCCCCCGCCGGCTCGACCTCAGGCCGGGACCCGATTGCTTCCCTCACATCGCCTGCCGGTCCAGCCTTGCCGACCCCGGCCGAGGGGCTTGCTCCGGCTGCCCCGCCGCTGGGTGGCCTGAGGGTCACGGACGCCAGCCTGACCTGGGAGGACCAGACCAGTGGGCGGCGCGTCCTGGCGCGGGACCTGCACCTGACCGCGGCCCCCAGCGCGGACGGGGGGCCGCTCCGCCTCGACATCGAGGCGCGCCTCGGGCCGGCACAGGCCGGCGCAGAGACACGCGTCGTCTTGGCCGCCGAGCTGCGCACGGATGGGACCGGAGGTTTCGCCGCCACCGGAATCCGGGCCCGGGCATCGGGCCCTGCCCCGCGCCAGGGATTCCCCCAAACCGCCGAGCTGAAGGGTACCCTAAGGGTCGCGGACCACGGCGCCGTTCGCTTCGATCTCGCCCTCGATGGGCTGGACCTTGACCCTTACCTGAGGCCGCCGAGGGGTGCCGCCGGTATGACCCACGGCCAGGCCGCAGGGGACTCGGCGGCGGTGCCTCCCTCCCCTGGGCCTGGTGCGGGGACTCAGGGCCTGGCAGGACAGGTGGAGACCACGCCGCTGGCCGCGCCCGAGCCGCCGCTGGCCGCCGCCGACTCGCCGGCGCTGTCCGCGCCGCCGTCGCCCTCCGCCCCAGCCGAGGTCCCAACCGTCCCGGCAGCCCCGCTGCCGCCGGCTCAGGGCCTGGAGGGGCGCCTGCTGGTCGGCCGCCTCGGGCTCGCCGGGCTCGACCTGCACCAGTTGGAGATCGACGCAACGACCGAGGATGGAGAGCTGCGTCTGGACCACAGGGTCGCTGGCTTCTACGGGGGCAGCCTGGCCGGGACTCTGCGCCTCGATCTCGTCGGCGAGGCACCGCGCATCCATTTGGAGACCGCCGCCCAGGGTTTTGACGCGGGCCCCCTGCTGGCCGGGCTCACGGGCTTCGGCGCCCTGACCGGGCGCGGCGACCTCAGTGTCTCTGTCGGCACCCAGGGCCATGACCCCGCGACTCTGATCGGCGGGCTCCAAGGCGATCTCGCGCTGCGTCTGGTGGAGGGGGATCTGGTGGGGTTCGATCTCGGGGCCATGATCGAGGGCGCGGGGGGCGCCGTCCAGGGTCGTTTCGGGGCGGGGCCTGCCGCAGGCGGCAGGCCGGATTGGACCCAGGATGGGATGCCCAGCACCCCCTTCGACGAGCTCTCGGCCAGCGCCGTGGTCACCAATGGGGTCCTGCGCAGCGACGATCTCATCGCCCTTAGCCCCTGGCTGCGGGCCACCGGGAGCGGCACCCTGGACCTTGCCGACGGCCGACTCGACTGGCGGTTACTGCCCATGCTGCTCAAGCCGCCCAAGGGACGGGCCCTCAAGGAACTGGAGGGGGTGCCGATCCCGGTGCTCCTGACCGGGACCGTCGCGGCGCCGGTCTGGCGGGTGGATATCGCCTCCGCCCTGCTGGAGGTTGCCAGACGCAAGCTTGGTGGGCAAGGCGATGGCCCGCTCGATGGGCTAGAGCAGCGAACCGGGGTCAGGGGCCTGAACGGCATACTCCGCGGTCTGCTGGGGCGCTAGGTGGTGGCGCCGCCTCTGGCCCCGGCCCGCCTCGCCGAGCTGGTCCTCGACTGGTTCGACCGGCACGGGCGCAAGGACCTGCCCTGGCAGCGCGATCCAAGCCCCTACCGGGTCTGGGTCTCGGAGGTCATGCTCCAGCAGACCCAGGTGCCGGTGGTCGTTCCCTACTTCGAGCGTTTCATGGCGCGCCTACCGACGCTGGCGGCCCTGGCGGCCGCCCCGTCCGACCTGGTCCTGCACCTCTGGTCCGGGCTTGGCTACTACGCCAGGGCGCGCAACCTGCACCGGGCGGCGGCGGTGGTCGTGGCCGAGCATGGCGGGGAGCTGCCCACCGACCTGGCGCGGCTCCAGGCCCTGCCAGGTATCGGCCGCTCCACTGCCGGGGCCATCCTGTCCCTGGCCCTGGGGCAACGCCATCCCGTCCTGGACGGCAACGTCAAGCGCGTCCTGGCCCGCTGCTTCGCCATCCCAGGATGGCCCGGGCACGCCCAGGTCCTGGCCCGGCTCTGGGACCTGGCAGAGCACTGCACCCCGG
>Ga0114938_1002351_pt1 | contig 11997 bp, 7 predicted proteins | sample AshMeaBigSpring_FD_88675 | JGI IMG/M metagenome (GOLD analysis project Ga0114938, IMG submission 88675) | Groundwater microbial communities from Big Spring, Nevada to study Microbial Dark Matter (Phase II) - Ash Meadows Big Spring | ecosystem: Environmental > Aquatic > Deep subsurface >...
CCCTCCGCGCCGATCAGCCGCGGCTGCTCGTAGGTACCTCCCGAAATCTCGAGCAGGTCTAGGGACTCCTCGTTCAGCCAGCGCACGACCTGGAGGCACTCCGCGTGGCTGAAGCCGCCCTTGCGGAAGTCGTCCGAGTTGAGCTTCACCGCGACCGGATAGTCCGGCCCCACGGCCCGGCGCACGGCACGCACCGTTTCGAGCAGGAAGCGCGCGCGATTCTCGAGCGACCCGCCCCAGCCGTCGGTGCGCAGGTTCGTCACCGGCGACAGGAACTCGCTGATCAGGTAGCCGTGCGCGCCGTGCACCTGCACCCCGGTGAAGCCCGCCTCGCGGGCAATGGCCGCGGCCGCGGCGAAGCGCCCGACCAGGGCGAGGATCTCCGGTTCCGTGAGCGCCCGCGGTCGCGCATAGTTGCCGAGCAGCTCGAGCTGCACCGCGGACGGCGCCAGGGGCCGCCGCGTCACGTACCGGGGGCTCTGGCGACCGGCGTGCGAGAGCTGCATCCAGAGGTGGTTGCCGGCCACGGTCCCGGCCCGCGCCCACCGCGCCAGCCGCGCGCGCGCCTCGGCCGACACCGTGCGCGGCTCCGACACGTCCAGCGCGACGTTGCCGGGGCGCTCGAGGTCGGTGCGGTCGACCTGCACGTTGCCGGTGAGCAGCAGCCCCGCTCCGCCCTCGCTCCAGGTCCGGTACAGCGTCTCGTGCCGGGGCGTGGCGCGCAGCCACTCGTCGGCGACGCCCTCGGTCATCGCCGCCTTGCAGAGGCGGTGGGGCAGCACCGCGCCGCAGGCGAGGCGCAGCGGCCGGGCCAGGGGATCGATCACGCGATCATCCTGGCCTGGCATGCAGCCGGCCGCGCGATCAGGCCGTTGCCGGCGCCGGCGCCTTGGGCTTGTCCTTCACGAGGTACGCCGCCAGCGCGGGCGCGAGCAGCAGCGCGCCGAACACGTTCACCAGGAACATGAAACCGAGCAGCAGGCCCATGTCCGCCTGGAACTTGAGGTCGGAGAAGTACCAGGTGCCGACCGCGATCGTCATCGTGACCGACGTGAACACCGACGCCGTGCCGCGGCTCTTGAGTGCCTCGACGTAGGCGTGCACCAGCGTGTGCCCCAGGTCCAGTTCGTGCTTGATGCGCTCGAACAGGTACAGGCCGTAGTCCACGCCCACGCCCACGCCGAGCGCCACCACCGGCAGCGTGTTCACCTTGATGCCGATGCCGAGCATCGCCATCGCCGCCGTGCACAGCAGCGTGACCAGCGCCAGCGGCAGCATCACGCACAGGGCGAGCCGGATCGATCGGAAGGTCAGGAAGCAGAACAGGCCCACCGAGGCGAACACCGTCAGGTTCACCCACTTGTCGGCCGCCTCCACCGCCTCGTTGGTCGCGGCCATCACCCCCACGTTGCCGCTCGCGAGCCGGAACGTGACCTTGTCGGTGTCGCCGCCGGCCTCCTTGAACGCCTTGATCTTCTCGACGACGTGCTCGATGGTCGTCGCCTGGTGGTCCACGGTGTAGATGTTGATGGGCATCGCGGTGCAGCGCGAGTCCATGAACTCGTTGCCGAGGCGCGTGGCGTAGCCCACGCCCTGGGCGATCTGGGCCCGCGACTCCGGCAGCATGCGCCACTTCGAGTAGGTCTCGGCGAACATCTGCGTCATGCCGGTCACGAACCCCGACAGGCTGCGCACCGTCGCGACGCCGTCCACCTGGCGCATCTGGAACTCGAAGTCCTCGACCTTTTCCATCACCTCGCGGTCCACGCACGGCGAGTCGTCCTCGCTCTCCGCCTTGGCTTCGGCGATGACCTGCAGGTTGTCGACACCGATCGAGAAGTGCTTCACGATCATGGCGACGTCCTGGTTGTAGCGCGAGTCCTCCTTGAGCTCCGGCACGCCCGCGCCCAGGTCGCCGATGTGCACCTTGCGCGCCTGCGTGATGCCGAAGGCCAGCAGGCCGACGCCGATCATGACCGGCAGCCACGCCCAGCGCCGCGAGGCGATCGGCCCGAGCTTTTCCCACAGCCAGTCGGCCGAGGTCTCCTGGCCGGCGTGCTTGCGCGCCTCCTCGGGCGACATCTTGTAGTAGGAGAGCAGGATCGGCAGCAGCAACTTGTTGGTGGCGATCATCACCGTGACGCCGATCGCCGCCGCGTAGACCAGCTCGCGCACGATCTCGATCTCGACGAACGCGATCGCCATGAAGCCGAAGCCGTCGGTGATCAGCGCCGTGGCGCCCGGGATGAACAGCTGCTGGAACGCGCGCGTCGATGCGGTCACGCCGTCGGCGCCGTGCAGCGTCTCGAGCTTCCAGGCGTTGGTCATCTGCACGGCGTGCGACACGCCGATCGAGAAAATCAGGAACGGCACCAGGATCGACAGCGGGTCGAGACCCAGCCCGAACACGGGCAGCAGGCCGAGCAGCCAGATGACGGCGGCAAACGCGCAGATCAACGACAGCGCCGTCAGCGCCAGCGATCGCGAGTACCAGTAGAGCAGCAGCCCGGTGATGACGAATGCCACGCCGAAGAACACGATCACGCTGGCCGCACCTTCGGCGATGTCACCCATCGACTTGGCGAAGCCGATGATGTGCACCGTGGTGCCGTCCTTCTCGTACTTGGCGCGGATTGCCTCGAGGCTCTTCGCAACCTGCTGCAGGTCGAGCCGCTTGCCGGTGTCCGGGTCGTTCTCCTGCAGCGTGGCGACCACCATGGCCGCGGTCTGGTCGTTGGCCACGATGCGGCCGATCCAGTCGGACTTGAGCAGGTTCTCGCGCACCTGCCTGAGCTGCTCCGGCGTGCCGGCGAAGTCGGCGGAGACGATGTTGCCGCCGCGGAAGCCGTCCTCGACGACCTCGTTGTAGCGCACGTTGGGCGTGAACAGCGAGGTGACCGAGCTGCGCTCGACGCCCTTGATGTAGAAGACCTCCTCCGTCACCTGTCGGAGCGTCTCCATGAACTCCTTCTCGAAGATGTCGCCGTTCTCGTTCTTGACGGCGACGATCACCTTGTTGGCGCCGCCGAAGTCCTGCGCGTACTCGAGGAACGTCGCCATGTACGGGTGCTTGAGCGGGATCATCTTGGTGAAGGCCGCCTGCACCCGCAGCTGGCTCGCCATCGCGCCGAGTGCGCCGGTGATCAGGATGAGCACGACCAGCAGCACCTTGCGGTGCCTGAAGATCCAGTAGGAAGTCTTGCCGACCCAGTCCAAGGTGAACTGTTGCTGGCTGATTTCGGCGTCGCGACCGCCGGGCGTCTCAGTTGCGTTGGACATGATGTGTGCTCTCGTGTCAGGCGTGCCGGTTCACTTCGCCACCAGGGCGGCGGTGTCGAGCATGCCGACGCCGGCTTCCCCGACCACGACCAGGCCCCCGTCGGCCTCCACGAGCGCGGAGAACCCGCGGCTGGCCGGCGACCACTCGATCTTGAAGCTCTGGCCGTTGTCGGTGCTCGTGGCGACCAGGCCCGCGTTGCCGACCAGGATGATGCGCCCGTCCGACAGCGTACGCCCGCTGTTGAACGTGGCCGTGGTGCCGGTCTCGACCTTCTGCCAAGTGACGCCGGCATCCGCCGAGCGAAAGATGGTGCCGCGCATACCGAACAGCACCAGCGCGCCGTCCTGCGCCACGACCATGCCGAAGAACGAGCCCGTGTAGGGCGAAGGCACCTCGGTAAACGCGGCGCACTCCGCGTCGCAGCGCGCAATCGTGCCGTACTCCGTGACCATCCAGAGCGCTCCGTCTACCGGAACGACCTGGGAAATGTGGTTCTCGAACTCCTCCGAGAGGATGGTGCGCCTGGTCCAGGACTTGCCGCCGTCGACGCTGTCGAAGTACATGCCGAACGCGCCGTAGGCCGCGAACCTGCCGTCGCCGAGCGCGGTGACTCCGAGCAGCGACTCGCCGTAGGCCTCGTCCATCGTCACGGCGGTCCAGGTGTTGCCGCCGTCCTCGGTGCGTACCAGCGAGCCGCCGTGGCCGACCGCCACGCCGAGCTGGTCGCCGTTGAAGGCCACCCCGGTGAGCGTGCGGGTCACTGGCGTGCCGACCGCTTTCCAGGTCCTGCCGGCATCATCCGAAACGAGGACGAAACCGCGTTCGCCGACCGCGACCAGGCGCTGGCCGGCTTTCTCGATGTCGATCAGGTAGATGCGGTCGGGCTCGATGTCCACCACGGTGCCCGGCCGGACCGTGCCGGCCGCCGTCGCGCCCGCTGCGGGCGCCGTCTTCTCGGCATCCGCGACGGACGCGAACGCCAGCCCCGCGCCCACCACCAGGCACGTCACTCTGATCCAATTTGTCATGGAGAAACTCCCCGCCCGACCGCGCGGGCCACGCCCGGCCCGCCTTCCCTTCGAAGCGCGCACGCCCCGGGGCCATCAGGGGCCCGGGGCGCCGCTTTTTCAGGCTCTCAAATCACCAGCCACGGCTACCCCGTCGCTCACTTCGTTCCCGAACGACGCAGCGCGTCCGGCTGGAACTCGGCCCAGGCCGCCTTCTCGCCGAAAGACCACGGCTGCTTGAGCTCGTTGTCGAGGTTGGCCAGCAGGTAGCTGCCGTTGGTGAGGTCGTGCCAGATGTTGGCCCGGTACCACATCACCTTGGCGTCGTAGAACTGCATCAGCGGGTGGATGCTCACGCGCCACAGCTGCTTGCGCGTGTCGTAGGCATCTTCCCAGACCACCGTCCAGGTGTCCTCGTCCATGTAGAACACGCGCTTGCCGTAGACGTGCTTGCTGCCCGCCTTCAGGTTCGCCTCGACCACCCACACCCGGTGCAGCTCGTAGCGCATCAGGTCGGAGTTGATCGTGCCCTTGCGGATGATGTCTTCCTTGTACTTGAGCTTCTTGTCGGACAGCTTGTAGGCGTTGTAGGGGATGTAGATCTCCTGCTTGCCGACGAGCTTCCAGTCGTAGCGGTCCGGTGAACCGTTGTAGCCGTCGAACTGGTCGGTGGTGCGCAGGCCTTCCGTGCCGTCGTTGATGTTGTCGTAGGCGAGGTCGGGCGCGCGGCGTACGCGGCGCTGGCCGGCGTTGTAGATCCACGCTGAGCGCGACTGCTTCACCTGGTCGATCGGCTCGTGCACCAGGAACACCGTGCCCTCGAGCGTCGCCGGTGCCAGGAAGCGCGCCATGTACACGCCGAGCAGGTTCTCCTGCGGCGTGTCGAGGTTGCGGTAGAACACACGGCGCTCTTCGGTGGCGATCTTGTAGAAGTCGCCGTTGGCGCGCACCGGGAAGCTGTTGTACTGGCGCTTCACGCCGCCACCGAGGTAGCGCGGCACCTGGTTCCAGATCGCCTCGAGGCCGTTCTTCGGGATCGGGAACGGCGCATACGAGAATCCGCCCGTGAAGCCGAAGCCCTGCAGTTCGATCTTGGTGGACATGTCCTTGATGAGTTCCGCGACTTCCTGCGGGTGGCAGGCCGTGCGCCGCGCCTGGTACACGGGCATCTTGAACGTGTCGTACTTCTCGAGCATCGCCAGGGCGCCGGGCGCCAGCTTGTCCTTGTACTGCGCCGCGTTGGCCTTGGTGATGGTGAACAGCACCTTGTCGCTCGCGAACGGGTCCACGTAGCCCTGTGCCGGCGTCCAGCCCGCCGGCGGGCTGCACAACCCGCCCGTCCACGCGGGAATCGTGCCGTCCTTGTTGCCGGCCTTCTCCCCGCCCAGCGGCGTGAGGTCGGCGCCGAGGCGCGCGGCCTCGGCAGCGGTCAGCTTTGCCTGCGCAGGCGCCGCGATCCCGACGAGGGTCACGGCCACCGCGGAAGCGAGAAGCTTGGTCATCGTCTTCATCAAGGTCTCCCGGTTCGGATCAGAACGTCACGCTGAAGGACGCGGAGTAGTAGTCGCGGTCGAACAGCGGATCGAAGTTGTTGTCGGCGTAGTCGACCCAGTTGAGGTCGAACACGTACTGCTTGTTGTAGGTGAACTTCAGGCCGAGGCCGAGCACTTCGCGGTCCTCGATGAACGCGGGGTCCATCGAGATGCCCTCGACGTCCTGCGACCAGAACACGCTCGGCGTGACGGTGACACCCGAGTTGAGTACGTTCAGGTAGTCTGCGGACACGCGCAGGCGATAGCCCCACGCCATGTCGGTGATGAAGCCGTCGTTCTTGCAGCCGATCGGGTGCGGGTTGTAGGAGGTGTTGGGCAGCGGCACCGGCGAACCGACGAACGTCGGCGAGCACCAATTCCCATTGAGAATAGCGGGGAGCGTCGGCTGTCCCTGCACGGAACCGCCCGGTGCGTAATCCGGACCCGAACCCGTACCGTACATGAAGCCGCGGCCGTAACGGCGACCGCCCTTGGTGTAGTCGGGCATGCTGTTCCACTGGCCGCCGATCTCGCCGACGACCAGCAGGTTGTCCGCGCCCATGATGTTGCTGAACGTCTTGACGACGTTCACCTGCGCCTGCGTCTTGTCGTACTGGTCGAAGCCGTTGAACCGGCGCTCGCCCGCCGGCAGCCCGCTGACCTCCCGGGCGTAGTCGCGGACCGGCCCGATGCCCTGGTACCCCGCCACGAGCACGTCGTTGCCGTTGATCTGCACCGGCACGTCGGTCTGGTAGCTGATCTCCGCCGAGGTGGACCAGCCGAACAGGTTCGTCGCAGCGCTGACGCCGAAGATCTGGATGTCCTCGGGGTACTGCCAGAAGCCGACGGTGGACTGGATGTCGTACCCACCCAAGGCGGCCAAGCCACGTTCCAGGTTCTTCTCGAGGGCCGGGAACATGGTGCGCCAGAGAGTCGTATCCGTGGGAGAGGTGCGCCAGAATTCACCGTAAGCGTCCGAACCGATGAGGCCTTGGGCCCTCAGTGCCGCTTGCATCGCCGGCGGCAAGTCCCGCGGCTGCGTGCCGCCGTAACTGCCCGTGTACGGCAGGCGACTGTGGATGTTCATGGCATAGAGACCGATCTCGGTGTCGATCGCGTCCACCGGGAAGCGGAACGCCATGCCGAACTGGCCGCTGTCACCGGCATCGATGCCCTTTACGGACTCGACGTACAGGCCGGCCGAACCCATGTAGGGCAGCGACCCCAGCTGCGGGAAGAGCACGCCATTGGAGACCGCGCCCAGCTGCCGCCCGAGCGGCGTGAGCACGCGGCAAGAGCCCGGATCGGAAGAGATCAGCGTGCTGGTGGCCGTGAAGTACGTGCCGCAACCGTCGACCGAGGTGTTCTCCCACTTGAGCTGGTAGAAGGCCTCGATGGAACCGAAGTTGAAGCCCCAGTTCGCGTAAGCCATCCACACCGGCAACAGGATTTCCTTGAGCTCGGCGCCAGCCCGACGCGCCGCCGGGACGTCGATGGGGTTAATCTGGTTCACGCCCTGGATGAAGATGCTCTCACCCCAGTTCACCACCTGGTTGCCGAGGCGCACCTGCAGGTCGGAGCTGCCGACCGCGAACGAGCCGTATACGTAGGCGTCGAGCAGGTACACGTTGTCGAACTTCTGCTCGTCCTCGAACCCGTCATCCTTCAACTTGGCCTTGGGCCACAGGTTCTGGCCGACGGGCGATATCGGTATGCAGTTGGCACCCGGGCTCCATGGGCCGGTGCACGGCCCGTAGCCTGGCACTGGGCCGAGGCCGGAACGCACGCCGTTGTACTCGTTCGCCTGGCTGCCGTAGCGCACCTCTTCCTCGTTGAGCGCCTGGTCGTACCAAGCCTTGACGCGCACCAGCGCGCCCCAGTTGTCCTTCTTGTACTCGACGTCGGTGATGAGCTTGAACGGCGTTGTAAAGCGGTCGCCCTTCGCGTAGTTCAGGTTGCCATCACCGGCGGCGTGGTTGCCGGCGAGGCCGTCCTTCGGCCCGACCGGCGTGCCGGGGAGCAGCGGCTCGGAATAAATGCCGAGCGCGGAACCGTCGGCGCGGGTGTACAGCCACCGGCTCGGGTCCTCGGCGCGCCAACTCGAGCCCACGGAGATCGTCGTGTTCCAGTTCAGGCGCCCGCCGTTCTCGAACTCGAACTCCAGCGCCGACGCCCCACCCGCGTACGACGCGAGCACCGCGCCGATTACGCCAGCAAGCACCGTATTGCGCCGACTCAGGACCATGGATTCGCTCGTCATCAGAAATCCCCCAGTTGCCTCAAGGTGACAGCCTCGCTTGAGCGAGACCCGAATGCCGCACTGCGCCGACCGTTTGTGTCACGGTCGTGATTCGTACGGAGGCTATTCCCGGAACTCCCGCGCAGCACTCGGGAGTATCCGAAACGCCACTACCAGATGCCGCAGTGACCCAAGCGTGCCAGTGTCTTGCACGACTGACAACTCGCTCGTGCGTTGCGTTTTTGCCATGCAGCAAATTGCTGCACCGCAGCTACGCGCGGTGCAGCAGTTCAGGCGTTACTTCGTGCCGATGCGACGCAGCGCGTCAGGCTGGAAGTCCGCCCACTTGCCCTTCTCGCCGAACTTCCACGGCACCTTGACCTCGTTGTCGAGCAGCGACAGCAGGTAGCTGCTGTTGGTGAGGTCGTGCCAGATGTTCGCGCGGTACCACGGCACCTTCGCGTCGTAGAACTGGATCAGCGGGTGGATGCCGACGCGCCACAGCTGCTTGCGCGTGTCGTAGGCGTCCTCGTACAGCACGGTCCACGTGTCCTCGTCGAGGTAGAACACGCGCTTGCCGTACACGTGCTTGCTGCCCGCCTTCAGGTTCGCCTCGACTTCCCACACGCGGTGCAGCTCGTAGCGCACCAGGTCGGCGTTGACCGTGCCCTTGCGGATGATGTCTTCCTTGTACTTCAGCTTCTTGTCCGACAGCTTGAAGGCGTTGTACGGAACGTAGATCTCTTTCTTGCCGACCAGCTTCCAGTCGTAGCGGTCGGGCGCGCCGTTGTACGCGTCGAACTGGTCGGTGGTGCGCAGGCCCTCGGTGCCGTCGTTGATGTTGTCGTAGGCGAGGTCCGGGGCGCGACGCACGCGGCGCTGGCCGGCGTTGTAGATCCACGCCGAGCGCGCCTGCTTCACCTGGTCCACCGGCTCGTGCACGAGGAACACCGTGCCCTCGAGCGTCGCCGGCGCCGTGAACCGCGACAGGAACCCGAGCAGCAGGTTGTCCTGCGGCTGGTCGAGGTTCTGGTTGAAGATGCGGTATTCCTGCGCGCCGATCTTGTAGAAGTCGCCGTTGGCGCGCACCGGGAAGCTGTTGTAGTTGCGATCGATGCCGCCACCGAGGTAGCGCATCGTGTGGTTCCAGATCGCCTCCATGCCGTTCTTCGGGATCGGGAACGGCACGGTGGACGGGCCGCGGTTGGCGATGCCGAAGCCCTGCAGCTCGACCTTGCCCGCCTGCGCCTTGACGTTGTCGTACACCTCCTGCGGGTAGCAGGCGGTGCGGCGCGTCGGGTAGACGTTCATCTTGAACTCGGGGTGCTTGTCGAGCATCGCCAGCGTGCCGGGCGTGAGCTTGTCCTTGTACTGCGCCGCGTTCGCCTTGGTGATGGTGAACAGCACCTTGTCGTCCTTGAAAGGATCGACGTAGCCCTGCGCCGCCGTCCAACCCGCGGGCGCGCTGCACAGGCCGCCCGTCCAGGCGGGAATCGTGCCGTCCTTGTTGCCGGCTTTCTCCCCGCCGACCGGCGTGAGGTCGGCGCCGAGGCGCGCGATCTCCGCATCGGAGAGCTTGGCCGAGACCGGCGAGGCGACCCCGACGAGGAGCGTTGCGACCGATGCCACAAGGATCCCGTTCATCGCTTTCATCTGTTGTTCTCCCGGTACCCGATTCTTCCGATCGTCGCGCACGTTATACGTGATCTTGTGGGCGCGGGTGAATCCGCTTATGCGCCAAGCAGCCGCCCCCGCCCACCTATTGGATACGGTTGCTGCGCCGCAGCACTCCGGTACGCGACCCGCGAGCGCGGCGCGGCGCTGACGTCCTCGACGAACGGCGGCTGGGCGTGCGCAGGAAGAACCGCTCCGCGTCGGCCACCAGTTGCGCGACGTTGAGCGGACCGCGCGGCCGGTACCACTGCACGATCCAGTTGAGGGCGCCGAACATCAGCAAGCGGTCGATGCGCGTCGGCATCGCCCAGTCGCCGCTGCGCTGCAGCTGCTCGAGCACGTCCTCCCAGACCTGCTCGTAGCGCTTCTGCAGCGCGATCACGCGCTCGCGCCCGCGCTTGTCAAGCGAGCGCCAGTCGTAGAGCAGCACCGGGATGAAGTCCTGGCCGGGCCCGAGCAGCGTGTCGAGGTGAGTGCGCACCAGCGCGCGGAAGTGCTCGCGCGGCGGCAACTCCTCGCGCGCGATGGCCTCGATGCGCTCGAGGGCCTGCTGCAGGCCCTGCTCCATCACCGCGGCAAGGATGTCCTGCTTGGTCTTGAAGTGGTACACCCAGCTGCCGGACTGCAGCCCGGTGGCCGCCGCGATGTCGCGCACCGAGGTGGCGTCGTAACCCTTCTCGCGGAACAGGCGCGCCGACTCGCGCAGCAGTTGCCCGCGCCGGCCGGCCTCGTCGGCGCGTCGGCTCACAGCCCGAGCTGGCGCGCGGCCAGGTCCTTCATGATCTCCTCGGCCCCGCCGCCGATCATGTTCACCTTGACCTCGCGGTAGATGCGCTCCGACTTCGTGCCGCGCATGAACCCCATGCCGCCCAGGGTTTGCACGGCCGCATCCGCGCTGAACTGCATGCAGCGCGTCGCGACGTTCTTGAGCATGCACAGCGACGCGACGAGCTCGGCGTCGCCCGGCGGCGTGTGGTCGAGCCGCCAGGCCGTTTCCTCCAGCATGGCGCGCGCCGACTCGATGCTCGCCAGCATGTCCACGAGCCGGTGGCGCACCACCTGGTGGTCGGCCAGGCGCTTGCCAAAGGTGTGCCGCTCCCGCGCCCAGGCGAGCGCCTCCTGGTAGCAGACCCAGGCGAAGCCGATCGCGCCGGCGGCCAGGGTGAACCGCTCGGAATTGAAGTTCAGCATCACCGCGAGGAACCCCGCGCCTTCGGGACCGACCAGGTTGGCGGCCGGCACGCGGCAGTTCTCGAAGCGCAGGTGCGCGGTGTCGGACGCCCACCAGCCCATCTTCGCGAGCGGCGTGCGCGTGAGGCCAGGCGCGCCGCCCTCGACGACCAGGATCGACAGGCCGCGTGACCCGCGGGATGCCGGATCGGTCCGCACCGCGACGGTGAGGTAATCGGCACGGATGCCCGAGGTGATGAAGGTCTTCTCGCCGTTCAGCACGTAGTGGTCGCCGTCGCGCACGGCCGTGGTGCGCAGCGCGGCGACGTCCGACCCGCCCGACGGCTCGGTGATCGCGAGTGCCGCGATCTTGCGGCCGGCGAGCACCTCGGGCAGCACGCGCTGCTTGATGTCGGCGCTGCCGAGCGCGGCCACCGGGGGCGCGCCGATGCTGTGCGACATCAGCGAAGCCACCACCCCGCCCGCGGCGCACTGCGCGAGCTCGATGCTCGCGACGAGGCGGTGGAAGTAGTCCACGCCCGGCACCCCGCCGTATTCCTCCGGGAAGCCGAGGCCGAGCAGCCCCACCTCGGCGGCCTGCGCGTACAGCTCGCGCGGGAAGGCGCCCGCCTCGTCCCATTCGTTGACGTACGGGGCGATCTCCTTCGCCACGAAGCGGCGGACCGTCTCGCGCAGGGCGAGGTGCTCGGGCGAGTAATAGGCGGGATTGAGGCGCAGTTCGTTCATGGCGGCCATGCTAGGGGAGGCCCTTTATTCAAGCAAGCGCTTGATCTAGGATGGCCGCATGAGCTACCGCAGCGTGTTCCGCCCCGGCCTGTTCGCCGGCCAGACTGTCGTCGTCACGGGCGCGGGCAGCGGCATCGGACGCTGTACGGCCCACGAGCTCGCCGCGCTCGGCGCGCACGTCGTGCTGGTCGGCCGCACCGTCGCCAAGCTCGAGGCGGTCGCCGGCGAGATCCGCGCGGACGGCGGCGAGGCGAGCCACCACGCCTGCGACATCCGCGACGAGGAAGCGGTGAAGGCCACGGTCGCCGACGTGCTCGCCGCCCGCGGCCGCATCCACGGCCTCGTGAA
>Ga0114938_1002352_pt1 | contig 11996 bp, 8 predicted proteins | sample AshMeaBigSpring_FD_88675 | JGI IMG/M metagenome (GOLD analysis project Ga0114938, IMG submission 88675) | Groundwater microbial communities from Big Spring, Nevada to study Microbial Dark Matter (Phase II) - Ash Meadows Big Spring | ecosystem: Environmental > Aquatic > Deep subsurface >...
ATTGGCGGTGTTGAGCAGCCGGCGGGTGACCCCGATTTTCCCGCCCAGGCCTTCCAGCAGGAAGGTCGTGTCCGGAAACTGCTCGCGCACGCGGGCGACGATGTATCGCCAGGTCGCATGCGGCACCATGTATCCGGCGTCGCAGCGGAAACCGTCCACGCCGCGCCGGCACCAGGTGAGGAAGACCTCCGCCATGAACTGCCAGAGCCCCTCGTGGCGGTAGTCGAGCTTGGTGAGGTCCTCCCATTGCACGCCCCATGCGCCCGGCACCTCGATGCGGCCCTCGGGCGTGCGGCTGAGCCATTCGGGGTGGTTGACGTGCAGGTTGGCGGCCCAGCCGGTGTGGTTGATGGCGATGTCCAGGAAGATCCGGGCGTTGCGCTTGTGAACGGCATCGACGAGTTCGATGAACTGCTCCATCGGGGTCGCCTTGGGGTCGAAGACGGCGAGCGCCGGGTCGACGCCCCTGAAGCTCAGCGCCGCGTAAGGGCTGCCGAAGCGCCCCATCCGGCCGTATGTTGTGGGCGTGGGGTGGATCGGCAGCAACATGAGGATGCGGCAGCCGAGATGGCCCACGATGAAATCGAGATCCCCGATGAGGTCGCGAAAGGTGCCGGACGGCGGAATCACGGTGAAACGGGCGCTGTCGAGCACTTGCAGGCACTCCTCGCCGGGCGGCGGCAGGGGCACGGCGCCGGTCTTGTTCGGACCGAACTGCCGCACGAAGGCGTTGTAAACGATGTTGGCGCAGCAGGATTCCGCCGGCTCCACGTTCAGCGCCGTGTTCGCTCCGGGAGGCCAGAGGGGCGAGGACTCGCCCTGTCTCAGGAAGAAACACTTGGCTTCGAAGTGCCCTACCTCGCACAGCGCCAGCCGGGCTTCGAAGCGATCCTGCGCGACCCGGCGCATGGGGGTGTCGAACCAGTCGCGGCCCAGAGGGGTTTCAAACAAATGGACACTGCGGATGATCTCCGCGCGAAGGGTGTCCGCATGGCCGATATTGGTGCGGATCCATGCCGAACCCTTCAGTCCGTCCGTAACGGTCAACGTGAACAGGACGCTGTCCCCGCAGAAGTAAATTCCCCTGCTGCCGGGCGCCGGTTCCTGGATGAGTGCGTCGGAATGCTGCATCAGGTTCTCCCAGCGGTCTTTTCGAACGGGTCAATCTCCGATCGGACCGCATCGGATGGGGCAATAGAACAAACAATGTTTCAGCCCGAGTTAGAATAGCTTAAAATTCTAAGAGAAAAAAGCGCTAACGGGGGTATTTTCTCTTGCAAAATCAAAAAAGAACGCTAAGCTGAAAAATGTGAAGGCCGTTATGCTCCGCTCACCCGATAGCCGCCGAGGGCCGCTCAGCGCGCAAGAGCGGCGGGAGGAATGAGTTGATCCAGAAATCCTGTCTGGCACTAGCGGTACTGGGCTTGCTGTCGATAAATGCATTGGGGACGGCCCGGGCCCAGGCACCCGCCCGGAACGCGGCGAACAGCGGCGCGGCAAAGCTCACCTTGGTTCAGGCGCTGGTCTGCGAGGACGTGAAGGACGGGATCCCTTTGAACCCGGCCATCGCCTTTTCCATATCCACCGGTAAAATCTATTGCTATACCCTGTTCGACCAGGTCGCAGAGGACACCGTCATTTATCACCACTGGTTCTTTCGAGACAAGCCCAGCGCCAGAATCCGGCTGGCTGTCAAGCATCCGCGCTGGAGCACGTTCAGCAGCATTCAGCTGCGGGAGGCCGACAAGGGCCCCTGGCGGGTGGAAATCACCGATGCCGGCGGAAGGCCCTTAAAACATCTGCGCTTCAGCGTTACGGATTAGCCTTTGATGGAAAAGGTGCTGCAATTCTTATCGGGATTCCGCTGGCAGGATGTGGTCGATATCGGCTTGAACAGCTACATCCTGTTCCGATTCTACGTGCTCTTCCGCGGCACCTATGTGTTTCGGGTCCTGATCGGCCTCACCATGCTGTGGTTCTTCCAGCAGATGGCCTCCTACATGGGCCTGATCGTCACCAGCTGGGTGGTGCAGGGCATCGTGGCCGTGGCGGCCCTGATCATCGTGGTGGTCTTCCGCAATGAAATCCGCAGCGTGCTGCAGGCGCGCAACTTCAGGACCATTCTCTGGGGGTTCACCGCCAAGACCCGGATCGCCCCCATCGATATCATCTCCGAAAGCGCTTTCGAGCTGGCCCGCCGCCGGCACGGTGCGCTGATCGTCATCCCCGGCGATGAGGACGTTCAGGAGATGATCCAGAGCGGAGTCGCCTGGAACGGGGACATCTCCCGGGAGATGATCCTGAGCATCTTCTATCCCGACAACCCCGTCCATGACGGGGCGGCCCTCATCGAGGGCGACCGCGTCGACCGGGTGGGGGTGATCCTGCCCTTATCGCGGCGCGAGGATCTGCCTTCCTACCTCGGCACCCGGCATCGGGCGGCACTCGGCCTCACGGAAGCCACCGATGCCCTGGTGATCGTCGTCTCCGAGCAAAGGGGGAAGGTGAGCGTGGCCAAAGGGCTGCGGCTGCAGGAAATCGGCAACCAGCGGGAGCTGGCCGAGAGCCTCGAAGAGCATTTCGGGGTTGCCGACGAACAGCGCCTGCCGGCGAAAAAAGAACGCGTGGAGGTCACCACCGCGGCCCTGGTGTCCCTCCTGTTCATCACCGGGTTCTGGTTCAGCATCTCCCGCGGCCTGGAGACCCTGGTCACGTTCGACGTCCCGATCGAGTACCAGAACCGCAATCCCAACATGGAGATCGTGCATGCCTCGGTGAACTCCGTGCGGGTGAACCTGAGCGGCTCGGGCACCCTGGTCAAGTCCACGCGGGCGGATCAGGTGCGGGTGAAGCTCGACCTGAGCACGGCCTCCACCGGCCAGAACGACTTTACGATCACCTCCGCCAACATCAGCCTTCCACCCGGATTGGTGCTCAAAAACGTCACCCCTCAGACCATCGTGGTGGACCTGGACGTCACCGTGAGGAAGGAACTGCCGGTGCAGGTGGATTGGTCGGGGCGGCTTCCGGAGAACCTGATTCTGGCCGAAGCCGCCGTGGACCCGTCGCGGGTGGAGATCACCGGCGTCAAGCGCATCCTTGAAAACCTGCAGACGATCTACACCGAGAAAGTCCCGCTGGACCGGCTCCGGGATGGCGCGGGGCTGCTGGAAGTCCCTCTCGCCATCCAGCCGGCATCCCTCAAGGTCGCCTCCGGCTCGAACGAGAAGGTCGCCGTCAAGTATCTCACCCGCAAGCGGGACTAGCCGAAGCTCACCGGTGGCATCTCCAATCCCTTACGAGCATAAGACAGGCTATCTCAATGCGTTGAACGAAACGCGATCAAGAGGTCACGACCTAACCCCGTTTCTTAAATTCGGCCTCAAGGGAATCGAAAGCCAGTGCCGTCGGCTATTGTCGCAAATAAGTTTAGAGGTGGCCAAGGCGCTCTATCGCAACACAGCCAACGAGCTGTTCGCTCATCTTAAATCACCACGAAAACGCGTGATGTCAGAGCGTCATCTAAAGCTACTGAATCTATTGCTCGACAGGGATACTTTACGACTCTCCGACCTCAAAGATCAGACGGCTCATTTATTCAGAGTTAAGAACCCGCACAAGGCGTTGATTAGGGATCTGAATTATTTGATACGGTTGGAGGCGATAAGCGCACAGCGGATGCACGATACATCAGAATTTGTGATCTCTGCCAATCTGAAATGGCCTACACAGATTACGGAAACGGAATTTTTCAAAAAAGTGAAGGAGATGCCAAAAGCCAAATTTCATGGATTTCTGTCATCCTAAGGTGATGATAAATGTATTCCTTTGGCCTGATACATGTGGGACTGCTTGAAAAAAGGAAAAAACGGATCAGAACGGATAGATCTTCGTTGTCTTCGAACACTGAAGGTATTGTAACCGGCCTTTATCCCTTACTTATACCACCAGGTCTTGATCAACCACCGTCCCGGCCTTGACGACGGCCGGCCGGCCGCCGCTGTTGGTGATGGCGACGGTGCCGCGGACCACCACGTCGCGCTCGAAGCGCACATCGCCCCTGATGGCGAGCCCGTCGCAGTCTTTGAGCGAGGGCGGGCCTTCGCCGAAGCGCTCTTCCAGCAGGTCGAATTTTCCGTAGTACTGCGGATCAAGCTTGATCTTGATCGCTTCGTTTCTTCCGGCCGCCTGGCGGGCGGGGTTGAGCCGCAGCCCTTCGCGGTCGGAGTAGACGAAGACATCCGAGCGCACGGCCAGCAGGTCGTTGCAGGTTTTGACCGGCAGGAAGCGCGCGCGCGAAACGTTCACCGCCGCGGCGCCGTCGAAGAGCGAGATGGCCGCGCCCATGGCCGTTTCGATTTGATAAACGGGCGGGCTTTTTTCGTCGCGCGGGTCCAGGGTCTTCGGGTTGACGATCATCGGCAGATCGACGACGCGCTCCCGGCCGATCAGCTCGTTCAGCGCCTTCAAGTCGACCCAGATATTGTTCGTGTTGAAGAAACGGTAGCGCCGGATGTCCTGGAAGGCTGCGATTTCATCCTTGGGGCACTGGGCCGCTTCGCGCAGCAGCAGCCGGCCGCTGCGGTGGCGGGCGAGGTGCCCGCCCTTGACGTCGGAGGGGGTCTTCTCGGCGACCTCCATCATGAAAGGAAAGCCCATTTCGGCGAAATAGCCGAGCAGGGCCGCGTCGATTCCGGCCCCCAGGTTGTCCGAATTGCAGATGAAGGCATAGCGCACCCCGTCGTCCAGGAGGGTCTGGAGCAGGCCGGAGGCGAACAGCGCCGCGTACACGTCCCCATGGCCGGGGGGGTTCCACTCGAGTTCGCGTTTGGCCGGCCAGTTGGCCGGCGCGAGCCCCTCCCGCAGGATCTTGGGGAACTTGTGCTGCAGGAAGAAAAGCGGCGGCCGGGCGGGTTTCAGCCGAGCGACGGCGGCAAGGGTGTCCGCGTGGGTGTTGAAGCTGTTCATCAGGGCAAGCCGAGCCGGACTCGCCTCGGCCTGGCGCAGGATGATCTCCAGGAAGGTGAGCCCCCGGGTGACGGTCAGCAGGCACTTCGGCCCGATAAGCCCCATGGAGGTTCCGAGGCCGCCGTTCAGCACGATGCGCACGGCCCGGGCAAGCATGTCCCGACCGGCTTGAGCGTACCCGGAAAGCTCCGCGGCATGCGGGATTTCATCGCGTGCGATCGGCCGGATGTCCGCATCGCGGATCAGCCCGGTTTCCCCGGATAGAAGTCGGCGGTAGTAATGGCCGAAGGTATCGACGACGAGCGGCTTCAGCCCGGCTTCAGCCATCTTGGCGGCGAATTCCGGAAGGCGCGGTGCGGCTCCGGCTGCATGCATCGGCCTACGCCTCCTGTGAGCTCAGGCCACGGGCACGACCCAGCCCTTCGGGTCATCGCCCCGGCCGTATTGGATGTCGGTGATGGCCTCGTAGAACCGCTGCGCCAGGGGGCCGACCCGTCCGTCGCCGACCGTGATCAGCCGGTCGGCGTATTTGATCTGGCCGACGGGCGAGATCACCGCGGCCGTGCCCGAGCCGAAAACTTCCTGGAGTTTGCCGGTCTCCTGGGCCTTCAGCACCTCATCGATGCCGATGCGCCGCTCTGAGACTTTCAGCCCCCACATTCGCCCGAGCTGCAGCACCGTGTCGCGGGTGATGCCGGGCAGGATGCTGCCTTGAAGCGCCGGCGAGATGACCTCGCCGGCGATGACGAAGAAGATGTTCATGGAGCCCACTTCTTCGATGTATCTGCGCTCCACCCCGTCCAGCCAAAGCACCTGGGTGAACCCGGCATCGTGGGCCTTCTGCCCCGCCAGAAGGCTGGCGGCGTAGTTGCCCAGGGTCTTGGCCTCGCCCGTGCCGCCCGGGACCGCGCGCACGTGCTCTTTTTCGACCAGGATCTTTATCGGATTGAAGCCCTCGGGGTAGTAGGCGCCGACCGGGCAGAGAATGATGAAGAAGCGATAGGTGTGCGAGGCGCGCACGCCGAGGAACGGGTCCGCGGCGAAGATGGTCGGACGGATGTAGAGCGAGGTTTCGGGCGCGCGCGGCACCCAATCCTGCTCGATTTTGATGAGCTCCTTCAAGTTTTCGAGGGCGAGGTTTTCATCGAACCGCGGGATGCACAGGATGTCGTTGCTGCGGTTCAGGCGGCGGAAGTTGTCCAAGGGACGGAAAAGCTGGATGCGGCCGGCTGCCGTGCGATAGGCCTTGAGCCCCTCGAAAACCCCCTGGCCGTAGTGCAGGACCATGGTGGCCGGGTCCATGGAAATGGGCGCGTAGGGCTCGATGCGCGGGTCGTGCCAGCCCTTGTCGGGAGCAAAGTCCATGTTGAACATGTGATCGGTGAATTTCGTGCCGAAGCCGAGGTTGGTTTCATCCGGCTTGGGTTTGAGCTGCTTGGCTTTGGTGATGGTCAGTTTCATCTCCGTCCTCTCCTTAAACTATCCGAACGCAAGGTAGCAACGCCGCCGGCAGTGCTTCGCGGGCGCGGGCGCAATGAAAAGAGTAGAATTGACCTTATAGTAAATTTTATCATGAAATCAAGCTGAAAATGCCTTTATTGACTTGGCCGGCCGTTGTGAGATAAGGACGGATGAACGAACGAGGAGCCAGGCGTCAAAGGCCTGCGGGAGTATTGCAAACCGATTTGCGTAAGCCTTCTCGCAAAAGATCTACGACCGCCCTGGCACCCAGCAGTGAAAACAAGGCACTCAACACCGTTTCACCAAGGAATCTCAATGGATCAACTCAAGGAAGGACCGATCCAGCCCATGCGGCTGGGGCCCGGCAGCCGCTTCACGTTCCGCTGCCACAAGGATGTGAAGTGCTTCACCCAATGCTGCCGCGGGATCAACATCATATTGACTCCCTATGACATCATCCGCCTCAAGAAACGCCTGGGGCTGGGGTCAGAGGAGTTTCTGGCGCTTTACACCGAGCCGCAGATGCTCGAAAAAACCGACATTCCCGTGGTCACGCTCAAGCTTCTGGACGAGGGGGGCGCCCCGGACGGGAAAAGGGCCTGCCCGTTTGTCCGGCCGGAGGGGTGCCTGGTATACGAGGATCGGCCGACCTCCTGCCGCTACTACCCGCTGGGGGTGGCCTCGCTGGCTTACAAGGAGGACCCCGACGGCGAAGATTTCTTTTTCATGGTGCGCGAAGCCCACTGCCTGGGGTTCGAGGAAGACCGGGATTGGACCGTGCTGGAATGGCGTCAGGACCAGGGGGTCGACACCCACGACCGGGTCAACAGCCAGTGGACCGAGCTAATTGTGCGCAAGCGGTCCTTCCCGGCCAACATGCGCTGGACCGAGCGGGTCAAACAGATGTTCTTCATGGCGAGCTACGACATCGACCGGTTCCGGAAATTCGTGTTCGAAAGTTCTTTTCTGCAGCGCTACCCCGTCGATGACGCAACGCTCGCCAACCTGCGCAGCGACGACGTGGCACTGCTGGAATTCGGATTGAAGTGGCTGAAAGAATTGTTGTTCAAGGAAATCGATTCACCGGCGGGCGCGCCGAAGCAGGGCTGAGAGAGGAGGAGAGGGTTCAGAGTTCAGGCTTCAAAAGATCCGCGAATACGGGCATAATTCTCGGGCTCTCCCTGAACGAGGAAATCGGACCGGCGGCGATCAGAGCCCGCCGACTGCTTTTTTCCTGAACCCCGAACCCTGGTGACTCAAATAATCAATACTCCGCGTAGCACAGGCCTTCCCGGTATTTGGGGCTTTCCAGCCGTTCTTCGATGTTCACGCCGAAGAAGTCCGCGATGGGCTTCAAGATTTCGGGTGCGGTGCGCTGCATGGTGCGGGCGGCTTCCAGGACCTTGTTGAGTCCGTTGCGGGTCATCTTGCCCATGGGCGGTTTGCAGCCGCCCGACGGCATCCCCAGGATCGCCATCAGCGTCTTGTAGGCCAGCGGGTTGCGCGCCCGGCAGACCACCTCGCCGTAAGGAGTTTTCTCGGTGGTCTTGACCGTGACGATGTTGAAAAGCGGCCCGAGCTTGTCGGCCAGAACCCTGGCCTCGGCCGCACGCCCGGCCAGCAGGAGGTTGACCATTTCGGTCGTCGCCCCGGGCGCCACGTTGGAGGCCACCGAAATCACGCCGGCGGCCTTCACCTTGGGGTCGGTCATCATCTCGACCGTCATCGGGTCGTCCCCGGACAGGATGGTGAAATCCGGCCCGCAGCATTCCCGCGTGCGGCGCATGTTTTCAACGGCTCCCGTGGCCTCTTTGACGGTGTTGACGTTGGGATGGTCCCTGAAAAGGATCCCCAGGTCTTCGGGCAGCAGCTGGGTGCCGGTGCGGCCCGGGATGACGTAGGGGATGATGTCGATCGAAGGGAACGCCCTGGCGACGGGCGCAACGTACTCGCGTCGGATTTCGAGCGAACTGGGTCCGTTATAGTACGGGTCAACCAGGAGCACCGCCTGGGCGCCGAAATCGGCCGCATGCCGGGTGCCCTCGAAGGTCTCCTTGGGGTTGTTGCTGCCCGTGCCCGCGATGCAAATGCACTTGCCCCGGCACAGCCTGGCGATGCGCTCGGTGACCTCGTTGTGCTCGTCCCAGTTCAGGATAGGGCTCTCGCCGGTCGTGCCGACGGCGAGAACGCCGGTGATGCCGCTCTGGATCTGGAAATCGACCAGCCGTTCAAGCCCTCTCCAGTCCACGGCATCGCCCGCGAACGGGGTGATGATGGCCGTGTAGCATCCAGGTTTCATGATCCCTCCTCGGCGGCCGGTTCGCTGGCGCCGCCTTGCCGATGTAGCGGGTTGTCCTATCTGATGGTGTGGTAAAGAAAAGCAATTAGGATGTCAAGAAAAAACAAAGGTTTTCTCCTTCATCGGTCCCAAATTCGCTTGACTTCGCCAGGCGCTTGCCGTAAGCGCAGTGTCATCCCGAGCCAAGAGCTTTTTTGACAGAAAGCGGCGGGGGCCATACTGTCAATTTTGACACCATTTGCTCTGTAGGAAGAGAAGCATGGAAAAACCGAAAAACGTCGAAGAGTATATCGGCATACATCAGGACGCCGTAACCCAGAACCCAGAGTGCGGCAATTCGCATTATAACCTGGCGGTCGGCTACGTGGGGCAGCGCCGCTTCGAAGAGGCGGAACGCGAGCTGCACGCCGCCCTGGAATGCAGCCCCAATCTGGCCGAAGCCTACGTTCTGCTGGGAGGCATATGCCTGAGCCGCGGTGATCTGGACGGGTGTTTGGCCTACAACCGCAAGGCGGTTCACGTGCGGCCGGGCTTCTCCGAAGGCTACGGCAACATCGGTTTCGTCGAGCTGCAGCGCGGCAATGTCGACGAGGCCATCAAGAACTTCGAACGCGCCACGACCTTCAATTTCCGCTATGTCCAGGCATTCGCCAATCTCGGCAACGCCTATCTGATGAAAGGCATGGTGGACGAGGCGATCGCGGCCAATCAGAAAGCGATCACGCTGGCGCCGGATTTCGCCCCGGCCTACAACAACCTGGCGATTGCCTACCTCGAAAAGGGGGAATTCGCCCTGGCCGTGGAGAACTGCGACAAGGCGGTCGCCCTCGGCTATGACGTCGCGGACCCGATCCGCCAGGAGATCGAAGCCCACCGGTCCAAGCCGCAATGAAGCGCCCGGCGGAAGGCGGAGCCGCAGATCCCGGGACAGCACCTCGGTTCGATTACTTTCTGGAAACCCTCGGGCAGCCGGTAACCCCGCAAGGCGCTCTATGGGCGCATCCGCTGCCGACAAGCCGTTTCGGCTTCCGAGAGCCCCTCGCATCCCACCCGGACCGCAGCGAGCCCTTATCGATCGGAGACTACTTCCGAGCCGTCAGAAACTTTTTGGAACGTGCCGGCCGGCCGGCGTTTTTCCACGCCTGCGCGCGATGGGGCGTCGAGCCATCCGCCGTGTCGGCGGTGCGTGTTTTTCTCGCCAAGCACGGCGAATATTACCATCCGGCGCGGGTGGAGGCCGACATCAAGGGTGGAACTTTCCGCTGGGTTGTGAACGTAGCGGTGTCCGCCGCCGGAAGATCGCTCCTGGCAAGGGAATACGCCCTGCTGGATAGGCTGGGGCGGGAGTTTCCGGCCACATACGTGCCGGAGGTCTACGGAGCCGGCGCGGTGGATGCCGGCCGTGGCCGGGAGCTGCCCATGTTCCTTGCGCAATGGCTCACCGGTTTTCACGAATTCCATCTGACCCGCGATCGGTCTCAGACGGACCCGGTCCTGGCGGTGTGGGACCCCGAAACCGGCCCGCGACGGCTGGACGCCGCTCAGACCCGCGCCGTCTACTACCGGGTCGCCCGCATCCTGACCCATTACCTCAACCTGGAGACATTTGAAGGAGTCGCCGCCTGGCATCATGCGGCGGGGGACTTCGTGGTGCGGATTGAGAAGGATGGCATCGAGGTCCGCCTGATCAGCGTGCGGGATTATCGGCCCTTGTTCCCTGGCCGGACGGTGCCTGCCGATTCTCGGCGCGCCGTCGCGGCCTTCCTGGAGGCGTTGCTCATCTTCCTGCTGAATCTGAGCATCCGCACCCGGCTGGACCGGCTGGACGGAACGGGTGATACGGTCTGGGCCGGCCCGGCGGCGGTTGCAGCGACGGTCGAAGGGGTGCTGGACAGCCTCGCCGAAAAGCCGGCTCCCGGCGAACTGCCGCTGCCGACGGATCAGCTTTTCAGGCGCTTCCTCGCTGCCTGCCGCGAAGAAGACCTGCCGGACCTGTGCCAGGCCATTGCGGCCAAAATCGACCCGGACGGCGAAGCCGGGCTGCCTTTGACAGGAAAGTGCTCAGAGGAGCATGCCGCCGTCTTGGCCGGGGTTTTCAAGCGACTTTGACCTTCTCCGATATGGCCGGAAAATAACGGACTATCGCTATATACAGCGCCCGTCTTTCCGACTGCCGCAAGATGAGGTATTCGCCCCACCCGGTTATTTTGCGGGCTGCGCAGAGGTCCGCAAAACAGCTTTTTTAATTGACAAGCTCGGCGTTTGATTCTATAGCTACACCTTGATTTTTTTTGCAGATATTCCCCATGGATAAGCATACACCACGCCGAAAAACCCGTCGAATCGAGAGAGGAGGTGAACCGTTTTCCCCTTGTTGCCCGAGGTCGTTGCGTTTCTCCAAGTGCTTACTCATCAACTCAAACGGAGGTAGATAATGGCAAAACACAAAACCCCTATGCTGGATCAGCTGGAAAGCGGTCCGTGGCCTAGCTTTGTGTCCGACCTGAAGGAGCTGGCCGAAAATCGCGCGCAAACGGCATCTAAAATCGAATACCAGATTCCGGTGGACGTGGCGGACGACATTCTCGGTGTTCTCGAGCTGACGTACAAGCACGGCCAAACCCACTGGAAGCACGGCGGCATCGTCGGCGTGTTCGGCTACGGCGGCGGCGTCATCGGTCGTTACTGCGATGCGCCCGATCAATTCCCCGGTGTGGCGCACTTCCACACCATGCGCGTCAGCCAGCCCGGCGGCAAGTTCTACACCTCGAAATACCTGCGCGAGCTCTGCGACCTGTGGGACCTGCGCGGCAGCGGCATCACCAACATGCACGGATCCACCGGCGACATCATCTTTTTGGGCACCACCACCCCCCAGCTCGAGGAGATTTTCTTTGAGCTGACCCACAAACTGAACCAGGACCTCGGCGGGTCGGGCTCCAACCTGCGCACGCCTTCGGACTGCATCGGCTCCGCCCGCTGCGAGTATGCCTGCTACGACACCCAGGCGCTGTGCTTCACGCTGACCAACGATTACCAGGACGAGCTGCACCGGCCGGCCTTCCCCTACAAGTTCAAGTTCAAGTTCGACGGCTGCCCCAACTGCTGCGTGGCTTCCATCGCCCGCGCTGACATGTCTTTCATCGGCACCTGGCGCGACGACATCCGCATCGACCAGGAAGCGGTCCAAGCTTACATCGGCGGCGAATTTCCGCCGAACGGCGGCGCCCACAAAGACCGCGACTGGGGCAAATTCGATATCAAGAAA
>Ga0114938_1002353_pt1 | contig 11995 bp, 9 predicted proteins | sample AshMeaBigSpring_FD_88675 | JGI IMG/M metagenome (GOLD analysis project Ga0114938, IMG submission 88675) | Groundwater microbial communities from Big Spring, Nevada to study Microbial Dark Matter (Phase II) - Ash Meadows Big Spring | ecosystem: Environmental > Aquatic > Deep subsurface >...
AGGCGTGCTTGTCCTCTTCTAGAATCGTCAAAACCGGTGTCGCCATAAATCCTCTATCCATCAATCTCAATACTTCACGAATCGCACGCGATGGCGCGAAGAAAACCATCTTCAACTTCGATGCATCGCGCCTTCGCGTGAGGCAAAATCGTGAACTACTGAATCTTCTTGATCACGACCCGCTCGCCGCCGGCGATGTCCACGACGCGCACGGCAACGGTCGCCGGCAGGGTGGGCAGCGCCACCACATAACGTCCGGCGACGGTGGATCGTTTCTTCAACGGCGCATCCGCCACCGTCGCCCGGAAGACCTCACCGTCATACGCCGGGTCGATAGCGATGCTCTCCACCAGCGCCGGCCACGCCGCTCCTGTGTCGCTGTGAATCGGCAGCGACGGCGTGCGCACGGCGTGAAGCGCGATCTCGATTGTAGCCGACGCGCCGTCGATCCGGGTAATCGAGAGGTCTACTTCGGGCGCGGCGGCTGGCGCAATTGGGGGTGCTGTCGTCGCGTAGACAGCGAAGCCTTGAGCATCCCGCCCTGACGGTCGAGGTTCGGATGGCGTCGCCCCTCGCCCCTCGTCCCTCGTCCCTTCCGCCGGTTGGGACAAGATGGCGTACATTCGCCGCGTCGTCGTCTGGATCGCACCGTAGTTCGCATCGCAGGCAATCCAGCGGCGGCCCAGCGTTGCGGCCACAGCGGGCGTCGTGCCGGAGCCACAGAAGGGATCGAGCACCAGATCACCCGGGTCGCTGCCCGTCGTGAGGACGCGTTCGAGCAGCGCCGCCGTCTTCTGCGTCGGGTAGCCCAGGTCTTCGCCGGGCGTCGTGCCCAGACCGGGGATGTCATCCCACACGTTGTCCACGGCGCGCTCGACCTGGTAACGATCCCGCCCCACTTTGGTGAGATAGTACTTGACGCCGAGACTGCCGCCGTTGGAGGGAAAGACGCGCTGCGTGTCTTCATCGATCACCACCTCACCGCCAAAGGGCGCATAGAGCCGGCCTTCGGCATAAAGTTGTTTGAGGCTGGCAAACGAGTAGGTGCCCGGATCGGAGGTGCGGAAAAAGCCGCGTGCGTCGCACATGAATTCGGCTTCCGCTTCCGCTTCGCTCAAGACGATGCGGCGGCGCGGCGGTTGCCACTTCGTCGGCGCCGCGCGGTTGCGCGCATAGACCAGGATCGTGTGTGCGCTATTGGGAAAGTAAAAGGCGTTGACCTTCGCCCCGCGCGCGGTCTGGCTGCGCCAGGTGATCGTGTTGAGATAATTCTCGGCGCCGAAAACTTCATCGAGCAAGCAGCGCAGGTGATGGGCGCGGCGATGATCGCAGTGCAGCCATAGGCTGCCGTCGTCCGCCAGCAGGTCGCGCAGCAGCGGCAGCCGGTCATAGATGAACTGGAGATAGGCGCCTTCCGGCCAGGCATCGGCGTACTGCGCCTGTTCAAGCACGACGGGATCGACGCCGTTGCGCCGCGGCTGGCGCAGACGCACCTTGCGCGTCCACGTCACGCCGCTGTCGTAGGGCGGGTCGGCGTAGATCAACCGCACCTGACCACGCATCCCGCTTGCCAGCAGGTGCGCTAGGACGAGGAGATTGTCGCCATAGTAGAGCGCGTTGGGAGGGGCGAGGGGCGAGGGACGAGGGGCGTTCCCGTCCGAACCCCGACCGTCAGGGAAGGCAGCAAACCGCTGCGGCGCGAATGTCTCCCTCAGCGTGAGCTGGGCAGCGGGCGCGGCGTGCGGGGCGCGCTTGCCCGGCCAGGAAAGCTCGACGGACATGGCGGCGTCAACGGCGGGCAAAATAGTAGACCCACACCGGCTTGGCGTGGCGCCGGCACCACTGCTCGCGATGGGTGGGGGTAAAGTCGCCGATGCGCACAGCCAGGCCGGTGTCGTGCGGTGCAAACGCGGGGTGCTGCTCGACCAGGTAGCGCACCAGTTCGCCGTATTCGCGCACGTCGCTCTTGAAGTGGAGCAGCCCGCCCGGCCGCAGCTTCGCTGCCAACAGATCGACAAAGGGGGGCGAAAAAAGCCGCCGCACCTTGTGTTCGTTCTTCCACCACGGGTCGGGGAAAAGCACGTGAAACGCATCGGCGCGCCCGTCAGCGATCACACGCGGCAGGTTGAAGCGAGCGTCGTCGTCGCTGAGCCAGAGGCTAGAAGACAGAAGAGGAAGCCGCTCTACACGCGTCAACATCAGACGCGTCGCCTTGATTTTGGTTTCGTAGCCAATGAAGAGGCGCTCCGGGAAACGCTGTGCGCGGTCGAGCAGGAAGTCGCCGCGGCCAAAGCCGATCTCGATCTCCAGCGGACGATCCGAGGCGAGCAGGCTGCGCAAGGTGGCGCCGTTGCCACCGCGCACATCGTCGAGCGCCAGCGCGCGAAAGAAGGGGCGGTCGATGCCCCACGCCGGCAGCAAGTGCGAACCAGGGCGTTTGCGCGGGTCGCCGCCGATCAGCCCTTTGCCCGCCTCCCAGTCAGCGTAGGTCTGGACGCGATCATCGTCGGTCAGCTCCTCCCAAGCGAAGTCCATGCGGCCCTGTGAGAAGGTGGTGGGCGTATAAGCGATTGTTGTCATTGTTGGGCCGATTTACAGGTTGCCTGTGTACAGGTCTGCGAGCGGAAAACAGAGTTCGAAGTCGCCCCAGATCAGGTCGCCATCTTCTACACGAAAGTCGTGGAAGCGTTCAGGATTCAGAAACTGCCTGATCTGTGGGTGAACTGAGCGCGCAAGAAATGGCTCAAAATCTACTGCTCGCGCGTATCCGTCATCGAACCGGAGCCAGAGCACGTAGTCCCCGATTGGCTTCGCCTCGATGATCCGCACTTCCAACTCTTCCGGCCATGTCAGCGGATCCGACGCGTAATGTTTTCCGATGACACCTGTCGATGAAGAATGAAGTAGTCGATCCATTTCTGCACTATCTCCTCGGCATACTGCTCGACAACCAACTGAAAGTCGCGGAGTTGCGCCGGGCCTAATGGTTTTCTGCCTGGCACCCGTCCGATCCGAATCTCCACAACTTTACCATCGACGACGATCAACTCAGCCCTGCTTTCCGCTCCCTGATAACGACCATGCACATGGATCGGTTCATGCTCATTTGAGTAGACGAGAATCAACAAGCCGAAGTATCGATAAAGTACAGGCATGACTAGTGCGGTCTTTCGGTCGCGATCAAATCACACCTGCAACTTCCGCGCAATCGCCTCTTTGACCACCTTGACATCCGCCGGCAGATAGACGGGCGGGTTCGCCAGCTCGCTCTCGACCTCGTCCAGCTTGCCTTCGTGATAACCAATCTTGAAGCTGGTGAACTTCAGCCCGTGCGCCGTGGAGATGACAACCACCCGGTCGCTGGCTTTGACCTCGCCGCGCGCAAGCAGCTTGAAGAGCGCCGCCAGCGCCACGCCGGTGTGTGGACAAGTGTACATGCCGGTGAGATCGGCGCGCGCGGCGGCGTTCGCCAGTTCGTGCTCGGTGACCGCCTCGACCAGCCCGTTTGTCTCGATCACCGCCTGCACCGCCTTTTCGTAGCTCACCGGGTCGCCGATCTGGATAGCCGAGGCCAGCGTCTTGTCGGCGTGGATCGCTACCTTGTCGCGGAAGCCGTTGAGGAAGCTGCGGTAGAAGGGGTTGGCTTTGCCCGCCTGCGCCGCCACCAGCCGCGGCAATTTGTCGATCAGCCCCAGGTCGCGCATCAGCTTGAAACCTTTGTAGAGCGCGCTGATGTTGCCCAGGTTGCCCACGGGAATGATGATCCAGTCCGGCGCTTCCCAGTCGAACTGGCGCACGATCTCGATGCCGACCGTCTTCTGCCCCTCGATACGAATGCTGTTCATCGAGTTGGCGAGATAGATGCTGTTGTCTTGCGTCACTTCCTTGACGATGCGCATACAGCCGTCAAAGTCGGTGTCGAGCGCCAACACGTGCGCACCGTTGGCGACCGGCTGGATCAACTGCGCCGTGCTCACCTTGCCGGAGGGCAAAAAGATGATCGCTGGGATGCCGGCCGCCGCGGCGTAAGCCGCCAACGCCGCCGAGGTGTCGCCGGTGCTCGCCGCCGCCACCGCTTTGACCGGGCTGTTCCCGCTCGCCATCATCTGCTTGACGACGCTCACCAGCACGGTCATTCCCAAATCTTTGAAGCTGCCGGTGTGGCTGTTGCCACAGAGCTTGATCCACAGATCGGGCAGTCCGATCTCACGCCCCAGCCGCTCCGCCCAGAAGAGGTTGGTGTTGCCTTCGTACATGCTAACGACATTCTCGTCGCGCAGGTCGGGCATCACCCACTCGCGCATTCCCCACACGCCGCTGCCGTAGGGCCAGACCGAGGTGCCAGCGCGTCGTTCGAGCAGACGTTTCCATTCGTCGGCGGTGCGATCAGCCAGCGCGTCGACGTCGTGATGCACCTCTAGCAGCCCGCCGCAGGTTGGGCAAGTGTACATCACGTCATAGACGGAATAGTCGCCCGGGCAGCCGCGGAAACAGCGGAAGTGGGCGTTGTAGGGTTGGAGTTTCACCGGTGCAATACTGGCTGACATACGACCTGTTCCTCTTCGCCTGGCAGATGCTTATGTGGATTGCGCGTTGTCTGCACAACGCGCGGTTTACACCTGATTCTAGCACAAGACGGATCAGTCGCCACCGTGCGTATCGGTGCGAAAACGCAGCAGACGCAGACCGTTGAGCGTCACGACCAGCGCTGTGCCGACATCGGCCAACACCGCCATCCACAGGTTGCCATAGCCGAGTAGCACGGCAACCAGAAAGATGACCTTGACGCCGATCGCCAGACCGATATTGATGCGCACGGTGCGCATCGCATGAGACGCCAGCCGGATCACGTAGGCGAGCTTGCCCAGATCGTTGCCCAGGAGCGCAATGTCGGCGGTTTCCAGCGCCTGCGCTGTGCCCGCCCCCATCGCTACGCCAACGGTCGCCGTCGCCAGCGCGGGGGCATCGTTGACGCCATCGCCAACCATCGCCACCTGGCCGTAGCGCTCACACAATTGGCGCACGATTTCCACTTTTTGTGCGGGCAGCAGTTCGGCGTACACCGCATCGACGCCAACCGCTGCGCCAATGGTGTGCGCCGTGGCCGCATTGTCGCCGGTGAGCATTGCCGTGTGTTCGATGCCCGCCGCGCGCAGCGCCGCAATCGCTGCCGGGCTGGAGGGGCGCACCGTATCCGCAAGCACTGCGTAGCCGCGATAGGCGCCGTCCCGACTGACCAGCATCGGTGTGTAGCCCTGCTCCGCAAGCTGCGCCAATTGTTCGCACACTTGTGGTGTGTGCGCCACAAAGTCATCGAAGTAGCCGTGGCTACCGATCAAAACCTGGCGTCCGTTCACGGCGCCGCTCACGCCGCGACCCGGCAAGGCGGTGACGGCTTCCGCCGCCGGGTAGCTTGCCAACAGGCCGCGGGTGCCTGCAGCCTGCACGATGGCGTGCGCCAGCGGGTGCTCGCTGCGCCGCTCCACCGCACTCGCCAACGCCAGCAAGTCGTCGCACGCTGTGCATATCCCCTGCGGATCGCTACAATCGACAGCGCGCAAATCGACCAGAGCGGGCTGACCAACGGTCAAGGTGCCGGTCTTGTCGAAAGCTAACGCTTTGATACGCGCCAGCGCCTCCAGATAGGCGCCGCCTTTGATCAGCACACCATTGTGGGCGGCGTTGCTGATAGCGCTGATAATCGTCACCGGGGTGCTGATCACCAACGCACACGGGCAGGCGATGACGAGCAATTCCAAAGCGCGATAGAACCAGCCTTGTTCACCCCAAAAGGGGGCGCCGAAGAAAAGTGGCGGCGCCACTGCCACCAGCACCGCCATCACCACAACGGTAGGCGTGTACCAACGCGCAAATTGATCGACAAACCGCTCGACCGGCGCCCGGTGCTCCTGAGCATCCTCCACCATGCGAATGATCCGGCTGACGGTATTGTCTTCTGCCAGGTGCGTCACTTCAATCTCCAATGCACCTGCGCCGTTGATGCTACCGGCAAAGACCTCGTCGCCAACGCCGCGCTCCACAGGAACGCTCTCGCCGGTGATCGGCGCTTGATTGACCGCTGACCCGCCCCGTTGGATTCGGCCATCCATCGCAATGCGTTCGCCCGGCTTGACCACGATCACATCGCCGATGCGCAGTTCGCCGACGGGGACAAGCTGTTCCTCGACGCCGCAAAACGGACAGGGACCGCCGGTATATCCATCTTGGCCCATGTGCCCCTGACAATCGATGCATGGGCGCAGCGCGATCGCAGCGGCGGGCGCCACCTCCATCAACGCGCGGATCGAGCGGCGGGCGCGATCCATCGTATACCCCTCCAGCGCCTCGCCGATCGCAAAGAGCACCATGACCAGCCCCGCTTCAGTGTACGCGCCGATGATCACGGCCCCGATCGCCGCAATCGTCATCAGCAGGTTGATGGTGATCCGGTGATTGAGCATGAGCGAACGCCAGGCGCTGCGGGCGATCGGATAGCCAGCTAACCCGAGCGCCGCCAGCGAAGTCACGCTGAAGATCGGGTGGCTCATCCCCAGCATCGGCAGCAGTTCGTCGAAGATCAAGCCGGGGAGGATCAACAGCGCGCCGAGCAGCGCCAACGCCGTATCGCGACGCAGGAGTAGAAAACGCAAAAACCCTGCCACGCCCTGTTCGGGCAACCAGTTCAGATGCGTAGGCGTCTTGGTGTCCGCCGCCGTGCGGCTGTCGCCTGCCACGTCGTAACCAAGCGCACGCACGCGCGCAACGACAGTTTCCTGAGAGATATCACCTTCAACCACCAACTTGGCGGCCGTATAGTTCAGTGTACAGGCGGTCACGCCATCAAGCCGCGCCACGCCCGCCTCAACAGTGCGGGCGCAATCGGCGCAGTCCATGCCCTGAATCCGATACGTTTGTGTGGTTTGGTTCATTGCCTGACCTCGTTAGCAGTGCTGTACAATCGCCGCGGGTAGCGTCGGCATCTACCTGTGCTCCACATGCGCCAACCCTTGATCATAGAGCGAATGAATATGTTCGTCGTCCAGCCGATAGAAAACATGTTTGCCGTGCTTGCGCGCAGCAACGATGTGCATCGTTCGCAGCAGACGCAATTGGTGGGAAACAGCCGGCTGGCTCATACCGAGCAGGATGCATAAGTCACCCACGCAGAGCTCTGCGTGCGCCAGCAACCCGATCAACCGTACGCGCGTGGGGTCAGCCAACGCCTTGAACAACTCGGCCAGGCGCGCCGCCGTTTGGTCGTCGAGAAGCAGATATTCTTGCTGTAGCGCCAACATCGACACCTACCCGAAAACAAAACAACACATAAGCAATCATTTATATGATAAGCAAAGTGAGCGATTTGTCAACAAAAGACTGCACCCGGAGAGAATCTCCAGGTGCAGTGTAGGGACTGTCAATTCGGGTGACTAGCGGGGAGAGCGTGAACCCGCTCGCTGGCGGCTAACGCATGTCTACCCGATGTCGTCGAAAAACTCCATCTCTTCCATGCTCCAGCGTTCGGGCGAACGCCACAGACCGGAGAGCAGCAATTCGCGGATAAAGGTCATCTCTTTTGGCAGCCGGTCGTAGAGCTTGAAGAAGAGGTCGTCGTGCGAGGCGATCTCCTTCGTCCACTCGTCGCGGTCGATCGTCATGATGGCGTCGAAGTCGTGGCGCGAGAAGTTCTCCAGCCCGCGCCAATCCAAGTGATCGTAGCGGGGCACCCATCCCAGCGGGCACTCGACGCCGAGGCTCTTGCCACGGACGCGCTCGATGACCCACTTGAGCACGCGCATGTTGTCGCCAAAGCCCGGCCACAAGAAGCTGCCGTTTACATCACGACGGAACCAGTTAACGTTGAAGATGCGCGGCGGATTTGGAATGTGACGGCCAAAGTCCAGCCAATGGTTGATGTAGTCGCCCATGTGGTAGCCACAGAACGGCAGCATGGCGAAGGGATCGCGGCGCACCTCACCCATCTTACCAAAGGCGGCGGCGGTCATCTCCGACCCCATGGTGGCGGCGCTATAGACGCCAAAGGCCCAGTTGAAGGACTGATAGACAAGCGGCACAACGCTACTGCGGCGCCCGCCAAAGATCATGGCTGAAATCGGCACACCCTGCGGGTCGTCGTAGGCGGGATCAACCGAGGGGCACTGGCTGATCGGCGCCGTGAAGCGGGCGTTCGGATGCGCTGCCTTGCGGCCACTCTCTGGCGTCCAATCCTGACCCTGCCAGTCGATCAGGTGCGCTGGCGCGTCATCGGTCATGCCTTCCCACCAGACATCGCCGTCATCCGTCAAGGCGACGTTGGTGAAGATGGTGTTGGCCGTGATCGAATCCATGGCGTTGGGGTTGCTCTTGTAGTTGGTGCCCGGCGCCACGCCAAAGAGACCAGCCTCTGGATTGATGGCGTAGATGCGGCCATCGGCATTGGGCTTGATCCAGGCGATGTCGTCGCCGACGGTCGTCACTTCCCAGCCTTCGTCCTGGAAGGCTTTGGGCGGAATTAACATCGCAAAGTTAGTCTTGCCACACGCGCTAGGGAAGGCCGCGGCCACGTAGGTCTTGCGACCATCCGGGCTTTTGACGCCGAGGATGAGCATGTGCTCGGCCAGCCAGCCTTGCTCGCGTGCCAACGCCGAGGCGATGCGCAACGCAAAGCACTTCTTGCCCAGTAGCGCGTTGCCGCCGTAACCCGAACCGTAACTCCAGATCGTACGCTCTTCCGGGAAATGCACAATGTACTTCTGCGCCGGGTCAGGATTGCAGGGCCACGCCACATCCTGTTGACCAGGCTCCAGCGGCATCCCAACCGAATGCAAACAGTGGACGAACTCGCTATTACCCAATGCATCGATCACGTCCTTGCCCATGCGCGTCATAATGCGCATATTTGCAGCGACGTAGGGCGAATCGGTCAACTGCACGCCGATGTGGGAGATTGGCGAACCAATCGGCCCCATGCTAAAGGGAATCACATACATCGTGCGCCCGCGCATGCTGCCATCGAAACGTGGGCGCAGCTCCTCCTTCATCTTACGCGGGTGCATCCAGTTGTTGGTGGGGCCGGCGTCATTCCGGCTTAGCGAGCAGATAAAAGTGCGATCCTCGACACGCGCCACATCGCTGGGGTGTGACCGCGCCAGAAAGCTGTTGGGACGCTTCTCAGAATTGAGCCGGATAAACGTCCCACCGGCGACCATCTCCTCACAAAGACGGTCATACTCATCCTGCGATCCGTCGCACCAGTGGACTGCGTCCGGCTTACAAAGTCGGACTTTTTCTTCCACCCAACGACGTAACTCCTCGTTCTTCACATAGTCTGGCGTTGCGAAATCCATAGGTTCCCTGTCTTTCGTTTTATGCGAAATGCCTGCGTCACTTGTACGTACCAGGATCTATTCCTGGGGCAAACTATACCGCGTCTCGTTTTGGTGTCCAAGTGACACTTATCCTACAGATTTCTGGGACGATTGCCACCAAATACGCAACTTGTGCTATCCTGCACAAGAATGGCATGCGGGATTTGGCGGTAATGTTTACCAAACAAACGGCGGTTCGGCCATGACTTCTCCACTCCGAGCAACACTCATCTACAACCCATACGCCGGCTTCAATGACTGGCAGGCGCACGTCGCGGCGGTGGCGGAGTATTGGCGAGCGCAATACTGGGATGTCGCCTTGCGCCAGACCGCGTACCCTGCCCACGCCACCGAACTGGCGGCAGCCGCTGCGCGCGCCGGACATCAGCTTGTGCTGGCTGCGGGCGGCGACGGTACGCTGCACGAGGTCGCCAACGGGCTGTTGGGCACGCCAACCGTGCTGGCGCCGCTGCCCGCTGGCACCACCAACTGCCTGACGCGCGACCTCGGTCTGCCGACACCCGACGACGATGGCCCGCAGTGGTTGCTGGAAACATCGACGCGGCTGCTGGCCGGCGCCGTACAGGCGATGGATGTTGGGGAGTGTAGTAACGGCCGGTCGTTCCTGTTGTGGGCCGCCGTTGGGGTGGACAGCCGCATTGTGGAGCGTGTAGAGCCACGCTCGCGGCTGCTCAAGCGCTTTGGCATCGCTGGCTATGTGGCCAAGGCGACGCTGCCATTTCTGCTCTATCAAGGCCGCCGCACGCGCGTCAGCGTAGACAACGAAACGGTGGAGGGCGACATGCTGGCGGTGATCGTCAGCAACACACGCCTCTACGCCGGCGGGTTATTCAACCTCAGTCCTCACAGCGTCCTCGATGACGGCAAGCTGGATATCTGGATTCTACGCGGTCGCTATTCGCCGCACATGTTGTTGCACGGTGCGTTCATCATGACCGGCCGGCACACGCAACGCCCTGACATCATTCGCATGGCGGGACGCCACGTCATCATCGAACCAGAGACGCCGCAGCCCTTCCACCTGGACGGCGAGCTCAACCGCAATACGCCGATCACGTGTACGGTGGAGCCAGGGTTTCTGCGTATTCTGGCGCCGCAAGGCGCGCCGGCAGATTTGTTCGAGCAGGAAGGTGTGGGATTGATGCAGTACGTAGCGAATCACACGTCGCACGTCACACGTCACACGTCATCCGTCAGCGTCACCCATGAAGGATGATGAGTGACGCATGACGAGTAACGAGTGATGCATTACCGATTCTTCTTGAAATACACATCGGCGTAGACGGCCAGGACGAGCACGCCGCCCTTGACCAGGTACTGCCATGCCGGCGCCACGTTGAGCATTTGCAGGCCAGTCGTCAGGCTTGACATGATCAGCGAACCGATGAGGGCGCCAAAGACCGTGCCAATGCCGCCCAGCGTCGAGGTGCCGCCAAGGATGGCGCTGGCGATGGCGTCTAGCTCGTAGCCCTGACCGGCGGCCGTCGTGCCGTAACCCACGTAGGAGGCGAGCACGATGCCAGCAATGCCGGAGAGTAGCCCCATCAACACAAAGATGAGGAAAATACTGCGCCGGATGTTGATGCCGGAAAGGCGTGCTGCTTCACGATTCCCACCGATGGCGTAGGCGTAGCGGCCAAAACGCGTGTTGTTGGAGACATAGGCCATGATGATGGCCGTGATCGCCAGCAGCAGGACAGGCGTCTGCACACCGCGGTACTGATTAACCCAGTAAACGTAGCCGACGACGAGCAGCGAGAAGAAGATCGTCGTCACCAATTCCAGTCCCAGGTTGGGGAGTTCGAAGCCGTGGCGTGCCCGGCTCTGGCGGCTGCGGAACATGTTCCAGAAGAGGAAGATGACCACGATGACGGCGATCACCCAGCCTGCGATCGGCGGCAGATAGCCTTGCGCGATCTCCGAGAAGTAGGGCTGATTGGCGGGGATCGTCTTGCCCTGCGTCACCAGCAGGATCAAGCCGTTGAGCACGAACATGCCGCCCAGCGTCACGATAAAGGCCGGCACATTCAGAAAGGCGATGATATAGCCCTGCAACACGCCAAAGAGCACGCCAACGCCGACGCCGATGAGCACCGACAGAATCGCAGCGATCAGCGGCTGATCCGGGATCATTTGATACCAGACATTCGCCTGGAAGTAGGCGGCCACCACCGACACGAAACCCGCCAGCTTGCCGACCGAGAGGTCGATGTTGCCGGTGACAATCACGAAGACCATGCCGATGGCGAGGAACGAAGTCACCGTCATCTGGCGGAAGAGGTTCGACACATTCTGCGCCGAGAAAAAGGCGCCGTTGGTCAACACGGCAAAGAGAATCCAGATCGCCACCAATGCCAGGATGATTGTGTACGTCTGGATATTGCTGCGAAAGCGCCTGCCCACTTCGGCCCCAAGCCCTGAGCTAGGTTTTGGTGCGTTGACATTTGTAGATACGGCCATACAATTTTGCTCCTCAATCGTTTCAAGCCGGTGCAAGTTCGTCAGCAATGCCGGTCGCCAGCGCCATGATGCGCTCTTGCGAGGCCTCGCCTATCTCCAACGTACGCGTCGAGCGCCCTTCGTGCATCACCATGATACGGTCGCTCATC
>Ga0114938_1002356_pt1 | contig 11992 bp, 6 predicted proteins | sample AshMeaBigSpring_FD_88675 | JGI IMG/M metagenome (GOLD analysis project Ga0114938, IMG submission 88675) | Groundwater microbial communities from Big Spring, Nevada to study Microbial Dark Matter (Phase II) - Ash Meadows Big Spring | ecosystem: Environmental > Aquatic > Deep subsurface >...
ATGCAAAAAGATGGACATACTGTAATTGCACCCGCACAAGCTTGGGATAGAAGACAAAATCATGAACTGTCTCAACTATATCCTGTATACCCTTGGGGTGTGTATGGTGTAGGTAAGCCCAACCTTCAACTAGGTATCGATACTTGGAAATATGGCGCAGAAGTACCTGCCCAAAAAGATTACATCAGTTGGCACCAAGATGCTATTACCTGTGCAAGATTGGGTTTAACAGAAGAAGCTGCGGAAATAGAAACCAAAAAAATGCAAAATTCTCCTCGCCGCTTTCCTACTTTTTGGGGGCCTGGTCATGATTGGGTTCCCGACCATAATTGGGGCGGTTCTGGCATGATAGGCTTACAAGAAATGTTGATGCAAATTGATAGTACCAACATTTATTTATTACCTGCATGGCCAAAAAATTGGGATGTAAGCTTTAAACTTCATGCACCTTTTAACACAACGGTAGAGGGTAAATGGGTGAATGGAAAATTGGAAGAATTGGTAGTGATACCAGAAAGTAGAAAAAAAGATGTTCAGGTAATACTCAAATAAGAATGATGAAAAAAAATTACTGGTTGTATTTATTATTTTCAATAGTAGGATTTAGTGCTTCAGCACAAAATGAAAAGCGTGAAGAGCAACCCAATAAAGCCTATTTCGATTACTTTGAATATCGAGGTAATGATAACAGCTTTAAAAAGAAAATTAATCTTGCTAACCAGTATTTTAATCCTGTTGTTGCGGGCTTTTATCCCGACCCAAGTGTTTGTCGCAAAGGAGAGGATTACTATTTGGTAAACTCATCTTTCAGTTATTATCCCGGTGTTCCCATTTGGCATAGCAAAGATTTGGTGAGCTGGAAGCAAATAGGCCATGTACTTGATAGACCATCACAACTAAAATTGAATGGATTAGAGTTGTCTGACGGCATTTTTGCACCTACCATTCGATATAACGAAGCCAATAATACCTTTTACATGATATGTACAGTTGTGAATGGTATAAAAAATTTTTTAGTAAAAACCAATGATTTGTCTAAAGGCTGGAGCGAACCTATTTTATTGCCCGAAGTAAGGGGCATTGATCCTTCCATTTATTTTGATGACAATGGAAAAGCCTACATTACCAATGGCGGCCCGCCATCCGTTTCAAAGTATAAAGGGTACAAAGCCATTTGGTTGTATGAATATGATACCCAAACAGACAAAATTGTTGGCAAAGGGAAGAGAATTGCTGAGGGTGGTATTGATACCACGAAACATCCTACTTGGTTAGAAGGCCCACATATTTACAAGTTAAAGAATAAATATTACTTAATGTGTGCAGAAGGCGGCACTGAAGAAGGGCACAGTGAAGTGGTTTTTGAAAGCGATAAAGTTGATGGGGCTTATAAACCATGTGCCATCAATCCCATATTAACGCAAAGGGATTTAGTCGATAAAAGAAGCGATAAGTTTACATCAACTGGTCATGCCGATTTAGTACAAACGCCTCAAGGGGAATGGTATGCAGTTTTTTTAGCCACCCGACCTTATGGCAATGATTTGTACAATACAGGTAGAGAAACCTGTTTATTGCCTGTTACATGGAAAAATAATACTCCTATTATTCTTGATAGTGGAAAAGCCATGCCTTTAATTGTAAATAAAACAGGGTTAAACCGAACTGTAAAAAGACCTACTGGAAACTTCATTTGGCGAGATGATTTTACCAATACTACTCTACAACAAGAATGGAACATGCTTCGTACACCAGAAGACAACTGGTACAGCATCAATAAGGGTAAACTGATTTTAAATGCCTTGGAAAAAAGCATTTACAACAAAGTGAATCCTGCCTTTTTAGGTCGTAGGCAACAGCACATGACCTTCTCTACAAAAACAAACTTCGCATTTACACCAAAAACAAATGACGATTTAGCAGGGATGGTTTTAATCCAGAATGAAAATAATAACATAATAGTAGGTAAAACCATGAACAATGGCAAAGAGGTATTAGTGATAGTAAATAGAAAAAAAGGGGTAAATGAAACGGTTGCAGCACTTGATATTCCAAATATTTATTTAAGGGAAAATGTTACTATTTGTATAGAAGTTAAAGAGGGTTTCCTTGATGTGTACTACAGTTTCAAAGAGCAGCCACGTAAAATGTTAAAGGCACAAATTGATATAAAACATTTGAGTTCGAAAGAAGCGGGTGGATTTGTAGGTAGCTATGTAGGGGTTTATGCAACTGCAAGTCGAAACAAGTAATTCTTAATTTCTAAAAACTGAATTCGAAAGAAACAACCAAATAAAGGAAGTTTATTAAGAAGGTAGTGCTGACTATGAATCGAAAATATATATATGACATTAAATGTATTAATAGAGCAAATATGAAATTGAATTTCTTGAAAGCTGCATTATTGGTCATGTTAATGCCTACCATAGCAATAGCACAGAAAAAGTCTATCAAGTACCCTCACAATTTTACATCAAAAGGCAATCCGTTTATTACTCACATGTATACGGCAGATCCTTCGGCAAGGGTATTTAATAACAAGTTATATCTCTATCCTTCACATGATCCCGATACGGCTACATGGTTTAACATGAACGATTGGCATATTTATTCTACATCTAACATGAAGGATTGGACAGATCATGGTAGTAAGTTTTCACTTAATGATATTAAATGGGCAAAGCAATATGCATGGGCACCTGATTGTGCGTACAAAAATGGAAAATATTATTTCTATTATCCAACAGATAAAGAATACATCGGTGTTGCCGTTGGTAAAACACCATTAGGGCCTTTTAAGGATGCCATACAAAAACCCTTGTTAAGTCGTGCGACCAAAGGTGTGATTTGTACGGGTGATTTTATAGATCCTGCGGTTTTTGTGGATGATGATGGTAGTGCTTATATCTACTTTGGACAAAACCAAGTGAATGTGGTAAAGCTGAATAAAGACATGGTATCGTTTAAGGATACTGTACGTGTTGTACAAGGCACCACCGGCTTTTTTGAAGCAGTTTGGATGCACAAGTACAAAGGGAAATATTACTTGTCGTATTCAGGTTCTACATCAGGCCGAAGAAAAATTTTGTATTGTATGAGTGATAGTCCCTACGGCCCTTTTGAGTACAAAGGAGAAATTTTAGCACCCATGAATAGCTGTACCAATCACCATTCTATTGTTGAGTTTAAGGGTAAATGGTATCTGTTTTATCATAACTCTGATTTGTATTACGAGCAGCATCAAGATGAAAAACCAGTTTGTAATTGGAAAAGTGCGGCACCTTTTCGTCGTTCTTTATGCGTAGACTATTTACAGTATAATGAAGATGGAACCATTATACAAGTGGTTCCTACCAAAATAGGGGTGGCTGCTTTGATGAAATAACACAAGAAAACTATGCACACTCTTTATTCTTGTTGATAATAAAATTTAAAATTAATTTAATATTTAATTGTTAATTATGTGTATGTAAGATAAATTCCCTTTGGGAATAAAAATTTAAATTGAAATACAATTTAAATTCTAGGTTACTACTCACTTTTTATTTTAATCTATAATGACTTTTGACGATATTTTGGGTATCTGATGTTTATAGTTTTAGATGCCTTGTAGAATTTTTATACATGGGCTATTCTTAAAAACATAATTGAGTCTTGTATGGTGGAAATCACTCTAGAACCTGTCTTTAATTATGAAATACGAAAGAATGCCAATCTTTTTTGCTTGTCCACTTTTTTTAAGAGCCGATAGTAAGTCCTTTTTGCAGAACCATACATCGTTTACCCCACCTTAAAATTAGGTATCGAACATGTATTGCCTCCTTATATTATAGATATAGCAGTTGTGACCGAATCTCTAATTTAAATTCTACCTCAATTCGAGGCCTAATATTCTATGTTAATTTCTTACAAGGCTTTTTTAATGAAACACTAAAATTATCTGAAGGTAATCTAGGTGCATAATGTTTCATTAAGTGTAAATAATACTTTTTATGAAGAAAATATTACTAACTACTTTATGTTGCTATGTGTTAGTTGCAAATGCACAAAACAATTTTTATTCCTTTGAAACGACTGTACCCACCGAATGGAATAATGTGACTAATGGAACGCTAGCTATTTCTGGTTTGCATTATAAAAACGGGTTTAAGTCGCTTCAATGGAATTGGAATGCTGGAAGTACCATTACGGTAAATAATCCTTCCAATTTAACCAACAACTCAAAAAACGCTGGAAGCGCTATTTGGGCATGGGTGTATAATGAAACTGCCAAACCTTCTACCGATTCTGCCTATTTTAATTTTACAAACTCAAGCGGTAATGTATTAGCCAAGTTTGGTTTTTGCCTCAACTTTACAGGATGGCGGTTCATGTGGGTTTGTTTTAATAGAGATCTTAAGTATAAATATTCTGCTGGTAACGAACTTACCAAAATGCGAATTACAGCCCCCTCAACAGGTAGTGGTACCTTGTTTTTTGATATGGTAGAAACAATAGAAACCTCTGGAATCAACTGGCACCGTTCTTCAGACTTACAATATACTGTAGCAGAAAGAGAGGCTTCATTAAGAAATATATCCTACAATCAAATAGCCGATCAAACGGGAATAAACTTGAGCGATATCAATCAGGCAGATACCATTGAAAAAAGATTGATGCAATGGTTTATAGGAAATACAGCTTATGTTGGTAATCGTATATATAATGCACGACGTACATCATTGCTTGGCAGGGTTAATATGTTCAAAAACTCAAGTTGGACAATTAATAAAACTACCAAATTCGTTCGCCAAAACAATAACTCTGTTTTTGCTTATGTTAAAGACATTAATGGAATTGATAGTGGTATAGGACTTCATGGCGATATGATAGGCTATCAAAAACAATTTAATGAAATTAATACAGCTTGTATCTTTTGGCTGGCAATGGATGTTGCACTCAACAATGCAAGTAACGCTGCAGACTTGCAACGTTGTTTAGATATTATGGATTGGATGTATGACCAAGGCTATGCCGAGGGAAGTGGTTTGGGCACAGGATTAACACAATTACGTTGTGCTGGATTTCCGTTTGCATTCTTCCTTATCCGTTCTTATATTACCGATACCACTAAGTACAACAAGTACTTGCGTGCTGTTCGGTGGATAGTAAAAGATACTTATTCTGATACTAATCCTGGTGCTTCAGCCGATGCTATCAGAGGATCAGCGATTGCCAAACTTACTTACGCATTGTGCATAAAAAATCCTACAGAACGATTGGCAGAGTTAAGAGATTTTCAAAATTATATGAACAATGCTGTAGCCATTGCACCCAAGTATTTTGGGTTGGTAAAGCCAGATTATTCAGTATATCATCATGAAATGCCTTATTACAGTGAGTATGGTGATGATGCCATTCATCAAGCGGCATTGGCAATGTATTTATTAAGAGGTACCAATTTTAATTTATCAACTATCTCTTACAACAATATAAAAAAGGCAACTTTAAATATTGCAGAAATTTCATCTAATTATACTGTACCTGCATCGGTTTCTGGAAGGTTTCCTGGAAATGGAAAAAATGTACCTGATTTATTGCAGGCTATTGCCTACATAGGATTAACAAATCAAGGTATCGACACAGAAGTAAGTACCATTTTCAAAAGTTTATATGATACCGCTAATGCAGATATTAAAGGTATGATTTCTGGTTCAGGCATCGGTATTCAATACACGTTAGGACCAGGTGGGGCTGTGGCTTTGATTGATTATGACCAAAAAATTGCAGGACAAACAAAAATGCCATCTCTGTTTACAAAAATGCTTCCTTTTTCTGGCATGTTAGCGGCAGCAAAAAATAATTGGGCTGTGAGCGTAAAAGGGTTTAGTAGATATATCATCGATTTTGAGTGTATACGCAACGAGGGAAGGTATTTACGATACAGCAGCTATGGTCACATGCAAATCATGTCAACATCACGTAACCTTAATAGTTATAATCATGATAAAAGCTTTGACTGGCTTCATTTTCCAGGCACTACTTCCATCGATTTAGGGTTAAGCAATATAGACACAAGGGGGCCAGGTAATAATACCGAAGAGCGAAATTTGGGTGATGAGCGTTTTTTAGGCGGTACTAGCATGAACGATACCACAGCAATGTTCTCGATGCACCTGCACGACAATACCTTCGATAAATCTTTCCGTGCAAGAAAATCGGTATTTTATTTCGGTAACATGATGTATTGTATGGGCTCTGGAATTACGAACAATAATACAACGTATGAAACGCACACCACTTTGTTTCAAAACTTGAGTGGTACGTCATTAAAAGTTGATAACAACACCCTTGCATTAAACGCTTCTTATAATCAACCAACATCTGCGGTTCGTACGGTTAAAAATAGTTGGGGAAACACCTATATTATATTTCCTGGAACGAACACCTTATTTATAAAAAATGCACCACAAACAGGGTTTGATCCCGCAGGAACTGCTACACCAACTACCAACCATGAAATTGCATGGATTAATCATGGTAAAAAACCTTCGAATGCAAAGTATAATTATGCCTTGTTGTTGAATGAAGATACAGCAATGGCTAGTGCATTAACCAATACGACTTCGCCAGCAATACAAGTACTTCGTCAAGAAACCGATGCACATGTAATTTATAACACACTTGAAAAAACCTATGGTTATGCAGTATTTACTCCAAATACAACACTTACTAGCGGTAAATTAATTGCTACCACTCGTCCTGTAATAGCGATGATAAAAGAAAACGCTGGCGATACATTAGAGCTTTCTCTCTCTGATCCTGACATTAATAGGCAAGCAGATAGCCTTCCAGCCAATGCAACAATTTCAATTAGATTGAATGGTATTTACCGTTTTATTAGTAATCCATCTGGGGCTACTATCACTGTTAGCAATAATCAAACAACCATCACACAAACGGCAATAAACGGGGCTACCTATAAATTTATAATAGGTCCAAAATTGAATCAAACCATCACTTTTGCAGGCGATTATATTTCAAAGGTTATAAGCGATGCTGATTTTACACCAGCTTCAACAAATTCTGGATTAACCATCGCTTATACTAGTTCTAACACAAGTGTTGCCACAATTGTAAACAATCAGATAAAAATTATTGGCCAAGGCTTTACTACAATTACTGCCAGCCAATCTGGAAATAGTGATTTCAACGCTGCCACATCTATTTCCAAATCACTTTATGTAGACCAAATTAGTATTGGCAAAAGCGTAACGGTAAATAATGTTTATCAAAACAGTAGTAATTTCAATGGGGGCAAAGCGGTAGATGGTAATTTAAGTACTCGTTGGGCAACTGATAATAATTTCACTAACGCTTCACTTGAAGTTGATTTAGGGGGTAATTTCACTTTTGGAAGAGTCATGTTAAGTGAGAGCTTCAATAGGGTAACTGCATTTGTAGTGAGTTATTGGAATGGATCGATATGGCAGAATGCATACAATGGTGGTGCTATAGGTGCTAGCCCAATAATGGCAACATTTACAACAGTAACTGCAAGCAAGGTTAAAGTTTCCTTTACAGGCACTGCCATTACTATTCCTGAATTTGCTGTTTTTGGAACACCTAATCATGTTTTGTCAATTGATACAACTAAGCCAGTTGAACAAAATTTTAATAGAAACAATTTAACTACATCTGTTGCTGTGTATCCTAATCCTTTCAACAAAAAATTTCATGTTAGTTACACACTTTCCAGACCATCTTATGTAACTATTGATATGTTGAATATCAACGGAAAACCAGTAAAATCTATAATAAGTAATGTACTGAAGCCTATTGGAAAATACGATGATCCAGTAGAAATAAATGATTTAAACTATGGGGTTTATTTTGTTCGTTTTAAAATTGGTGATACTATAAGAATTATTAAAATAATGCGTGTTAATAACTAATAATTATCGCATTTATAACTTACAAATATATTTTATGTTTTACAGGTTTTTTATTACGCTACTCTTAATAATTTTGGTAAGCAAAGTAGTTATTTGTCAAAACGCAGAGTTTTATGCACCACCCAAAAAAGTGGTTTACAATGTAGATAGTTTGCTATCAATAAAGCAAACAACCACTAATCCTGTTTTTAAAAATATGGGTAAAGCCATAAAAGGCAGTGGTTTTGGCATGAAGGGCTACTGGATTTGGGATGGTGGTGTAGTAAAAGGCGAAGATGGCAAATACCATATGTTTTGCAGTCGATGGCCCGATACATTGTTAATGCATCCTGCTTGGATGGCTACTTCTGAAATTATACATTGTATAGCTGATAGCTTGGCTGGCCCTTACACTTTTGTAAGTACCGTATTTACAGCACGTGGTTCGCAGTATTGGGATGGTCGTTCAACTTTTAATCCACAAGTGCAAAAGTACAATGGCAAGTATTATATGTTTTATACAGGGTCTACGCATCCTTTTGAAGAGCCGAATAAAAAAGATTTCGATTTATATAGTAAATGGTGCATTGTAGGTTTTAAAAACAAACGCGTTGGAATTGCAGTAGCTGATAATGTAAATGGCCCATGGAAGCGTTTTGACAAACCCATAATTGATGTAGAGCCAAATACTTTTTATAGTTTTTATACGTCTAACCCTACGGCTGTTATTCACAAAGATGGGTCTGTATTAGTAATGTTTAAAGGAAGGCCACATGTGGGTAATAATTTTGGCAATATGTCTCTAGGTGTTGCTTATGCCAAAAATATATTTGGCCCTTACACGGTATTAAATACCAAGCAACCCATTTTTGACGAAGCCGTATTTGGTGAACAAGAAGACCCCTTCATGTGGAAGGATGCAGTTGGCTACAATGCTGTTTTTAAAGACCACATAGGAAAATTTACTGGTGAAAGAGGCGCAGGTGTTTTAATTCATTCTACAGACGGTAAAAAATGGACAGTTAATAAAGACCCAAAGGCATGGTCAAAAGCCATTGAATGGAACGATGGTACTCGATTACGTATGGGGCAATTGGAACGTCCTTTTATTTACTTTGAAAACAATCAGCCAAAATGTTTTTTCTTCTCTACTATGGATGGGCAAGGTGGCTTTAATAATGGCACCTATGCAAAAATTATTGTCATTCCATTTTTAAATAATTCTGAAAGCAAAAAATAATTCTATGGATTTAAAGCACTTTATAAAAAGTTTTTTTTTATGCGCCATAATTGGGGCTTTCCTAAGCGCTAATGCTCAACAGAATGCATCCATCGATAGCTTATTGGCCTTAAAGAATACAACTACTAATCCTATTTTTAAAAAATTAGGCAAACCATCTAAAAGTAGCGGCTTTGCTATGAAGGGCTATTGGATATGGGACGGTTGTGCTGTAAAAGGTGAAGACGGCAAATACCATATGTTTTGCAGTCGCTGGCCCGATAGTTTATTGATGCACCCAGCATGGATGGCTACTTCTGAAATTATTCATTGTGTAGCAGATAAGGCAGAAGGGCCTTATCAGTTTGTAAGTACTGTATTTACTGCAAGAGGCGCACAATATTGGGATGGTCGTTCTACTTTCAATCCTCAGGTATTTAAGCACAAAGGCAAATACTACATGTTTTATACAGGATCTACCCATCCATTTGAGGAACCAACAGCCAAAGCCTTTGACTTACAAAGCAAGTGGTGCATTGTTGGTAGAAGCAACAAGCGAGTAGGCATTGCTGTTGCAGATAATGTTAATGGGCCTTGGCAACGATTAGATAAACCTTTATTAGCAACAGAGCCTAATACCTTTTATAGTTTTCTTACTTCCAATCCAACTGCTGTTATAAATGATGATGGTTCGGTATTACTAATGTTTAAAGGTCGTTCTCATAAAGGTAATGTACACAGCGGTATGTCGCTTGGTGTAGCTTATGCTAAAAATATTCTAGGGCCTTATACGGTGGTAAACAATAAAAAACCTGTCTTTAACTATGAGGATTGGGGTGAACAAGAAGATCCATTTATGTGGAAAGACGCAAATGGGTATCATGTTATTTTTAAAGATCAAGTAGCAAGGTTTACTGGCGAAAGAGGTGCAGGTGTTTTATCGCATTCAAAGGATGGCGTTCATTGGTCATTAGACAAAAATCCTAAAGCTTGGACAAAGATTTTAGAGTGGAGTGATGGAACAAAACAGCAAATGGGTCAGTTAGAAAGACCATTTATTATGTTCGAAAATAATAAACCAGCTTATCTATTCTTTTCTACTATGGATGGTATCGGCGGGTTTGAAAATGGGTCGTATGCGAAGGTGATTGTAATACCTTTTACAGTGAAATAATAACAGATGCTTGAAAATTTAATTATTGATAAGAATAAGGAGACCCCTATATATTATCAAATAGCTGATGCCATAATGATGCAAATAGAAAAAGGTACGTTAAAAGATGGCGTGGCATTACCTTCTATTAATGTTTTTAATGAAAGATTTTCTGTAGCTAGAGAAACAGTTGAAAAAGCATACACCGAGTTAAAGAAAAGAGGATATGTAAGCTCTGTAAAAGGAAGAGGTTACTTTATTAAAAGTGCGAACTTTAATAAAGTTAAGATTTTACTTATTTTCAATAAGATAAGCAGCTTTAAAAAAATTGTATACTACAGTTTTATTAATGCACTTAAAGATGCTGCTAAAGTAGATTTGGAAATACACCATTATAATCCTCAGATTTTAAATGATATTATAGACAAGAACATAGGCAAGTATCATTATTACGTTATAATGCCACATTTTGATGGAAATGCTAAACCCAAATTGTATACAAAAATAATTCAGCGTATACCAAAAGATGAATTGCTATTGCTAGATAAAAGACTTCCAACAATACCTTGCGATAAGGCGGTTTACCAAGATTTCCAAAATGATATTCTAAATATTCTAAGAGAATCAGGTGGCGATTTAAAAAAATATGCATCTCTCACACTATTATTTCCTGAAGAAGCCAATCATCCAAAAGAAATAACAGAGGGCATTCAAACTTACTGTGCCGAAACAAATAAATCATTCAAGGTTTTAATGGATGCCAAAGTCATCCCTTTACGCAAAGGCAGCCTTTTTATTGTTATTTCAGATGATGATCTCGTTGCCCTTATTCAACAAATTAGAATGTCACCTTTTAAAATTGGTAAAGACATTGGTATTATTTCTTTTAATGAAACCCCTTTAAAAAGCCTTTTAGATGTTACAGTAGTCAGTACCGATTTTGATTTAATGGGAAAAACTGCTGCCGAGTTAATTCTCAAGGGCAAAAATGCAAGTGTAAAAAATCCTTTTTACATCATTAAAAGAGGATCAATATAGTTACGCAATTTCTCAGTTAACAAATAAAAAGTATGAGGTTTTTAAGAAATCGTTTTGGTTTATCATTTTTACTAGTTGTTCTATCACTGCAAATAACTATTGCACAGGTAAGTAAAGTATCGAAAGATGCCTTAGAAACCAATTTTTTAAACCCGCCTACAAGTGTAAAGCCTTACGTATGGTGGCATTGGATGGGTAGCAATTTTTCAAAAGAAGGTATTACAAAAGACCTTGAAGCGATGAAGGCAATGGGTGTAGGCGGTGCTACTATTTTTAATTTAAGCTCTGCAGTGCAAGAGTCTCACGTACCTACATTAAATAATCCTTGGCCTGAAAAAAACTATCGTAGCCCTGCTTATTGGGACGCGTTGAAACATGCAGCTGCTGAAGCTAAACGCCTTGGCCTTGAAATTGGTTTACACAACACCGTAGGTTACTCAACCACCGGCGGTCCGTGGATTACAGAAGAGCGTGGCATGAAAAAATTGGTATGGCGAAAAGTGATTGTAAATACTACAAATACCTCTCAGTTGTCTATTGCCAAGCCAGATGCTGTTATTGATAATGGCTGGGGCCGAAGAGGATTACCACCACAGCCTTCTACTTGGTACAAAGACATTGCTTATTTGGCCATTGCTTTGGCAGATACAGCTATTTATGAAAAATACC
>Ga0114938_1002358_pt1 | contig 11989 bp, 7 predicted proteins | sample AshMeaBigSpring_FD_88675 | JGI IMG/M metagenome (GOLD analysis project Ga0114938, IMG submission 88675) | Groundwater microbial communities from Big Spring, Nevada to study Microbial Dark Matter (Phase II) - Ash Meadows Big Spring | ecosystem: Environmental > Aquatic > Deep subsurface >...
AGTCCTGCGCGGCCTGCGATGCGCCGTTCGCGCGCGTGTGGATGCACAACGGCTTCGTGCGTATCAACGAGGAGAAGATGTCGAAGTCGCTCGGCAACTTTTTCACCGTGCGCGAGGTGCTGCCCCGGCTGCGGCCGGAAGTGCTGCGGTTCTTCCTGCTGTCCTCGCATTACCGCGGCCCGGTGAACTACTCCGAGGACGGCCTGCGGCAGGCGGACGCGGCGCTGACGCGGCTCTATCTCGCCTTGCGCGGCGTCGTGCCGGCCCGCAGGGCGGAGTCGTCCGGGGCCACGGCACTGTTCGCCGCGGCCATGGACGACGATTTCAACACGCCGGAGGCACTGGCCGCGCTGCAGTCGCTGGCGCGCGAGCTGAATGTCGCCAAGACCGCGGGCGACGACCAGCGTGCCTCGCTCCTCGCGGCCGAACTGGTGCGCCTGGGTTCCCACCTCGGCCTGCTGGAACGCAGGCCCGAGGAGTGGCTGTCTGCGCGTTCGGAGATCACCGGCGGCGCGGCCGAGGCCGCACCGATCGAGGACGCGGAGGTCGAGAAGCTGGTCGCGGCCCGGATCGCCGCGCGCAACGCGCGGGACTTCAAGGAGTCCGACCGCATCCGCGACGAGCTGGCCGGGCGCGGCATCGTGCTGGAGGACGGGGCGGCGGGGACGAGCTGGCGGAGGAGGTAGTCTCCGCCGGCGGGCGATCCGCGCGTGTCGGGTGCCCGAAAAAATGGAGGCGCCCGAAGGCGCCTCCCGGGGTCACCCATCGGTCCTGATCAGAACCGGTAGGTTACCTTGCCATAGAGATACTGGCCGCGCGGATCATGCTGGCTCGAAACATAGCCGTACAGGTCCGTATCGCCATCGCCGACGGCGAATGGCGGCTCCTCGTCGAACACGTTGTCCACGCCGAGCGCAAGTCTCGTGTTCTTGATGCCATCGTAGGTCACTTGTATGTTGACCGTCGTGAGCGAACCGACCTTGCGCGTCGAGTTCGTGTCGTAGTCGAGTACTCCGTCAAAGTCGACGTCGGGCAGATCCTCAAACGAGCCAATGTAGTTGACGGCGGTGTTGATGCCCCAGTCGCCTGAGACCCAGCTTCCGGTCAGCACCGCGCGATCTTCCGGATACTCGTACTCGCCCGTCAGATCCCGCGAGACCAAGGCGGTGCCGGCCGCGTTCAGCTCTACGCGCTCGAAATCGAGCAGGTGCGAGTAGTTGAGGCCGAGCGCCATCGAACCGCTGCCGATCGGAAATGAGTACCTGAGGTCAAGGTCGATACCCGTGACCGACTGCTCTCCGATGTTGATGAAGCTCGCATTGATCGAGGACAGTTCGCCCAACGTGTCGCCGGGCAGCGGTGCGTTACGGATGCAGACCGGGCTGTTCTGCACGTTGCAGAACTGCTGGTACAGAAATCCGAACGGCACCTCGTCGATCTTGTTGCTCTGGACAATGTCCCAGTAGTCCAGGGACAGGCTGAAATTGTTCTGCGACTGCCAGATCACGCCCAGGTTGTAGGTTTCCGACTCCTCCGGCTGGAGATTCGGATTACCCGCGAAGATGATCGTGTAGTCGAGGGTCGGACACGGAACGAGTCCCTGCTCGGTGCAGTAGTAAGTATCCTGGAAGAACTGGGATTCCTGCGACGGCCCCAGACCGATCTGAGCCAGCGATGGCGCCCGGAAACCCTCGCCCCAGGATCCGCGCACAGCGAAGTTGTCCGTGACAGCCCAACGCAATGCGACCTTGGGGTTGGTCGTATCGCCGAAGTCGCTGTAGTCGTCGTAGCGGCCGGCCACCTGCATCTCGAGGGTCTCGAGCAACGGCAGGGAAAACTCCACGAAGACCGACGTGATGTCGCGGCTGGCCGCGGCGGACACGGACTCGGTGCCGAAGATCAGGCCGCGCTGGAACTGATCGTCGGGAACGTCTACTACGCTCTCCTCCCGGTACTCCACGCCGGCCGCCATGCGCACCGGACCGGCCGGCAGTTCGAACGGCGCTCCCATCACCGTTGCGTCGAACGCGGTCAGGTCGGACTCGCCCTGTCGCACGAGGCTGGTCGTGATCTGGTCGATGACGCCCGGCGGGTTAAACGTGGCGCCGAACGGGTTGTAGGCCCCGAGGTCGATCTGCTGCTGCAGGAAATCGGTGCGCACCCAACCCATCGAGCGGTCGCCGCTCTGCGTCGACTCGCTGCGGCCACGCTGGCCGGCAATCTCCCAGTCCCAGTCGCCAATCGCGCCGCGCAGGCCAACGAGGGCACGCAGGTTATCGGTCTCGATGTCCCACTGGCGCGGGCCCGCGTCGACCGTGCGGTAGCGGCGAATCCCGATCGTGTTCACCGTCGCGAACGGATTGTTGGGGTGAGTCGCGGGCACCGTGAGTCCCGCGTCACCGTCCAGCGGCGTGGGCGCGCCCTGCGCCTCTGACCGATTGTGTTGCACCGCAAGTTCCGCGAACAGCTCCGCCGGACCGAAATCTCGACGCGCCAGCACGACCAGGCCGCTTCGCTCCGCTGCCGGTGTCAGAAGATTGAACGGGCCGTAGTCAAACACGCAATTCGCGCCAAAGCTGCGGTCGGCCGGGCAGCTGGGGTCGCGCGTATTTACACCGTCAACCACGAAGCTGCCGGGGAAGCCGCGGGACGAGCGGAAGTCCTCGCCTCCCTGCGCAGTCTGGTTGGCAGATCCGAGCGTGCCGCGCTCGGCATTACCGAGCCGGCTGTTCTTGAAGTAGTCGAACAGGATTGTGACATTGCCGGCATCGCCACCAGTGCCCCAGATCGCGGACGCTGTCGTTTCGTCGATGCCGGAGGCTTCGCCGTATCCCGCGGAGGCCTCGAACCCTTCGAAATCCTTGCGCAGGACGATGTTGACGACGCCCGCGACCGCATCCGATCCGTACACGGCGGAAGCTCCGTCCTTGAGGACTTCCACGCGTTCGATTGCCGAAACCGGCAGCGTGTTGATGTCGACGAAGTTGGTCGTGATGCTTTCTGCAAACGAACTGACCGTAACACGGCGTCCGTTGACGAGTACGAGCGTCGCATCGGCGCCAAGTCCGCGGAGACTGATCGCAGCGCCGCCGTTCGCGGTCGAATCCTGGTTGTTGCCGCGTGTCGAAAACGTGCCATTGCCCGAGGACGGCAGCTTCACAAGCAACTGCTGCAGGTTCGTGTAGCCCGATTCTTCGATGGCCGCACGATCAACCGTCACGATCGGTGACGAGCTGTCAAGATTGCTGGTGCCGCCGCCAACGCGGGACCCGACGACAACGATCTCGTCCTCATCCTGGGCCGTCACGGCAGGCGCCGCCAGCGCCGCCGACAATCCGGCTGCCCCTCCGATCGCGAGCCTGATGGCTCGTGCGAGCGGTGTTCGCTTGGTCATGGAGAATCCCCTTGTTGGTCTAGTTACAACAGCCGCATCGCGGCCGCTACGGCCCGGAATCTACACCTTTCGGTACGCGAATGACTACTGTGGCGTGGAAAGCACATTCCGGGCGATCGCCTGCCGGCTCGCGGGTGGGCCGGGCTAGTCAAATTGACGGTTCCTGGGGTCCTCCGTAAGATGCGGGCCCGCGCGCGGGGCGGGGGCCGGCGCGGCCGCAACCGGCAGGCATCTGGCGGGGCATGGCGCAGTCTGGTAGCGCATCTGCTTTGGGAGCAGAGGGTCGGGGGTTCAAATCCCTCTGCCCCGACCATCCCGGAAGGGCGGCGCCTCGGGCAGGACAGAGCGCCCGTAGCTCAACCGGATAGAGCACCGGCCTTCTAAGCCGGCGGTTGCAGGTTCGAGTCCTGCCGGGCGCACCAGGGGCGACAGCCGCTGGGCGGTGTTGCAGGTTTTGACGATGGCGGGCGTAGCTCAGCTGGTAGAGCCCCGGATTGTGATTCCGGCCGTCGCGGGTTCGAATCCCGTCGCTCGCCCCAAGTTTCGGGCCATTAGCTCAATTGGTAGAGCTCCGGACTCTTAATCCGTAGGTTGTAGGTTCGAGTCCTACATGGCCCACCAGTTCCGGGTCTCCGCAGCACGGGCTGCGGGGACCCAGGATGAGAACCGAATGGAACCGCGCCGCCCGATTCCCGAGCCGACCTACCACTGGCCAGGCGGGCCAACCGCCGATGACGACCCGACGCCCCTCGAGTCCGCGCTCGCGGCGCTCAAGTTCGGCGCCATCGCCGCGGCCGGCGCCACGATCCTCTATTACTACCTCGCGGTCTATCGCGGCGTGGTGACGGGCAGGCTCGCCATGACCTCCGCCGTGCTCGCGGCCTTCGTCCTGCCGAGCCTGATCGCCTTCCTGCGCAGCCGCGCGGCGCGGCGGCGGCGGGAGCGCCGGCAGCCGGGAAGCGACAACCCATAAGCTATACTCGGCGGCTGGAAACAGCGCGGGGGCTGCGTTTCCGGCCGGTTCCAGATGCGAAAGTGGCGGAATTGGCAGACGCGCCGGATTTAGGTTCCGGTGGGGCAACCCGTGAGAGTTCGAGTCTCTCCTTTCGCACCATGAGGTGGACGGACAGATGATGGTTTCAGTCGAGACGCTGGCGGGCCTCGAGCGCCGCATGCAGGTATCGGTGCCGGCGACCCGCGTCAGGCAGCAGGTGGACGCGCGGCTGCTCAAGGTCAGCCGCACCGTGCGCATCAAGGGGTTCCGGCCGGGCAAGGCGCCGATCCACGTCGTGCGCAAGCACTACGGCCCGCAGGTGCGCGAGGAGGTCGTCTCCGATCTGATCCGCGAGACCTTCGCGGAGGCGCTGCGCCAGGAGAAGCTGCTGCCGGCCGGCGGGCCGCGCATCGAGCCGCAGCAGTCGGGTGAGCCCGACGACCTGCGCTACGTCGCAACCTTCGAGGTCTATCCACAGTTCGCACTCAGGGACGTCGCCGGCATCCGGCTGTCGCGGCCGGTGGCGACAGTTACCGAGGCCGACGTGGACGCGATGATCGAGAGCCTGCGCGCGCAGAGACCCGACTGGACCGAGGTCGCGCGCGGCTGCCAGGACCGCGACCGTGTCACGCTCGATTTCGAGGGCCGCATCGGCGGCGCCCCCTTCGACGGCGGCAAGAGCGAGAACCTGACGGTGGTGCTGGGCGCGGGCCGGCTGCTGCCGGACTTCGAGGCGGGCATCAAGGGCGCCGCCGCGGGCGAGACGCGCGAGTTCGACCTGCGCTTCCCGCACGACTACCAGGCCCGGGCGCTGGCAGGCAAGGACGCGCGCTTCTCCGCGACGATCCGCAAGGTCGAGGAGAGCCGGCTGCCGCCAGTGGACGACAGATTCTGCGAGGCGTTCGGCGTCACCGAGGGCGGCGTCGAGGCGCTGCGCACCGAGGTGCGCGCGAACATGGAGCGCGAGCTCGCCCAGGCCATCCAGGCGCGCATGAAGAACCAGGTCATGGAGCAGCTGCTCGCGGCCAACCCGATCACCGTGCCGAATGCGCTGGTCGAGGCCGAGATCCGCGACATGCAGATGGACATGCTGCGGCGCATGGGCGCGCGGGACGCGCGCCAGCTGCCGCCGCGCGAGCCGTTCGAGCAGGCCGCGCGCCGGCGCGTAGCGCTCGGGCTCATCCTGAACGAGGCCGTCCGCCAGGCCGGCATCCAGCCGGATGCGACGCAGGTCCAGGCGCGGCTGGACGAAATCGTGGAGGGCTTCGCGGACCCGGACGAGGCCCGCCGCCAGTATCTGCAGAACGAGGCCGCGACGCGGCAGCTGCAGATGTCGGTGCTGGAGGACCAGGCCGTTGCCTGGGTGATCGGGCGGGCGCAGGTCACGGAAGAGCCGGGGACCTTCAAGGCCATCATGAACTTCGGCGCCGAGGCGGCGTCCGAGGGATGAGGTGACACGGTGAGCGCCAAGCACGAGACGCGGGCTTTGAACCTGGTGCCGATGGTGGTCGAGCAGACCGCCCGCGGCGAACGGGCCTACGACATCTATTCGCGCCTGCTCAAGGAGCGCGTGGTGTTCATCGTGGGCGAGGTCGAGGACCAGATGGCGAACCTCGTCGTCGCCCAGCTGCTGTTCCTCGAGTCCGAGAACCCGGACAAGGACATCCACCTGTACATCAACTCGCCGGGGGGCGCGGTCACGGCGGGGCTTGCGATCTACGACACGATGCAGTTCATCAAGCCGGACATCAGCACCATCTGCGTCGGGCAGGCGGCGTCCATGGGCGCGGTGCTGCTCGCGGCCGGCGCCAGGGGCAAGCGCTATGCGCTGCCGCACTCGCGCATCATGGTCCACCAGCCGCTCGGCGGCTTCCACGGCCAGGCCACCGACGTCGAGATCCACGCGCGCGAGATCCTTGACGCGCGCGACCGGCTCAACCAGATCCTGTCGCGGCACACGGGCCAGCCGATCGACACGATCCGCAAGGACACGGACCGCGACAATTTCATGAGCGGCGAGCAGGCGCGCGACTACGGCATCGTCGACGGCGTGCTGGCCAGGCGCGGCGAGCTGCCGCACCTCGCCGGCGGCTGAGTGAGACTCCGCTGAAGGTTGATCTGGCAAGCATCTGACCTGACAAGGAATTTACCGGCCGGAACCGGCGTGCTATAAGACGGCTGCCGGCATCCCGGCCAACGAGGGCGAGGCATGGTGGACGACACGCGGGGCAAGCACGACGACGGCAAGCTGCTGTACTGCTCGTTCTGCGGCAAGAGCCAGCACGAGGTCCGCAAGCTGATCGCCGGGCCGTCGGTGTTCGTCTGCGACGAATGCGTCGAGCTCTGCAACGACATCATCCGCGAGGAACTCGAGGAGAAGCAGGAACGGTCTCGCGACCGCCTGCCGAAGCCGCACGAGATCCGCAAGGTCCTCGACGAATACGTGATCGGCCAGGACCGCGCCAAGAAGATCCTGGCGGTCGCGGTCTACAACCATTACAAGCGGCTGCAGGGCAAGCCCGGCGACAAGCGCCATCGGGCGGACAAGGACGAGGTCGAGCTCTCGAAGAGCAACATCCTGCTGATCGGGCCGACCGGCTGCGGCAAGACGCTGCTGGCCGAGACGCTGGCGCGGCTCCTGAACGTGCCGTTCACGATCGCAGACGCGACCACGCTGACCGAGGCGGGCTACGTCGGCGAGGACGTCGAGAACATCATCCAGAAGCTCCTGCAGAAGTGCGACTACGACGTCGAGAAGGCCCAGACCGGCATCGTCTACATCGATGAGATCGACAAGATCTCCCGGAAGTCCGACAACCCGTCCATCACCCGCGACGTCTCGGGCGAGGGCGTGCAGCAGGCGCTCCTGAAGCTGATCGAGGGGACCATCGCCTCGGTGCCGCCGCAGGGCGGCCGCAAGCACCCGCAGCAGGAATTCCTGCAGGTGGACACGACCAACATCCTGTTCATCTGCGGCGGCGCTTTCGCCGGTCTCGAGAAGATCATCGAGAAGCGCAGCTCCCGCGGCGGCATCGGCTTCGCCGCCGAGGTCCGCGCGCCCTCGGAGCGCCCGCAGGGGGCCGACCTCTTCAAGGACGTCGAGCCCGAGGACCTCATCAAGTTCGGCCTGATCCCCGAGTTCGTCGGCCGCCTGCCGGTGGTCGCGACGCTCGAGGAACTCGACGAGGGCGCCCTGGTGACGATCCTGACGCAGCCCCGCAACGCCCTTTCCAAGCAGTACGCGCGCCTGTTCGAGATGGAAGGGGTGGAACTCGAGCTGCGGGATGACGGCCTGCGGGCGGTCGCCCGCAAGGCCATGGAGCGCAAGACCGGCGCCCGCGGCCTGCGCACCATCCTCGAGAACGTGCTGCTCGACATCATGTACGACCTGCCATCGCTCAAGAACGTCGGCAAGGTGGTGGTGGACGAGTCCGTGATCCTGGGCGACAGCAAGCCCTACCTGGTCTACCGCAGCGACGATTCGCAAGTCGCCGCCGCGCCCGAAATCCGCCGCGCCGCGGGCTCCGACGCCCACTGAAATAGGGGACGCACCCCTATTTCGCAGCTGCGCTCTGGCGCGACTGCGCAGCGCGTCGCGAAATAGGGGTGCGTCCCCTATTTCAGACTGCGACTTGTGGCGCACCCGCGCCGCCCCCATGACGTATCCTTACCTGCAATGAGCGCGGGCGCCGCACGGCGCCAGAGGACGACCCGGTGACCGAACAGACCCAGAAGCCCGCCCGTGAACCCGCCCCGACCCGCGTGCCGGTGCTGCCGCTGCGGGACGTCGTGGTGTACCCCCACATGGTGATCCCGCTGTTCGTGGGCCGGGACAAGTCCATCCTGGCGCTCGACGAAGCCATGCGCCGCGACAAGCAGATCCTGCTGGTGGCGCAGAAGGCCGCGGACGTCGACGACCCCAAGCCGCGCGACCTCTACACGGTCGGCACGGTCGCGACCATCCTGCAGCTCCTCAAGCTCCCCGACGGCACGGTCAAGGTGCTGGTCGAGGGCGTGGCGCGGGCCATGGTCGAGGGCATGGAGGCGGATGCCTATTTCACCGCCGACATGACCCCGCTGCCGGACATCGAGAAGTACGAGGAGCGCGAAATCGACGTGCTGACGCGCTCGGTGGTCTCGCACTTCGAGCAGTACGTCAAGCTGAACAAGAAGGTGCCGCCCGAGATCCTGACCTCGCTCGCGGGCATCGAGCAGCCCGGGCGCCTGGCCGACACGGTCGCCGCCCACATGGCGCTCAAGCTGTCGGAGAAGCAGAAAGTGCTGGAGCTGCAGGACGTGCGCACGCGCCTCGAGCAGGTGCTCTCGCTCATCGAGGGCGAGATGGAAGTGCTGCAGATCGAGAAGAAGATCCGCGGCCGCGTCAAGTCGCAGATGGAGAAGAGCCAGCGCGAGTACTACCTCAACGAGCAGATGAAGGCGATCCAGAAGGAGCTGGGCGACCTGGACGAGGCGCCGAACGAGCTCGGCGAGCTCGAGAAGCGCATCGCCAAGGCCGGCATGCCGAAGGAGGCGCGCGAGAAGGCCAACGCCGAGCTCGGCAAGCTGAAGCTCATGTCGCCGATGTCCGCCGAGGCGACCGTGGTGCGCAACTACATCGACTGGCTCGTCAAGATGCCGTGGAAGAAGCGCACCAAGGTGCACCTGGATATCGCCGAGGCGCAGCGCGTGCTCGACGAGGACCACTACGGCCTCGAGAAGGTCAAGGAGCGCATCGTCGAGTACCTGGCGGTGCAGCAGCGCGTGAAGCGCCTCAAGGGCCCGATCCTCTGCCTGGTCGGCCCGCCTGGCGTCGGCAAGACCTCGCTCGGCCAGTCCATCGCGCGCGCCACCAACCGCAAGTTCGTACGCATGTCTCTCGGCGGCGTGCGCGACGAGGCCGAGATCCGCGGCCACCGCCGCACCTACATCGGCTCGCTGCCGGGCAAGGTGCTGCAGAACATGGCGCGCACCGGCGTGCGGAACCCTTTGTTCCTGTTCGATGAAGTGGACAAGATGTCCATGGACTTCCGCGGCGACCCGTCGTCGGCGCTGCTGGAGGTGCTCGACCCGGAGCAGAACACGACCTTCGCCGACCACTACCTGGAATTGGACTTCGACCTGTCGGAGGTCATGTTCGTCTGCACCGCGAACACGCTCAACATCCCCGCGCCGCTCCTCGACCGCATGGAAGTCATCCGGCTTCCGGGCTACACCGAGGACGAGAAGCAGAACATCGCGCGCCGCTTCCTGCTGCCGAAGCAGGTGAAGCAGAACGGCCTCAAAGAGAGCGAGCTCGAGGTTACCGATCCCGCGATCCTCGACATCATCCGCCACTACACGCGTGAATCCGGCGTGCGCAACCTCGAGCGCGAGACCGCGAAGATCTGCCGCAAGGCGGTCAAGCAGCTGCTGCTCGAGGCCGAGACGAAGAAGGTGGAGGTGACGGAGGAAAACGTCGACAAGTTCCTGGGCGTGCGCCGCTTCCGCTACGGCAAGGCCGAGGAGGCGAACCGCGTCGGCCAGGTGACGGGCCTCGCCTGGACCGAGGTCGGCGGCGAACTCCTCACGATCGAGGCGGCGGTCGTGCCCGGCAAGGGCAAGCTGCTGTACACGGGCCAGCTCGGCGAGGTGATGCAGGAGTCGATCCAGGCGGCCATGACCGTCGTGCGCAGCCGCGCGGATTCGCTCGGCCTCGAGGCCGACTACCACACCAGGACCGACGTGCACGTGCACGTGCCCGAGGGCGCGACGCCCAAGGACGGACCGAGCGCGGGCATCGGCATGTGCACGGCGCTGGTGTCGACACTGACGAAGATTCCGGTGCGTGCAAGTGTCGCGATGACCGGCGAGATCACGCTGCGCGGCGAGGTGCTGCCGATCGGCGGTCTCAAGGAAAAGCTGCTGGCGGCTCAGCGCGGCGGCATCGAGACCGTGCTGATTCCGTCCGAGAACGAGAAGGACCTGGTCGAGATCCCCGCGAACATCAAGGACAAGCTCGACATCCGGCCGGTCAAGTGGATCGACGAGGTGCTCGAGATCGCGCTCGAACGCACGCCGCTCGCGACCGTGAAGACGGCGCCGCCGGCCGAGGCCGCGGAGCCGGCGAAGGAGCCGGACCGGCGCGCTCCCAAGCGCGCGCCCAAGGAGATCCAGCCGCACTGATCAAGCCCGCCGCGCTTGCTTGGCACCGCAGGGTCGATGCCGTATAGTTCCGCGCCTCCCAGGGGCCGGGATCCGGCCCACCGGGGTGCTTAGCTCAGCTGGCAGAGCGTCGCCCTTACAAGGCGAAGGTCGCAGGTTCGAGACCTGCAGCACCCACCAGTGACCTGGAGCGGTAGTTCAGTTGGTTAGAATACCGGCCTGTCACGCCGGGGGTCGCGGGTTCGAGTCCCGTCCGCTCCGCCATCATCATTGCAGGGGCCGTCAGTCATGACGGCCCTTTTTCATTGGCGCCGCCGCGGGTGGCGGTGGCGATGACGAAGGGTCGTGCTTGCCGAACCAGGCGAGGATGTGGGCGATGCGGGAGATGAGCTGGCTCGGGCGCGCATCGAGCGAGTGCGAGGCGCCGGGGACCCGCACGAGCAGCGTGGGGATGCCGCGGATCCGCAGGGCCTGGTACAGCTGCTCCGACTCCGAGATCGGCGTGCGGTAATCCTGCTCCCCGGTGACGACCATCGTCGGCGTGGTCACGTTGCCGACGAGGGACAGTGGCGAACGCCGCCGGTACGACTCGTAGTCCTCGCGCGAGCTGTCGGTGCGCACGTCGAACGACCGGCGCACGTAGGCGACCTGCGCGCCGTCCGGCGCGATCTCCGGTTCGCTCGCCCATTCGAGCGCGAATACATCCATCGCCGCAAAGGCCGGCCGTGCCGCAGGCGCGGCGTGCGCGGGGAACGAGACGGCCAGTGCCAGGCAGGCGAAGGCGAGCACGCGTGGACTCATGGCAGGCTCCGGGGCTACGGGGAATTCGGCCAGACATGCTAACCTAGCGCCCCGTTTTTGCGGCGGCACCGCCGGAACCCATGCTGCAGACCATCCACGACAAACTGAAGGGCATCTTTGCGGTCACGATCCTGGGAGCGCTCGCGGTCGTGTTCATCTTCTGGGGCGTAGACGTCAGCGTCGGAACCTTCACCAAGGCGCGCGGCATCGAGGTCAACGGCCGCGAGGTCGACGTGCAGGAAGTGCTGCGCTCCTACCAGGAGGAGCTGTCGCGCTACCAGGCCGCCTTCGGCGAGGCCGGCGTGCCGGAGGAGCTGCGCAAGGAACTGCAGCGGAACGCGCTCGAGCGCGCCGTGCAGACCGAGCTTCTGCGCCAGCGCACGAAGAAGCTGCGGTACGCCACGAGCGACGCGCAGGTGATCGCCGCGATCCAGCAGATCCCGGCGTTCCAGGTCGCGGGCCAGTTCTCGGCCGATGCCTACCACGCGGCGCTGCGCTCGGCGAACCTCACGCCTGCGCAGTTCGAGGCGGAGCAGCGGGAGTTCCTCGTGGCCCGGCAGCTCGACCGCGGCGTGTCGTCTTCGGCCTTCGTGCTGCCGGCGGAATTCGAACGCGCCGTCACGCTCCGGCAGGAGATGCGTGAGATCGGCTGGGCGGTC
>Ga0114938_1002359_pt1 | contig 11988 bp, 11 predicted proteins | sample AshMeaBigSpring_FD_88675 | JGI IMG/M metagenome (GOLD analysis project Ga0114938, IMG submission 88675) | Groundwater microbial communities from Big Spring, Nevada to study Microbial Dark Matter (Phase II) - Ash Meadows Big Spring | ecosystem: Environmental > Aquatic > Deep subsurface >...
CCTCACAGCTATGTCTCATTTGGATATGGTGCAGCAACTCCTGAGAGCCGGCAGACTAATCCTGACGATTATTCGGCGGTGACACTTTCTATTGCCAAGAAACAGGGAGCCGATGCCATGAAACTTTCGGATATCATTATCGCTAAGGTCGATCATTTGAAAGGAGATCTGATCACGAGCGATATGAATGTGGAAGTAACTAGAAACTATGGTCTGACTGCTTCTCACAAAGTTTCGGAACTGTTGTTACATCTTACTATTGCTATCATTATCGTCACCGGTTTCGTGATGTTGGCGATGGGATGGCGTGGGGGCTTAGTTGTCTTCATCTCTGTACCGATCACTTTTGCATTAACGCTTTTCGCCTATTACTTTATGGGCTATACGTTAAATCGTATTACTCTGTTTGCTTTAGTTTTTGTTACGGGTATTGTTACCGACGACTCCATTATTATTGCAGAGAATATGTATCGGCATTTTAAGATGAAAAAACTACCGCCGATGCAAGCCGCTTTATATGCAATCAATGAGGTTGGAAATCCAACTATTCTAGCAACCTTGACGGTTATTGCTGCGGTATTACCGATGGCTTTTGTGTCGGGAATGATGGGACCTTACATGAGTCCGATGCCTATCGGATCATCCATTGCAATGATCTTCTCTCTCTTGTTGGCATTGACTCTTACTCCTTATTTTGGCTATCTCTTCTTAAGATACAAAGGTAAGGATGGAGATAAAGAGACTAGCGAACACAATGAAGATGGTGAAGCTAATCTCAAGCAGACGAAGATATATAAGATGTACTATGCGATAACGAATCCATTTCTAGAAAGTAGAAAGAAGCGTTGGGTGTTTATGATTGGTCTGACTGTTGTATTGCTAGGTTCACTCGTTCTGTTCTATACAAAATCAGTTTCAGTTAAAATGCTTCCATTCGATAATAAGAATGAGTTTCAAGTGGTAATTGATATGCCCGAAGGTACCACTTTAGAGCGTACATCTTCGGTTGCTAAAGAACTGGCCGTTTATATTGGAAAAAATGAAAAAGTAACCAACTACCAGACATACGTGGGTACTTCTGCTCCGATTAGCTTCAATGGCTTGGTTCGTCATTATGATATGCGTATGGCTGAAAACATGGCAGATATACAAGTTAACCTAGTGGATAAAAGTGAGCGTAGCGAGCAAAGTCACGACATTGCTAAATCAATGCGTGAGCCTCTACAACAGATAGCTAAGAAATACGGAGCCAACGTTAAAATCGTTGAAGTCCCTCCCGGACCTCCAGTAATGTCGACCATTGTTGCCGAGATATATGGTCCCGATTATCAAAAGCAGATCGATGTCGCTCGTCAGGTGAAAGGCTTACTTTCAAAGACAGACAATGTAGTAGATGTAGATTGGAGTGTAGAGCACGACCAGACAGAGTATAAGTTTGATGTGGATAAAGATAAAGCAATGAAACAAGGTATTCCTACCGGACAGATTGTACAGACCATGCGCGGAGCTTTATCGGGTATGCCAGCCGGCATCTTGCATCAGCCTTCCACTGTGAACCAAGTAGGCATTGTTTTACAGTTGCCGGAAAAAGATAAATCGAGTATAGATGACTTGATGAATCTTAAAGTTGTGAGTCAGCAAGGAGTCTCGGAGCCGATAGGAAACTTTGTAACAGTTACTAGGGGTGAAAAGAACAAGAGCATCAATCGTAAAAATCAGAAACGGGTAGTATATGTTACCGCAGAAGTAGCCGGAGTGCTCGAAAGTCCTGTATATGCCATCTCAGATGTTTCCGATTCGTTAGCAAGAATCAGTTTGCCACAAGGTTACACGATTACTGAAGAATATAGCAAACAACCGGACTCGGAAGATCATTTTTCAGTAAAATGGGATGGAGAATGGAAGATCACTTATGAAGTCTTTCGCGATTTAGGTCTGGCTTTCCTATTTGTCTTGGTGATAATTTACATCCTGATCGTTGGGTGGTTTCAGAACTTCGTTACACCTCTGGTGCAGTTGGCTGCCATACCGCTTTCGTTGATTGGAATTGTACTTGGACATTGGGTGATGGGCGCTTACTTTAGTGCTCCTTCGATGATTGGTTTCATCGCCCTTGCCGGTATCATGGTTCGGAACTCAGTGCTGCTAATCGACTTTATCGATATTCGTTTAAAAGACGGAATCCCTTTGAAGCAAGCAGTCATCGAAGCGGGAGCTGTACGAACCACACCGATTATTCTTACAGCGGGTGGGGTAGTGCTTGGTGCAATTGTGATGTTATTCGATCCGATCTTTCAAGGTTTGGCTATTTCTCTTATGGGAGGAACAATAACCTCTACCATGCTGACCTTAGTTGTCGTTCCTCTGCTGTATTACAAGATGCTCAAGAAAAAAGTAAAATAAAGCAAGTTAGTAATCATATATGGAAGTAATCATACAATCAAGTGAGTATACAAGCATGCAAGTGAGTATACAAGCAAGTGGGCATACAAGTAAATAGGCAAGTAAACAAACAAATTAATAAAAAGAGTTATGAAGTTATTAGTCGTTTTAAGTATCAAAGAATTCCGCGAAAAGGTCACGGAATTACTTCAAAAAGCCGGAGTCAATCGTTTCAGTGTGATCAATATGACCGGTTACAAGCGCAATAAAAGATCTCCGTACGATAATTGGTTTGGAGCGCAATCAGATAATGCGAAAACCAATTCGATCTTGCTCTTTAGTTTCACTACCCAGGAAATAGCCGAAAGTGTAATCACATCTATTAATCAATGCAATGAAGATGCACAAAATGCATATCCTGTACATGCTTTCATCTTAGATGTTGAATCTTTCTCAAACCTGCTGTGAGATAGATATATAGAAATTATGTCTTTTTAAGGATAAATTTTCCATTGGAAATTTGGTATATCGGAATTTATATATATCTTTGCATTGAAAATAATTCCAAAGGACGATAAATATGAAAAGATTAGTTTTAAAATATGGTTTGACTCTGGCTGGCGTAGTAGTCGGAGCGATAGGAGGATACCTTTATTGGTATTTTGTAGGGTGTCAAAGTGGTACTTGCCCTATTACTGCGTCTCCATTGAACAGTACAATATGGGGAATGATTATGGGAGGCTTATTATTTAATATATTTCAAAAGGAGAAGAAAGATGAGTAATTTATTTAAGAATTGGGATATGATGCGCATTACTCGATTAGTTGCAGGAATTGCTTCGGCTGTTTATGCCGTTACATCGAAAGAGTATATGTTCCTTCTGCTGGCAGTTTTCTTTCTGTTCCAAGCAGTACTTAATATCTCTTGTTGTGGATCGGGCGGTTGCTCTTCAAATGGTGAGCAGAAGCCTCAGCAACTCTACAAAAATGTGATCGAACCGTATAAAGCAGGGAAAAAATGAGAAAATTATTAGCAATAGCATTCCTTACCGTGGTTGTATCAGCTTGTGGAAATGCACCCAAAACAAATAATAGTAGTGAAGTTAAAACTAAAACAGAAAACAATATGAAAACAATTACATTAACCAAAGAAGAGTTTTTAAAGAGAGTAGCCGATTATGAAGCAAGTCCTAATGAGTGGAAATACTTGGGTGACAAACCAGCTTTAGTTGATTTTTACGCTTCATGGTGTGGTCCTTGTAAGATGGTTGCTCCAATCTTGGAAGAATTAGCTGCTGAGTATGAAGGTGAGATTTATATCTACAAAGTAAATACTGAAGAAGAACAGGAGTTAGCTTCTATCTTTGGTATCCGCTCAATACCTTCATTATTATTCATTCCGATGAATGGTAAACCGCAAATGGCTCAAGGGGCTATGTCTAAAAAAGACTTCAAACAAGCAATCGATAGTGTTTTGCTTAATAAATAAATATTTATAATTAAAAATATAATTGAAGTTACATGGATACATTATGTCAGATTAGGGATATTTATCGTACTATAGGAGCTTTCGAGAATCAGTTTGAGAAAGAGTATGGCATTTGCTTGAATGAAGGAATGTTACTTTGTAGTTTGTCAAAAACCGATCGATTATCATCTGGTGAGATTGCTGAGGCTTTAGGATTAACGACCTCTAACGCATCGAAAGTAATCAAATCTGTTGAAAACAAAGAACTGGTTGAACGTGTTTTAGGTATGCAGGACAAACGCCAGATGTATTTCTCATTGACAGAAAAAGGTACAAAGCTTTTATCCGAAATTAAATGTGATAAATTGGATATGTCTGATTTCCTTAAAGGCCTTCTAAAGCTGAAAAAATAAAAGCATTCATTACTAGAGTAACTATAAAAGTAATAAAGATGATAGAACAATTGATGTTAGTTGGCGAGAGTAAATATGGTTTTGCTCAAACCGTTGCCGAGCTTTCTGATAAAATTGTGGCAGCAGGATGGAAAATACCTGCGCAGCACGATTTGCAAGAAAATGTACGTAAGATAGGCAAGGATATTCTACCTGTTAAAGTCATCGAAGTTTGTCGCCCAGATTACGCTGCAGAGATTTTATCTGCCGACTCATTGAAAATGTTTTCACCATTGATGCCTTGTCGCATCTCTGTATATGAAGAATCGGATGGGAAAGTTTGCATCGCAAGAATGAATTCTGGGTTGTTAGCTTCTCAAATTGGCGGAACTATAGAAGAAGTAATGGGAAAAGCTTTCAATGAAATGGAAGAAACTTTGAAGGGATTTTTAAAATAAGTCAGATTTTATTTTCGCAAAAAGAGATTTTTCAGTCTTTAAACTGAGACATCTCTTTTTGTTTTTCTATGAAAAACCTATCAAATATTTGAATTCTAATTTATTGCGAACATATTGATAGATATATTTGTTTTTGAAAAGCAAGAAGTTATGAATATAATATAAGGATTTTATAGGATTTGAAGATTCATTAATATCTCGAAAACTATCGGCTATTTTACTAAAAATGTTTCAATTAGTTTTTTTTAATAGAATTAAAATTTTAGGATAAAGAAAGAGTGATAATTTATATGTTATATTTGCAGCCTAAACACAATTAACTAAATTATGAAAAAAATTAAGAAATTACAAAAATTTGCAGCTATTCTGCTAATGTTTGCAGTACTTATCGGTTTTACATCTTGTCAAAAAGATGAAACGATATTTGATAAAATAGTAGGTCGCACTTGGGTTGGCGATTTGTGGTTTGGATCTGATCAGAGCCCCATTGAAAGTGGAGTATATCTTGGTGGAGATGGTTTTGGAACTGATGAGCAGTATTATTATAATAGTAATCGACCTTACCAAACCTTAAATATTACTTGGGAAGTAAGCAATGGTACTATCATTATCAGATATGGAAATAGAGCTGATACCCGTGAATTGAGAAATGCTTATGTTAGCAATGGTCAAATCAATGCAGATCTATATATTAATGGACGTTTTGTGGATGATATTGTACTGAAGCGACAATAAAATTATTACATTAAAAATTAAGCCTCATGGATCTTTCTGTTTCAGAATATTAACCATGAGGCTTTTTTTGTAACCCTGTTATTGCTTGAGTTTTTCTTATATATTCAAACTTAACAGTTCATAGAGATTTTGTTATCACTTATTAATCTACTCATTATCCAATTTTATTTATCTTTTTCTACTTTTGGAGTAGTCATAATTACTTTAATTTCATTTCCTTGTTTAAGTAGATCTTGCATAAACATCTGAATATCTTTCACTGTGATATTCTTTACAAGCTCTTCAAAGTTATTTGTATAATCTACACCTGTGCTGAAATATTCGTATAAGTTGTTTATCCAATAATAATTCTTTATTTGATTTTCTTGATTCTTCTTAAGAAGATGCTCTTTAGCTTTTTGTAAACTCTCAACATTTGGTCCTTCATTTGCGACTTTTTTCAATTGTTCGCTTACGATAGCAGTCAATTTACCTTTCTTTGCAGGATCAGTTTGGAAGAAGATCTGAAGATCGCACTTTTCTTCTGGGAACTTAGTGAAATCTCCGGAGGTGTTTACACCATATGTGCCGCCTTCCTTCTCGCGAATTTCCTCTGTAAAGGTTACATTCAATGCTTGTTGAAGAAGGTCTAACATGATTTTATTCTTTAAGTTGTATGGGCTGTTACCGCTGAGGACGAATAAAATTGTTGCTTGTGGTATCTCCTGTTGTTTCGCAAACTCTTTTACATATTGTCCTTTACGGTAATTAAGGGCCTTGTTTTTAAATGTTTCTTTGACCTTGCTGGAAGGGAGCGAAGCTATATACTCTTCAATCAAAGGTTTTGCTTTTTCAATATCTATGTTTCCAACAAAATAGAAGTTGAAATCTCCGGCATTTTTAAAACGTTCTTTGTACATCTCCAGAATCTTATCGTAGTTGATCTGATCTACCATACTTGGTTTCATAAGTATGAAACGTGGGTTTCCTTTTCCATACAAAGCAATGCTTGCCGAATCGCTGAATGTGTTCATCGGGTTTGCATCCGAATTTTGTAATTCCGCTTTCAGACGACTTTTGAATGATTCGAATGCTTCAACATCTTTTCTTGGTGATGTAAAAGACAGATAGGTAAGCTGTAACATTGTCTCGAGATCATTTGGAGAACAGTTACCCATCATTGATTCGTTGATGACTTTTACAGAAGGTTCGACAGAAGCTTTCTTGCCTGCCAACATTTTACTGAGTTCTATTTTACTAAACTTGTTTACACCTCCTATTAAAGCAACGCTGTTTAACTGGTTGATGTTGAGTATTTCGCTGTCGGGAAGTAAACTGTTTCCGCCGACGCTAATAGCAGCCATCGCTATCTCATCATTTTTAAAGTCCGTTTTCTTGATGTATACGGTAGCACCATTCGATAGAATTAGCTTGGTAGTTCCGAATATGTCTCCCTTTTTCTCACTTAAGATCTTCCCCTTTTTAGGTTTCTGAGTAATCAAGGGTTCATTCGATGCCTTGTCTTCGTATGGTTTGATATCTAATGATTTCATGTTTTTAAGTAAGGTAGTTACTTCGTCTTTTGAAGGATAACTGTCATTACCATTTTCAGTGCCGGCAATCAATACCGTTTGGTTTTCATCCCGAATGAGTTGCTGGACCACTTTATTAATTATTTCTAAAGGGATAGAGGGTACTATTTGGTTCATAGTAGCATAATCGAACTCGATTCCCACGATTGGCTCGTTATCTAAGAAGTGATTGATATATGAATTTGCATATACAATGTTCTGAGTTTTATTTCTTTCATTGTATTCAGACTCCAAACTTTTTAGAAAATTTGCTTTTGCTCGTTCGTATTCACTGGCTGTAAAACCGAAACGACGGGCTCTTTCTGCCTCTGTAAGCAAGACTTTAATAGAGCTACTCATATTCTCTGCCTTACAATTAGCATTTAACATAAAAGCTCTTTTGGTTTTTGCTATCAGAAAATCGCCAAACTCAGAATTTGCGCCGCTAAAAGGTTGATTGGGTTTTTGTAGTAGTTCTTCGAATCTGGTATTAAGCATGTTAATCACAATATTGATCATATACTGAGTTGCGTAATAGTCCATATTGTTTTTTAAAGCATCCGGTGTAGCTTCATGCTTAAAACAGATACTGACCATCGGTGAAGGTAGTTCTTTATCTGTTCCGACAAAAACGATCGGTTCCTTGTTGTTCTCAACCGGAAAATAAGTTCTTGTAGCAGGTGTAGATGGCTTTTTGATATCAGCGAACGTTTTTTTGAGTTTTTGTTCCATTTCATCAACGTTGACATCTCCAACGATGATTATCCCCTGAAGATCCGGTTTGTACCATTTCGAGTAATAGCTGCGTAATTCCTTATAGGGGAAATTATTAATCACCTCCATATTTCCGATGGGAATACAATCGGCATATTTAGAGTTTGGGTAGATAGTCGGAAGTCCATTGCTCAGAATACGTAGCATTCCACTATTTGTGCTTCTCTATTCTTCCCGAATAACTCCTCTTTCTTTGTCGATTTCCTTATCGGTCAATAAAAGTGCATTCGACCAATCGTGGAGTATAAACAAACACGAATCAACAACATTCGCATTCGTTGTTGGCACGTCACTTATCCTATACACGGTTTTGTCTACACTAGTATAAGCATTTAAATTACTTGCAAATTGAATACCCTTAGTTTCGCACCAAGCAATGATATTCAATCCTTTTTCATCGCCTGGAAAGTTTTTTGAGCCATTGAATGCCATGTGCTCAAGAAAGTGAGCAAGACCTCTTTGTTGAGGCTCCTCAAGGATAGACCCTACCTTCTGTGCCAAATGAAACTCAACACGCTTTTCAGGAGTTGCATTGTGACGAATGTAATAAGTCAGTCCGTTGTCTAGTTTTCCGATACGGACATCTTTGTCAATTGGTAATGGGGGGGATTGTGATTCTTGAGCAAAGGTTGATTGTAAATTGCAGCATAATAATGCAGCAATAAAGAATAAGCCTGATTTTTTCATATACTCTTTTAAGCTATGGTGCCATTTTCTCCGAGATACGGTGCCATTTTCTCCGAGATACGGTCCTATTTCTTCCGAGATACGGTGCTATTTTCTCCGAGATACGGTCCTATTTCTTCCGAGATACGGTAACAAATTATTAGTCTGTGGCATGGTTTTTAAGCGTATACAGTATTCAAACTATCAGTCAAGCTGAAGGTCGAATCTGTTATCAGTTATTTGTAATCTGCAATGCCAAAATGCTTTTCGATGCATGGATTCTTTTTTCGCAGAATGGATCCCTTTTTCGATGCATAGATTCATCTTGCAAAAATAAAGGCACCTCATGTTGTGTATGAAGGTGCCTTTATTATAATCTGATTGCTAAATCTTTTTATAAACTTTCTACTATTATTTTATGAAGTATTAAGCAATAAAAAACAAAGTATTAGTTTAATAAATAAGCTTTAATTAGTTTCAAGATAAGAATTTAGCTATATCTTCATCTGCTGTAGATATACCGCCTATTCCAAAATTATCTACTAGAACTTTAGTGACGTTCGGAGAGAGAAATGCCGGTAGAGTCGGTCCTAAATGTATCTTTTTTACTCCTAAATGCAGGAGCGCCAAAAGTACGATTACGGCTTTTTGTTCGTACCAGGCAATATTATAAACGATCGGTAAATCGTTGATGTCTTCCAAGCCAAACACTTCTTTCAATTTGAGGGCGATCACTGCTAATGAGTAGCTATCGTTGCATTGTCCGGCATCTAAAACGCGTGGGATACCGTTGATGTCACCCAATTGAAGTTTGTTGTAGCGGTACTTTGCACATCCTGCAGTAAGTATCACTGTGTCGTTAGGAAGTTTTTGTGCGAATTCGGTGTAATAATCACGACTTTTCATTCGTCCATCACATCCTGCCATCACAAAGAACTTGCGGATTGCACCACTTTTTACAGCTTCCACTACTTTATCGGCAACAGCTATTACCTGCGCATGTGCAAATCCTCCAACCAGCGTTCCACTTTCGATAGCTGTGGGTGCCTGGCAGCGTTTCGCATGTTCAATAATTGCTGAGAAATCTTTTGCTTTGCCATTCTCACGTTCAGGAATATAATGAGCACCTTCCAAACCACAAGCACCGGTAATATAGATCCGGTCGGCATAGGTTGCATTCGCACGTGGAGGGACAATACAGTTACTTGTGAAAAGAATAGGACCATTGAAACTTTCGAACTCTTCTTTTTGCTTCCACCATGCATTGCCATAATTGCCTGCAAGATGGCTGTATTTTTTCAGTTGTGGATAATAATGGGCAGGAAGCATTTCGCTATGAGTATAAACATCCACGCCAGTTCCTTCGGTTTGTTGAAGTAACTCTTCCAAATCTTTTAAGTCATGTCCGCTGATCAAGATTCCCGGGTTTTCGCGGACACCAAGATTTACTTCCGATATTTCAGGATTTCCATAAGTGCTGGTGTTGGCATCATCTAGTTGCGCCATTGCAGTGACTCCGTACTTGCCTGTTTCGAGTGTCAAAGCAATCAACTCGTCTACGGTGATATCTTCGCGAGTTAGTTGAACCAAGGCATGTTGCATAAAAGTGAAGATCTCTGTTGATGCATACCCCAGATTGTTAGCATGTTCGGCATAGGCAGCCATACCCTTCAATCCATAATGTACCAATTCTTTCAATGAACGTATATCTTCGTTTGGAGTGCGAAGAACGCCCACTGTTTTGGCTTTTTCTTCAAACTCTTCCTCAGTGCCATCCCAAAGACATTCATCCGGAGTTTTTTCTAAAACAACCGTTTTAGCTAGTTCTTTTTTAAGTTCAAGTCCTTCTTTAATTTTTGCTGTAATATCACTCTTATCGAAATTGGCATTTGTGATCGTTACAAAAAGAGAGTTATAGATGAACTGGTTTGCTTTTTCTGAAGCTTTACCTTCCAATCGCAATTGTTCATTGTATACAGCAATACCTCGCACAACGAAAAGCAACAAATCTTGTAGGTTTGCTACATCGGCTGTTTTTCCACATACACCTTTTAGGGTACAAGCTTTACCCATTGCAGTCTCTTGACATTGATAACAGAACATACTCATAATCATTACGTTTTAGTTGGTTTATTAATTAAACGCAAAAGTAGAGGTTTAGTTTAGGGTATTTCTGTAACCAATGTTACAATCAACTCAATTTTTATTGAATAAGTCGGATTAGTTCTTCTTTTTTTAGTAAGGTAATTTGTTTTCGGTCTGCTATGATGAGTCCATCTTCTTGCATATGAGCAAGTTCTCTAGCCAGGGAAGGACGTGATACTCCAAAATAATCACTTAATTCTTGTTGTGACCGATCGATTGTAACTTGCTCTTTCTGTTGTTGTTTATACAGACGCAAGAGATAGGATGCCAATTTCTGACGGATTGTTTTGAACGACATAAAGAAAAGTTTATCTGATAATGTGCGCGCATAATTGGCAGAAAGATTCATATAATTTTCAAGAAACTTCTCATTTTTCCGAAAGAGTTTCAAGACGTTGTTTCTGGCAATTTCTATTGTTTCAGTCGGTTCATTGGCAGTTACCTCTACCGGATAGCGATTATTCTCTCCGAAAAGAAAGAGTGGGGCAAGGGCTCTCGGAGCTGCGATGTCCTCTACTTTGATCAGACGTCCGGAATAGTCGATCATCTCTCCCCGAACACTACCCTTTATAAGTATAATCAACTTACTGCAAGGATCCCCTTGATAAGCTAAAATTTCTCCTTTTTGATAAGTATGTGTATGGAAACTGATCTCTGTCAAATCAGCCTCAAGAATATCAGGAGCAATGTTTTTAAAAAGCGGGTTGTTTATTAGCTTCTCAATCATAATCGTTTGTTTTAGCTGTTTGCACTAGTTATCTGTTTTAGCTATTTGTTTTAGCTGTTTTTACTGGCTGTTTGCACTAGTTATCTGTTTTCGCTGTTTCTATCAATTGCCTGTTTGAATTGATGCCTTAATGGTTCACTTCCATAGTTTGCAACCATGGCTTGCTTTCTTGCTTTACTATTGGTCGACATTGCAAACATACAAAAACTAAAAATGAGATCGCTCAAAAATGCAAACTATTCACAGGTCGTAATTCCAAATTCAAGTCCAATCCAAATTACAATCTTAATTTCAATCCAAATTCGACTTTAATTCAAATTCAAATCTTAATCTAAATTGAAATCCAAACCTAATTACAATCTTAATTTCAGTCCAAATTCAACTTTAATTCAAATTCCAATCCAAATTCCAATCTTAATCTCAATCCCGATCCTAATTTCAATTTAATCCCAATCTAAATTCCAAAGCTAATTTGATCTCCCCCAAAAAACTCCTAATTCCAATTGAAGCAAATTGATTATACAGTGACGCTATCTTTCGAAAGTCGTTTGATATAGAATAGTAAGCTAGCAATAGCGGTGATGAAAGCTAGTGCATCGGAGATAGGCATGCTTGCCCAAATACCATTTAACCCCCACAACTTAGGAAAAATTAAAAGACTTGGTAATAAATAAAGTAGCTGACGGGTTAG
>Ga0114938_1002360_pt1 | contig 11983 bp, 12 predicted proteins | sample AshMeaBigSpring_FD_88675 | JGI IMG/M metagenome (GOLD analysis project Ga0114938, IMG submission 88675) | Groundwater microbial communities from Big Spring, Nevada to study Microbial Dark Matter (Phase II) - Ash Meadows Big Spring | ecosystem: Environmental > Aquatic > Deep subsurface >...
GCCGGCGGGTTGTGGCGGGTCTGGCAGTTGCGCCGCGAGCACACGCCCGTCGTCGTGGCGGGCACGCTGGCCGGTTCGTTCTTCTTTGGGCAAGTGCTGATCAGCGCCGCCAACGTCCATTACAACTTCCCGCTGTGGCTCAACGGCCTGCACAGCGCGACAGCCCTCATCGTGTGGGTGGCGGGCGTGGCCTTCGCCGTGCTGGCGTTTCAATACGTCCGGCTCGCCCCGCTGCGCGCCCCGGTTCCGGCGTGGTCGTTCGACGCTGCGCAACTCCGCGCCGCCGCCGCCGACTACGTCAGCCTCGCCAAGCCCGTCATCATGGTGCTGCTCCTCATCACCACGGCGGCGGCGATGGTGCTGGCCGGGCACGACTGGCCGCCACTCGACTTGTTTGTGTTCACGATGCTGGGTGGCGGGCTGGCCTCCGGCGGGGCGAGCGCGCTCAACCAGGTCATTGACCGCGACCTCGACAGGCACATGGCCCGCACCTCGCGCCGGCCGATTGCGCAGGGGCGCGTGTCGTTCGCCGAGGGGTTGGCCTTTGGCCTGGCGTTGACAGTGCTGGCGTACTACGTGCTGGCCGCCTTTGTGAATCAGGCGGCGGCCTTCTGGGCGATGGTGGGCAGCGCGTATTACGTGGTCGGTTACTCGGTGCTGCTGAAGAAGACCACGCCGCAGAACATCGTCATCGGCGGCGGCGCGGGTGCGATCCCGCCGCTGGTGGGTTGGGCGGCGGTCAGCGGGGGCGTCGGCCTGCCGGCCCTCTTCCTCTTCGGGCTGATTTTCTTCTGGACGCCCCCGCACTTCTGGGCGCTGTCGTTGCTGAAGAAGAACGACTACGCCCGCGCCGGCGTGCCCATGCTGCCGGTGGTGGTGGGCGAAGAGGAGACGCGGCGGCAGATCGTGTGGTACACGGTGGTGCTCGTGGCGCTGACGTTGCTGTTCACGCCCGCGCGGGTGGCCGGCACCGTGTATCTCGCCGGCGCGGCGGTGTTGGGGCTGGGCTTCCTCGCCCACACGGTGTGGTTGTATCGCGCGCCGAGCAACAGGGCGGCCTGGCGGCTGTACAAGTATTCGAGCTATTACCTGGCGCTCATCTTCGCGCTGCTGGTAGTGGATCGATTCTTTTTTGTGTAGAGGTTTGGCATGCGCAAACGGGATGTGATTCGAAATATGTTGTGGGCCTGGCTGCTCGTCGGCATCTCGGTCGGTTTCACGGTGATGGCGTGGTACTTCATCATGGTCATCCGCGCCATCCCCCAGTAACGGTGCTGTATGGCGACGCTACGGCCTCCGACGAAAACCACGACCGGCAACGGTAACGGCCACCATCGCAACGGCGGCCCGGCCGAGATTGACCTGGCCGGCTGGCCGAAGAAGCGGCTGAGCATCTTTCCGTTGATGCTCGATTTCGGATTGGTCCTCATCGGCTTTGGCCTCATCATCGTGCGGCCATTGATGAACGAGACCGGCGGCTATGCCGTCGCCGCCCTCGGCGGCGCGCTGGTCGTCATCGCCGCGCTCGGCTGGCTGCGCGAGGCGCGGGCCGACTACAAACGATTGAAAGACTGACACCCCGAACCCTCCCTCAAATCGCACAGGCAGCGGCCGGGGAGGGGGTGAGGGGAGGCTATAATCCGCGCCGTGCGAGTAACGGGCCGGCGGTTGTTGCTGGAGGGTGGGCTGGTGATGGGGCTGCTGGCTGCGACGGCGTGGTTGTTGTGGTCGTTGCCGCTGCCCGCCGCCGAACGGGCTGCCGCGTGGCAGACGGCCTCCGGCGGGACGCAGCTGAGCGGCACGGTGTCGCCCGCGCGGCTCGGCGCCAATCGCATTGATGTCGCCTTCGAGGCCGGCGCCCTCATCGAAGTGAGCCTGCTGCCGGTGGGCGGCGACGGCGTGGTGGCGCGCCGCACCCTGACCGAGGCCTCACCGGGGCGTTTCGGGTCGAGCGGATTTGTGATTTCGCGACCCGGCCCGTGGCAGCTGCTGGTGAGCGTGGAGCGGCCCGGTCAAGGCCTGGCGTACTTCACAGTGGATTGGGAAGTGCGCGCCGACGGCGGGCTGTGGCGGGCTGATGAAGCCTCGACCTGGCCTGCATTGGTCGCGGGCTGGTTGAATACCAACGGCCCGGCGCTCGCAAGCACGCTGGCCGTGGTCGCGGTGGGGGCGTGGGGTTGGCGCGCCTGGCATTGGTTGAGGCTGCGCCGATGATGGGCACACGACGCGTGGCGTTTCCGCGTTGAGGAGGCAAACCTTGTATCGTTATCGCCAGACTCTTTTGTTCATCTTCGTCCTGTTGCTCGTGACGGCGCTGGGCCTGTTCGTCACCCAGGGCGGCGAGCGCCTGCTCGACCCAACCGGGCCGCAGGGCCAGGCCCTCATTACGACGCTGGCCATCCTCGGCGCGCTGATCGGGGTGGCGGTCGTGGGCTTCCTCTTCTCGGCGGCCGTGAACCTCATCGCCGGGGCGCTGGCCGAGGAGCGAGCGGCCAAAGGGCCGACCCCGCCACCGGCCGCGCCGGCTGCTCCGAAGAAGCCCGACACTCCGTACGTGCCGCTGTACGACAATCAATCGCTCGTCATCTTCGGCGCGGTGGTGACGGTCGGCATCGTGGCCTTCCTCGCCGTGCGCTCCATCGCCAACGGCGCGCCGCCCGGCTACCCGCTCGACCGGCTGCCCAACTGGGAGAGCGTGTTGTTCTCCATCCCGCAGGAAGGCCGCGACGCGATCAACATCACCGCCGGCATGGTCGGCCTGGGTGGTTTGGCGCTGGTGCTCGGCGGGATGATCGTGACCGGGGTGGCGCTGGCCTTCATCACCGGGCGGCTCGGCAAGCAGACGTTGGCCGAAGAGGACAAAGTGAAAGCCAGCGAGGCCGCCGCGAAGAAAGCCGCCGGCCCGGCTGCCAAGCCTGCCGCTGCGCCGAGACCGGCCGCAGGGGAGAAGCCCGCGCCGCCGCCCATTCCGCTCAGCACCGACCGCTCGCTGACGATCTTCTATCTCGTCGTCGGCATCGGCGTCTTCATCTTCCTGCTCGTGCGCTGGCTGAGTTCGGGCAATGCCATCGGGGCTGTGCCCGGCCTCGATGCGCCGGTGTTCGAAATCCCACCGGCGGCGGAGGGCGGTGAGCCGTTTGTCGTCACCGCGCTCATGCTCTTCATCCCGGCCATCTTCGTCGTGCTCGGCGGCGCGCTCGCGGCCGGCCTCGGGTTGGCGCGCGGCGTCCAGCAAGCGACTCAACTCGAGAAAGATTTTGCCAAAGCGCCGCCCGCGTGGCCCGCGCCGCAAATCGCCGCGCTCGAGCCGCGCCTCAAACAAATCATGGCCAATCCCCCGCGCCCACGGGGCTGGGTGGATCAACTCATCATCGTGCTGGCGCTGGCCATCGTGGTGCTGCTCGGGGTGATGGTGGTGCCGGGCGTGCTGAGCGTGGCCTCGGCCGATCGCGCGATTCAGGCGACGGCGACGGCGGCGCAATGGACGCCCACTCCGCAACCCGGCCCAACGGCCACGCCGTTGCCGTTACCGGCGGATGTGTTCGCCTCGCTGCCGCCGGGCGATGCGGCGCGCGGGCAGCAGGTCTCGGTCACGAACGCCTGCGCGGCCTGTCACCTCGAGGGCGCCGACCCGGCCGCCCCGCTGGCCGGCCCGGCCTGGCTGGCGGCCAGGAGCGCGGATGGCAAGGGCATCGCCCAACATGCTACGGAACGGTGGCGCGATGCCGATTACACCGGACGGGCGACAAGCCCCGAGTCATATCTCGTCGAAAGCATCCTCGCGCCAAATGATTACGTGGTGGGTGGCTTTGCGCCCAACATCATGCCCGGCACTTACGGCGGCGTGCTCGCGGAACAGGATTTGGCCGACCTCGTCGCCTACCTGCTCACGCTGCCGTAATGCCCTGTCGTGCCTCTCCGAGCCGCAGGCCAAAGACCTGCGGCTTTTTGTTGCCATGCGTGCCTCAATCACTCTCGCCCTCCTCAGTCTTGCCCTTACGGCCTGCGCCGTGATCTTCCCCACGCCCACACCGACCCCGACGCCGGCGGTGACCGCCACGCCGCGCCCCTTGTCGTTGGATAAGGGCGACATCGAGGCCGAGTTCGCCGCTTTGCCCGCCGGGGATGCGGCGGCCGGCAAGGAGGCCTTCATCGCGCGCGGCTGCGTGGCCTGCCACTCCTCTGAGGCCGGCGTGCGCGTCGTCGGGCCGTCGGTGGCCGGGCTGGGCACGCGCGCCGCCGCAGAGGAGGACGGTTACTCGGCGGAGCTGTACCTGTACAAATCCATCACGCGGCCCAACAGCCACATCGTCGACAGTTACACCGCCGGGCTGATGCCGCAGAACTTCATTGACGTGCTGCCCCCGCAGACGATGGCCGACCTCATCGCCTTCCTGCTCACGCTCAAGTAGCGGTCGTACAGGGTTGGCCCGAAATTGAAAAGGCCCCCCAACCAGGGCGTGTGCAAAGTCGCCGAGTCCGCCCTCATCCCCCGGCCCCGTAAGCGCAGCGACTCTCCCGCTGGGAGAAGGGGAGCCGGCCCTGACAATTGGGAGCGGCGTTCCACCGGTGCGATCCACTCCCTCTCCCAGCGGGAGAGGGCGACGATGCCAAGCATCGCGGGGTGAGGGCGAACTGTCGGCATCGTTTGGACTTTGCACACGCCGTGGCCCCCCAACCGGCGTTGCTTGACCTCCCGCCCGCCGAACTTTACAATCCTCGCGGGCTATGACGATGAAGAAAACCGAACTCATGCAGGCGCTGACCGAGGCGCGCCAACAACTCGATATGGCGCTGGCCGGGCTGACCGAAGCGCAACTGGCGCAGCCCGGCGCGGTGGAGGGCTGGTCGGTGAAAGACGCCCTCACCCACATCACCGCGTGGGCGGCGGAGCTGGTCACCGGTCTGGCAAAATTCAAACGCGGGGCCAAAGGCGTCAAGCTCGATTTCACGGACGCTGAGACCGAAGCGATGAATTCGAAGATTTATCGCGACAACAAGAACCGCCCGCTCGACCGGGTGCTGGCCGACTATCACGGCGTGCACAAACAACTGCTGCGCCAGGTCGAGGCGCTGAGCGACAAAGTGATCGCCGGCCCGCGCCCGCAGGGCGAGCAGCCGATGTGCGAGTGGATTGCGGAGTGGGTCGCCGACCACGAGCGCGAACATGCCGCACACATCGCCGCGTGGCGCAAGGGTGTGAGCAATGGATAAGCCGATGAGCACCGACTCAGACTACCTCGCCGCGCAGACGGGCGCCGTCCTCATCAACCGCAACAGCGAGGGCCGCGTGCGCGTGACCGGCCGCGACCGGCTCGACCTGTTGCATCGCATGTCGACCAACGACACGAACTCGCTCGCCGCCGGCGAGGCGCGCCAGACGGTGCTGACGACTGCCCTCGCCCGCATCGTCGATGCGCCGTGGGTGCTCAATCGCGGCGAGACCGCGCTGATGGTCACCGGGCCGGGCCGCGCCACCGCCGTGCGGCGCTGGCTCGCCGGCTACATCTTCTTTCGCGATGAAGTGAAACTGGAGGAGGCCTCCGCCGAACTGAGCCAGTTGGCGATCTTTGGGAAAGAGGCGGCGGCCATCGCGGAGGCGTTGCTGCCGGGCAGCGGCGCGCTGAATCCCAATCGCTTCAGCGAGCAGGAGGGCCTCCTCGCGTGGCGAGGCCGCCCGCTGGCCGGCGACGGTTTTCACCTCATCGCACCCGCCGCGCAATTCGACTCGTTGTGGGCGCGGGCCGTGGCCGCCGGCGCGGTGGCCGCGAGTGAAGAAACCTATCAACTCTTGCGACTCGCCGCCGGCGTGCCCGAGGCCGGTCACGAACTGACCGAAAGCTACCTCCCGCTCGAAACCGATCTGTGGGACGCGGTCAGCTTCACCAAAGGCTGTTACATCGGGCAGGAGATCATCGCGCGGATGGAGAGCCGGGGCAAGCTGGCGCGACGCCTGAGCGGCCTGCGGCTCGAGGCCCCGGCGGCCCTCGGCGCGGAGGTGCGCGCGGGCGGCGCGGTGGTGGGCGAGGTGACCAGCGCCGGCGTGTTGCCCGGCCTCGGCCCGGCGGCCCTCTCGGTGATCAGGACCGGCGCCTGTGAGCCGGGCACGGATGTGACGGTGGGCGAGGTCACGGGCAGGGTCGTGGCGCTGCCGTTTGTGAATTGAGGCATAAATGATTGCTGGCTTTCATGAAACGACTCTCGGTCTGCCGCCCGTGCACGATTGGCTGCGCCCGATGCGCGTGGCCTACGTGCCCGGCCCCGGCGCGGACGCACTGCGCCCGGTCTTCGAGCATCTGCTCGCGGTGTTGCGGTCGAATGATCACTTCGTGCAGGCGCAGCCCGAGGCCGACACCGAAGTGCTGCTCACCACGGCCGCGTTCGGCCAGCCGGTGAACTGGCGCGATTCACTCATGCTCACCGGCCGCCGCCGGCTGGGGTTGGCGCGCACACCCACCGTCTTCACGTTCGTACACATCACGCCCGAAGCGTTGAGTGAGACGCTCGGCCGGTTCGAGGCGGCGCTCGGCAAGACCCCGCTCGACCCGGCGGACTTCGCCTTCCCCGGGCTGGCGCCGCAAGCGCACCGCACGCTCATCGAACAGGGCAAACGCGGCGGGCCGATGATGGCCCTCATCCGCCTCGTGCAGGCGCAGACCGTCTGCATCCGCAATGTCCTGGTCTCGGGGCGCGCGCTCCCCGAGGCCGCTTTCTACTTTGATCTGGTCGGCGGGCATCCGCGCGTCGCTGCTGATGACGCATCCTACTTCTACGCCGACATGGCGCGCCGGCTGGCGACGGCAGTGAGCACGCGCGATGTCACACAACATTTAGTGCAGGCCGCGCCCGTCTCGCACGCCGAGTGGGAAACCCTAACTACGCCTGAGGCCATGCGCGTTGCCGGACAGCAATTCGGCCGGCGCAACTTTTTTACCGAGATGATCCGGGTGCAGGATATGATCGCCGTGCCCGCCGTCGGTGAGGCGATTGCGAGCCAGTACAGCGAGGGTTGCTTCGCCACGTGGGATGCGCGGCTCGGCGCGCTCATCGCCACCATCACCGGCAGCGCGCGCCCGGTGGTGAAGGAGGCCATCACCGACGATGAGCTGGCCGTCATCACCGGCGCGCGCGAGGATGGGCTGGGCGCGGTGGTGCGCCACGTCGAGGGCAAGCGCAACGACCCGCCGTCCTCCGAGGCGGTGGAGTTGATCGATATGGACAGCGCGCTGCCGACGGTGACAGTGGACGGCGTGACCGTGCCGGCCGCGCGCTCCAAGCTGCACGGGCATCGCGGCGTGGCGGCTTTCAATCCGCGCCACGTCGAGTTCGTTCCGGTGGATGAGCCGTACTACCACTATCCGGTCTCGTGCTCCACCGATGCGCAGGCGCGCGCCATCAAGGCCGCCTTCGGGTCGGCCGCGGCGCTGCGCGATCCCGCCGACCCGCGCAGTGTGGTGTTCACGGTGATGCCCGGCCACGGCGTGGTGCTGGCGGAGAAGTGGCTGCCGGGCAAAGAACCGCTGCAGGTGATGTGGGAGTTGATGGACAGCGGCGATCTGCAGATTGATAACCGCGTGCCGCAGGGCTTGCACACCTATGTGCTGAACGGCGGGCGGATGGTGTTGAAGGAAGAATTCTGAGATAGACCGACGCGGTTTCAAGAACTGCGTCGGTCTTTTTCGACAATGTCCCCCGCCTTCTTCATATCTCCCGGTGAGTTCAACCGCTGGCGATTGCTTGATAGTGCCGGTCATCTGCAAAGGCGAATCACGGACCATGTTGCCGGGTAGGCGCGAAGGAAAAAAACATTGGCCGTCATCAATCAGTTGGAGCAGGAAGGCCTCATCGGTCGCTACGCCATCGGTGAGGCTGTTGCGGCCACGCGCTACATCGAGCCAGTTCAGACGTATGACCTCGATATTTTTGTGGTCCTCCCCGTCTCGACCTCCGGCCTCGTTTCGCTCACGCCCCTCTACGCCTATCTCACCCAGCGCGGCTACACGCCGCAGGGCGAAGGAATTGTGATCGAGGGGTGGCCGGTACAATTTCTGCCGGTCTTTGACGAATTGACGGACGAAGCATTGGCGGAAGCAGTTGAGGTGGAATTTGGCTCAACTCCCACCCGCGTTTTGAGCGCGGAGCATTTGGCTGCTATCATGCTCAAGACAGGGCGGCCCAAAGATCACGCACGCCTGTCTCAGTCCTTTGAGTTCCACGTCCTCGATCGCGAAGTTTTGGAGGCAATCATCGCCCGTCACGACCTGGCGTCGAAGTGGGTAAATTTCCGCCAGCGATTCTTGAACGAGAACGGATGACGGCACATGCGCCAAACTTATCCAGACATCTCCGGCATCCTGCTCGCCAAAGCGCAACGCCGGTTGGCGCTCGCGGCGTTGTCATGGGAAGAGAAAGTAGCGATTATTGAGCAGATGCGGCTCCTGTTGCCGCCTGGTCAATGGCGAGAAACAAAGCACGCTGACGGAAAATCCCCAGGCCCATTGAACGCTGCTCGAACCGCAGTGACCGGCGTTGACCCTGCCGAGTAGTGAATCGTTCAAGGAAGCCGACTTTGTCCCCCGCCTTCTTCAAATCGCCCGCAGATGCCCTCGCCTGAAACGGCGCTGCAGCTCCTCGTCATCGGGCTGACGAATGGCGCGATCATTGCCCTCAACGCCATCGCCGTCACGCTCGTGTACGGCGTCATCCGCACGCTCAACCTGGCGCATGGGGATGTGTTCGCGCTGACGACCGTTGTCGCTGCCTCGGTCGTGGCCGCGCTCGGCATCCAGCCTGACTCGCCACTGCCGGTGCTGCTCGGCGCGCTGGCCATCACGGCCCTGACCGCAATGTCCTTCGCGGCGGGGTTGAACGCCGTCATCGAGCGCCTTGCCTTTCGACCGTTCCGCGGCCATTCGCGCCTTGCGCCCCTCATTGCCACGCTCGGCCTCTCGTTCGTGCTCTATCAGGTTGCGCTGCTGTGGCGCTACCTGCTGCCCAACTGGATTCCGGGGGAGCACCGGTCGGTGCCGGGTGTGCCCGAGCTGCCCAAAATCCCCGTGCCCGACGTGCTGCCGAACGGCTTGCTCTTCGGCCGGCCGCTGGCGCTCAAAGATTTGTTCGTCATCGCGCTGGCAGTAGTTTGTGCGTTTGCGGTGCGCGCCTTCCTGCAACGGACGCGCGCGGGCAAGGCCATGCGAGCCGTGGCGCAGAACGCCGAACTGGCGCGGCTGCTTGGGGTGGATACCGACGCCGTCATCGGCCAGACCTTTTTGCTCGGCGGCGCGCTGGTCGGGGTGGCCGCCTTCACCTTCGTCACGTATTACACGCAGACTTTCAACAACGCCGGGGCGCAGAGCGGATTGATCGCTTTTGCGGCGGCCATCCTCGGCGGTGTCGGCAACCCGCTCGGCGCGCTGCTCGCGGGCCTGGTGCTCGGCGTGGGCGCGGCCTTCAGCGATTACGTGCTCGCGGCGCAATGGACGCCGGTGCTGCTGCAATCGCTCCTCATCGCGCTGCTCGTCGTGCGCCCCGCTGGCCTCACCGGTGATGACGACACCGCCCCCGAAGCGGCCACCGAGCGCGATGCGCTGGCCGTGACGACCCTCAGCGGGCGCAGGCCGTTGCTGCTGTGGATGCTCCTCGGCCTCGGCCTGCTCTATCCGCTGCTCGACTCCGTGTTCGGCTGGGGGCGCTTCTCCCTCGCCACGAGCGTTTTGATTTTTGCGCTGCTGGCATTGGGATTGAACGTGCTGCTCGGTTACGCCGGCCTCCTGGATTTGGGTTACGCGGTGAGCTTCGGCCTGGGCGGCTATGTGGCCGCGCTGGTGAGCAGCCCGTATGCCAGCGTGCTGGGCGCGGCGTTGCCACAACCTCTGGAGTTTGGGGTGGTGGCCGCTTTCAGCGCGGCGGGCGCGGCGCTGTTCGGCGCCCTCAACGGCCCGCTCACGCGCCGGTTGCGCAGCGACTACCTCGCCATCGTCACCCTCGCCCTCGGCGTCATCGCGCAGAGGATCCTCATCAACCTCAGCAATGCGGCCGGCGACGGCGGCAGCCTGGCCGCCATCCCCGCGCCCACGCTGCTCATGCACACCCTGCGCGCGCCGCTGGAACGTTACTACCTCGTGTTGGCGCTGGTCGTGATCGGGGTGCTGGCCAGCCGCCGCTTGCTGCACTCACGCGTGGGGCGTGCCTGGCTGGCGGGCAGCGCGGATGAGGTCGCCGCGGCGAGCAACGGCGTGGACGTGCCGCGTTACCGGTTGCTGGCCTTCGTCGTCAGCTCGGCCATCGCCGGCGTGGCCGGGGCGTTGTACGCCACGAGCTTCACGTACATTGATCCCGACGCGGTGGACTTTCGCCTCTCGGCGATGGCCCTGGCGATGATCATCCTGGGCGGGGCGGGGAGCGTGCCCGGCGCGCTGATCGGCGCGGTGATGATCGTGGGATACGATCAACTCGCCATCCCGCAACTCGGCGCGTGGCTGGCGCAATTCCAAACCAGCGATGCCCGCTTCGGCTCGGCCCTCGACCCGCGCGGGCTGAGTTACCTCAACTTCGGCCTGGCGCTGTACCTCACCGTGCTCCTGCGCGCACGGCGACGTGCGTAAGCCTCCAAGGTCACACCGCCCGCCGCCGCGTGCCTGATCAAGGCAACACCCACAGCTCCGGCTTTTGCAGGTGAAGGTCGAACTGCACGCTCTCGAGCTTGTCGGAGCGCTCGGCCTCGAGGCTCATCACGATGAACTCGGCCAGGGCGCGCACATCGTGCGGGCGCAGCGTGACGGCGGTGAAGGGCGCCGGGTCGCCCGGTTGCAGCCCCGGCGGGCTGAGGAGCAATTCGCGGCCCAGCTCGATCAGCGTGTCGAGCGGGCAGGTGAAGGCGGGGACGAAGAACTGTCGCGGTTGCGCCCAAAATTGCGTGGCCTTCTTCGACTCGTCCCCGCTGAACGTGTCGCGGCTCAGCCCCACCATGCCGGTCGCCACCCAGAACGGGCGGCCGTGCACGTCGGGCCGGCAGCGCGCATCGAAGTACACGCTCAACATCTCGAGGCCGGTCGGCGAGGCCTCGCTCAATTGCCAGCCGACGCCGCATGTCGGGCAGCGCCACGCCACCTCGTCGGGGTAAGCCGGCAGGTTGGTGCGGCAGTTCGCGCAGTTGAGGGGGAGGAGTTTGATCATAGCTTCAGCGGGGCAGCAGCCAGCGCCTACCTCAACAATCGTTTCACAGCCTCCGGCACGGGCAACATCTCGGTGACGGTGCTGCCGGTGACGCGGTTGGGCTTGTCGCGCTGATACTCGTACACCTCGCCGTATCTGAAGGCGCGATAGGCGAAGAACATCATGCCAAAGCCGACGGCGGCCACCAACAGCGCGAAGATGAAGGGGCCGTCGCCGTCATCACTGTTGGTGCCGATGCCCGCGCCCATGATCCCCAACGACACATCCACGCCGAGGAAGGCGCCCAGCGCCATGCCGCCGACCAGCACGCCCGCGCGATACAGCGTGTTGCCCGGCGCTTTGCCGTACAACACATCGCCCGAATGCCCATCCACCACCACCTGATAGGCGCGCCCGCGATAAAGGTAGCGCAGCACCCACAGCGGATAGTAGACGACGCCGAAGCGCTCGTTGACGTAGCGGGTGAACGTCTGCGAGACGCGGTCAATGCCGGCCTCGTTCTGCACCCGCTGCGCGAACTCCGCCTCGGCGGCCGCCTGCGCCTCGGCCACCGAGTTCACCGGCTCGAAGACCATCCCGCTCGCGCGCAGGGCCTCGGCGTCGAACGGCTCGAGTTCGCTGGGGTTGTGCTGCAGCGGCACGCGCTGCACGCCGAACTCGCCCACGTCGCAGGCCGCGCCGTTCCAGACCATGTCTTTGGCGATCTTTTTTTCGCGCGGCTCCCAGCGCGAGTTCTTGCCGCTGCCCACCTTCTCCTTGCCGAATACCCAGCCGAGCACGCGCGACCACGTCGCCCGGAACGGCAGCC
>Ga0114938_1002361_pt1 | contig 11983 bp, 10 predicted proteins | sample AshMeaBigSpring_FD_88675 | JGI IMG/M metagenome (GOLD analysis project Ga0114938, IMG submission 88675) | Groundwater microbial communities from Big Spring, Nevada to study Microbial Dark Matter (Phase II) - Ash Meadows Big Spring | ecosystem: Environmental > Aquatic > Deep subsurface >...
GCCGAGAATTGGGACCATTCATGAACGGTAGAACATGCCGGAGTCAAGCCGCCGTTCCACGGGACTTGGCGATGTTTGACTCAGCAGCCTGATCCCGGTAATCTTTCGGAACATCCTCATTCTTCGCGTCCCGTTTCGCCGGTTTGAAATGACAAGCAGCCGCGCCTGGGCGAGCGCCAGGCGCCCGCCCGGAGGCCCATGAAGCTGACACTTCACCCGCTCACGCCAGACCGATGGTCCGACCTCGAAGCCATTTTCAACGCCAAGGGCTGCTCCGTGGCGCGTGGTTGCTGGTGCATGTACTACCGCCTCAGCGGAGCGCGCGGACCTCTTCCACCCGGCACGACGCCGGCGCAAGCCAACCGTTCCGCGCTAAAGGCACTGGTCGATGCCGGCCGACCCCCCGGTCTCGTCGGCTACCAAGGCCGCATCCCCGTCGGATGGGTCTCGTTGGGTCCCCGCGAGGACTATGCCAAGCTGAAGCGATCTCCCGTGATGAAGGCGGTAGACGACCAACCGGTCTGGTCGATTGTCTGTTTAGTGGTTCCGCCGCAGCACCGCAACCAGGGCGTCGCCCGAGCCCTTCTAAAGGGCGCCATCCAATACGCGAAGGAGCAGGGGGCTGTTCTTCTGGAAGCTTACCCGGTGGACAAGCCTGCGCGATCTAACGACGAGTTCATGTGGTTTGGTGCGAAGTCCATGTACGACGCCGCTGGGTTCGAGGAAGTGGCACGCCGCAAACCGCATCGGCCGGTCGTGCGCCTTCGTGTAGATTGAGGCCTCGGTTCAACCAGACACCCTGGTGGCGTCCATGCCCGCTTCATCGCCGTTCAACGCTCAGCGCATTGGCGCCGTCGGGTCGGCCGGGTAATCAAGCAGCTGCCCGAACAGCGTGACGTACAGCATGCGGTATACGCATATGTTGTCGAAGCGCGCTGAAAACGACGAGTTCAGCAGGCCCGCGTTGAGGCCGTCGGCGCGGCTCAGGATTCCGCCGCCGTAGTCGCCCGTGCCGGGCCAGGCGATCCCGAACTCCATGGTCTGACCGAGCATGTCCGGTTCGGACCGGAACATCTTGGCGCCGCCGGGAGCGGGGGCGTTCCGGCCGCGGCCCTCCAGGCCGTCGGGGATGTTGGGCAGGCTCGGCGAGCCGGCGGCCGGGTTCGCGTTGAAGCCGAACGTGTAGCTGCTCGTGTTGATCTCCCCCGCATCGGACACCACCGCGTCCCGGTAGGGGGCGACGACCTGCAGCCCTCCGGCGTCGCTGTCGGCCGCTGTCAGGATCAGCGTGCGCGGGTTTTTCTTGAGGTAGTCACGCGCCACCCCGATGGCCTCGTCGGTGTCGCGCAGGGCCTGGAGCATGCCGACCGCGTTGTCGTTGTTGCCGAAGTTGTCGTTCGCCTCCTGCTCGGCCACCATGAAGAACCGGCGTTGGTTCGGATCTTTCTGCTGCGACGCGGCGCGGTCAAGGACGGTCAGGGCGACCTCGACCATCTCCTTGAAGGTGGGCGGGTTGTGGCCGGGCTGTCCTGCTGCGTCGCCCCAGAGGATGATGCGGCTCGCCTTCGAGCGGAAGCCCGGAGTCGGCGGGGCGCCGTCGTGCAGGGGGCCGACGTGGTTGACCGGATCTGCCGTGATCTTGCCGCGGGCGATGAGGTCCTCCTCGTTGCGGTCGTTGAAGGTGTCCTGGTACGCAAAGAGGCCCAGCACGTGGGGCGCGTACTTCCGGTGGCCGGCGAGGGCCGCTTTCAGCGTCTCGAACTCCGCGCGGGTCTTGACCACGATCCAGTCATCCAGCTGCGCCGGGTCGTTGGTTATGTTGCCCGAGCCGTTGTCGTTCCAGTCGAGCTCAAGGTCCAGGGTGTCGGTGCGGAGGCTCGTATTGGCGTTTACCGCCTGGCGGCGCTCCTCGTTGTGGTTGCGGTGGACCAGGGTGGCGCCGGCCGGACGGGTGTCGGCCTCGCCGCCGCCCAGGATCACCCAGGGGGCCGTGTCGCTGAACCCCGGACGGCCCTGGATCATCTGCCGGGTGATCTCCTGCCAGTCGCTGCGGTTGCCGACCTCGGCCAGGAAGCAGCCCGTGCCGGGCTCGGCGATGTGGCCATCGTTGACGACACCGACCGGGATGCCGGCGTTGGCCGCCTCGCGCATGATCGAGCCCCTGTAGCCCGAGAGGCTCGGGATGAAAACGCTCTGCGGGCCGTCGCCGTTCTTGCCGAAGGAGCCGAGGCCGTCAACACGGTAGCCGAAGGCGTGAGTCGTCGCGCCGCCGTTCGAGGTGCCGATCAGGTTGTTGAGCATGTGGCCGCGGTAGAGGGCCATGTTCGGCAGCCGGTCCCAATTGAGGTGGCCGTCCGGCCCCTTGAAGTACATCCGTGCCGCGGACCAATGGTTGGCGCCGGTGCCGTCGGGGTGGAAAAAGATGACGCTGCCGGTCGGGAAGCGCCGCTGCCCGGGGCCGCCCTTTTTATCCTTGCCGCCATAACCGGCAGATTCCGCAAACGCACCCGCGCATAGAAGCCAGCCAAGCGCGAGCGCAGACGAGGCCACCCTTGCGACCTTCCGCATATCTGTACCTCCGCCAAAAACCAAAATGCAGGGACGTTGTTGACTGCATACACTTAATTCCGCGCCCGGTAGCAGCAGCTTGCACGCGCCCCCCTTATGCGCGGGCGGAGGCGACCTGCGCGGCGGCTTTCAGCCGATCCGGGGTGAGCGGCAGCGTGGTGTGGCGCACGCCGGTGAGCCGCCGCAGGGCATTGGCCACGGCCGGCAGCACCGCCGGCAGGCCGGGCTCGCCCGCGCCGCCGCAGACCTCGTCACTCGCGACGATGTGGACCTCGATGGCCAGGGGGCTGTCGGCCATGCGCAGCACCGAGTAGCCCGTGCCGAACCCCGCCGTGGCGATCCCGCCGCCGGCAAAGGCGATCTCCTCGCCCAGGAGCGCCGACAGGCCCATGATGGTCGCGCCCTCCACCTGCATCACCACCGCCAGCGGGTTCACCGCCAGACCGCAGTCGACGGCCGCCACCACCCGGTGCACGGTGACCTTGCCGGCAGGCTTGTCCAGGCTCACCTCCACGGCGTGGGCCACGTAGGTGCCGAAGGACAGCTCATAGGCGATGCCCGCGGCGCGGTCTTCGGGCAGCGGCCGGCCCCAGCCGAAGCGCTCGGCGGCCAGCTCCAGGACGCCTCTCGCGCGCGGGTTCTTGAGCCGCCGCAGCCGAAACTCCAAACTATCCTCGCCGGCCAGCAGCGCCAGCTCGTCCATCACGCTCTCGCGCACCAGGCAGTTGTGCGAGTGGCCCACGGACCGCCAAAACCCGATGGGCACGGGCGTCTGGTGGCGCACCCACTCCAGGTGCAGATTGGGCACGACGTAGTCCCCGCACTCGGATCCTTCCACCCCGGTGAAGTCGAGACCGCTCTCGGCCAGCATGAACGGCAGCAGTTCGGCCAGCACCGAAGCCCCGGTGTTGCGCTGCCGCCAGAAGCAAATGCCACCCTTGTCGTCCAGCCCGGCCTCGACCCTGGCCATGTTGCCGGGCCGCAGGAAATCATGGCGGAACTCTTCGGCGCGGTCGTAGAGCACCTGCACCGGCGGACCTCCGACGCCCTGCGCCTTGACGATCGCCACCGCGGCGCGCAGCGCGTCCAGCATGGCCTTGCGGCCGAAGGCGCCTCCGGCCAGGGTGGTGTGCAGCGTCACACCGGACGGAGGCAGGCCGGTCAGCCGCGCGGCCTCATTCACCCAGCCGGTCTGGTACTGGGTGGGCGCCCAGATCTCCAGCCCGTCCGGCTTCAGGTGGGCCGTGCAGTTGGAGGGCTCGATCGGCGCATGGGCCAGAAACGGCTGGCGGAAGGTCAGATCGATTTTCTTTACGGCACGTGCCGCCGCGGTGTCGGGATCGCCCGCGTGCCGGGCCACGATGCCCGGAGCCTCCAGGAGAGCGGCCAACTCGGCGTACAGGGTGTCGCTGGACAGCTCCGGCTGGCTTCCCGGCCCCCACTGGGCCTTGAGCGCCTCCCGGCCCTTCCAGGCCGCCCAGGTGGTGGCAGCCAGCACCGCCGGACCCAGCTCGGTTTCCAATACCGCACGGACGCCCGGGATGGCCAGGGCCGCGTCCCGGTCCCATGACACGGGCCTGGCTCCGTAGACCGGCGCCCAGGCCAACGCGGCGTGGAGCATGCCCGGCAGGCGCACGTCGCAGCCGAAAACAGCCACCCCGCTCGCCTTGAGGGGAATATCCAGGCGACGGACGGCCTTGCCGATGTAGCGGTAACGCTCCGGTTTTTTAAGCGTCACGCCCTGGGGCACCGGCAGCGTCGCTGCCTCCGCGGCCAGCTCGGCATAAGGGATCCGGCGGCCGCTTCCGGCATGCAGCACCACGCCGGGCTCGGTCGCCAACTCCGTTGCCGCTGTGCCCAGCTTACGGGCCGCTGCCTCCAGCAGCATGGCCCGCGTCGCCGCCGCGGCGTATCTCAGCGCTTCGATCATGCCCGTGATGCCGCTGGAGCCGCCGGTGAGCATCATCTGGAAGACGGGGTCGTTGTACTTCGGGTCGTGGTCCGCCTGACGCACCTCGACCATGCCCAGCTCCACGTCCAGCTCCTCGGCCACGATCATGGCATGCCCGGTGGCGGTGCCCTGGCCCATCTCAAGCTTGTTCAGCATGAGCGTTACCCGGCCGTCGGGGTGGACGGTGAGCCACGTGTGGGAGAGGCCACCGACCGGAACACGCCCACCGGGGCCGAACCCGGAGTACCCGGGGGGAGACAGAGCGGCGTCGGGCCGGCTGACGGGAATTTCCCTGGGGGCGCTCATGGCTGGGCCTCCTTGGCGGCACGCAGCACCGCGGCTTCGATCCGCGGGTAGGTCCCGCAGCGGCACAGGTTCATCTGCATGCCCTTGCGCACGGCCTCGCGGCCGGGGGCCGGGTTTTCGCGCAGCAGGCCCACCGCGCGGATGATTTGGCCGGGCTGGCAGTAGCCGCACTGCGGCACCTGCTCCTCCACCCATGCCCGTTTAACCGGATGGTCTTCGGCTATGCCCTCGATGGTCACGATGTCCCTGCCCACCGTCCCGCCGATCGTCAGTGTGCATGACGGGCGGGCCTTGCCGTCGACTAGAACGGCGCAGCTCCAGCACTGTCCGGCGCCGCAGCCGAACTTGGTTCCGGTCAGGTGCAGGACGTCGCGCAGGACCCAGAGGAGCGGAGTGGCCGGATCGGCATCGAGTTCGTAGCGTCGGGCGTTGATGGACAATGCAAGCATGGCGGTCCTCCCTGGAGGTGTTTGTCGTATCGAGAAGGAACTCTCTACCTATGGCTAAAGTCCGCGGCTTTTCCTGTCAAGCCTTTTCCGGCATGGCCCTGCCCGGGGGGGCCGTGACTGCCGGGTTCAAACCTCGCCTTGACAGACTCCAAAGCCTCGTGCCAAAAGGTACTGTTGCCGGAAGAAGCGCCGAAGCGGCTTCCTTCGGGGAAAAACCGGACAAGAATGAACTCAGGCCAAGCCGACGAAACCCCCGCTGCCGAAAAGAACGACCGGGTATTCGACACCCTGCAGGGTCTGCGCCGGTCGTTCATCCGCATCGGCGTGGCCGTGCTCGTATGCTCGGTCGCTGGGTACTATTTGGCCGAGCCGATCCTGCGGCACCTGCAGCGGCTGACAGGGGTCCAGCTGGCGGCCTACGGCGTGCCGGAGACATTGTTCGCATTCTTGAATCTGGCGCTGGCCGTCGGTGTCTTCGCAAGCATGCCCTACCTGCTCTACGCCCTTCTATCCGGCATCCAGCCACTGTTTCCATCATTTACACGCCGCATGATGCGGGGCTTCTGGTTGGCCTCGGTCGTTCTGTTCTATGCCGGAGTTCTTTTCTGCATGCACATTTCACTGCCCTATGGCGTTCAGTTCCTGCTGGAGTTCGAGGGCCCGCACATCGAGGCCATCATCTCCGTGCGCAAGTTTGTGGCGTTCTGTCTGTTGTTTCTCTTCGGGTTCGGGACCATTTTTGAAATGCCCCTGGCGATGATCCTGCTGGGGCGGATCGGCGTTTTGACGTATCGGGGCCTGGCGAAAAATCGGCGCTATGCCATTCTCGGCCTCACCATCATTTCCGCTGCGCTGACGCCGACGCCGGACGCGTTCAACCTCGCCATGATGGCCGTGCCCCTCTACCTGCTGTTCGAGATCGGCCTCATCGGCATGCGGGTGAGCCGTTCGCCCGGAGAAAGCGCATGAGCAAAATCGTCGATCTCCAGGCGTTTCGAGAAAAGGTGCTCGAGCAGAAGAGCTTTGCGGCCTGGCAGAAGCGCTTCGGCGAATCCTACGGAACGCACACCCGCCTCTGCGATCTCTCCGACAAGACCCTCTTCAGCCTGGCGCAACCGGGGGAGAACAGCTCGACGGCGTTCTATGAGATCGTCATGGGAGCGCTGGATTTAGGTCCGGCGGCAAAGTTCTACTACCTCGCCAACGACGAGCAGATGCGCGTGGTCGATATCCATCTGTTCCTGGCCGACCATGTCCGGTTTGAGATGATGCGGCGCCTGGGCTGGCTGACCCGCCTGCCTTGCCAGGACACCAGCCTGATCGAGATGATCCAGCGGTTCGAAGCCATCAAGGAGCAGTCCAAACTCGCGCCGCCGGAGCTTAGCGACTCCCACCCGGAGTATGGCGCTTACAACCTGTTGGCACGGGGAGACCGGGAAGTGTTCATCCGACGGATGCTGCGCGACGCCATCGAGGCCTTCAAAAAGCAGCTGGGCGAATGAATCTCGCCGCGGCGCAACTCATGGTTCCTGCAGCCTGCTCTTGATCAGCTCGATGACCTCCGCCGGGGACCGGGTGCGCAGGAGGTCCTGGAATTGAGCGCGGTAAAGCTGCACGGCGCTGATCCCCAGGGTGCCCAGGTCATACACCTTCCAGCTCCCGCCGCGGGTGTGCAGGCGAATGTCGATCGGAATTTCCTGATGGCGCCAAACCACGTTGGCGCGCACCAGGGCCCTTCCCGGGGCGACGATCGCCTGATCGCGCACGGTCGCCGACTCGTTCGTATAGGAGCGCTGCAGGCGGGAGAGGTAAACGTCCGCCAGGAAGCGCGAGAAGACCTGCACGAACTCCTCGCGTTGGATCGGAGAAAACAACGTCCACTTGTCGGCCAGCACCCGCCGGGAAAACTCCACGAAGTCGAAGTCCCGATACAGCAGATCCCTCAGCCGTTCCTGCTGCAGGAGCTTGCGCTCGGCCGACTGGTAATAGGGATCTTGCAGAATGCGCCGCCCATCCTCGATGATCCGCTGGACGGCATCGCCGGGCGGGCTGGCGCATGCCGCCGGCGGCTTGACCATCATCGCGGCCAGCAGCAGTGCGATGCACCAAAACGCACGGCCGCCTTTTGGCCGCGGGAGGGCCGGCGCAAAAGCCCGATGGGTGGGAAATTGGGTTAACATTCCTGTTGACTTTCCTACTTGATCTCTATATTTGGCTAATGGCTCAAAACAGGATGATGGCCTCATCATCCTCCATGCAACGCTTGCTGCCATCACCAACCAACTCGCCAAGGAGGTCAGAATGACGAAAGCGGATTTAATCGAGGCCATGGCCAAGGATGCCGGCATCACCAAAGTCGCCGCCGGCGCCGCACTGGATTCCTTTGTCGACGGGATCGTCAAAGCCCTCAAGAAGAAAGACGGCAAGATCACCCTCGTCGGCTTTGGCACCTTCTCCAAGGGCCGCCGCAAGGCCCGCACGGGGCGAAACCCGCAGACCGGCGCCGAAATCAAGATCAAGGCCGCCACGGTCGTCCGGTTCAAGGCCGGCAAGAAGCTGAAGGCCGCGGTCTGAGCCTTTTTCGGTTTCCGAAGAAGATATTAAGGGCGGTTTACCGTTCCGGCAACCGCCCTTTCAGCCTTTTCAACCAGCAGTCATAGCGACGCAGGGCACCGGCACCTCACGCCGCCTTGACTGCCCGGCGGATGCGCTCCATGGCCGCCTGGACCTTCTCGTAGTCGTTGAAGGCGCTGATGCGGATGTAGCCGTCGCCGCAGCGCCCGAATCCCACCCCGGGCGTGCAGACCACATTGGCCTTTTCAAGCAAAAGGTCGAAGAACTCCCACGAGTCCATCTTTCCGTCCACCCAGATGTAAGGGGAGTTCTCCCCTCCGATGCATTCGTATCCCAGGGCGGCCATCTCCTTTCGAATCAGTGCGGCGTTGCGCAGGTAATAGTCGATGAGCTGGCGGCACTGCGCCCGGCCTTCCGGGGTGTAAACCGCTTCGGCCGCGCGCTGCACGGGGTAGGACACTCCGTTGAATTTGGTCGTGTGCCGTCGCAGCCACAAGGCGTGCACCGACCGCGGCTCGCCGCCCGCGGTATAGGCCGTGCAGGCTTTCGGCACCACCGTGTAGGCGCAGCGCGTGCCGGTGAAGCCCGCCTGCTTGGAAAAGCTGCGGAACTCGACGGCCACCTCGCGGGCGCCCTCGATCTCGAAGATCGAATGCGGCAGCCGGTCGTCGCGGATGAAGGTCTCATAGGCGGCATCGAAAAGGATGATGGCCTTGTTCTCACGGGCGTAATCCACCCACTGCTTGAGTTGGGGTTTGGTGATGGTCCCGCCGGTGGGGTTGTTGGGAAAGCAGAGATAGATCAGGTCGACCTTCCGGCCGGGCAGCGCGGGGATGAAGCCGGTCTCGCGGGTGCAGTCCATGTAGACCACGCCCTCGTAGCGGCCGTCCGCGAAGCTGCCGGTGCGGCCGGCCATGACGTTGGTATCGAGGTAGACCGGGTAGACCGGGTCCGGGATCGCCACGGTGATGTCGGTGGCGAAGATCTCCTGCACGTTGCCGTTGTCGCACTTGGCGCCGTCGCTTACGAAGATTTCGTCCGAGGAGATGTCCGCGCCGCGGGCCTGAAATTCCTCCTTGGCGATCTTTTCGCGCAGAAAGTCGTAGCCCTGTTCGGGCCCGTAGCCCCGAAACGTGGACGCCTCGGCCATCTCGTCGACGGCCTTGTGGAAAGCCTGGATGCAGGCCGGAGGCAGCGGCCGGGTGACATCGCCGATGCCGAGTTTGATGACCTCCTTGCCCGGGTTGGCCTGCTGGAACGCCGCCACCCGCCTGGCGATGTCAGAGAACAGGTAGGAGGCCTGAAGTTTCAGGTAGTGCTCGTTGATCCGGATCATAAACTCACCTCGATGAAATATAGTTTTTCACGGTCCGCCCGCCGCCGCACCGTCGTGCAAGCGTAGCATCATTTAGTTGGATTTATTGGATTTGTCAAAAGCGTGGAGGCATGCCTGCCATTTGGGCTGAACCAGTTTCAAATCGTTAGGACTGGAGCAATGCGGGTGTGCCAGTGGCTATAAACATGGTAACGCATGACAGAATATACAATGGTAGGCATTGTCACGCCAAAATTCAGATCTATCTAAAAAGGTGTAGCTACACTTTGAAAAACGATATCTGCTAATTTTTCAGGAACTATATTTTGAACAGGCTGTCAACATCTCAAGCTTGATGAATGCTAATTTTCATGAGTTATCATACCATAACCACAGGATCGAATGTTTGTTAGATATGTTCTGGGAGAACTCAAGAGAGTAAAGCTGTTTACGCATGACCTGCGCCTGCATTAGCCACGTTTGCCCTGCGTTCCGTTGTGCCAATCGAAATCGTCAGCAATATCATCCTGCGCCATGCCAGCCCCTCAACGACACAACGGGATCCGGGGACAATAAGCAATGCGTCAGAACACCCGCCAAGTGTTGTGATAGACGGGATTTAGTAAGCTCGCAGGGAATGACAATATGTAGGCCTAACCAAATTTAACAAAAAGCCGTATCTCCAGATCAGCGTGATGCAAGATACTCATTCTACCATAATATAAGAGTTTATAATGATTTATCTATTTGGGATTAGGTTGAAAAAACCTGCATTAAAGAATGCGATTTTTGATCAACCTAATCAATGGAAATGCTGGGCCGACTCGACGCAGGCATAACAGGAAATACGCCATAATTGATGCAAGTGTTCGATTATTATCATTTTTCTGGGATTCCAGCCTTGTGATAAGCTTCAAGAAGGCGATTTTTTTGTTCTGTATTATTGATATCCAATTCTTCAATTTGCGCCGTAGAATAAGTTGGTTTAATCCGCAAAACTTCGGACGCAGCTTCACGTGCCTTTTTCTCATTACCCAACAGTTGATATGTAAACGTCAAGCCCAAATAGGCAAAGAGATAATCTGGGTTACGCTCTATGGTCTTATTCCACAATGGGATTGCTTTTTCATATTGTTCAGATAATGCATAGGCCCAAGCCAGATTATTCAAATAATTGACAGGTGTGACTGGATTGAGGCGGATAGCCTTTTCCAAAAGTGGGATAGCTTCCTCATAACGCCCCGCATACCTAAGCACCAATCCATAAAAAAAAATGGAACTTGCAGAGTTTGGGCTTAATTCAACAGATTTCTGCATCTCGACAATGGCCTTTTCGTATTGTTTTCTTAGCATAAATACGCAGCCAAGTAATCGATGTGAAGTGGGATCTTGTCCAGACAAGTCGATGGCCTTGCGGGCCAACTGCTCGGCTTCTTTTAGCGATTTAGCACGATCCTCGGGACCCTTGGTTCGGTAGAACCAGATATCGTCTAAATGTGTCCATCCCAGCAAAGTATAGGCAATTCCATACTCGGGATCCAAGGCAATTGCTTCTTTGGCTAATTTTCTGGCTTGAAGGGTATCTCCTTCTGTTCTGCGCAAGAATAGCTCAGACCCCTTTATTATTTTCTCATATGCTTTAAGATTTGTCGTTTTTATTGTGGCATACCGGCCATGGCTCTCATATGCGATATTTACTTGTAATTCAGCCATGATTTTCATGGCAATTTCATCTTGCAGTGCAAAAATATCCATGATATTCCGGTCATAATTTTCAGCCCATATATGGTGGCCTGAAGCTGCATCTATCAGTTGTGCGGTGATACGGAGCCGATCATTCGAACGTTGAATGCTTCCCTCAAGGATGTATTTAACTCCGAGCTCTTTGGCTATTTGTCGAATAGTCATTTGTTTGTCTCTAAAGGCAAAACTGGATTGCCTTGCAATAACAAAAATGTATGGGATATTTGACAGCGATGTGATGATATGTTCGGTGAAACCATCACTGAAATACTGTTGTTCTTTATCTGCACTCATGTTGACAAAGGGTAGCACGGCGATGGAGGGCTTATCCGGAAGCGGGAAGGCCATCTTCTCCTTAGAGGCCGGTTCAATTATCGGCGCACGCCAATAGAAGTTCCAGACCCCCACGCCAATGATCACTATAAGAACTGCCATTGCACCGATAAGCGCCCTTTTTCTCCGCCATGCTAGGATCGAAGGCTTTTTCTTGATTACCCCCGCAATTGTCACCCTCGGGTCCATCAAGACGCGATACGCCCCAACAGGCTTGGCGATGTTTTTGACCGTCTGCTCTCCGAGAAACTCGTAGCCGAGCGGCAGCTTGCTTTCAATGTGGTCGAAGGTTGTTTTGGAAACGCAAATTCCGCCGGGATCAGCGAGCGATTCTAGCCGGGCAGCGATGTTGACTCCGTCGCCGTAGATCCGGTCGCCCTCCTCGATCACGTCACCCAGGTTGACCCCAATGCGGAACTGCATCCGGCGGTTCTCAGTCAAATCGGCGTTGCGGGCCTGCAACTCCTTTTGAGTCGCTACGGCACACTGCACCGCATCCACAACGCTGGTAAACTCGGCCAGCAGATTGTCCCCCGGAGAGTCCACCACCCGGCCGCGGTGCTGACGGATCAGCTCGGACATGATTCCCTTGAACTGTTGGAGGGTTTTGACGGTTGCGGCTTCGTCATCGCCCATCAGGCGGCTGTAACCGACCACGTCGGCGCTGAAGATGGTGGTGAGCTTTCGCTTGAATTGGTCCTGTGCCATGAGCCACCCCCTTGAGCAGAAGGTTAGGCAAGTACA